>Ga0210378_10000565_pt1 | contig 18927 bp, 19 predicted proteins | sample PLM1_60_b1redo_FD_155465 | JGI IMG/M metagenome (GOLD analysis project Ga0210378, IMG submission 155465) | Groundwater sediment microbial communities from an aquifer in East River, Colorado, USA - PLM1_60_b1 redo | ecosystem: Environmental > Terrestrial > Soil > Riparian zone | place: USA: East...
CGCGCTGCGACGCGCCATCATCGCCGCCCAATATCGGCCAGGTCACCTGCTCACGCCCACCCCAGAAGAAGTCCTTCAAGCCCAGGCAGCCTGGGCTGCCACCGCCGCGTGATGTGCGAAACCCGAGTCATTACAGACATTGAGATGATCATGAGCATCGGACTCGGCTACGTGTTCAGTGACGGTAACTGCGCCAGCGCCTTCACCGAGTATTTCGACAGTCTTGACAGCCTCGACATGATTGACTGGCAAATCATGAGCGCAACGATGTGGAATAACACCCCGACCGATGGAGACCGAATGCGGCGAAGGGCAGCGGAGTTCCTCGTACACAAGGAGTTGCCTTGGTCGGCATTTCGTGGTGTGGCCACGATTGATGAGGACATGGCTCGACAGGTCAGTGCGGTGCTAGTTAGAGCAGGGTCACACCTACCTGTTAGAGTGCGAAGGAACTGGTACTACTGAGAGGGCTGCCATGATTCACCTTGCGCGGGGTGACCTTCTCAAGGCTGATGTGGATGCCTTGGTGAACACGGTGAATACGGTAGGCGTCATGGGTAAGGGCGTGGCGCTTCAGTTTCGGCAGGCGTTTCCTCGCAACTATGAAGCCTACCGCAGAGCCTGCGAACGGGGTTCAGTTGAGCTCGGACGGATGTTTGTGTTCGATGCGGGACAATTGGTTCGTCCTCGCTACATAGTCAACTTCCCTACTAAGAAGCATTGGAAGTCCAAATCTCGACTAGAGGACATTGAAGCAGGGCTTATCGATCTTGTGCGCGTCATCCAAGAACTCGACATCAAGTCTATTGCCGTTCCACCATTGGGGTCCGGTAGTGGGGGGCTCAACTGGTTCGACGTCCGTCCTCGCATTGAGGAAGCGCTCGGTGGGTTGAGTGACGTTGATGTTAGGCTTTATGTGCCGGAGGGAGCGCCGGCAGCCTCCGAGATGAAGGTTGCGACGAACAAGCCACGCATGACTCCAGGACGGGCAGCTCTCCTTGGTCTCATGAAACGTTACGTCGAGCCAGGTCTTGGTGCCTCTGCGCTAGAGATTCAAAAGCTTCTCTATTTGCTGCAGGTATCGGGGGAGCGTCTTCGTTTGAACTTCGCCGCGAGCCATTATGGTCCATATGCCGAGAATGTTAACCACGTTCTACGGGCACTCGAAGGGCATTACATCCGAGGTTACGGGGATCGAAGCCGACCAGTCTCGGAAGCGGCGCCTATCGAGCTTCTGCCAGGTGCAGCCGAAGAAGCAGACGACTTCCTCAACACTTCACCTGATACCTTGCGGCGGTTTCGCCAGGTGGTCAAGCTAATCGACGGTTTCGAGTCTCCTTACGGTCTTGAGTTGCTAGCAACGGTGCATTGGGTGGCTACGGAAGTAGACCGAGCTGCACGTACGGATGTCGACCTCGCCGTTCGACTGGTGCAGACTTGGAGTCGGCGGAAAGAACGGCTGTTCACTGAGCGACACATCAAGATCGCCTGGAGGCGATTGAAGGACCAACGCTGGCTTGATCCAGATTCTTCAGCCCTGCCTGGAAGCACGGAGCAGGTTAGTTAGCTACGTTAGGCTGACCGCACGATAACATTTCGGCTCACGGGGGCTGGGAAGGGGGATCAAGGGCAATTGTGTAGTTCCATTCTCCTACGACTTCGGCCTTGGGTCCGTTCACCGCGACACCGTCGTCGGCGACCTTGGTCGCGTCCCGCATGGTCGTGGCGTCCAACTTGTCCCTTGGTTCCAGCGTCATCCGCAGCCAGTCTTCGCAGGCTCACCTAGCCCACGTCAGCACCCTTGCGGGTCGAGGCAACACCCTCTATCCGGCCAGTTATGCGAGATCCGCTGGCGGAGGCGCCAGCTTGCGGCTCCCGGGTTCCTGCTGCCTTTCGGCCGCCGGCGTTGGCTTCTTGGGTCATCCTGCGCCCGCCGAGGGTCCGGCCTTCCTTGCGGTCGGCTTTCCAGACGAACCAGTCGTCTGGCCCCCGTCGGGGTTGTCACGTTCCGCATGAGACAGCTACGACCGGGATGGGCGCCCTCTGTGCCCCGGGGACGGTGGTGCGCTCCCGACCGGCCAGATTCCCCCGGTCGGCACCTGCCGCCTCGCAGCGGCCGGTCGCTAGCTCCCGCTGCATCAACCCATCACCGGGAGTGCTGATGACGAGGCGTCGTCGAGGGTTTACTTGCGTTCGCCCGTCCGGTCTTCCCCAGCCTGTGACCCCGGGGGCGGCCCGGGCGGGGCAGATCACCAAGCCCCGCGAACCCCCGCTGGCACCAGCGCCGTCGCCCCTTGCGCACCGTGGCCGGCGTCACCCAAGCGTGCGGGCGATCCGCTCGGTGGCCAGCCCACCTGAAGCCGCCAGCACGATCCGGGCGCGCAGCACCCCCGCCTGCGGGGCGGTGTGCGCCCGCACGGTACGTTTGCAGCTTGCGCTGCGAGGCGGTCAGGCGGACCTGCCAGCGGGTCCTGGGGCCTGGCTGGCGTGCCATCGGCAACCTCCCGGGTGCGGCGGTGGGCGCCGGGAAGCTACCGCGGCATCATAGGGCCATGCCATGCCCAGCCCGATCCCGGAGTCCACCAAGCGCTCGGTGCACCTGCGGCTCCTCGCCGTCAGTGAGCGTCGGCATGCCCTTGTGGCTGGGGGCGAACGAGCAGCCCAGGTAGAGGCCGAACAGGCCCTGCTGGACCAGCACGAACACCACAGCCTGCAGCGGCGACAGCACCAGCACCAAGGCCGTGACATAGCCGGCGACATGCAGCAGGAGCAGCAACGCCTCGACCGCGTTGGCCCGGCCCCCTGCCCCGGAGCATGGCTCTTGCGCTGGCCATGTGCAGGTGGGCGGCCTTCAACAGCAGCAGCGGGAAGAACAGGTATGCCTGGTAGCGGACGATCATCCGGACGAGGCCCCGCTTGGCGTGGGCCTGGTCGGCGGTGAACGCAAGCGCACCGATGCTGATGTCGGGTCCAGCTCCTCGTGGTTGGGTTGCTGTGGTGGCGGTTGTGCTTGCCGACCACCAGCCGAAGCTCACCCCGACCAGCAGGTTGGCGTGGACCAGGCCGACCAGGTCGTTGGCTCGCCGAGACCGGAGATCTGCCGGTGGCCGGCGTCGTCCTTGCGGTCGGACCTGGGTCGGTCGCGCTGGTCGAGGGTCTGGTCGTGGGCGAGGCGGTCATGGTCGCGTTCGGCCGGCTGGTGGTCGCGGTCGGGCCGGTACTTGCCGCTGATCGCCCGTCGGGTCAGCTTGCTATGCCAGCGTTCGCCAAGCACGCCGCCGAGCAGGGCGCCGAGCAGCATGGCGGCCAGCGACCCGATCCCGGCCGCGGTGCCGACCTTGCCCCATTCGCTGCCGGTGGTGGGGATGCCATGGTCGTCCTCCGATCCGGCCAGGAGGCCGGTTTGGTTAGGCGGCTCGTCCTGGTCGGAGGCGGCCCAGCAGCCCGCCGGCGACCTGGGCGGGGCGCTGCTGCTCACCCATGCGGGCGTTGACGACCAGCACCGCCCCGGTGAGGGCCGGGATCACCCACTGCAGCACCTTGAGCTGGCGCTGGGCCTTGGCCACGTCCTCGGGGGTGTCGGCGCTGGGGTCGGTGCCGCCCTGGACCGGGACCTCGCCGGCCTCCTCGAGCTTGGCCCCCAGTGCCCGCGACCAGGCCGTGGCGGCCAGGGCGGCGCCGGTCAGCGCGGTCTTGACCACCGTCGTCCGACCAACGCTCTGCTGGCTGGCCAGTCGACCCTTGTTGGCGGCAAGCAGCACGGCCCCGCCGGCCAGGTGGGCGGCGATGCCGACCAGGTTGACCGGTGTCCAGCGGTCCCAGCCCGAGTTGGCCACCCGCAGCCGCTGCTTGGGCTCGTCCACCTGGGCCGCGGCCCCGTTGAGCCCGACCGCGCCCATCAGCGAGCCGCCGAACCAGGCCGCCAGCCCGACATCGTGCAGGGAACGGGAAAGGGTGTTGTCAGCTGCCACAGCGTTGCTCCTTCATGCTTTCGGAAGAGGGGGCCGCCGGAGGACCAGCGGCCCCTGCTCCCATACGTGATCGACCTAGCGCTTGTCCTGGCGGCGGAGCTGGTCCTGGTCGTCGACCTCGATCTGCTCCTTGCGGACCTCGTCGCCGACCTGGCGCTGCTCGGTGACTGTGTCAGTGTCGAGGCGGACCCGCTCGCGCGGCACGACGCGCTTCTCGACCACCGGGGTCTCCTCGTGGAGGGTGACCTCGTGCTCCTCCTCGGAGATGGCCGGCCCGGAGGTGGCCGCGTCGATGTTGACATCGGTGATCGGCTCACGCTCCAGCCGGACCTCCTCGCGCTGCACCGGCACGGTGGTGGTGACCTGCTCGGTGGTCACGTGCTTGCGCAGCCGCACCCGGCCCCGCTCGCGCTGGGTGGTGCCGACCCGCAGCTCCTCCTCCGACCGGGTCATCGCGTCATCGGTGGTCGGTCCGCTGGTGTCGCGGCCCACGGCGGTGTCCTGGGCGTCGTCGGAGACACCGTCACGGTCGCCGTCACGCGGGTCGAGGCCCTGTCCGGCGGTGGGCAGGCCGGAGTCGGAGTAGGACTCGGTGTAGTCCAAGCCAAAGTAGTGGTACAGCTCGGCCTCCTCGTCCTTGGAGAGCTGCCCGTCGGCCTGCATGCCAGGCGCGTCCTTGACCTGGGCCTTCTCGTAGGGCACCTGGACGCTGTCGCCGGTGGCCTGCGCCTGGGCCAGGGGCACGAAGGTGGCCTTGGTGCCAAACAGGCCGGTGTTGACCAGCGCCCATTCGGGCTGGCCGGTGTCGTCGTCGAGGTAGATGTCGCTGATCGTGCCGATCTTGTCGCCGGCGGCGTCGACCATGGTGCGACCTCGCCAGTCGCGGACGGTGTCAAGGCTTGGTGCTGACATGCGGCTTCCTTCCCTGTTTCGTGGTTCCGTGTTGCTCGTCGATGCGTTGCGGGTGGCGATCCCGCGGTGCGCGGCCCTCCCGCTCGTCGTGCCAGGCAGCCGCTACCCGGGGCGGGTGGTTCAGATGCCGGGCAGGCCAGCGCCGCCGGTGAACCGAGACGCCAGCTCCTTGGGGTCCAGACCGAACCGGTCGAGCACGCCGGCGTGCTGGTCGGTGTCGACCTGGTCGGGGAGCTCCTGGTCGGCCTGGTCAGCGCTCTGATGGTCGCCGCGCTGGCGGAGCAGGTCCAAGATCAGGTTCTTGTCGAGCTGCATGCGGGCTCCTTTGGGATGAGTGATGACTGGGTTGGTGCGGGACGCCTCGCCCCCCGTGTCCTGCCGAGGCGTCCCGCAGCCTGGCCGGGGCTAGCGGTCGCGGCGTGGCCGCCGCCCTGGCCGCTCGGCCCCGAATTCGTCGGTGGCGGTTGCGGCGTAGGCTGCCCCGTCGCCGTCGTCGAACGCCGACGTTTGCGCGGCTTGTTGTGCCTGCTGCTTCAGCTCGGGCCCGCGCTGCTCGGCCCTGGTGGTGGCCCGCTCCCAGTAGCGCTGCATGGTCTTGATCCCGCCGCCGCCGATGGCGACCACCGCCGAGCCGACCACGATGGCCAGGATCGCGTACCACAGGCCGGTCACGATCCGCGGGGCGATCTTGAGCTGGTCCAGGGCCGCGAAGGCGGCGAACACCAGGATCGCGATGCCGGCCCCCTTGGCCATCAGCTGCCCGCCCGAGACGCTGCTGAGCAGGCTGGTGAGCAGGTCGGTGACCGCCCTGGCGATCGCCGCGGCGATCACCACGATCAAGATGGCGACCAGCACGTTGGGCAGGTAGGCGATCAGACCCTTCAGCAGGTCGCTGATCGGGTTGGGCCCGAACAGCCCGAAGGCCAGCTGCAAGGTGACCAGGAAGATGAGCCAGAACACGACCTTGGCGATGATGTCGGAGGGGTCGTACTTGCTTCTGGCCAGGGCCTGCTTGATGCCGCCGCGCTCCACGGCGCGGTCGAAGCCGACCCGCTCCAGGACCTTGTCCAGCACCCCGGCGGCGACCCGGGCGACCAGGTAGCCGACGAGCAGCACCAGCAGGGCGGCGGCGAGCTTGGGGATGAAGGCGATCACGTTGGACCAGGCATCGGAGATGCCGGCTTGGAAGTCGACGGCAAGGGGCATGGGCGAGCTCCTTGTGGCTCGGAGGATGGGCGAGGCGGCGCTCCAAGCGCACGGCAACCAGTTGCGGGACGGTCCTTGGTGGTAGAGAAGCAGGACGACGACCTGGCGGGCGTCGCATCTGGTAGGTCGCGCGACGGTGGCCCGGGGGCTGGGGGCCTCGCTGGAGACGAGCTGCCCTGAAGCGGGTCAGCTGACTTCGGGTGAGTAGCCACCCAACGCGGGCGCAAACCGGACCGGTCGGCAAAGATCAGCGCGGCGGAGTTCCACCACCACGGCACGCGGTCTCCGGCCCACGCGAAGCCGGTTGCCGGTGGACCACCCTCGCAGTACCCGCTCACCGCTACGTGCCGCCTCCAGGCAGAGCCCCTCGCCCAACTCGATGTGCAGGGCCCGTCGGGTCGTCTAGATGATCACGCCACGGCGCCATGAACCCGCTCGCTGGACCTGGGCGTGTTGCGGCTCGCCGCCCTGCTGGGGTCCACCCGGGCTGCGTCCTGGTGAGCTGGTTGGCCGCGCTGCTAGGTGGCGGTCTCGCGGTCTTTGGCCTGCTCGGCCCGTCCCCGGGCCCGGTCACGCCGGTTGGCTGGCAGGGGGTGGCCGGCGGTCACGTCGCGGGCCACATCGGCCAGCCGGCGGGTCGAGGACCGCGCCGCCCCCCGCAACCGCTCAAACGCGGTCTGCGCGTCCAGCCGCTCGCGGCCCATGACGACTCCTTTGGCCTGCTCGATCAGCCAGCGGTGCTCCTGCGCGGCCTGCAGCTGCTCGGCCAGCCGGCCCTTGACCTGGGCGGTCACCGCCGCGCTGAGCAGGCTGGCCACCAGCCCGGCATAGGCCTGCAGGGCGGCGACCTCGCTGGGATCCCAGTCCCGCGCCTGGCCGGCGTAGACGTCCAGGGTGCCGATGACCCCGCCGTCCAGCTCCACCGGCACGCTCAACGCGGCGAAGACCGCTTCGCTGAGCAGCACCTGGGTGAACTCCCCCCAGTCCGGTTCGGTGTGGATGTTGCGGATGGCGGCCGGCAGCCGCTGGCTGAACGCCACCGCACAGGGGCCTTGGGCCAGCCGCTCCTGGCTGTCCTCGACGGTCTGGGCGGTCTGGTCAGAGGCGCTGGCCCAGCGTAGCTGCCCCTGTTGGTCGACCAGCATGAGCCCGGCCGCGTCGGCTCGGAACAGCTGCTTGGCCGCGTCGGTCACCTGCTGCAGGGTGGGAGCCAGGCCGCGTTGTGGGTCCAGGCTACCCAGGGTGCCGATGCTCTTGGCGAGGTCGGTCGGGTCGATGGGCATGGCGCTACCTGCCTTTCTGGGTTGCCGGGGACTGACGAACCGGTCAGCAGGCCAGGAGCAGACGCCGAGGAGCCGAGCGGGCCGACAGGCCGTCGCCAGACGGCGGGTCAGATCGGGGCGAGGTCTGGGCCCCCGAGATGCCACCGTCCAGGTGGCGGCGAGGCGAACAGGGATTACGCGCATAACTGTACGCCTGCCACCGGCTCGCTCAAACCGGTGGCGCCGGCTGGCAGATTCGTGTCCGGTCCCGGTGGCTACCCAGCCATGCAGCCTCGGGCTGCAACCGTTGCGACGGACGCGCCGCCACGGGCGGGTCGGCCCAGCCCTCGCTTGCCTGCATCGACAGCCCGAGGCTGCCTACACCCCTCGTCCTGTTCACGGTCTGGGAAGGGCTTGTCCATGCGCATCGCTCCGTCCCTGGTGGCACGAAGGTGTGCAGCGCAGCGGCCGTCGCCAGGGGCAGCCAGAGCCCCTGCCGGAACTCCCGTGGAACCTTGCAAACGGGGCAGGTGGTCGCCTCGGAAGCGCCCGCCATGCTCCCTCAGGCGTGGCTGAGGCCGGGCCGGGATGGTCAGGGTTCCACCAGCTGGGCGCGCATGCAGGCCAGGGCGCGGCGCTGCAGCCGCGACACGTGCATCTGCGAGCAGCCGACCTTGGCAGCGATGGCGTATTGGTCCAGGTCGTGGAAGAACCGCATGACGATGACTTCGCGTTCCAGGTTGGGCAGCGCGGCGACCATGCCGGGCAGAGCCAAGAGGTCTTCTCGTTCCTCCCTGGGCCCGGGGGCAGCCACCAGGTCGGCGAGACGAATGTCGGTGTCGTCGCCGGCTGACTGGTCCAGGGACACCTCCCGGCGGGTGGTCGCGGCCGCCAGCGCCTCCAGGATCTCCTCCTCGCTCACCTCCAGGTGCTCAGCCAGCTCGGTGGTGGTGGGGGCGCGGCACAGGGTCTGGTGCAGTTCGTCGGCCGCCTTGAACAGCCGCAACGCTTGTTCCTTGACCGGGCGAGGTATGTGCAGCCGCCAGCTGGTCTCGCGCAGGTGGCGTTTGAGCTCACCGACCACACACGCGACCGCGAAGGGGACAAACACCGGGCTCTTGGTCGGGTCGTAGCGGTCGATGGCGGCGATCAGTCCGGCCCGGGCGGTCTGGCGCAGGTCCTCGGAGGTGGTCCCGCGGCTGTTGCGGTAGCGGTTGGCCAGCCGGTCGGCCACGCTCAGGTAGGCCAGGATGATCCGCTCTCGCAGCTTCGGATCGCGGTTGGCGGTGTACTCCTGCAGCCACCCGTCCACCGCGGTCGCCGCCGTCTGGTCGCCTGGCCGGACGTCGACGACCTCATCGTCGGGAGGCTGGGGGATGGTAGCGGACACCAGGCACCTCGTTGGGGCTGGTCGTCCACGGGGGCTGGGCAGACGAGGCGGCACAAGCAGCCAGCAAAGAGGGTCTTCCCTGTGCAGATGTTCGCAAACCTGCTCGGCCTGGGCGCAGCGTTCGACCAGGTGCGGAGAAGCTCTGCTTCCAACCCGGGATCGACGCCGCTGACCCTGACCAGCGGGTGCTGTCCGACGAGGACCTGAAGCAGGCCGTCCAGGAAGGCAAGGAGCGGGGAATGGCAATGGGTGGAGTCCCGCCGGACCCGGGCCAAGTCCAGCTCGTGCACAATACCTGCATGGTGAGGTATCGGACGGCGATGCCAAGGGCAGGTTCAGCTGATGGCGAGGGCGCATGAAGACACAGAAGCGGGCCCAAACCCGCCAGCGACCGCGTCCGGACGCGGACCGCGGCGGCGGCGCGGCGGTCGGGGGCTGCTGGCGGTCGCGCTGTGCCTCGTGATCACCGGCTGTGGGTCGGCGGGCACGTCGCGCCGTGCGAGCACAGCCACGACCACTCCGACGACCATCCCGGCGACGCCGCCACAGCCGTCGGAGCAGTGTGGCGCGCCGGCGACGCGGGCCACGTCGTTCTGGCTCGCCGGCCCGGACCGGGCGCGACTGCAGGCAGCCACGCTCGGCACCGGCCCAGACGCTGCGGTGTTCGTCCACGAGTCCGGGAACCAGGGGCTGTGCGGGTTCTGGCCGTACGCCGCGTGGCTGGTGCAGACCCGGCACGTCCGCGCCGTCCTGTTCGACCAGTGCGGCTACGGCGCCTCGGTGTGCCAGGGCGGGCCGGCAACCGACGGCGACAAGTGGGTCGCGGCAACCAAGGCCGCGGTGGCCTGGGCCCGGGACCACGGCGTCCGGCGGGTCACGCTCGTGGGCGCGTCGGTCGGCGGCATCGCCGTGCTCCACGCCGCAGCGTCCGTTCGACCGCGGGTGGACGCCGTTGTCGATCTCTCCGGTGAGCTGAGCGCGGCCGGGATGGACTCGTTGCCAGCCGCCCGCCGCCTGGAGCTGCCGGCCTTGTTCGCCGTCGCCCCCGACGACCCCTATGTCAGCGTGGCCAAGATGCGACGGGTCTACGAAGCGACCTCGGCCCGTCCCAGGCGCCTGGTCGTCCTGCCCGATGGGTCAGGTCACGGCTGGGACATGCTCACCGGCACCGCTGGCAGCCAGTGGTCGCCGCTCGCGTCGACTGTCGCGGCCTGGGTTCAGGGCCGCTACCGGTAGGCACTCCTGCGACCGGTCCGCACCCCCTGCTCACGCCGACCAGCTCCATCAGCCCCGACACCACCATTGCCTGGTCGATACCGTGAACCACGCAGGACGGTCCGGCTGTCGGTCCTGTGTCCTCGCTCGCGGGGTCAGGAGCATCACACTGCGCCGGATTGTGATCGGAGAGTTGCCAGTTCCAGGATCGCGCCGGCGAATGCGTCTGGAGTCTCCTGGGGAAGGTTGTGACCCGCGTTCGGCACCTGGTGGTGCACGCGGGGCCCGGTGAAATGACCTGCGGAGGTGCTGCCGTCAGTTGCCGGGAAGTTGCCGTCTGCCAAGCCGTCCAAGGTGACCGCCGGGACCGTGATTGCCGGCTGCGCAGCGAGCTGCTCCTCGGTCTGGTCGTAGGGAGGGTAGCTGGGTGCCAGTCCGAGGCGATGACGGTAGGAGTGGAGCACGACCTCGACGTAGTCGGGATTGTCGAAGGCCACAGCGGCGCGGTCCAACGTTGCGTCGTCGAAGTGCCAGTTCGGAGAGTTCCGCGTCCAGATCACCTTGGCGATGTCGCGCCGGTTGGCTGTGAGACCGGCTCGGCCACGCTCGGTCAGGAAGTAGTAGAAGTACCAGAAGCCGGCTTCGAGGTCGGGCCGGATCGGCGTCATGGCGCTGCCGATGTCCTGGATGAGGTAGCTGTTGACCGAGCGGGGGCAGCATAGACGCGACGCTTGTCCAAGACTGCACCACCGGGAGACGCAAAGTTCTCGGTGCGCGCATGGCCGACATAGTTTTCCGGAGACCTCAAGCTGCCCCAATCGGCAGCTTCAGCACCACGGGCAGCGACCGAAACCAGTTCATGACCGATGCCGCCGATGCCAGATCCCCACGTCGTGGAACACCTCCCCACGTCGACGCCGCGGCCGACGGGCTCGACGCCGGAGACGGGCACCGCCACGACCTCGAGTTTCATGTCCACGAGCTCAACGCCGCTGCGCCTCTGCTCCGGTTGCTGTCGCAGCCACGCTGGCCGGGCGTGTGCGCCCACGTCGCCAGCAGACCGTGGGACAGGAGGCGCGGAAACGGCCAATCTGAGTTCAGCTCATCAGCACAGCTGATGACCGGCAGGCGCCCGCCGTCACCCCGTCGCCCGGCTCGGCGCCTCCAGCCAGCCCAACGCCTGCGACAGGGCACGGGCGCAAGCGACCAGAGCACGGACGTGCTCGGAATGGTCACCGGCCCGCCACAGCACCGACCACGGATACCGCGACACCGGCGCGACCAGCGGCCGCCACACGGTCCCCGGAACCGCCGCCACACAGGAGGCCGGGACACACAGCGCACAGCGCCCCTGCGCGACGAGGTCAACCGCCGCGCGGATGCTTTCCACGGTCCCCCGATACAAGCTCGGCACGAACCCGACCGATCGGCACAGCTCGATCACGAACTGGTTGAACTCCGGAGCCCGCTGCTCCTCGGCCAACAGCAGCGGCTCAGCGGCCAGCGTGGCCACCGGAACCCCCGGCGAGGCGGCCAAGCGGTGACCTTCGGGGACCAGCACGCCCAGCGGATCCAGCCGGAACAGCTCGGAGGCCACCTCGGGCGGGGCCAGCGACGCCCGCCCGATCCCCACGTCCAGCCGCCCATCGGCCAGCAGCCGGAACTGCTCTGGCACCCCGGCCTCGACCTGGTGGATCTCCAGCTCAGGGTACCGCTCCTGCACCCGGCGCAGGATCTGCGGCATCGAGTCGTAGCTGGCGTCCACGACGCCCACCCGCAAGACCGGCGCCGAGCTGGCCGCACGGTGCGCGGCGGTCGCCGCCCGGTCGAGGTGGGCGAGGATCTGCCGGGCTTCGATCAGGAAGGCGCTCCCGGCCGGGGTCAGCTCCACATGGTGGGTCGTGCGGTCCAGCAGCAGCACACCCAGCTCACGTTCCAGCCGCTGCAGCTGCTGGCTCAACGCCGACTGGACGATGTGCTCACGGGCGGCCGCCCGGCCGAAGTGCAGCTCCTCGGCGAGGGTGACGAAGTAGCGCAGCTGGCGAAGCTCCATGCGCGCCATCCCCGGCTCCAGCTCCATGCCGGAGACATCTCAACGACAGCCAGTCTCCCAACCACATCCCGGAAAGTCCAGATCCCGGAAAGTCCAGATGCCCCATCCAGCAGGATTCGCTCCGTGTCGCTCATCAGGCCACATGATGAGCTGAACGCAGCTTGCCCATTTCCCCGCTCGGCTCGGGGAGGGTTCACTTGAGGATGGCCGTACCCCTACAGCACAGCCTTACGGGAAATCGATGCCAGGAGCAACCCAGCCTTGGAGCGACCTCGACGGCCTCCGGCCGTGCGATCACCTCTCCGGCGCCCGCTCGATCAAGCCACACTCGACCCAGTGCCTGGAATGCCTTGATCGCGGATGCGGCTGGGTGGCGCTGTGGCTCTGCCTGTCGTGCGGCTGGGTGGCCTGCTCCGACGACTCCCCCAACCAGCACGCCAAGGCGCACTATCAAGAGACCGACCATCCCGTCGCCGTCTCGCTGGAGCATGACCGTCGCCAGCGCTGGTGCTATGTCCATCAGCGCACCGTCTGACACACTCCGGCCTACCAGAGCCTCCAGGAATCCCGGGGCGGTTCAACCCGGCCAGGGCGATGTCGTTGAGGTCCAGCACCTCCAGCAGCATGTTGAGGTCGGCGGCGAAGGTGTCGTAGTCGTAGCCGGTGGTGGGCTGGCTGGACTGGCCGAAGCCGCGGCGGTCGTAGGTGATGACCCGGTACCCGGCGTCCAGCAGCGGGGGGAGCTGCTTCCCCAGGAGTGCCCGTCGGGCGGATAGCCGTGGATCAGGACGACCGGCTGCCCCGAGCCGTGGTCCTCGCAGTAGAGGTCGATGTCGGTGGTGTCCTCCTTGCCGACGGTGATGAACGGCATGGCGGTGTCCTTTCCTGGCCGTGGTGACGGACGCGACGCCGGTCGAGTCCCGGCTGTGCTGGGGCGTCGGTGCCGTCCTGACTCGAGCAGGACACCACCGCCCGGTCAGCCCGCGAATCCGGGAAACACCCCAGTGAGCTCTCCATCTCGTGCGGATCGCACTGGGGAGTGCTGTGCCGGCGAGGCCCCGAGCCAAGTGTTCACCGGCGGCCACCGCTGCGACGGGTGCGTCAACGCGTCAGGGCCGTCGAGCTGCGAGGACCGGATCGAGTTGGTGTGGGCGTTGCGCGTCTGGCTAGTCGCCCGCGCCGACCCGGGCGGCTGCCAGGATCAGCCTGGCGACCTGGTGGGGGTGGGAGACCGGTGACGCGTGGCTGGACCGAACCTCCACGGTGGCGCCCATGCGGGCGGCCATGAAGCGCTCCAGGTCCGGATTGATCATCCGGTCCCGGGTGGACACCAGGAACCACGACGGCACCGTCCGCCACGCCGGCGGCCCCGCCGGCTCCGCGAGGATCCCCCGCGAGATGAAGGCGAGCCTTTTCGTGGGTCTTCGGCCGCCCGCACCCGCCGACCCATCCTTATCGGATATCGACTATCGACGGCGGAGCGCCGTGCTCTCCGGCGTTTCCGAGGCCGTGCGGCTCGGTCGGTGCCGCAGGTATGGGGTGAACCGCGGTCCTGCTGCTGCGCGCCTACGGCGCCCTAGGCAAGTCGTGTCTCAAGGTACGTTGACCGCATCATGAGGGGTTGGACAAGGCGGTGTCCTTCCAGGAATCACCCCTCACTGGTTGCAGCCGATCGACACGGTGTCGTAGCTGGAGCCGTCGGTGCGCTTGAAAGACTGCGTCCAGCCGTCCGGGCGCAGCACCAGCTTCAGGAAGCCGTAGTGGTCATCATCGGCGCGCACCCGTGCCGGGTGGGGGTTGCCGCTGAAGCTGATGAGGCTCCGACCACCGGTGCCGACGATGGTGGAATGGATGCCCTGGGTGGTGCTGATGGTCCCGTTGTAGGTCATCGGCCGCAGCCGCTCGTAGGCGTGGTTGTGGCCCGACAGCACCAGGTCCACGCCGCGGGCCGAACCCTGGTTGTCCATGACGTCCCAGAGGGTCTGCATCTTGGCGTCGCCGGCGTGCGGGGCCGGGGTGGCGAACAGCGGCTCGTGGAACAGGGCCATCGTGCAGCGGACGTGCTGATTCTGGTCCAGCACGTCCCGCAGCCAGTTGGCCTGGGCCGAGTCGAAGGTGCAGGCCGGCGTGATCCAGGTGGCCCCGTCCCATTCCTGGCAGGAGGAGTTCAGCACCACCACCAGCCACTGGCTCCCGGGCGGGTTGGGCGGGCTGGGCAGGGTGATCTTGAACCAGTGGTAGGTCGCCCCCCCAGGACGGGCCCGGGACCCGTAGTAGTCGAAGTAGGGCTGCGGGCCGACCGTCCCCTGGCCGTTGCAGTACTCGTGGTTGCCGATGGCCAGGTACGTGTCGTCCTTCACGTCCCCCCACACCGGATCCCAACGGGTCGTCATGAGGGTGTCGGTTGGGCACTCGTACTGGAAGTCGCCGAGCAGGAGGTAGGCGTCGGGGTTGTGGGAGTCGGCCAGGTCCTTGACCGCTCGGGCGTTGGCGTCCGACCCCTGCCCTGGGGAGGGCATGATGTCGCCCACCGCCGCGACCACATCCCCGGTGAAGTCCTCGGCATGAAACGGTGGTGGGGCACTGGTCGCCGGGGCTGCCTGTACCAGCAGGCTCAAGACGGCGACCACGATGACGACGAACAGTCGCTTCACGAGTTCCCTCCTCACCGGGGCATTGGCTAGTGCACTGGCACTGGATAAGGCGTGTGGCGCCGCGCCGCCGTAGGAGCTGTGGGCAGCAGCACGAGAGCCGCGGCCCGGGTGAGGACCGCAGGCCGAGGAAGCCGAGGAACCAACCTAACAGTCGGGGTTGACGTGTACCCCGTTGCTGACGTGGCGCTTGTCCGCAACGTAGGTGCCATCCGGGTACTCATTATCGAAGATAGAAATGGTATAGAACTCATGAGCTCGCCGCATCTCCAGAAGGAGTAGCCGCTGATGGTAGGACCTGGGCTGACTCCCCCCGGATCCCCGAGGTCTGGGTCGAAATTCGCCGCGACTTGCGGGTTAATCGGGGTCCGATAGAGCCGGACTCCAGCTTCGGCGAGGTAGGCATACGGGAGGGCGGAGGTCGCGCTTCCCGACTTCAGGAACCGGACGCCGGTGTGGGCTCGGATGGCGCCGTATGCCTTCTCGACGCAGGAGCGGGCCTGGACGGTGTAGACGTAGCCGCCGATATTCTTCGATCCGACGGTCTCCCAACCGTTGCAGGATCCGGGGACCTCGACGGCGTGGGCCGGGGCGGCGAGGGTGAGGGTTGCCGTCAGGGCGGCGACCAGGACGAGGCTGGCCGCAGTCGGCGTCGCCAGTTCTTCGACTTCATGGGCTGCCTCGGGACTCGGCGGTGCGCATGTTGGTGGTGGGTCTGCCGCACCGGGCTCGGCGAGACGGGCGGACACTGAGTTCGGCGGCGGTCCACGTGATGGTCGCCAGCAACGGCGTCCGCTCAAACCATCGGGCTGTCGCGCAGATCGCCACACCGGCGCCTCCATGGCTGGCCCGTCCAACGGCGGCGAGCGGGCTGCCCAGCCGGAGCGCTTGTCCATGTGGGGCCGCGCCGACACCAGCCCGGCTGGCGGCGTGCCGTCCCCACCCCGCAAAGGGACCGAAACGTCGTCCTGGCACCTAGCAGGATGGGCCGCCGATCACACTGTTGCTTCCATACCGCCACAGAGACGACGAGACGCAGTGATTGCTACCGAAGTCACTGGTGTTGATGATGGTGCCGCGGACCTTGTTGGCGCGGGTCCGCCAGCTCGTGTTGGCCCCGTACGGGACGGTGGCGTCGTGGGGAACCCCAACGAAGGTTGCTCTGTTGCTGCCAGTGGTCTGAATCCTGCAGGGGGTCGGTGAGCACCTGGTGAAGGCCGTGCCCCCACCGCAGGAGCCGCCCGCGGTGCAGTTGGCATAGCGCAGCTGGTAGTCCTCGACGTAGAAGATCCCCGGCACGATGTTGCCGCCGGTGCCGATGGCGAATACCTCCATGCGGGCGTTCACGAACGCCGCTTCGAAGTTGTACTCCACCATCGCCGTCGCGCAGATCAGCCGGCCGCTGTCGAACCGGGAGATGGTGTCGTAGTTGATCGCCACCAGGGAGAACCCGGTGCCGACGGGGGCCTTGTGGCAGGCCTCATGGGTGGCGCCCGCACTGGTGGGGAGGCCCAGCAGCACAAGCCCCAGTGTGGCCACGGTCACGAGGAATCTCCGCCAGCTGGGCATGTCGCACCTCCCGGCTCAACCCCCCCCGTGGAGCAAGCATCTCAATCCCCGAGTTTGGATCGGTACTTTGATTCCGATCGTGATGAGAATGTGACAAAGCGGCATGCGCAGCTCAGACCGACCATCTGAGCCTTCCCACCCGACCGGTGCAGACGGTGGTGGAGGAAGCCGGCGAGCAGGAGCCTAGGCGCCCGTCAGGACGCACCAGGCGCATCGAACTTCGATAAGTTCGGGGCGGTTCCGCCGACGGTGAGGTGGAGCAACGGCACCACGCTGAGTAGCAACCAGGCAGGGCTGAGATTGCCGCCGGAGGCGGCGCGGGCCGAAGGCACGCCAAGAACGCGGCCGGGCCGAATCAACAAATCGCGCGAAGCCACCGCTCGGCGCGGCCGCTCCTCTCCCCGAGGGGCCATGAACCATACCGCCCTCGTGCCAGCCGCGCTTCCAGGTGACGCGGACCGGCCAGGACCTGACTACTGCCACGGGACGGCGTGGGCGGCAGGCCAGGCCCGACACGTCGTGAGCCGTCGGAGAGCTGCGGACTAGCTGCCGGTCTGGTCGTCGACCTTGGCGTCCTCAGCGTTCCGCCGCACCGACTCGATGCTGTTGACGGCGCCGGCCTTGCTCTCGTAGCTCTCGCTGGTCGCGATGGCCTCACCTGGGAGATTGGATCTCAGCATCGACGCTGCTGGGACGGAGCGTGGCCGCCGCGTCCGGGTATGCGGGGTCGCGTTGGACGACAGCGACGACGGCCAGGTGACATTGCGCTGTGGGCCCGCCTTTGAAGCTGAGTTGTTGCACGAAGCTCTGTTCGGTTCCTGCGGGGAAGTGCTGAACGCTGGTCTGGCCGTTGACGCTCAGCACGGCATAGGCGTTGGCGCCCTCAGTCGCGACCGCAAAGCCTTGGGTGGTAAAGGAGATGTCGACGCCGTTGTCGCCGCCCTCCACGGGCAAGACGGCCGAGAACACGCGCGCTGCGACCAGCTCTGGCGACTTGCCGGCGTCGACGTCGACTTGGATCTCGGCGAAGGCAAGGGTGAACGCCAGCCCGTCGTCGCTGATGTTGAGGTCGAAACCGTCATCGCCGCTTCCGGTCGCCCCGGATCCGAACTTCGCCGCACTCATGCTCCTGCCCTCCCTTTCCCTGCTGCTGACCTTGAAGGCTGGCTGGTCACCACCACTGGATCCTTGTTTCTGACGACCGCGAGCCTGCCACCACCGCCATGGCCGATCCCCCCTCCGCCACCGCCGCCCTCCCCGTAGCGAGAGCAAGCGTCCCATACCACCGTTAGGGGGTAAAGCCGCTAGCTTCCGATAGGGAAGGACGATCGCGACGGTCCGGCCATGGCTGGCTGACCGTCCAAGCATGGTGCTGGGCGCCTGGTGTGGATTCACCGGCGCGATGGCGCACTGCAACCGACCCAACCTCGACCATGCCGCGCCACCCTGCGTGGCAACCACGGCAGTCTTGGATTGCCGCCGGAGGCGCGCGGGCCGAGGGTCCGCCAGGAACGCGGCCGCGCCGGATGGATCAATCGCGCGAAGCGTCCTTGCGGCGCGGCCGCACCACGCCCCGAGGGGCACTGCCAGCGGCGCTGCCGCCGTCCAGCCGGCAAGGGGTACGCACCTCGCGCGCGTAGGGATTGCCGTAGACGTTGCCGTAGGGGTTTGCCGTAGGGTCCAACCGCTCGGGCCACCGTGGCACCGGAACGGGACCGGCAGGGCTGCGGAGCTTGCCAGCAAAGCAGCACGCGCCGAAGGCGCGTCCCCACCCCCGGCCGCACACCCCGCCGCGGCCACCGCGCGCGGTCAGGTGGGAGGCCGGCGGGCGCGCCTTCGGCACCCCGTCCAGCCCCGAATGGGCTCACCGCTTCGGCGACGCTGCGTCGGGGTGCCGGACATTCGGGCTGGACGGGCGGCATCGGTGCCCCAGCGGCACCGCCTGGGCCCGGCGAGCAAGCGGGCCAGCAGGCCGGGGGAGGTGCCCTCCCCCGGCACCCCCCTCCAAGGGATGGCTGGATGGCGCCGGCCGCCCGGGCATGCAAAAGGCCCCCGCGTGCCGGAGGCCTGCACGATCGGGCGGTTATCGGTCAGCGTGGTCGTGAGCGGCGTGGGGCACGGCGCCTCCTTCGCGCGGAGGCGGAGCATTCGGGGTGGGGCCGTGGCCGTTGCGCGGTGAGGCGGGCGCGCTCCTCGCGCAGCAGCGCGTAGGCGCGGGAGCGGGACAGGCCGGTCCGGCATTGCCCTGGGGCTCCTGGGCGTGGTCGTGCTCGCCGCCCCTTGGGACAGTCCCCAGGCCAGCAGCTCGATCACTGGCATCGGCGCCTGCCTGCTCGCCGCGGCCTGCTACGCGACGGGCTATGTGTACGCGCGCCGGTTTGTGACCGGCCGCGGCATCCCGCCGTTGGTCCTGGCCGCCGGGCAGCTCGGCACCGGCGCGGTGCTGCTCGGCCTGGCAGCGCCGGTGGTGACTCGCCACTCGATGGCACCCAGCCCGAGTGTCGTCGCGGCGGTGGTCGTGCTGGGCGTGCTCAGTACCGGCGTCGCCTATGTGCTGAACTACCGGTTGATTGAGGGTGTCCGTGATGCTCCACAAGTCCTGACATTGACGGGGACCAGACCATAGGCAAGGTGCTCACGCCTGCCAAGGAGGTCCGGTCCCCGTTGTCATACTGCCCGCGTTCGTCACTGCCCGCCA
>Ga0210378_10000566_pt1 | contig 18921 bp, 14 predicted proteins | sample PLM1_60_b1redo_FD_155465 | JGI IMG/M metagenome (GOLD analysis project Ga0210378, IMG submission 155465) | Groundwater sediment microbial communities from an aquifer in East River, Colorado, USA - PLM1_60_b1 redo | ecosystem: Environmental > Terrestrial > Soil > Riparian zone | place: USA: East...
ATTGGCGTGAACATGCGCTTGCCGCGGACGCGGGTGCTGATCGCGGCGCCGTGGAACTCCTCCGAGACGGGCAGTACGCGGCGGGTCCAGCGGACAAGCGCGTTCTCCTTGTAGTCCTCCTCGCCGTCCGCGCCGTGCATCGCCAGCCTGACGGCGGTGTAAATGAGGAACGCGCCGAAGAGGTAGAAGACCCAGATGAAGCGCTGGATCGCCGCGGCGCCGGCCGCGATGAAGATGCCGCGCATGAGGAGCGCCAGCACGATGCCGACCAGCAACACCTTCTGCTGGTACGGCCTGGGCACCCGGAAGCGCGCCATGATGATGACGAAGACGAAGAGGTTGTCGACGGAGAGGCTGTACTCGGTGAGCCAGCCGGCGAAGAACTCGCCGCCGTACCTGGGGCCGCTGAACATCAGCACGCCGAGCCCGAAAGCGACCGCGAGTGCCACGTAGAGGGTGACCCACAGGCTGGATTCTCGGGTGGTCGGCTCGTGTGGCCGGCGCCCGATGATGAACAGATCGGCCAGCAGGATCGCCGTCAGGCCACCCAGCGTTGCGAACCAGACCCACGTGGACAGATGCATGCTGCGGACCTTCCGGTAGACACGTCGTCAGACCGGAGGTCTCTTCCGCCGCGTCCTCGACTTCTTGACGCGACCGGCGGCACCGGGCCCACTTGCCCGACCGTGATGACGGCACCGCCGCGAAGGAATACTCCCCTCCACGCGCGACCATTGTGACCGATTAAGGGTGCACTTAGCTACCCGGGGTGATGATATTCACCCTGGTCACGCGGGGTGACGCTCCGAACGCCCTGCTAGAGCCAGGTGCCGTCGGCGCGCACCCGGGCGGGCCGCTGGCCGAGTATGAGCGTGGCGAGGGCGGCGCCGACCGAGTCGCCGAGGAACCATTCGCCGGCGTGGTCGAGCGCGAAGACGCGGCTTTGCTCGTCGATAGCCAGCACCGAGACGCCGCCGTCCTCGACGCCGAGCGGGGCCAATCGGGCGCCGATCCGCTCACCGAAGGCTGCGAGCGTGTCCGCGGTGTGCAGCGCGAGCAGCGGATCGAGGACGAAACCGCTGGACGCGACGTCTTCGCCGTCCCCGGCTGGTTCGACCTCCACCCCGCCGAACTCGGCGAGCGCCGCGAGGGCCGACGGGAAGAACGCGTGCGGGCGACCGGTGGCCGAGGTGTGGGTGGCGAGACGCATCCCCCACTCGCGGGCCCGCTCCTCGTCGCGGCGACCTGGGTTCCAGCCGGCGTCGATCAGGGCGGCCGCGACGGGCCGCGGCAGGTCGGCGGTCACGTGTTCACCGGCTCGATGCCGAACCACTCCAGCAGCGGCGCGCACGATCGGCACGGCGGCTGGTAGGTGCCGTGGAGGGGATCGCCCGGCTCGCGGACGCGGGTGACGGTGACCCGCGCGCCCCACAGCGCCGCGCGCGCTTCGCCGGCGGTCAGTTCGGCGGCACGACCGCGCTCGGCCTCGTACAGCCGATCGGAGACCAGGACGGCTTCGGCACAGCGGCCCGCGTACCGCTCGCGCTGCTCGACCGGCAGGTTCTCGACGAACCGCTCGACCAGCGGATGCAGCCGCGGCGGCTGGTCGCCCTTGATGGAGGTGTGCGTGTGCACAGTGCCGCCGACGAGCAGCGCCCCGGCCGTCGCCGGAGCGACAAGTGTGGTCACCACGTGCGCCTCCCCCGTCGGTCTGGCCCGACCTTACCGTCCCTGGGCGAGCACAGTATTCGGTGAGCCTGGCTGCGGTACTGTCGAGGAAATCCCCGGTCGCCGACCCCTTCCGGAGCCATGGCCCGCACCCTCGTAGTCGCCCAGAACCGGCGCGGCGCGTACCCGACGATCGGCGACGCGCTCGCGGCCGCACCGGACCAAGCAGTCATCGCGATCGCCCCCGGCGAGTACGCCGAGTCGCTCAACATCGTGGGCCAGCACGTCAGCCTGCATGCCGCCGAAGGGCCGGGCACGGTCGTCATCGATGCCAGCGGCTCCGACCGCGCGGCCCTTTCCTGCCGCGAAGGCACCGTGTCGCTGCACAGCCTGACCCTGCGATCGAGCGGCTCGGCCATCACCGTCGAGGCCGGCGGCACGCTCCAGCTGGAGGCGTGCGAGGTCCGGCCGGACTTCGGCGCCAGCGTTAGCGCCCGCGCCCGCGCCCGCATCGAGATCAAGCGCTGCACGTTCACCGGCGGCAGCTACGGGCTGGTCATCGAGGACGCCGGCGGCACCGTGGACGAGACCGAGATCCTCGACGTCTCCGAGGACGGCATCATCGTCCGCGTCGGCGCCGACCCGGAGATCCGCAACTCCACGGTGCGCGGCTGCGGCTACCGCGGCGTGTACATCTACCAGTTCGGTCGCCCGACGATCGAGGGCTGCGACATCTCCCAGACCGGCGATGCCGGCATCGCGGTCGTGCACCAGAGCGCGCCGGTGCTGCGCCGGATCGCCGTCCACGACACCAACGGCGTCGGCATCGCGGTCGCCACCGGCTGCCACGGTTCGATCGAGGACTGCACCACCGCCAACACCGCCAGCCCCGGTATCGACATCGATCCAGGCGCGTCCACCACCGTCACCACCACCACCAGCGGCGTGAGCCTCAAGGCGGGCATCGGCACCGACGACGCCAACCACCACGACGCCGAGAAGGTCGAAGCTCTCCTCGGCGAGCTCGACACGATGGTCGGGCTGGACGGCGTCAAGAACGAGGTCCGGGGCGTCATCGACGAGATCCAGGTCAACGCGTGGCGCCGCACCGCCGGCCTCGGCGTCAGCTCCATGAGCCACCACCTGATCTTCGCCGGCGCCCCCGGCACCGGTAAGACCACCGTCGCCCGGATCTACGGCCAGCTCCTGGCCGCCCTCGGCGCCCTGCCGAAGGGGCAGTTCCGCGAGGTCGCCCGCCGCGACCTGGTCGGCCAGTACATCGGCCACACGGCGGAGAAGACCGCCAGCGCCATCGACGCGGCGCTCGGCGGCGTCCTCTTCATCGACGAGGCGTACACGCTGTCGCGGCAGGTCGGCACCGGCGGCGACTTCGGCCAGGAGGCCATCGACACCCTGGTCAAGATGATGGAAGACCACCGGCACGAGATCGCGGTCATCGCGGCCGGATACACCGGCGAGATGCTGGACTTCCTCGACGCCAACCCCGGTCTCGCGTCCCGGTTCTCCAAGACGATCGAGTTCCAGAACTACTCCCCCGACGAACTGGTCGTGATCGTCACCCGCATGGCCGGCGGCGACGACTACCAGCTCGGGCCCGGCACCGATCAGGCGCTCCTGCACTGGTTCCACAACGTCGAGCGCGACGAGAACTTCGGCAACGCCCGCGAGGCGCGGAAGCTGTTCGAGGCCATGCGCAAGGCACAGTCGCAGCGCTTGCGGGGGCTCGGGCGCATGCCGAACCTGGACGAGCTGCGGACGCTTCTCGTGGAGGACGTCCAGGCGCTCGGTTAGTAGCTGCCGTCGTCGTGCACCCGGGCCGGCTGCGCTCCGGTGACGAGAGTCCTTAGCGCGTCGGCCACGGTGTCGCCGAGGAACCACTCGCCGGCGTGGTCGAGCGCGAACACCCGGCCCTGCTCGTCCACGGCGAGCAGCGCGTCGTGGTCGCCCTCCACGCCGAGTGGGTACAGCGCGGCGCCGATCACGCGGCTGAAGTCGGCGAGCGTCTGGGCGCTGCCGGCCGCCATCGTCGGGTCGAGCGCGAACGGCCTCCGGCGCAGCTCCTGCCCCGGACCGTCCTGCGCGACGTAGATCCCGCCGAACTCGGCAAGCGCCTCGACGGCCGCTGGGAACGGCTCGCGGCCGACGAGCCGGATCGCGGCCGCGGTCTGGTCCTCCGGGACGCGGCGGCCCTCGTGCCAGCCGTGAGCGCGGAGTACCTCGGCGACGTCCGGTGTCATCGTTCCGCCCCCTCGGCCAGCTGGAACCCGAGATGGTCGAGCAGGAGCAGGCAGGACACGCACGGCGGTCCCGGCTGGCCGGCCACGGGGTCGCCAGGCTCGCGCACACGGTAGGTCACGAGGTCGGCGCCACGGAACAATCCGGTGCGGGCCTCCTCCAGCGTGATCGGCAGGGCACCGGCGCGGCCACGGCGAGCATCCTCGGCATGCAGCGCGTCCGACAGCGCCACGACCTCGGCACAGCGGTCGAAGCCGCGCTCACGGTGCTCGACCGGCAACCCGGCCAGGAACGCGGCGACCAGCGGATGGTCGTTCAGCACGCCGTCGCCCTTCGCGCCCCGCGCGATGATGAGCCGGCCGTTCACGGTGAGGTGGGTGACGGTGGCCGGAGTCGGCATCCGGAGCAGGTCGCGGCGTGCCTGGGCGGCCGGATCCCAGGTACGCGGCGCGGGTGGCTCGGCTGCTCGCTGCGCCGCGTACCGGTCGGCAACCGCCTCGACCGGGATCGACGGCCACACCGACAACTCGCCGGTCTCCTTGTCGATCACGCCACGGCCGGCACCCACCTGCGGCGGCACGTCCGGCGGCTCGATCCCCCACACGACGTACCCGACGTCGAACTCGTGCACGCCCACCGTCGAGGCTGGTGCGCTCTCGGCAACCCACCGCTCGGCGATGCGTCGCGCCTCGTCCGCCGTGATCACGTCGCGCTCCCTTCCTTTGTCCAGGCCGCCAGTTCGGCGTCGAAGGCTGGCAGATCGGTGGTGAGCACCTGTAGCCGGCCGAGGTCGGCGCGACTGACCTGGCACACCCCGCCGAACCGCGCCAACGCGTACCGGGCGCTGGCCTGCGCGAACGCCGCCGCGACGGCTCGCACCTTGCGCGGGGCACCGGTGAGTGCGGTGACGTGCGCGGCGAAGACCTCACCCGCGCTCTGACCAGGTGCTGTGGCCGGCGTACGGGCGGCGTCGAGCAGGCGCGCGGAGGCGGGTGGGAGCGCCTCCAGGTACCAGCGGGCGGTGCGCTCGTCCTGGCCGGAGACGTGCGGGGAAAGCAACGCCGCCGCCAGGACGTCGGGGGTGCCGAGGTCGGCGGCGAGCAGGATCTCGACCGCGGCGGTACCGACGTTCCAGCGGTCGACCGTAGCCGGCCAGCCGGTACCCCTGCTCAGCTCGTCGCGGTACTGCTCAGCGATCTGGGCTGACGCCGCTGCCAGCGGTGTGCTGACGTCCGGCGGGAACCGGTGGGCCAGGTCGGCGGCGAGGCCCTGCTCGATCGGCGGCCGCTCGCTGGCCTGCCAGCCCGGCAGGAGCGGGAAGAGCCGGTGCCGCGCCGCGTAGACCTCGATGTCGTGCGCAGGGCTCAGCTCGTTCCAGCTCGTGACGGCGTGGGTCTGGCGATCGACGATCAACGCCGGTACGCGGCTGCCCGGCGCGGCGACCTGCGCCGGATCGGGCGCCTCCCACAGCAGGAAGCCGACGTCGTGTTCCTCGACGGTGAGCGAGCCGGCGGCGGCCAGCGGGTGAGCATTGCGGGCGGCGGCGACCGCGACGTCGGGGTGGGTGATCGGCTCCGGATCCTCGGGCGCGCTAGGAGCCGGTGGGGCGCCGGTGAGCCGGGCCAGCAGCGTCGGCGGCCGGAGTACGGCGTCGCGGAACCCGTCCGGCAGGCCGTCCAGAAGCGGCGTGACGTCCAGCTCGCGGTGATGCTGCGCCCGCGCGCCCGGACCCGCACGCCAGCTCGCCACCGCGACGGCCCGGATCTCCGGCGGCGCCGTGGCGACGTGCCGCAGGTACGCGCGCAGGGCTGCTAGCGGATCCTGCCCGGGCCGGGGCTCGGCCGTCAGCGTGGCGAAGAGGACGGCCTCCGACCACTGCGTCACCCGGGGCCGCTCGGTGGCGAGGCTGCGGTCGCCGCCGAGCACCGGATCGCACCACGGCAGCTGGAGCGCGGCGAGAACCAGATCGGGGTCGGTGACGTCGGCGAGCGCCAGCAGCTCGACGGCCCGCACGCCCTGGCGGATCCGCTGCGCCACGGTCGCCGTCGACGCTGGCTCGTCCCAGCGGGTCGGCGTGCGGAGCCGGGTGCTCAGACCTGCGGCGAACCCGGCGCCGAGCGCGTCCAGGTCAGCAGCGGGCAGTGCCCGGGCGAGCGTCCGCCGGGCCCTGCCCCACTCGGCGGTGGCGGCCTTGAGCGTGCTGGCCCACGGCTCGGCGCCACCGGCCGGGTTCAGCCCCACCACCGGCGTGCTCCGGTCCCGGCGAAGATCAGCCGACCCCCGCGCACCGGCAACTCGTCACGCGGGTCCAAGCGCAGGACCGGATCGAGCCCGGCGGCGAGCGCCTCAGGCAGGTACACCAGCCCGAACGGCCCCTTCACCAGCGCCAGCTCGTCCAGCGTGACGACCGCGGACTCCTGCTCGGCGAGGAAACCGTCCAGATCGGAGACAGGGTTGGTGACGACGAACGCAGCCTCCGGCGCGAGCGCTTCACAGGCGTCCTTGAACGCGTGGGCGACCGCGATCGCACCGTCCTGCTCGACGGGACCCTCGGCGTCGAGGTCGACCAGGTCGAGGAAGGCATTCTGGCGGAAGACCAGCGCCAGGACGCGCAGGTGCGCCAGGTCGCGGACCCACACCTCACACTCCAGGCCGGCCCACTCCGCGTACGTGACCTCACCGATCGGCACCGGGGTCTGCGCGGACGGTCGCCAGATCCAGGTGCGCTGCACCCCGATCCCGGCCAGCACGTCCGCAACCCAGGACGCCGGATCCGGGTCCGGGCGTTCGAGGTAGAACGCTGCGCACAACTCCCGCTCGCTCACCGACTTCACCCTTCCGGCCGGACGCGTCCCCCGACCTGCGTTCGACGATCACCGTATCCGGTGTGCGCCGCTGGGGCTCGAACAGCCTCGTCGGTGGCTGCCACCCTGAGCTGGTCGCCACTCGCTACGATCGGCTCGATGTCTACTAACGCAACGCACGCCGAGCCGCTCATCGTGCCCATCGGTCACTACGTCGGTGCGTTCTTCCACACGCCCGGATCGCCGGAGCACTACCAGCAGGTGCGCGTCGGCGCCGACCTGCGGCGCCTCACCGACGAGCATTTCCGGGTCTGGGGCCTGGCCCACGGGCTACTCGACCAGCTGGACGACGGTCCGTGGACCCGATCGGCGGTGCTCGCCGCGGCAGCTCAGGCCGCCGTCGATGGTGCCGAGTCGATCGTCGTCGAGCTGCTCGCTGACGGCACGCTGGTCGAGGTGGCGCCCGGCACAGCAGGCGCCGTCGAGTTCGCCCGCCAGCACCGGCTGGTGCCGCTCATGCTCGGGCTCGGCAACAGCCCGCAGGAGCCGTGGCTGTACTCCGTCGGCTTTCCGGACCAGCCGATCGTGAAAATGGTGAGCGTGCTCTACGACCTGTGGGAGTGGGCGCACCTGGACACCGACATCTGGGCGGCATGTCACGGCGCGGCGAAGACCGCGCAGCGCGCGGGCATCACCGATCCCGAGCAGAGCGAGCCGGAGAAGCTGCTCACCGGGCTCGTCGAATCGCTGCACACGCTGCTCGGGCCGAATGCCGCGTACCTCGATCTCCGTCTCGCGGGCTGACGATACGATCGCCGTGATGGCTACGAACCCGCGCGACGCTGAGCCGCTCGTCTTCCCCGTCGGCCACTACATGGGGCCGTTTTACCCGGGCAAGGACGCCCCACTGAAGCACCACATCGTGCGGGTGGGGTGGGACACGCCGAAGCTGCCCGACGACGATCACCTGGGCGTCTGGGCGCTAGCTCATGGTCTCTCGACCCGGATCGACACGACGCCGTGGACCCGCCGAGCCGTCGAGGACGCCGCCCGCGAGGCCGGGATGGCCGACCCGGCGCGCATCTATGACTCGCTGCTGGAGCGCGGCGTGATCGTCGAGGTGCACGACGCTCTCGAATTCGCCCAGCGGTACCGGATGCAGTCGCTCATGGTGGGCCTGGGCAACACGCCGGATGATCCGCTGCAGAGCGGGATCGGGCTGCCGGGCGTCACGCCCGCCGTGATGGTGCCGCTCAAGACGTACCAGCTGTGGCAGTGGGGACACCTCGGCAACAGCCTGTGGCAGGCCTGCCAGCTGCTGGCCGAGGTGGGCCGGGAAGCGTCGCCGGAAAGCCCGCAGGAAAGCGATCCCGAGTACGTGCTGCAGCGCGCGATCGGGGCCCTGCGCACGCTGATCGCGCACAACGTGGCCTACCTGGACACCGCCCGGACGCCTGCCGCTTAGCGTTGCCCGGCTGTGGCGGCGTGCAGCTGCCGGTACGTGTCCCTAACCGCTTCGAGGCGGGACGTCCGGAACCGGCCGGGCTCCGCCGCGTGGACGGCACGGCCCGCATCGGACCAGAACGCCGTCTCGGGGACCGCGTCGGCACCGGCCGGCACGAACTTCAGTACCTCGTCCATCGCCGCCACGGCAGTCGCCAGGTCGGCGCTGAGCCGGCTCGCGTCGGTAGGCCCGTGGCTGGAGTAGGCGTCGGCGAGCCGGAGCCACTCACCCGGATCGAGCAGCTCTGACGGGCGGTCGTCGCCGAACCGGACCTCGCCGGGCGTCGGCGCCAGAATCTCCGCCGGCAGCCGGAACAGGAACTCACGTGCGGTACCGCACCGGGCGCACGGTCCGGAGTAGTAGCTGGCCAGGTCGCCCTCGGCTTCGACGACGGCGCTCCGCCGCGTGAATGACGCCTCACCGCACGCGCACGGGTGAAGATCCATGTAGAGGTGGGCCTCGGCGTTGGTCCGGGCGAGGGGTAGTGCCATGAGACAGACCCTACCGAGGCTGGGCTACCGCGCTGGCTGCCGTCTCGAAGAACGCCCTGGCCACCCGGGTATGCAGGGGGAAGGCCAAGTCGGTAGGGCCGTCGATAAGCTCCCAGCCGCTGGTCTCCGCGGTTGGCGCCATCTCGGGCAGCGCTGCGGCAGTAGTGGCCGGCAGTGTGCCGAAGATCAGCACCGTGCCGTCCGGAGCGCTCAGGACGTCGAACAGGCGTACGTTCTCCGCTGCGGCACCGACGCCGGTCTCTTCCCGCAGCTCGCGGACGACCGCGGCCTGCCACGCCTCGCCATAGTCGATGAACCCACCCGGGAGAGCGAGGTGGCCGCGGTGCGGTTCGATGTCCCGCCGCACGACCAGCAGCGCATCATCGACAGGCAGCAGCGCGACGGCGACCGGCAACGGGTTGCGATAGCTGAGCTGGGCGCAGGAGGCACACTCGCGCGGCCACTCCTGACCGGAGACGAACGCGTGGCCGCAGTACGAGCAGTGCGAATTTCTCTCCGGCATGGTCCCGACCTTAGCGAGGCAGTCCCAAGGTGGGAGGCGGGCGCTCGTTAACATCGGGGCATGCCGACCGCAGCGGAGCTGTACGACGCGATCCTCGCCGATCCGGACAACGTGGACCTACGGCTCCAGTACGCCGACGCGGTAAGCGACACCGATCCCGACCACGCCGAACTGATCCGGCTGCAGGTCGAGGATGAACGACTCGGTCGGCAGGCGCTCTTTCCTCACGCTGACAAATTCGAGCGCACCCAGCGCCTCCTCCGTTCCGTTGGGCCGCGAATCGCCGCCACCGTCGCTCCGCTGGTGAACGACTGGCAGCTCCGGCGTGGGTTCCCGGAGGTGATCGCGATGACCGCGCCTGCCTTTCTGACCACGGCCGAGGAGGTTTACCGCCGAGCGCCGATCCGGCATCTGATCCTCACCGACGTCGTCGAGCACGTCGACGCCCTCGCCGCTTCGCCATCTCTCGCGCGGCTGAGCAGCCTGGACCTGGAAGGCAACCCGCTCGGAGACCGCGGCTTGAAGAGCCTCATCCGCTCGCCGTATCTGACGAAGCTCCGCTTTCTGGGCCTGCGGCGCTGCAGGATCGGACCAGAAGGCGCAGAGGCCATGGCCGCTACCGACGCTCTGCCCAACCTGCAGTACGTGAGCTTCATGGGGAACGCCGTCGTGGTCACACCACAGCCGGCAGCGCAGGACGCGATCAGCGGTGAATTGCTCGAAATCGACTACCCGCCCTACGGCCGGAAGCTCATCGAAACCTACGGCGCCAAGCCTTGGCTCACCTACACGAGCCCGAACCCTGATGCCGAGCTCTACTACGGGCCCGACTACGGCGAAGTCTAGGACGCGAGGCATGCCGACCGCAGCGGAGGTGTACGACGCGATCCTCGCCGATCCGGACAACGTGGACCTACGGCTCCAGTACGCCGACGCGGTGAGCGACACCGATCCCGACCTCGCCGAACTGATCCGGCTGCAGGTCGACGAAACGCGCACACGTCAGGCAGGCGCCATCGTCCAGGATGGTGTCCAGGCCAGAATCGACACACTGGTGAGCAAGGTGCGGCCTCGACTCGCCGGGCCGATCGCCGCGCTCGTGGAGCGCCACGAAACCCGGAACGGCTTCATCGACCTCGTCCGCATGACCGCACGGGGATTCCTCGACAGCGGTGAGACAGTCAGCCGATACCAGCCGGTCCGCTTCCTGGAACTGACCAAGTCTGCCGGGCTTATGGCGGAACTGGCCGCTACCCCGCTTCTGCAACGCCTCACCAGCCTTGATTTCTACGGCAACGAGATTGGTGACGCAGGCGTGGCACAGCTCGCGGCACCGCCGTATCTCGGCAAGTTACGTTGGCTTGGCCTGGCGAGGTGCGGAGTCGGCGCAGCCGGCGCCGAAGCCCTTGCAGCGGCGCCGAGCTTCCGCAACCTGCGTTACGTTCACTTCGCCGACAACCTGGTCGAGCTAACACCGCAGGCAGCCGCACACGATTGGGACGGAACTGTCCTGGAGGTCGAGTTGCCTCCGCTCGGCAAGCGGCTCAATGACCAGTACGGCCCACTCGCGTGGCTGGAACCGGAGCGCTACGCCAGGAAATGGATGCCCGACGTCGACGAGGTCTAGAGAGCCACGTCAGCGCGGCGTGGTCTCCAGCGGCACGCTTTCCAGGACTGGCCGTCGATCCCATCGCGCGGACTCACCCGCCGGCACCGTGACCGTCCATTCGAACACGTCGAGCTGACGCGCACCGCCTAGCGCCGTCGCGTACTGGTAGGCCGAGAAGAACGAAAGCACGACGCCGTCTTCGGCAGGCCTAATCCTCGGCGGCTCGAAGACGGGCAGGTCTGCACGGCCCGACGACCGAGCCAGCTGATCACGGCCGGCCAACACATACCGCACGGCCGACGTCCACGGGTGCCACTCGACCAGGACCTGCGCGAACGCCAGCGGATCGAGCCCACCAGCCAGTCGCCGGCCCAGCTCGGCCACCGCCGCCGGATCGTTCAGATAGACCGAACCGCCGCCGGCGAGCGCCAGGAGTCCGAACGTCTCCGGCAGCCCTTCGACCTCCAGATCCTCGCGCGTGACGAGCACGACGCCGTCAATCCCGGGCGCCTGGCCGATCAGCAGACGCCTGTCCAGCTCCAGCACGAAGTACCGCTGGTCGGTGGTCACCGCGACACCGCCGTGGCCAGGCCACTCCTTGGTGCGCTCGATCCGCTCATCACTCCACAGCACATGGCGGCCGAGCAGGTCGACCATCCGCTCGTTAGTGACCACGACGCTCCCCATCCCACGCCAGCGTGTTCGGCCCGCGCGGCTCGTGGCGCTCCTCGGGCTCGTCGGGTTCCAGGTACCCGAAGTTGATCATGCGCCGCAGATCCCTGATGTACCTCGCCAAGGTGTCGATCACGTCCTCGTCACCACGTTCCAGCTCATGCCCGCCGAACTGGTCGCGGGCGGAGATGCGGCCGTGCATGTCCCTGGTCAGGTACTGGTCGAAGATGTGGTCACGGATCGCCGTGTCGGGCTGGTAGACCAGCCAGGCGTACTGATCCGGCACGGCTAGTCCCCGGCCCTGCCGCTGAAGTTGCGCCTCCGTGCGGTGATGCACCAGCCGGCGCAGGAACTCGCGCTGCGCCGTGAACGCCTCGAACTCGCGCTCGAACTTGCGCTGCGCGATCAGCTCCCGCAGCTCAGCGGGCGAGGACGCGCGGGTTTCCAGCTCCGCCAGCTCGCCGCGCCAGTCGGGCTGGAGCGTGTGCGTCGACTCGTGGACCACGCTCGACGCCACCTCGGTCAACGACCGTCCCGGCCGCGCGAACGCGAGGTCCAGCGCCGGGTCGTAGAGGCCGAGTGTTCGCGGGTCGCTCAGCGCCGCGTCGAAGCGGCGAAGCTGATCGGGCGTCACCGCCGTACGGACGGCGTCCGCGTCGAGCGGCACCAGCCGGGAGAAGCGGTCGGCGACGTAGGCACCGAACTCCGGCCCCATCACTCGTGTGATCTGCGCCGCCATGATCGCCTGGTCAAGCACGTGGAAGCGGTGCGTCGCCGGGTCGATCCTGGCCGCACGCGTATTCATCTCGACGGTGTCGAGCGGGTCGACGCCGTGCAGATCTGGCCACGCCGGATCGCCGGTGAGCGCGTGCTGGTCGCCGTACTGCTGGACCATCCGGCTCAGCTGGGTGACGCCGTCGATCAACGGCCGGAGATCGCCCGTCCCCGTGGCGGTCGTCGCCAGCGCGTCGAGGACGCCGGCGTATGCGCCGATCGTGGCCAGCGCGGCGAGGCGAGCATCGAGGCGTACTGACGGGTTCGCCTCACGGAGAAGCCGGTCGCGTGCCCTGTCCACCAGGTCGCGGATCTGCCGGGGCAGATCGGCGCCGCTGCGGGCGTCCCGCTGGAAGTGGATGCTGCGCCGCTGGCTGAAAACCTCCCGCTCCAGCTCGGACTCCGGCGTGGGTTGCTGGTCCCACGGGCGATTCGCTTCGGCGATCCGCTGCCCGTGATGCCGGATGCTCGGCGCGATGTTGCGCGAATCCGCTTGGAGACTGCCAGCCTGGGCACGGAGCGCCGCGGCCGTGACACGTGCGTCCCTGTCGGACAGCAAACCTAGGGTCGATCGATCGACACTGGCCGCACCCAGGACCCGCAGGCCGGACCCGTCGCGAATCCCGTTCACTTCGCCGCCAGCGCCGCGCAGTGGCTGGAGTGCCACGTCGCGCAGGAGTTGGCCCACGCCACCTGACTGGGTTGCGTCCTGGCCGATCGAGAAGACGACGCGGTTGTAGACGTGCACGGCCGGGTCACCGTCGAACACCACCGCGAACTTGCCATCCACGGTGAGCTGCACAGAAACCGGCACCCGCACCGATTGCCGCGCCGGTGTGGCGACGTCGCCCGCGTAGGCGCCACGCCCCGGCACGGTGTTCCGCCGGTTGTACCCGCCCTCGAAGCTCAGCCTGCGGCCGAGTTCCGCGCGCCGCGCCGGATCGGTGGTGGCGTCGAACTCCGCGCGTAGGGCGCTGAGGTGCTCGTTGCCCTCGTAGCTGTCCCGAATCTCCGATCGCGCCACCCAGTCGACGTTCGGCGTGCGGCTCTGCGCCTGCTCGACATCCCACGCGCCGGACGCGCCGGCGCCGAAGACCAGCACCCGGTCGTTCGGCCGGTACTGGCTGGCGGTGTTCTGCCCACCGAACTGCACGCGGCAGCGCCGCATAGCGTCCTGGATCGCGCTACGGGTGGCCGGGTCGAGCGACGCAGGATCGACCCGCATACCGGTCGTCATGGACACGATGTCGCCGCTGACCGGATGGACCGCGTAGCCGGACTCGTGCCGGACGTAGCGCGGATCCCCGAACGAGCCGTCGGGCGCGAACCCGAGCCGCTGCCGCGCGATCGGATCGAGCGAGCCGGGATCGACGGGGCTTCCGTTGCCATCCCTGACGTGGCCAGTCGACGGATCGACGCTGTATCCGGTCGCGGGATCAAGCACCCACGGGTTCGTGAGGCGGCCCCGCTGGTCAGCGAGGCACGGAGCAGCGCCGACGCCGAGGATCCGGGCGATCGTGTCTGGCAGCGTCTGCGGGTCGATCACGGTGCCGGCGCGGTCGCGGAACGTCGGTGGCGACGTCGCATGGTCCACGGTGACGCCGCTGGACGGATCGACGAACCGCTGCCCAGCCGCGTTCGGCGCCTGCGGTACGCGCGCGGGGCCAGGGCCAGAGACAACGTCGATCGAGGCGGCGAAGAACGTCCGGCCGTCGACGGACACCTGGTAGCGGGCGCCGTCGGGCCATCCAGTCGCGGAGGCTGGACGAGCCACGACGGCCGTCGCATTGCCCTGGTACGTCGGCATTCCGGACATGGCACGGGCGGCGCCCACCGCCGCCGCGAAGTCCCCTGACTGCGCGAACGCGGCTGGGTTGGCCGCGAAGTCCGCCGGCTGGAACGGGAAGCCGTCGACCTCCAGCTCGTTCGGGACCTGTCCCATGAGTAGGTCGCCGCGGCCGCTCCACGGATCGTTGCCGAGCGAGATCGCCATGACCGGCGGGATGCCGTTGCCGGCATCGGCCTGGGCGCCTATCGTCACGAAGTCGGCCGTCGCCGCCCAGCCACCGCCGATGATCAGCCGTTCGAACACGTGACCAGGGTTGGCCGCCAGACCCGCGTCGACCCGGGCAGCAAGGGCCTGATCCGCCTGGTCACGGGCGGCGATCGCGTCGCGCGCCCAGGTGTGGAGAGCGTCGCGACGCGCCGCACGCTGCGCTTCGGCGGCGGCGATCTGCGCCTGGCCCTCGGCGCTGTACGCCGCGTCGAGTGCACTCTGGACCGCCGCGAGGCCGCCCAGTTGCTGGTTGATCGCGGCGAGCCGGAGCTGGGACGCGTCGACCCCGACGACCGGTGTGTTGCCGGGCAGGCCGTGCACAGGAGCGCCGTCCTGTTCGACCAGGCCCATCGCCATGACCAGCACCGCCGCCTCGCCGTTCAGCCGCGCGACCCTGGCCACGTCGTTGCTCGCGGCCGCGCGGGAAAGGTCGCTCGACAGCAGCCGCAACTCGGCGATCCGGCCGACATCACGCGGGCTCAGCGTGGTCTCGCGCGATCCCTCCGCCAGCATCGTGGTGGCGTCGGTGCGGCGGTCCGCCGCGTGCTCGGTGGCTCGCTGCGTCAGTTCGGCGACGCTGGCCGCGACGGCACGGCGAACCTGATCCGGCGACGCGGTCTCGGCGATCCGCACGAGGCCACTGTCGGCGTCGGTGACGTGCACCGTCGCCACGGCCTGATACGGGACGCCGTCCAGCGTGGGCGCGGTCGCGAACCGGACCGTGAACGGCGTCGCGCCGTCTCCCCTGCCGACCCGCACGGTGCCGTTCTCGACGACCGCCGAGCCAGGCAGCAGCCCATCCTCGGCGAGCGCCGAATCCACGAGCGCGCGGACATCGCCGGCAACCGGAGCTGTTCCGGCCGCCGGCGGGCCACCAGGGGCGGGCGGCGGCGCGGAGCCCGGAGCCGGCGGCGTCGACAGCGGCGGCCCACCGGGCGCGGGCGGGGTCGGGCCATGCTCAGGGCCCGGCGGGGTAAGCGGTGCGGCAGGTGTCGTGGGCTGGCCGGACGGCGGGGTGGTGGTCCGGCCGAACAGCGCGGAGAACGTCCGGCGAAGGACGCCTGGCTGCTCGGCCAAAGCCGTGAACGCCGCCGAGTCGAGAGCCTGGTCCCGCTCGTTCTGGGCCGCTTCGCGCTGGTGGAGTTGCGCTTCCCGTTCCCTAAGCGGGCGGACGCGTTCGTCGAGCAACGCGCTGGATTCTGCGTCAGAACGCTGGCTCTCGATCGCCTTCCTGGCCTCGCTCGCGTCGAGCTTGCGGCGCTGGAACCAGCGTTCGGCCATTGCCCCGATGAGCGTGGTGGCCACTGCCGCCGCACTCGGCGCGGCGAGGGCGAGCAGCGAGGCGTCGGCGATCTGGGCCGCGATGAGTCCCGCACCGATACCACCCAGCGCTCCGAGGCCCGCCTTGAAGAAGAATGCCCATCCGCACGGCAGCTTCTTGGCGTAGTCAACGCCGGCGGCGGCCTGATCGGCGCGGTCGGCGGTGCCGTCGTCCGGACGGGCACTCTCGGGCTGGACGACCTCGTCCGGACGGGCACTCTCGGGCTGGACGACCTCGTCCGGAGCGGCGACCGGCGCGGCACGGCCACCGAACAGCGCCGAGAAGAGGCGGCGGACCGGGCCACGGTTCTGTTCCTCGGACCGGAGATCCGCGGCGGCGGCCAGCCGGGCGACGCGCTGGTCCAGCAGTGCGTCGCGCGCGTCGAGGCGGCGCTCGTTGCGATCCAGCAGGGCCTGCTTTTCGGCGACAACAGCCCGCTGCTCGGCGGTGAGATCACCGTCGGCGTTGGCCTGCGCATGCTGGCGGTTCTCGAGCCGCTCGCTGAGCCGGTCGAAGGTCCAGTCGCCGACGCCTGACAGCACCGAACCGACCACCGCAACCGTGCCCGCAACTGCGGCGACCGCTGGACCGGCCACGTTCCCCGCCGCCAGTGCGATCCAACCGGCCGTCGCAGCAGCGGTGGCTCCCGGCAACCCGCCGGACAGCAGGCTCTTCGCGATGACCCGGTGCACGCCCGGGACGGCCGACGGCAGAGCGCTGCGGTCGGCAGTCGCGTCCGGCTGGCGGCTGGTCTGCGGCTCTGCGCCGTTGGTCTGGTCAGAACTGAAAACTCCGGCGAACCGGGACCGCAACTGGTCCGGCCGCAGCGCCGGGCCCTCCTCGATCAGGTCGAGCGTCGCCTCGGCGAGCGCACGCTCGCGTGCCCACTGGGCTTGCTCCCGCTCGCGCTGTGCCTGGTCACGGTCCAGCAGCGGCTGCATCGCCGCGTCGAAGCGTGACTGGGACTGGGCGGTGGTCGCCGCGGTACGTGCGTCCGAGAGACCTGCCTTGTACCGCTGGAGGTGGCGGTCCGCCCACGAACCCGCAACCGTCACGGCTGCCATCGCCACGGCGGGGGCTGCCAGCAGCGTGATCGCCGCGCCGCTCACCCAGACGCCGATGCCGACGACGGCCGCCACAGCCGCCGGACCAATGCCGGTCTTGGCGATGAACGCCCACCGGCCGGGCAGCTTGTCCGCGGAGCTGGTCGGTTCAGCGGTGGCCGCGGCGGCCTGGTCGGCGCGGTCACTCACGTCCTGGCTAGCACGCCCGCTGACCGGTGCGGTCTGGTTGCCAGTGGTAGCAGCGCCATCGGGGGTTGCCAGTGTGCTCGTTTCGGCGGGGGCGAACACGCTGGTGAAGGCCCGCCGCAACGGACCCTGCTCTGCCTCGGCCGTGCGCAACGCCTCGGCGAGCCGCCGCGCCCGCGCATCGAGTTCGGCATCGCGGCTGGCGACCGCCTGGTCCTGGCCGTCGAGGAACGAGTCGACCTGATCGACCAGCGTTTCCTGGGTGGCCGACAGCGCGGGCGCCGCTGGCGTGGCGGTCTCGCTCGACCGGTTCGCGATCCGTTCCTTGACTTGGTCGAACCCCCACTCGCCGACCGCGGATACGACGGCGCCGGTAACCGCAGCCGCCGCGCCGATCAGTGCCGCGGTCTGGCCGACGACGTTGCCCGCGCCGGCGGCGATCGACCATCCGACGGCAGCTACCGCCATGCCGGCGACGCCCGAGGAGAAGAGTCCCTTGAGGACGAACCGGTGCCACTTCGGCACCCCGGACGGGACGGCCGCCTGGTCCGCGCGGTCGCCCGAGGGATCGCCGGTGGATTGGTCGCGGCCGCTGGTGGGAGCGCCAGATGGACTCGGCGGCGGAACGGAACCCGGTGCGGGCGGCGAGCCGGGCGCGGGTGCGTCGGGGCGGGTCTGCGTGTCGCCCCCAGGGGCCACGCTGGTCACGGTGAGTTGCAACGGCTGACCGGTGCGCGGGTCGAGCACCACCTCGCCCGTGACCGGATCCACGACCCGCAGCGACTCCAGGGCGGCCGCGACCTCGGGCGTGACGCCGCGCGGGAAGTTCCACTCCAAACGCGGCGGGTGCCCATTCCCGTCGCGGTACGAGGGGTTGTACGCGAGGATTTCCAGCTGCCGGACCGCCTGCCTGACCAGCTGGCGCATGTTCTCGCTGCCGGTGCCGAAGAGTCCGTAGTTCTTCGAGTCCTTCCAGACCTGGCCGTCCTCTGCCACCACGTCGGCGTCGGAGGAGAGCGGCGTGCCGTCAGGGCGGACCGCACTGATGTCGAGGGCGACGGCGGTGACGCCGACCGACTGCTCGGCCAGCGCGATCTCGGCGACGAGCCCGCCGATGCTGTTGGCCCGGCGCGCGACCTGCTCGGCGGACGCCTCCCGGCTGTCGCGGCGCCCTGCTTCGAGCCGCGCCTGCTCGGTCGTGAGCGCCGTGCGCCAGGTATTGACGCCGGTGACGTGCGGGTTTGCCTGGGCGAACGCGTCGATGCGGGCCTGCGCCGAGCTGATCTCCGCCAGCTGCGTGTCGATCGCCGCGATCAGCTCCGGGCTCGGCGGGACAACCGCGGCCGCCGCGTCCTGTGCTGCTTGGAAACGGTCGGCCAGAGCCTGTTCAAGGGTGAGCCCGCGCGTCTCCGCGCCCTGCTCCTGGCCGTTGAGCGCACGCTCCAGCCTCGCCGGATCGCCGCCCGCCCTCCGGTACATCTCGTGGAACTGTTGCTGGGCGCGGGGATCGGACAGCCCGTCGTACCGCTGTGCGAGCGCGTCGGTGAGCCCGTCCGGCCGCGGGATCCCGTCCGGGTGTGCAGCCGGTTGTGCGGTGACTGGGCTTACGGGGGCCGGCGAGGTTACGGGGGCCGGCGGGGTTACCGGAGCTGGCGGGGTTACCGGAGCTGGCGGGGCGAGGTAGAGCGGTGTCGGCGGGCGGGCGTTCCAGGTGCCCTGGGGCGCTCCTGCGAACGGCACCGGGACGCCGTTGGCGCCGATGACCAGCGCGTCCATCATCGTGATCCTCGACGGCGAGTGCATGGGGCCGGTGTCGCTGGCCGCGCCGCTCTGCGCGTCGACGTAGATGATCGTGCCGTGGTGGTTGACGGCCGCCCACGCGTGCGCGCCGCCGACTGTCCATGCGGTGATCAGGAACGCGAACGATCCATGACCGGCCTGCAGGAGCTGGTTCTGGACCGCGTCGAAGCCCTGCTCGACCACGTGCTGGCGT
>Ga0210378_10000567_pt1 | contig 18919 bp, 12 predicted proteins | sample PLM1_60_b1redo_FD_155465 | JGI IMG/M metagenome (GOLD analysis project Ga0210378, IMG submission 155465) | Groundwater sediment microbial communities from an aquifer in East River, Colorado, USA - PLM1_60_b1 redo | ecosystem: Environmental > Terrestrial > Soil > Riparian zone | place: USA: East...
GGTGTGGGTGAGTTCGGTGGCGGTGCCGGTCTCGTCGGTGACGGTGCTGGTCTCCAGACCGTTGGGCAGGGTCTGGTCGCGGAGCGCGCCGTCGGGGTCGTAGCTGGCGGTGAAGGTGCCGGCCTGGGAGTCGACGACCTGGGTGAGCAGGCCGCGGCGCTCGGTGCCCCCGTCGTAGGTGAGGGCTGGGTGCCCTTACCGTCGCCGGTGGTCGCTGGCCGGGACAGCAGGTCGTAGCTGATGGTCGAGGCGTTGCCGTCGGCGTCGGTGTAGGAGGTTTGGCGGCCAAGCGAGTCGAACAGCTTGACGACCTCCGCCGTGACAGCCCCGGTGCCATCGAGGGACTGCGCCCGGGTGGCGCGTCCGGTGGCCGGCTCGTAGACGGTCTTGGTCGCCGGCAGCGGTTCGCCGGTGCCGGCGGCGCCGACGGTCTGGGACTGTGCGGCCCGCCCGGCGCTGTCGTAGGTGGTGGTGCTGGTGCGCAGCACCGCACCGGCCGGGGTCTTCTCGGTGATGACGCGCGGCTGGTTGAACAGGTCGTAGGTGGTGACCGTGATCGGCAGCGGTATGCCGGCGGGCTGGCCACCGGGTGCGCTGCGGCAGGCCAGGTTGGCCCATTCGGGTCGGTTGCCACACTCGGGGTAGGTGCCGTTGGCCGCGGCCGTGTAATAGGTGGTCGCGCGGGTGGCCGGGGTGTTCGTGCTGGTGCCGCCGGCCGGCGCGGTGGTGGACAGCACCAGGCCGGTGGCCGCGTCGTAGCTAGTGCGGGTGGTCTGGTTCAGCCCGGCCGGATCGGCGGTGACGGCCGTTGGCTGCCGCAACGTCCAGTCGTAGGCGGTTGTCGTCGTGCGGGTATCGGCATCGACGGGGCCGGTGCCGGTCCAGTACCGCACCGACTCGACCTTCGTGGTCACGAGGCGGTACGGCCCGCCCGTGCCCGGGGCGCCCTGGTCGTAGCTGTAGTCGGTGTGCTCCCGGCCGCGGACCACGGTGCCGGGAAGCGCGACGTCGTGCTCAGGGCCGAACGTGTCGGTCAGCAGCTGCCCATCGGTGGAGTACGCGTTGAGCGTCGAGAGGGTCGCCGCCAACGCGGCCTCGGCCGCCGCGTCGTCGCTGTCGGACCCGTCCAGCGCCCGTTTGCGGTTGGCGGCGGTCAACGACCGGATCTCGTTGCCGTACACGTCGTGGATGCTGGTCGTGATCCCGCCGCCCGGCGCGGCGGTGTTGACCTGCTGGCCGTTGGCGTTGAGGTAGGTGATGGTGGCCCGCTCGTAGGACGAGGGCAGGTCACCGGCGGCCTGGTCGCCGTCGGGCACCTGGTCGGCGGGGAACACCGCGGTCGCATCCGTCGGTGCCTCCTGCTGGCTCCATCGCTTGGTCTGCCCCTCGGACAGGTCGTAGGGGGCGCCCGTGCCGGAGACCGGGGTGCGGTAGACCACGGTGGTTTTCGCGGTGCCGGCGCTCAGCGCGGAGCGGGTGACCTGCGCGAGTCTGCCCTTGCCCGAGTCGCCGGGCAGGGTCGTGTAGGCCAGCTGCCACGGCTCCTCGGCCGCCGGGGTGATGGTCGTGAGGATCCCATCGCCGTTGTAGTCGTAGCGGTCGGCGAGGTGCCTGGTGACGCCCGCGTCGGTGTAGTCCAGCCGCGGATCCCACACCTGGCTCAGTCGCCCGTCGGAGTCGTAGGCGTAGCGGGTCAGGATGCTGGTCGTCATCGCCGCCGGGGCGGCGTCCGGGTCCCACGCGGTGATCGACACCGTCTTGACCCGGTGCGGGTAGTCGCCGGTCTGCCCGGCCGCGGGCACCGGAGTGCTTCCCACCGCGTACTCGAAGGACAGCGCCCGGCAGCCCCGCGCCAGACCGGCGATCCCGGCGCCGCAGGTGACCCCGGCCGGGACCGGCGCCAGCATGCGGGTGGGGCGGGTCACCGCCGTGCCGTTGACCGTCACGGTCTCCCACGCCGTGGTGGTGGTCTGGTTGCTGCCCGGGGTGGTGACCGCGGTCGGTTTGAACTCCGTCGAGCCGGTCGGCTTGGTGAAGGTCACGACCGTGCCGTCGAGGTCCGTCACGGTGTAGGTGCTGGTGGCTGCGGTGTAGGTGAGGGTGAGGTCCTCCACCCCGATCTCCGGGGTGTAGCTGCCGTTGGCGTTCTTCGTGAAACCGATCGACTCGCCGTCGGGCAGCCCGACCTGCACCAGCGACCCGACCACGGTCAGACCGGTGTAGTCCACGCCGGCGTCCTCGACCGCCACGCCGGAGGTCCAACCCGCGCCGAACAGCCCGCTCGCGTCGGCCTTGCCGGCGTCGCGGGTGTTGAACGTGCGGGACACGGTCAGGTCCGAGCCGAACGAGTCCACCGACGCGTCGGTATCCGACACCGTGTAGTTGCCGGTCAGCAGGTTCACCGAACCCGGGCCGACCTCGTCGCTCGCGGCCGATCCCATGTCCCGGTCCAGGGTGAACCGCACCGGGTTCGACGCCCCCGCAGGGCCGCCGGTGAACGCCGCCCGGACCTGCAGCGGACCGTCGAGGGGTTCATCGCCGGCCTCGGCGTCGTTGACGGTCTTCGCGACGTCCCAGTTCAGCTTCGGGAAGTCGGCGCCGGAGCGGGCCTGGGGCCAGGTCACGGTGCCGCCGCCGGAGGCGGGTGTGACGTCGCCGGTCGGAATGTCGACCCAGGCGTCCGCGTCGCCGCGGCGCCATTGGTAGGTGGCGCCGGTGATCTCGCTCGGCGCGACCACGGTCAGGCCGGTCTTGTTGGCAAGCACGGCGCCGGTGGTCGGGGTGACGGCGCCGTTGCCGACGAAGAACTTGTGCTCCACGAGCGGGCCACGGTTGCCCGCGGTGTCGCGGGATTGCACGAACAGCGAGTGCGGGCCGTCGGTCGGCGGAGTCGCCGACACGGAGACGCTCGTGGTACCGCGGACGTCGGAAAGCGGCGGGTTCTCATCCAGGCCGTAGGCGAACCCGGCCAGGTCCGTGGTGCCCGGCGCGGTCAACGTGAACACACCGCTCTGGCCCGCGCCCTTGGACCACTCCCCGGCCGGGTAGTCGGTCGAGGCGACCGCCGCCGCCCCGGGCGGGGTGGGGTCGACCCAGAACTGCGGCGAGGTGGACCACGGCCCGTAGTCCGTGCCGTCGTAGCCGCGGACCCGCACCGTGTGGGTGGACCACACCGGAATGTCGGCGGTGGCCCGCCACTCCAGGACCTGCCCGCTGGTGCCCCACGGCGTGGAGCCCTGCTGCACCCGGGTTGCCCCGAAGAACACCTCGAAGTCCAGCCGGACCTTCTGCCCGGCGTCCGGGTCGAGCACCTTCGCGCGGAACGTGGGCCGCTTATCACTCACCCACGTCTTGCTCGGGCACTGCGCGTAACAGGGATTGATCGAGAAACTCGACGGGCCCGACGGCAACGTGTTGTAGGTGACCGCCATGCTCGGGTTGTTGCCGAACTTCTTCCAATGCAGGTTGTCAGTCTCGGTCGGGGACTTGAGCCCCAGGTAGAACACCGACGCGTTGCCGTTCGCCGCGGACTGCAACGCGGAGGCCACGTTCCAGGACACCGGGCCGGCCGGGCACGCCGCCGAGTAGCCCTTCGCCGCCGTCACCGCGCCGATCAACGTCTGCATCAACGGCGAGTTGTTCCACGTCGTGCCCGACCCGATCCCACCGGTGGCCCACAACTCCACCGGCTTCGCCGTACACGACCAGCCACCGACCAACTGCGCGGTGAACGTGGCCGACACGATGTGCTTCTGCTGCAGCCCGTTGGTGTTCATCTGGAAGAACGACCGCAGCTTGTGCGCCCCGCCGTCGTAGGTGCCGACCTTCGCCACATCCGAGGAGTTCCAGTACGACGTGGTCGGGAACCCCGAGTCGATCATTGTCCAGTTCACCCGTGCCGAGGAGAACCCCGGATCCAGGAACATCGGGAACTCCGTGGACGGACTCGTCAACACCGCCGCGTCCGGGGTCACCTCCAACGCCCCGTCCACCACCCGGGTCTGCATCGGCACCTGCCGCCCGGACTCCCCCGGACCCTCCGCGCCCGCCTCGGCGTCGGCGGCAGACGACTCGCCAGACAACGCCTCCGCCTCGCTCGATCCCGTTGCGGTGGAGGAGTCCCACATCCGCGGCGCCGGCCCCAGGAACACCGGCCGGCCCTGACCATCGACCGCCTGCAGATCGCCCTCCGCGTCCGCCTTGGCTGTGACCCCCGTGCCGGCGAGCGCGAACCGCAGCTTCGCCAGCTGCGGGTTCTGCCCCGCCTCCCGGGTCTTCACCACCAGCACCTCAGAGAAGCCATCCACATCGGCCCGGACCCGCAAGTCCACCCCGGGCAGCACCTCGGCATACGTCGCCGTGTCCCCGTCCAGGGCCGGCACCGGCAGCGCCGTCGGCCACGACACCGACAGCGCCTTGCCCGCGTCGCTGATCGTCGCCAACGCACCCTTACCCCCGGAGAACCGCAGCCCCACCGCGGTCGCGGCCGGCGCCACCGTGCCGTCCGCCGCGAACTTCAGCGTGGTGTCGACCGGCGTCCACGAACCATCCGGTTTGCGGACCCGCACCGGGCGCGCCGACTGCTCACTGGTCATCGTGCCGTCCGGGTTCGCGAACGTCTGCGCGTGCTCGGTCCGCAGGTTCATCACCTCAACCCGGCGCTTCGCGACCCGCGCCGTCACCCGCGCCGCCACCTCGTCCGGACGCTCCAGCGGCGCAGCAGCCGCAGCCGTCTCCATACCGGGCGCCGGAGCCGCCTACGCCGGGTTCGCCAACCAGGTGGCTAACAGGGTGACCGTGAGGAGGAGCGACAACGAGGCAGAAAGCCACCGGACCGCGGGTAAGCACCGTCCCGTCAGAACGTCGACGAACAGCCCAGAACGCACGTGCTTCTGCAACAGATCTCCCCCATGTCGCCCACGCAAAGCGCGGGTAAGGTCACCGACACGTTACGTCAGGCTTCAACGCGGCTGTCAAGGAAAACAAAGAAAGACATCATCACACGACCACAGATGTAACAAAGACAAGCCGGGCAACGCTGTACCTGACCGACTCGGCAGCGGACAGCGCGTCGTGGCCCTTACCGGAGCTGCGGTCGGGCCAGTGCGGTCACGTTGCTGGCTCAGGCCTGACGCACAGTCGGACACTTCAGGTGGGGTGCAGAAGCGCCCCGCCCACGCCGAGTGCCAGCAGACGACCAAAGAGCCGCTTCGCGGCGTATTCGGTCGGCAAGGTAAGCGGGGCGTACGCCAGAGCCAGCGGGTCAGCTTGCCCCGGTCCGGTTAGCTGCCCTCATGAGTCAATCCGCTGCGCAGGCGGCCGCGTTCTTCCGGGACGCCGTGCGGACCCGACGGGTCTGGACGGTGCAGGATACCGGCGGCATCCCCGCGCCGCGGACCGGGAACGGAGCGCGAGCCGTCCCGTTCTGGTCGACCGAGAACCGCGTGCGCCACATCATCGCCACCGTCCCGGCCTACCGCGGCTTCGAACCGGTCGCCATCGAGCTCGACGACTGGCGTAACGACTGGATCCCAGGCTGCTCCCGCGACGGACTCCTCCTGGGCATCAACTGGAGCGGCCCACGCGCCGTCGGCTGGGACCTCGAACCCGCCCACGCACTAGCCAGACTCGACGCCGCACAGCGAACAGCGTCCACCCCAGCCAGCCCGGCGACCCCACCCTCGCCCTGACCGCCCCGAGCGGTACCGCCGCTCAGCACGCGGCATTCGGGAACCGTGCCTCGACTCGACCGACGGGCGCCATCCCAGCTCCCTGACCGCCGGTCTGATCCGCGCGCCGCCCACTGACCGGAACTGCCGCCGCGAGGCCGATGAACCAGCCCAGCAACTGCCCAGCAGACCTGCCCAACGCTGACTACCCGGTCGTCCGGCATCCGATCCAGGCCATCCACAATGGATCCGCGCGGGCCCGAGAAGAGCCCGAGAGTTCTGACAACCCTCGACACCACCCGACACCACGCGGCAGCGCCTGTCGACGCGCGGCGGACCTGACGTGCGCCAACGGCTCGCGCCAGCATCACGCGGCATACTACGACAGCGCGATCAGCGGGCTCTTTAATCAGCGGGTTCGGGGTTCGAGTCGCTGGCGGCGCACTGGGCTCCTCCGCGAGGCCAGTTACTTGAGGGTCGCTCTCGGTGACTACCTGCGCCGTGCCGGCAACGACCATGTGCCATCGACCACGACGAACGCCGTGTCATCGCTGCTGACAGCCGGTTCCCATGTAGTACGGGACCCGCCGTCGATCGAGACCTGCGCGCCTGCGCAGCGTCTGTTGCCTGACCTCGGGTTTCGCCACCTGCCCGAAGCTCTCCAGCAACCACAGCAGGGTCGAACAAGAGGATTCGGACCTGCGCGCTTCATACGGAACCGGTTCCGGACTGACAAGCTAGCCGCTGAGGAGGGCGATCATAGAGCGCACGAGGGTCCCACGCGCGTCGTCGTCGTGGCTGCCCGTATGCCGGAGCGGTGTCCCGGTCGATCAGCCGCCAGCCGTCCGGCGGTCAGCATAGTGTTGCCGGGGTGGGGCTCGCCGCTGCCTCAGGGAGGAACCGGGAGGCCGAGGCGACGGGCGTCCGACATGGGCGATCAACGTAGGGGATGGCGTCAGGCCCAGTTCCTCATACAGCAGATTTGCGTAGCGTTCTAGCTGCCGATGGGCTTGCGCGACGTTCCCTTCGGCTAGGTGGACATCGATGAGGGTGACGTGGCCCGACTCGCGTAGAGGCTCGGCTTCGATGACCGCGTACGCGACGTCGATGGCCTCGGTGTACCGGCCGAGCCTGCAGAGCCTGCGAGCCAGAGCCTCGAGGGCATGGATCTGCAATTCGCGGACCCGTTCCCGTTCAAGGAGCAGCCAGTCTTCGTCCCACCCGGGCAGAAGATCGCCGACCAGGGTCGTGACCTCTGTGTCCGCAGGCAGCAGTTCCGGGTCGTCGGATAGCAGACGGGCTGCCTGTACGCGACCGCGGTGGATGTCAACGTCCACTCGATCGTCCAGCAGAACCCTTTCACGCTCAACTCGGATCAGATATCGGCTCGCCCGCCGGATCCGCCAGAGCGCAGTCCTCAGGCTAGCGTGTGCGCGGTCGGTGGGCACTTCCGGCCACAGCCGTTCTGCGAGCTGGTGGCGCGTGCAGGCGGGGCGCGTCATCCGGTCGAGGCAGAGATAGGCAAGCACCCTGGAGGCATGAATGGGCAGCATGACCGGTAGGTCCGCTACGTCCAGGCGAAAACCTCCGAGCAGCGAAACTCGTGCATGAGTCAGCCCGACCCGCTCTGAGCGGCCGTCAGTCATCGTTGGTGGCATCGGAGCCTCCGCATCGGACCTGGCCCGCCCTCGACTCCGCCGACCTTGCTCGCGGGATGTATCCGGCACCGTCAACGGAGTGTAACCGTCCCGACACAACGTTGACGGCTGCCGCCATGCGGCCGAGCAGACTGCGGCGCATGGAGTCGCATCGATCCCAGGTGATCTTGCTGCGCGCATGGCTGGAGGACAACGGCTTGCGGGTGCGGATCCTGGTCGCCGACGGGCCTCAGCGACGTTGGGTGGTCGCTGGAGTGGAGCCCGCATGTTCGGTGGTCGAGGCGTTGCTCCGTGAACTAGCGAGTCCAACGAAGACTAATCAAGACGGACCGTTGACGCCGTGACATATGGCTCGCGCCGACGCTCTATCGATCGGACATACGGGAGGCAGAGATGACCCTGACGACAGGCGAGGGCGTCGAGCGACTCGCCGAACCGATCGGTCAGTCGCCGTTCCCAGGCGCGTACACGTCGCGGTTCGATATGCCGGAGGCGGCACCTGTGCCGACCGGCGTGCTGGAATCGCCGTTCGGCGTTGGGTTGCAGGAGGAGCTGCTCAGCCGAGAGGAAGAGGCGGCGGCAGAGCTGTTAGAGGCGCTGCAGGATGAGGACTTTGACGATGCGCTCGAGATGCTCGTCGACGAGGCGGCGTCGCGCGCGCTAGCCGACATGGGGGCGTGGTCGGCCGCGCCGTCCGAGACGGAGGCGTGGGCCGAACTCGAAGAGTGGATCAGTCCCCTGGCCACCGCATCCGAACAGGCTCTCGAGGACATGGCCGACCGGCTAGCCAGTGCGGATCTGCTTGGAATGACGAGCGCGGAGCTGGACGGTCTCCTCGCACCAGTGACCGGTGAGTCGTCGCTCGGTTCGGAAGCCTTCGATCAGTTTCTCGGCGGCTGGGTGAACAAGGCAACGAGCTTGGTGCGCAAGGCGGCCGATCTCGGCAAGAAGGGATTGGCCACGGCAGCCCGAGTACTTCCGGCCAGCGTGTTGTTGAACAAGCTCAAAGGTCTAGTCCGGCCGCTGCTGCATCGAGTGCTTGCCGCCGCGATGAGTCGGTTGCCGGCATCGGTGCGCCCGATCGCCAAGACGCTGGCCGCGAAGCTCGGCGTTGGCGAGACCGCCGATCCCGAGGCGGAGGCCGACCACGAGGTGGCGGCACTGGCGGAGAGCTTCGACATAGAGGCGACAGCCTTGCTGTTCGCGCCCGACGCGCAGGAGGAGTTGGCCGAGTACGCCCCGTCGGAGGCCGTCGGCGATGGTAGGGATCGCTTCGCCGATCTCGACGACGCCCGAATGCGCCTCGGGCGGCAGCTGACCGAACTCCCTGCGGGAACCCCACCGATCGCCGAGATCGAAAGCTTCATCCCGCCGACGCTGGCGATCCGGCCTCTGGTCAAGCTTGGAATGTCGGTAGTTGGTCGCGACCGGGTCATCCGGTTCATTGCTGATCGGATCGCCAGCCTGATCAAGGGCATGGTAGGAACGGAGGCGGCACGCGCCGTCTCGCGTCCAATTGTCGACGTCGGGCTGCGGATGCTCGGGTTCGAGGTGCCCGCAGATGAGGAACCCGGCCTCGCTGGCGAGGCGCTCGCATCCACCGTCGAGAGCACCGTGCTGCGCCTGGCGGATCTGCCTGCCGGCGCCTTCGAAGACGAACTTCAGCTTGACGCCGCCGTACAGCAGGCCTTCGCCGAGGCCGCGGCGGCGTTCCTGCCGGACCGTATGCTCCGTGCCGACCTGCCCGAGCGAGAGACCGCGGGCGAGGGCGGCGTATGGGTGCTCATGCCGCGAGCGACGCGACCCCGGTTCAAGTTCCGTCGCTTCTCCCGCACCTTCCAGCGGCCGGTGAGTCGGCAAATAGCGTGTACCGTTCCCTGGTCGGATGGCGGCACGCTCGAGACGTACCTCGTGGACAGCGGCGCCGAACAGTGGCCGGTGCAGGCCGAGATCGATCTCTACGAGGCCATACCCGGCACCCACATCGGTCACTTCAGTCAGGACGACGCCGTGTCGGCGGGGTCGCCACGCGTCGGCGAGTTCGAGTACCTCACGCCCGAGATCGCCGGATTGCTCCTCGGCGAGCCGGGTCTGGGCCGGCGGCCGTCGATCGGGGGCGCGGCGAAGGGTCGGCCTCGGCCGACACCCGGTGGGCGCTACTTCAGGGTCCGGGCCGCTGCACAACGCCGGAAGCGGCCGCGACGCCGGCGGGTGCTGGTCCGGCTCGAGGCGGCGACGGGCCGGCTGCGTGTGATCGTGCGGCTCTCCGAGCGACAGGCACAGCAAATCCTGGCGAAGCTCGAGCGGGCCACCCCGGCCGGCCAACGCGACCTGCCCTCCGTCCTGCGCATGCTCAAGGACGTGTACGGCCGGACGCTGCCAGCCGTGGTTGCCGGGCGGCTGATCAAGCACTCAGTCGTTGCGCGCCCCGGGCAGGCGCGCACGGTCGCAGACCGAATCGTCGCCGGGGTCACCGCTGGCCTGTCCAGGTTCCTCACCAGTAACGCGGCCCAACTCGTTGCCGCTATACAGGAGCCCGCGAATGGAGTCACGATCACCGTCGCACAGAACGGCCTGACCAAGGAAGGGCTCGGCGGAGGCGAACTACCGGCGGCGTCGGTTGGCGTACGGGCGGGATGGCAAAGCGCATGAGCGCCGAAGCGTTGGCGGAGCGCGCGGCCCTCGGTGACGAGCTGCGGCATTGGCAGTCGGCCGCGACCGCGCTCACCGACCTCGACACCGTGGCCGCTCCGGCGGCATGGGCATCGCTCGAGTCCTACCTCGGGCTCAGCGTCCGCGCGAACCTGCGCGCGGTGGCCGCGCGCATCGCCGCGCAGGCCGACCAGGTGGCGGCGGTGCTAACCGCCGCGACGGAGCAATCCGATCTTGCACGGGTCCGGGCCGCGATCCTGTCGTTGCGGCGCGGCTACCTTCGCGCGGAAGCGGTCATCGACTTCTTTGGGGACGCGGTGAACACCCGCACCAGTCCGCGCATCGCCGAGATCCTGCGCGGGCTGGATGTCCTAGCCGTGGACAGCATGGATCGCGGCCTTCGACCGCTGGGCATCGACGTCCCACCGGCGTTGACCTACCTGGGCGAGGGACCCGGTGCGTCGATCCTCCGAGCCGGCGCCCGCCTCTGGGACGCCTCGCTGTCGCCGGTTGCGGCAATCAAGATCACCCGACACAACCTGTGGCGACCGACCTCGCTGGTGCACGAGACCGGCCATCAGTTCGCTCATCTCACCGGCTGGACAGCGGAGCTCGGCGAAGCTACGTACGACGCGCTCGCCCCGTTCTCCACCTTCGCGGCCGAGGCGTGGCGGAGGTGGTCCAGCGAGGTGGCCGGCGACGTGTACGCGTTTGCGTTGCTGGGGTACGCCCCCGTCGCAGCGTTGGCCACCGTAGTGGACGGCCACACCCGAGCGGTGTTCCGCATGCCGTTCGGTGATCCGCACCCTTTTGGCTGGCTCCGCGTGATGTTCAATGCCGAGCTGGCACGCTCGTGGTTCGGAAGTCCCGGACCGTGGGATCGCCTCGCAGCCGTCTGGATGCGCCGGCACCGCCTCGACGACGCACCGCGGGACGTCGCCGGGATCGCGGCGGCCTCGCTCCCGCGCCTCCCGGCCTTGGTGGATGCGTGCACCCGCGCGTCGATGCGCGCCTTCGGGGGCGTCCCGCTGTCGGCGATCATCGATCCCAAACGGGTCGCGCCGGCAGAGCTGGAGCGGCTGGCAGGGCGTGCCGGGCCGTCGCTCTACACATCGCAGTACCTCCAACGGATCGATCCGATGCGGATTCTCGGGTGGATCGTCCTCCGCGGCCTCACCGGAGGGCAGGAGACGGACATGGAGGGCTGGCTTCGTCGGATCGGCGCTGAACGCGTGGCAGCGGCGTAGGAAGGAGGTCGATCGTGGCAAAGAAGATACGGCGGACGTTGTCGAAGCTGGAGCCGGAGCAACAGGAGCTTCAGCTGCAGTTTCGGGCGCTACGGAACGCGCTGGGGAATTTCGGTGGACGTGTCGGAAGACGCGATGTCGTGTTGGCCTCGGGTCATCTTGACATGAGCGGCCATGCGCCGGAGCTCGTTCTCGATGCGTTGCCAGCCGATGCAAGGAAGATCGTACTGTTCGATGCGGCTGGCACGGAACTCGGGAGAGCAAAGGTCAGCGGTCTAGGCACACCACCAAAGCTGCCCAACGCTCCTGGAAACGTCGTGACGGTCCAGATCAGAGACGGCAACCGAGATCTCATCGCATTCGGTCTCGTGCGTCGGACGTAGCCACCAGAGGTGATCGAGGATGTTCCGCACGTTGGCTCGCCTGATAAGCGCGCCTGGATTGACAACCGCGCCGACACCAGCCGAACTTGTGCGCAACGCTGGCGTCGTGTTCGCGACCCATCCAATTCAACTCAGCCGCTGGTTGGACGAAATCTGGGCGAACGGCGGCATTGCCGCATGGCCCGGCACGCCTCCAGGCGGGCCGGGCCTGGCGCTCGGCGACGCGGACATTGTGCCACGGCTCGCACTTCCAGCCGGCCTACGCGACGACACCCTGCGCTCCGGCATCCGACCAACACCACCCTTCCCCTTGCCGCCGGGGTTTGCGCCGGCGATATCGCGAGCCCTCGGCGTCGATTTCGGCCCTTTGCCGTGGGAGCATCTGTTCTACGGATTTCTGGTCGAGTGCACGGGAATCGTGGACATCATGGCGGAGGTTGTGCGCCGGTATGTCGTTGGTGAGACGCTTCCCACACCAAACGTAGACACGCTCGTCTGGATCCGTAACACCGAGGAGCTGTTCTTCCGGGACCCGCCGCTCTTCCACATCGGCGGGCTCACGAGCCAACTTCGGCCCAGCGCCGAGATCAATCGGCGCAACGCGTACTGGCGCGCGTTCGGCTGCGACTTGCCGCACCCGCCTCGCAGCAAGGTGGACGGGCAGCCGTGGAAGCGGGATACCGGCTCGGGGGCGAACACGCGCTTCATCGAGTTGTGGAACGAATTGCTCCGCCAGGTGTGGATCGGGATCGAGAACGATACTAACCAGGTGGGTGCCAACCCGACGGATTCCACCTATGTCGGGTACCTGTGCCAGTCAATCGGTGAGTTGCTGCGGCTCCGCCGCCGAGGCGGCACCCTGGCCCGCGAGGAGTATGCCTACGTTACGATGCTGAGCTGGTTTCACCTCACGGTCGAGTTCGACACGGCACTGGTCAACACACTCAGCGCGCAGGCGACCGGCGTCGGAAACCCCGCGGATCGACTGGCGGGCATTGGGAACCACGTGGGCATCACGCCGCCGCGGCACGCCCGCGAACTCTTCGAGCTTGCCGACATCGTTTCGCCGGTCCTGTGGTTCATTGAACTCGACCTGTTCACCCAGGCACCGAACGCGGAACTGCTCTACCGCCGATTGGGTGGCGCGAATCCGGCGATCCCTCTGGTCATGACCCGGATCGTCGACCTGTGGCAATCGGCGACCGGTGAGCCGGTCAAAGATCAAGCCGTCGCGGTACGGCTTGCGAAGGGTGCCGCAAGGGCCGCGCAACCGGTCCGCTTGCCGACCGCGACGGGCAGCCCTTCGCTGCCACAGACGCCCGCACGCGCCGAGCCGTCGCCCAACGGTCGATCTGCCCCTTCGCGTGTGTAATCGGAGGCCGATATGGATGTGCATGCGGAATCGACGGTATTCGCGAATCCTGCCGACATGGTGAGCGGCCAAGCGGGCGTCAGGTGGCCGCCGGATAACGATGTGTTCTCAGCCGGCGAGGGCGAGACCTGGCCCGCGTCGGAGATGGAGGGCGTCCTACTGGAGCCCGCCGACGAGGGTACGTTGAACGATCCTTACGCGGAGGTCGTCGACACGGGCTACGCAGGCGAGGAGGTGCACAGCGCGCAGGTTCCCGACATGCACGGCGCTCCGACACTGCGCCGGGGCAGCCGGAGTGCCGCCGTCCGGCGACTCCAGGCGGCACTCACGACCGCGGGGCACCCAGTCGGCGTGGACGGGGACTTCGGCTCAGCGACCCTGGCCGCCGTGCGCGCATTCCAGACCCAGGCCGGGCTCGCAGTCGACGGCGTCGTCGGACCGGCGACCTGGGACCGGCTAGGCGCCAGTCCCACCAAGGCCCCAGGCGCTTCCGCGGCTGGGCCGCTGACAGCTGTGGCGACTCCCCTTCTGTCAGGAGCGACCCAGAACCGATACGGCATCCCGGAGACCATCGAGGCGCTCGCGTGGATTCAAACGGAGTGGGCGCGTCGCCACCCCGACGTGCATTTCGGCGTCCGGGACATCAGCCGTCGAGGGGGTGGCCGGCTGGGCAAGCACAAGAGCCATCGCGTGGGGCTCGACGCTGACGTGACGCTCATCATGAATGGCAGGCGGATTGGGGTAACCAGCCCCGACTACGAGGGACAGCGGCCTCTCGTCCAGGAATTGGTCGAGGTAATTTGCGCCAACCCGGCCCTATCGATCAAGACTATCGGCTTCCTTGACCCCAAGATCAAGGGAGTGGCGCCCTGGCCGGGCCACACAAAGCATCTTCATGTCCGTTTCTGTCGACCTGAACGCTACACCGCCGCCCTCGACCTTGCTCGGGTGTACGCCGGGGCAGAGGCCCAACCAAATTACGAATGCGGTTCAGCGAGCGAGTTCGAGGAAGGCCACCTCGATCTGTACTACGAGGACGACAAAGAACGGGAATTGGCATTAGAAATTGCCGTCGAGGAGTCGGGGCCAGCTGAGGACGAGGCGGAGGGAATTCTCGAGCCGTGGGTACAAGGGGTGAAGACGGTCATCGAGCCGTTGGGGCGGGCCGCCCTGTCGGCGTTGCCCCAATGGCGAGACTTCGCTAGGCCCATGCAGCAAGTCATGAAGGTTGTTCGGTCCCTTGATGCAGGCAATCGGGACGAGGATAGCTTGACTGACCTGGTATTTTTCGACCGATTCCCAGCGCATCGTGGCGGACGGCCATCGCCGACTGACCCTAGCTTCGCCGCGTGGGTTGAGATCCGGGAGACGGTGGCAACTCCGGTCTTGTGGGGTAAGATCCGGACGGAGGTGAAGCGATTCGCCCTTGGTGAATGGCAATGGTGGGGACAAGGGACACGACTGGAAGATGCCGACGCGGTACAGGACCGTCTGATCCAATATTGGGCCGCGACCCCACGCATGCCGACCGGCGGCGCCATCTGGCAGGAATCGTGGAGCGCAGCCTTCGTCTCGTGGATCCTTCGCGAAGCCGGCGTGCGTGCTCCTTTTCCCTTCAACAATGCTCACCGGGTCTACGTTCACTGGACGATACGACGTGCCATTGATAAGGCGCATCGCATTCAGGGTTTTCCCGCTCAACGTCCTACTCCGGGCGAGCCACCATTGCCCGCTGGCATCAATCCTGTCAAGCCGCGGGAGGGTGATCTCGTTTGCACGTGGCGCGGAAGGCAGGCAACCACATATGCTGAACTCGCGGGCATGGCCAATCCTCCGCCGGGCCGAGCGTTGCACTGCGACATGGTAACGGACGTGGGCGCAGACCACATATGGGTCGTCGGTGGGAACAAGAGACCGGCGCGCGGTCTGCCGTGCCCGCTCAATCCCCTCCCCTATCCGGATGGTTGCAACCAGCAGCAACAGGCTGCGCACGATTGTGGTTGTACGGTGAATCGTGCGCGCCATCCGCTGACCGCCGATGGCTTCCTCGTCCCCAATCCGCGTTGGGTTGCCGTAGTGCGTATTGGCCCGTAATTCTGCGAGGCGCTGGACGATCGTATCAAGTTTCGACCCTCCTTCCACGGCTACATAGACAGGCGGCCCTGCTTGGTCACCGCCGCATGCGGCGTACCGGTCAGCCACACGCCAAGCGCCACAACCGGCGTGAAGTCGCGTAGTCGATACTTGGAGGCAATAATGTCCATTGCCGACGAAGATACTGACGTCGCCCAGGCTGCGGAACGACCAGCTCCGCGTGAGTTACCATGCCCATCGCCGAGTTTCGGGCGAAGCTCCTAGAGTTATTGCCACTGGCGACAGGTAATGTCTTCTTGGTGATAGCTAGCCAGAAAGGTGTCACTATTGAATTCCTCTAACCACTGAGCGTTTTTTGGCGACCGCTGCCTTTTTGTTTCACGAAATTACTGGAATTCGCAAATGCCACGCTTATCAGCTACGGGCGCGACCCGGAGCGCCGCAGCAATGAGTCAGCGGACGGAGCTCGGCGACAGCTCGGTCAGTTTCAGGCTGATCCCAGACATGGGACTTATCTGGCTGCCGGGGTGCGCTATCCGTCTGTCAATGCGCCTTTGGCCTTCCTGGCCCTACACAAGGTCTCCATACCATTTGCAGTCGGCGTTGGCGCAGAATTGCTTGTGCTGGGCTTCGTTTTCGCTATGGTCGCTACGCACCGTTCGACATTGACCGACTCGACGCCGGCTGGCAACGCGGCGGCGTGACTCCTTGTCGTGAATCTGGCGCCGCCGACACTGCGATACGAGGACGGCAAGTTATCTCGCCGGCGACCCGCTCGCCAACCCGCGACACACCACACAGACGGATCGAAAGCGCTCTCTTCGACAGATCGATGCGCCATGTTACAGACGGCTGAACCGAGATCGACGCGCCGTGGGCGAGACAGTGGCCCTCAAGGAGATCCGACCGGAACCTGACCGGGTTGTCGCCATCACCGTCGTCCGCCACCGCGGCGAGCACGGCACGTCGCAGCGGGACCTCGCCGCCGCTATGGGGCTGGCCCGTAGGGCATTGACCGCCTGAAGCAGGCAGAGCACCAGCCGCCGTTGGACACGCTAGCCCGGATCGCGCAGCTGGGCCAGCGCGGTCTCAGTCGCCCTGACGAACCGGCGGGAGACCGCCGAGGGGCTCGTCGCCGTGGTCCGGCGCTCACCTGCTCACCGACCGGGGGCTCACCCGCGACTGAGGGATCATGAGATCGAACCTGTTCCTCCCCCGACCTGCCATCTCACTGCGTGAGCAGCGGAAACGCCTTCAGGCTTTGACACTGCCCGGTACCCGTTCTCGCCCTCGTGCGGAGCCGGTGCGGACCGAGCCTGCCTGGTGGGTGGCGCAGGGGTGTCTGCCCATCCATTGTGGTCAGTGAAGACCCCAACCGGTGCCGGCTGGCGACTGCCCGGGCTGTGCGGCCCCGGCGCAGCCTCGACGAGCTGGACGGATGACTGCCCGCGGCGACGACCGCGCACCTGCGCACCAGCCCTGGACGAGCCGCCGGCACGTCCGCATCAACGTCGAACGCGCGACGCCGAGCGAATATCGCGCGGTGGTGGCGATCGTGACGAGTGAACAGACCGTAGAACCGCGGTGCTACCAACCTAGGGCGTTCCTCTGACAACTAGTAGTAGTGACTGAGACACTTTGAGTGCTTAGGCGAGCCGGGAGACGGCACCGCGGAGGCCTGGATGAGCCAGCAGTCGCTCTTCGGACAGAACCCCGTTCGGGTCAAACCGCGACGTGATCGGTTGACCACGCTGCGGATGCTGGTGACCGTCAAGGCCGCGCCGCAGATCGCCCTGCACTATGGCGCGGTTCCGCGACCACTTCCACGATGCCGATGGCCACGAACGGCTCTCGGCCGTGGTCCGGCGCGAGGCCGTTGCCTGGCGGATCATCTCGCCGGCGACAACGATGCCGGCGGCTCGCCACACGCTCAGGTCCGCGTCACCGGGGACTCTGTGCCAAGGTCTCAGCGCTGTTGCTGGTCAAGAGTTGGGCGAAGCCGCGAGCCGGTGTACTGCTTTGGCCCGATGCACCTCGAGTTGGTTGAGCATCATGTACGACAAGCCGATTCCGTCCGATCTACCCATCGGCAGGCAGGAATTGGTCGGCGTGGTCACTTCGGTGATGTGGGCTGGCGGAATGTGACCTCGGGGTGGGTGATCGGATGCGTCGGGCGGTGCAGTGGGTGGTCACAACCCTGGTTGGTGTGGCTGTGTTCGCCGCGACGTGGTCAATATGCCAGGCGCGGTTCGGGCTTGACGTTGAGTCGTCGGTCGCAGTGGCCGCGGTAATGACCGGAATGGTCTCCGCCCCGTTGGCGTGGTGGGCTGGTCGGGACCGGCCGACTCCTCAGCCGCGGTCGCGTGGCGACGACGATCCGCGTGTCACGGATGCCGCGCCGAGAATGGTAGGCGGCCTACCAGCGGTCTGGAACGTCGAACGACGCAACCGTAGCTTCACTGGCCGCGAAGAAGTGCTGATGCTGTTACACGCGCGGCTGTGCGCTGACGGGGCGGCAGTGGTGCAAGCTCTGCACGGCATGGGTGGAGTGGGCAAAACGCAGCTGGTCGTCGAGTATGCACACCGATACGCCAGCAGCTATGACTTGGTGTGGTGGGTGGACGCCGAGCGGGCGGGCCGGATCGGTGCGCAGTTGGCTGGGTTGGCCGTGGAGGCGGGTTGGGTGGGCCGGGAGGTAGATATCCCGGTTGCGGTGGGTGAGGTTGCCAAGCGGCTTCGGAGTCAGGCCGGGTGGCTGGTGGTGTTCGACAACGCCGAGGGACCCGAGTCGGTGCGAACGTGGTTGCCGCAGGGTCGGGGTCATGTGTTGATCACGTCGAGGAATTCTGGGTGGGGCCTGCTGGCGGTGCCGGTACCAGTGGATGTGTTTGGCCGGCACGAGTCGGTAGAACTGCTGCGGAGGCAGGTGCCGACCCTATCCGAGGTCGACGCGGGCCGGCTGGCGCAGGAGCTCGGTGATCTGCCGTTGGCGGTGGTGCAGGCGGCCGGGGTGTTGGCCGAGACCGGCATGTCCGTTGATGAGTACCAGCAGGAGTTGGCGGAGCGTGCGGCGAAGGTGATGTCGGATGGTGTGCCAGCGTCGTATCCGGTGTCGCTGGCCGCTGCGGTCCGGGTATCGGTCGGTCGGCTAGGCGTGGAGGATGCGGCCGCAGTGCAGCTGCTGCGGTTGTGTGCGTTCCTGGCTTCTGAACCGGTTCCGATCGTCCTGTTTGCTGGCGCGCCGCGGGGAATACTGCCCGAGCCGCTGGCCGCAGTCGCGTGCTCGCCGCTGCCCCTACGGCGCGTTCTGGGCCGTATCGGTCGTTACGGGCTGGCTCGCATCAGCGCGGAGGGGCCACTGGTGCACCGGCTGACTCAGGCCGTTGTGCGTGACCTGTTGAACCCGTCCAACCGGCAGGTCATGCGTAGGCGGGCGGAGGCGTTGCTGGTAGCCGCTGGACCCCTCAACGGCAACGATCCGACCTGCTGGCCGCTGTGGGAGGCGTTGATGCCGCATCTGCTCACCGCAGGCCCGGCTACCAGTACCAACCCGGACCTTCGCCGGCTGGCTGTGCGGGCGTCCTGGTACGTGCTGTGCCGCGGCGACATCCGGGCCGGGTTGGAGTTCTCCGACGAACTGCACGCGGCGTGGCGCGATCGACTCGGCCCAGACGACCCCGACACCCTATTGGCGCGGAACAGCATGGCCTGGGCGTACAGCGACCTTGGCCGGTATGCCGAAGCTCAACATGTCCATCAAGACGCGCTAGCTCGGATGCGGCGCGTCTTAGGCGAGGACCACCTCGAGACCCTGGCCTGTGCCGACGCGCTCGCGCTAGACCTG
>Ga0210378_10000568_pt1 | contig 18879 bp, 16 predicted proteins | sample PLM1_60_b1redo_FD_155465 | JGI IMG/M metagenome (GOLD analysis project Ga0210378, IMG submission 155465) | Groundwater sediment microbial communities from an aquifer in East River, Colorado, USA - PLM1_60_b1 redo | ecosystem: Environmental > Terrestrial > Soil > Riparian zone | place: USA: East...
GGCGGCTACTACGTCATCGCGTCGAAGCTGTCCGCCACGATCAGGAAGTGCGAGGCGAGCGGAAGATCCTCGCCGCCGATGCCGTAGTAGCCGCCGCCGTCCATCCGTTCGTGATGCAGTTCGACGGCACGGGCCTGGGGCGCGACGAACTCGAAGCGCTGCAGCAGGCGCGCCGACAAACGCGGATGGCGGCGCATCGCCGCCCATTCGGCTCCGTCGAGCCGGCCGCTCTTGCGAAGGAGCGAAGCATCGACGGCAACCTTGCCGAGATCGTGCAGGCGCCCGGCCCAGCGCAGGCGGTCGATGTCGGAGAAGGGGAGACGCAGCGCGCGCGCGAGGCCGTCGACGTACCCCGCGACGCGGAGCGAATGCCGGTAGGTCGACGGGTCGCGCTCGTCGACGATGTTCGCGAACGTCTCGAGCGCACGCAGCGTTTCACGCTGGACGCCTTTCAACCGCATCTGGACGTGGTGGACTGCGATCGCGACCGGGATCAGCGCGACGACGTTCCATGGATGGCCGATCGCAAGCATCGCCAGCGTTGCGCCGAGACCTGCCTCGCCTGCGCTTGCCACGAGTCGCGGGTCGAAGTTTTCTCGCGCTCGCACGACGTCGAGGAGGAGGGCGCGGACCGTGAGGTAAGCGAGCGTGAGCCCGACGAGCGGGATGAGGTCGTCGAGCAGCACGAGCGTGCCGACGTCTCCGCCCGCAAGCTCGAATGCGACACCTCCCCCGCAAGCGGCGATCGCGTAGACGCTCGCGTCGAACGCGAGCCACCTCGTCCCTGCACCGCGGAACATGCCCCTGGCGGCAACTCCTGCCGCCGCAATGAGGGCTCCGGCCCAGGGACCGAGCATGATCACGGCGGCGATCTGCACGGCCGAGGCGAGTCGGAAGCGCTGGGACTGGAGCGGCTCACGCGAACGGTCGCGGTCGGACTCCTCGAACAGCTCGATCAGGATCGCCGCGGCCAGGAAGAGCGCGAACGCGGTGTGGTCCACGTCGAAGACCTGCAGGAGCGAGGCTCCAAGCACGGCAAGGCCGAGGACGATCGTGGCCAGGAGTGAGCGAGACGGCCGCATCCAGGTCCTATCGGCCGGATCGGGTCTCCCACTTAGACTTGACGAGATGGCTGAAACCTGCAGGATCGTCGCCCTGGGCGGCCTCGGCGAGGTCGGCAAGAACATGACGGCTTACGAATGCGACGGCTCGATCGTCGTCGTGGACGCGGGCCTCGCCTTCCCGCGCGACGAGCACCTCGGCGTCGATCTCGTCCTGCCGGACTTCACCTACCTACGCGAGCGCGCCGACTCGATCAAGGCGGTTCTCCTCACGCACGGCCACGAGGATCACGTCGGATCACTGCCGTACCTGATGCGGGAGGTGCCGATTCCCGAGGTCTGGGCGACCCGGCTCACGCTCGGCCTCGTCAAGTCGAAGCTCGACGAGCACGGGCTCCTGCGCTCCGCCGAGCTGCTCGAGGTGAGCCCCGGCGACGAGCCGCGCCAGCTCGGCCCGTTCCGGATCGAGTACGTCCGGATGGCGCACTCGATCCCGGATTCGGCTGCGATCGTGCTCGAGACGCCCGCGGGTCGGATCGTGCACACGGGCGACTACAAGCTCGACCACACGCCGGTGGACGGCCTGAAGACAGACGTGGGACGGCTGGCCGAGCTCGGGAACCTCGGCGTCGATCTGCTGCTGGGTGACTCGACGAACGCGGAGCGCCCCGGCTTCACGCCGTCCGAGCGCATCGTCGGAGAAGCGTTCCGTCAGATCTTCCCGCTGCGCGAAGGGCGGATTCTCGTCTCGTCGTTCGCCTCGAACGTGCACCGCATGCAGCAGGCGATCGATGTCGGCATCGGGCTCGGTCGCAAGATCTGCATCGTGGGCCGCTCGATGCGCAAGAACGCGAACATCGCGCGCAACCTCGGCTACATGGACGTTCCCGAGGGCGTCCTCGTGCGGCCCTCCGAGCTCGAGGACCTCGCGCCGCACGAGCAGCTCATCCTCTGCACGGGCAGCCAGGGTGAGCCGCTGTCTGCGCTGACACGCATCGCGTACAACGACCATCCGGCGATCAGCGTCGAGCGCGGCGACACCGTGATCATCTCCGCGAAGCCGGTCCCCGGTAACGAGCTGCGCGTCCACGACACGATCAACCAGCTGGCGAAGCTCGGCGCGGAAGTGCTCCATCAGGAGATCGCGCCGGTGCACGTCTCGGGACACGCGTGCGCGGAGGAGCTGCGCACGCTGCTCTCGCTCGTGCGCCCGCGCGCAGTCATGCCCGTGCACGGCGAGTTCCGGATGCTGGCGGCGCACGGTCAACTCGCGCGCGACGCCGGCGTCCCCGCGAACGCGATCATCCTGGCGGAGAACGGCACCGTCGTCGAGCTCTCGCGGGACGGCGCCCGCGTCGTCGACCAGGTGGAGACGGGCATGACGTTCGTGGACGGGCTCGGAGTGGGGGACGTCCACGATGTCGCGCTGCGCGACCGGCGCCGGCTCTCCGAGGACGGCGTGCTGATCATCGTCGCGACCATCGCCACATCGAACGGCGACTCGGCGGGACCACCGGAGCTGATCGCGCGTGGCTTCGGTGACGATTCCGGCTCGCTTCTGGACGAACTTCGTGACGAGGCGGACCGTGTTCTGCGGAAGCTCTTGCGCGAAGACATAACCGAGATCAAGCTTCTACAGGAGCACCTACATGACGAAGTCGGCCAACTCATCTACGACAGAACCCACCGCAGACCCATGATCCTTCCGATAGTCATAGAGGTTTAGTGTGATGTCCACGATCCGAGCGAGAGAGCCCGGCTGGGCCGACGTGCTGGTAGACCACGCGGCAGAGTGGTCGACCGCTCGGCGACTCGTGGGGCAGCTCGGCGCCTGCGAGGCCGCGGCCCTTGCGTTCTGCCGCCTGCTCGAGCGCTGGGCCCGCGGCGACGCCTATCCATCGACTGCCGGAGCCCGCGATGCGGCGCTGCGGCACGCTGCGGATCGCGCCGAGACGGCGCTCACCGGTCTCGAGCAGCCACTCGACCGCTATCTGCTCGAGCTCGAGGCCGACCGGGCGGAGGGACGCTCCTGGTACGGCGGCCCCGGCGCGGGCGAGCTTCTGGAGTGGGCGCCAATCCTCAAGCGTGCAGGCGTTACCGCGTGCTCGACGCGCGTGGCGCAGGCCTACCTGGAGCTGGCAGTCCTCGTGCGCGCTCTGCAGGGCCTCGCGGACATGGCCCGCATCGAGGCGGTCCCCGACCGCTCGTCCCTCTGGGCCGGCCTGTTCGACCTGCGCGAGAACCTCGAGCGGGCGGCGGGCGACCTCCGCGCGCTTGCCGCCTGAACTATCTGTCGTCGGGTCGATCAACCTCGACCTCGTCGCCAAGGTCGACCGCCTCCCACGGCCCGGCGAGACACTCAGCGGAGCGAGGCTCGAGCGCATCCCGGGTGGAAAGGGTGCGAACCAGGCTGTCGGCGCCGCGCGCCTCGGCGCTGATGTACGGATGGTCGGCTGCGTCGGTCTGGATCCGCTCGCTGACGAGGCACTCGCCGGGTTGCGCGAAGCCCAGGTGCAACTCGACGTGCGGCAGGTGGACGCTCCGACCGGAGTGGCGATCATCCTCGTCGCCGGCGACGGCGAGAACGTCATCGTCGTCGTCCCCGGCGCGAACGCGGAGGTCGGCGGCTTTTCGGTGCAGGGCAACGTCCTCTGCCAGCTCGAGATCCCGGACGCCGCCGTCGAGGAGGCGCGAGCACAGGCGGAGTGGCTCTGCGTGAACGCGGCGCCGGCGCGCCCGCTCGTTGTGGACGCCGATCTGGTCGTCGCGAACCGCTACGAGGCCGAGGTGGTGGGTGAGCAACGCTTGCTGGCCGTCACGCTCGGCGAGGAAGGTGCCGTGCTGCTGGAGGACGGCAAGGAGGTTGCCCGGGCACGGCCTCCGAAGGTCGAGGCCGTGGACGGGACGGCTGCCGGCGACGCCTTCACTGCCTGCCTGGTCGTGTCCATGCTGGAAGGCCGCGACCGTGAGGAGTCGCTCAGACGCGCCTGCGCAGCCGGGGCAATCGCAGCGTCGCGGTTCGGCGCACAACCTTCATTGCCGACCGCGGACGAGGTAGACGCGATACTCCAGACGTGACCGCGACCCCCGTCCTCATCGACTGCGATCCCGGTCACGACGATGCGATCGCGCTCCTGCTCGCCGTTGCATCGCCTGAGCTCGAGCTGCTGGGAGTTACGACCGTCGCCGGAAACCAGACCCTGGAGAAGACGACGGCAAACGCGATCCGCGTGCTGGAGTTCGCAGGACGCGGGGACATCCCCGTGGCCGCCGGCGCCGGCGGCCCGCTCGTCCGGGAGCCGTACGTCGCCGACTACGTGCACGGCGAGACCGGGCTCGACGGGCCCGATCTGCCGCCGCCGCAAAGCGCGCCGGTCAACCGGCACGCGGCGGACTTCCTCGCCGACAAGATCCGGGAAGCGGACCGCGGCGTCACGCTCATTCCCGTCGGACCGCTGACGAACGTCGCGCTGATGCTCGCGCTGCATCCCGATGCTCGTCCGGAACGGATCGTGCTCATGGGCGGCGCGATCGCAGAAGGCAACGTCACGCCGGCCGCGGAGTTCAACATCTGGTGCGATCCCGAGGCGGCGGAACGCGTCTTCAACAGCGGCATCGACGTGACGATGATCGGCCTTGACGTCACACACAAGGCGCTGTTCACGCAGGCCTACATCGGTCGGCTCGCGGGACGAGTGGGGGAGATGGTCACTGAGCTGCTGCGCTTCTACGACAAGTTCCACAAGGAGGTCTACGGCTTCGAAGGCTCGCCGATCCACGACGCGGTCGCGGTCGCGCACGTCGTGAGCGCGGAGCTCGTCGGGACGCTGCGGCGCAACGTCGAGATCGACATCGACTCCACGCTCTGCCGAGGGCGCACGGTCGTCGACCTCTGGCGCCGGACCGAGCGCAGCCCGAACGCGCACGTCGGCGTCGAGATCGATGCGGACCTCTTCCTCGAGCTGCTGGTCGAGCGCATCAACTCCTTGCAGTGAGCCTCGTCTTCGCCGCGATCGCGCCACATGGCACCGTGGACGTGCCCGGCGTACCCGCAGCAGCGGTTCCCGGCGCCGACGACACCCACTCGGCGCTGGCCGAGCTCGGCCGGCGCTTCGACGCTACAGCGCCCGAGACGACGATCGTGCTGACGCCGCACAACGTGCACGTCGAAGGGCACTTCGCAGTCGTCCTCGCCGGAACCCTGGCCGGACGACTCGCCGAGTTCGAGGCGCCCGAGGTCGAGCTGTCGTGCCCGATCGACCTCGAGCTCGCGACCGCCGCCGTCGTCGAACTGCACAACGAAGGGGTTCCCGTCGTCGGCGCGAGCTTCGGCGCGAACGATCCCGGCGTCGCAACAGCCCCGATGGACTGGGGCGTCCTGATCCCGCTCTGGTACATGGGCGGCCGCTCGGAGCCCCCGGTGCCCGCGGTCGTCGTGAGCCCCGCGCGAGACCGATCCCTGGAGGAGCACGTCCGGGCAGGGCGGGCACTGGCGCGCGCGGCCGCGTCGTCCGGGAAGCGTGTCGCGCTGATCGCGAGCGCGGACCACGGGCACGCCCACGACGCGGACGGCCCTTACGGCCTCGACCCCGCCGCGGCCGAGTACGACGCCCGCGTCGTGGAGCTGGTGCGGCAGAACCGCCTGGCGGGGCTGCTCGAGCTCGAGCCTGCCTTCGTCGACGCCGCGAAGGCCGACAGCTGGTGGCAGCTGCTCATGCTCCACGGTGCCCTGGGAGAGGACTGGAGCGGAGACTTTCTCTCTTACGAAGCATCAACCTATTTCGGGATGCTTTGTGCCGCCTATGCACCTAATTAAAGACGTGGGCTTCCCAGGCCGAAACCTGCCTGGTAATGCCAATGAGTGGAGAGATGCGGCTGCGGCAGATCATTCTGGCGGTGATCGCCCTGAGCGGGGTCTGGCTCGCCGTGCTCATTCAGCGCGCCCACGAGGCGCCCGCGCCGGCGTTCGCCTCGGGACCGCAGCCGGCTGATTTCCCGACCCAGAAGCTGAAGAAGGTTCCCGGACTCAACCGGCCCGTCTCCATCACCCCAATCGCGAGGCCCTCGCGACCAGCGCTCAGATCCATTCCCGCGCCGGTCCGGGCCGCGAAGCCCGCCAAGCCCCGCCGCGCGAAGCGCGCGGCTGACAAGCCGGCCGAGCGGGCGCCCGACACGACAGTCCTCATCCCCGAGGACACCCGGAGCGCGGCAACGACCCCGCCACCTCCGCTCGAGCCGCTCGCCATCTCCGATCCGCAGGTGGTCGCTCTGACGTCTTCGAGCGCACGCATCACCTGGCGTACGAACGTCCCGACCCAAACGCAGACCGCATTCGGTCTCGACGCGCCCACGATCTGGGCGCAGCCGAGTGGGCAGAGCATCGTCGAGCACCAGAGCGTGCTCGAAGGGCTCGACTACTCGACGACCTATCAGGTCTATCTCCGCGCGGTGGACGAGTGGAACCGCGCAGAGACCGCGACCCTCAAACTGACGACAGGCCCGATGCCGAGCAGTAGCTCGGCGCGCACGAACGGCGACAACATCGTCCTCGACGACCGCGCGTTCTTCCCGACCGCAGTCTGGGCTGCGTGCTCGGACGGGTTCGGCACGAACATCGACGATGGCATCAACCTCTTCATGGGCGACGGCTGCGAGGACGACGTCAAGCTGCCGGGCCGACTCGACGGGCGCGCGTACTCGATCGTCGACACGGAGAACATCGCGGCGACCGGCCGTGGCGTGATCGGCTGGTACTACCCCGACGAGTGGGACGCGTTCCTCGAGAGCTCGGTGAAGCGCTCGGACCTCGAGGGCACGATCGTCGGGCCTCGGGCCGGACGCATCAGCTTCCTCACCGTGACCAACCACTTCTACAGCCGGGCGGAGCCGCTCCCGCAGGGCAAGGGCATGTACCCGGTGCTCTTCTCGATCCCGGACGTGATCGGCTTTGACCTGTACCCGCTGCAGGTCTGGTGTCGGCCCGCGTTCGGTGATGTCTTCGACGCGCAGACCGAACTGCACACGGGCTCGGGCGGCAAGCCGACCTTCCAGTGGATCGAGGTCGCGCCGATGGAACATCCCTGCAAGAAGCACGCAGCGCTGAACCCAAACGCGGCAACAGTGCGCGCCGAGACCTGGCTCTCCATCGGCGGCGGAGCCGACGGTGTCGGGTACTTCCCGAACCGCTGGAACGACTCGATCGGCGACGAGATCACCCGGACGAACCGTGAGATCAAGGCACTTACCCCAGCTTTGCTCGCGCAGGATGCGAACACGCGCTCCGACACTGACGCCGTGCGCGTCTCGGCCCGATCGCTGAACGGCGCCCTCTACGTGATCGCCGTCAACACGAGCCAGACGACCGTGCAGGCCAAAATCACCGTGGAAGGCATCGCCGGCAGGTCAGCAATGACCCTCGGCGGCGGCACGGCCGTCGCCGCAGATGCCGAAGGCTTCTCCGACTCATTCGGTCCCCTGGCTGCGCGGGTTTACATCATTCCGCCCCAGGGCTGGTAGACCTCACCGCGTTCGTGCGGCGAGTCCACTCCAGGCCGCAGGCTAAGCGACGCGCAGCGGCTTAGCCGGAAGCGAACTGACTTGGGTCGGGACGCTTCAGCGCCCCGACCCGAGCGGCAGAGAACATTCGCCGACCGCACCCAGTAGGAGCCCACGGGCTTCGCCCGTGGGCGTTCCACGCGAAGCGCCGTCCCCAATCCCGGAGCGAAAGCGAAGCTTTCGCGTAGGAAGCGGGACGCCAACGGCGAAGTCGCGTCCATGGCGCGCCGCCGCAAGAAGCGCACGCTCAAGCCGCGCATGCCGTCGCGCGTCAAGAAGCGCACCCGCAAAGCGAAGGGGAAGCCGAAGGCCGAGCAGCATCTCGAGCTGATCGGGCTGGGGCTCGTTGCCCTCGGGGTCTTCCTCGCCTCGATGCTCTACCTCGGCTGGAGCGGCGGCATGGTCGGCGGCGGCGTCGCCGACGGGTTCAAGAGCGCGATCGGTGCCGCCGCCTACGTGGCGCCGGTGGCGTTCGTCGTGATCGGAGCGCTCATGGTCTCGCGGAGCGCGCTCGTCGACGTCAGCCCGTTCAGGAGCGGGCTGCTCGTCACGAGCTTCGGGCTGCTCGCAGCGCTCGGCTCGGCTCACGGCGGCGCGTTCGGTCGCGGGCTGGAGAAGCTCTTCGGCCTGCTGATCGGCTCGACCGGCACCACGATCGTGGGCGTCCTGACGCTCGTCATCGGCAGCCTCCTCCTATCGGGCGCGTCGGCCGGGGCGCTCGTTCGCCGCTCGGGGCACGCAGTGAAGCGCGCGCACGGCCGCGCGCGTCGCGCGATCCCCCTCGAGCAGTACGAGCCGGCTCCGGTGATTCCCCTGCGCGCGCCCGAGCCGCCCGTCGACGTCGTGCACGACTTTCCGGACGTGGTGGGGGACACGCAGCCGCGCTTGTTGGTGGATCCCGTCTCCGTTGCCGACGATCCGGATCAGCCCAGCCTCTTCGACGTCGGTGTCGACGAATCGCACGAGGAGTACCAGCTGCCGGACCGTGCGATCCTCCGCCGGTCACCACCGGGAAACGAGGTGTCCGTCGACGTCGCCCAGCGGACCGCGGCCGCACTGGTGCAGACGCTTGCGCACTTCGGCGTCCAGGCCACGATCTCCGGCCAGATCTCCGGGCCGCGCGTGACGCGCTACGAGCTGCAGCTCGCGCCCGGAACGAAGGTGTCGAAGGTCGCGGCGCTCAAGGACGACCTCTCCTACGCACTCGCAACCACGGAGATCCGCATCCTGGCCCCGATCCCCGGCAAGCAGGCGGTGGGCGTCGAGATCCCGAACCTCGCGCCGAACCTCGTCACGCTGGGAGACATCTTCGACGACCTGCCCGCGACCGCAAGCCCGCTTGCGGTCTGGCTCGGCAAGGACATCTCGGGCACCGCGGTATGGACCGACTTAGCGCGCATGCCGCATCTGCTGATCGCCGGGACGACCGGCTCGGGCAAGTCGGGCTGCATCAACACACTGCTGACGTCCGTCCTCCTGCGCTCCACGCCCGATGAGGTGCGGATGATCCTGATCGACCCGAAGCGGATCGAGCTCGGCTACTACGAGTCGATCCCACACCTCCTGACACCCGTCGTGTCGAGCCCGAAGCAGGCCTCGGCGGCGCTCACGAATGTCGTCGCAGAGATGGAGCAGCGCTACGAGAAGCTCTCCGCCGTGCGGGCGCGCAACCTCGCGGAGGCGAACCGCACTCTGCGCCAGCGCGGGGAAAAGCCGCTGCCCCACCTGCTCATCGTCATCGATGAGCTCGCCGACCTGATGATGATCTCGCCGCAGCAGGTCGAAGACGCCGTCATTCGCCTCGCCCAGAAGTCCCGAGCGGTCGGGATCCACCTCGTCCTCGCAACCCAGCGTCCGTCCGTGGACGTGATCACCGGGATGATCAAGGCCAACGTCCCGTCCCGGATCGCTTTCGCCGTGTCGTCCCAGACGGACTCGCGCGTGATCCTCGACCAGGCGGGCGCGGAGAGCCTGCTCGGCCAGGGCGACATGCTGTTCAAGCCGTTGGGGACGTCACGGCTACAGCGTGTGCAGGGCGCGTACGTGTCCGAGGAGGAGATCGCTCTGATCGTCGACCAAGCCCGCCACCAGCGCGAGCAGGAACTCGACGAGTCACTGCTCGAGCTCCCTGAGGTGTTCGCGGAGGACGTGGACGGCGACGACGGCGAGTTCGACCCGGACGAGGATCCGCTGCTCGAAAAGGCGATCGACATCGTGGTGCAGACGCAGACCGCCTCCGTCTCACTGCTGCAGCGCCGTCTTCGCGTCGGGTACACCAGGGCCGGCCGGCTGATCGACATGCTCGAGCGCCGAGGGATCATCTCGGGCTACGAGGGCTCGAAGCCCCGTCGCGTGCTCGTCTCCGAGGGCGAGCACATCGTCTCCTGAGGCAAGCCGAACGTCGGCTAGCTGCGCGCGAGCCGAACCGCCTCGAGCCCCCAGATCACGAATGCGCCCGTGCGGCGTGGGTCCTCGACGAGCCGGAAGTCGGGCCACCACCGGCGTAGAGCGTCGACGCTCGCCTCCAGCTCGATGCGCGCGAGCGGTGCGCCGATGCAGACGTGAATGCCGCCGCCGAAGCCGATGTGCTGTGCGGCGTTCTCGCGGCCCACATCGAACTCATCCGGGCGGTCGAACACGCGCGGGTCACGGTTCGCGGCGCCGAACAGCATCGCGATCTTGGCGCCACGGGGAATCGCCACATCGCCGATCGCGAAGTCGTCGGTCAGCACCCAGCGCTCGAACAGCTGGAGGGGAGGATCGAACCTGATCATCTCCTCGCCCGCCGACTGCGCCGTGACGTCCTGGTCGACGACCCGCCGCCACTCTTCAGGATGATGCGCGAACGCGAGCATGCCGTTACCGAGCGTGTTGACGCTGGCCTCGTGCCCGGCGTTCAGCAGCACGATCACGGTGCTCACGATCTCGTCGTCCGAGAGCCGGCCGCCGTCGACGCGTGCTTCGGCGAGCGCGGTGACCATGTCGTTCTGCGGGTGCTCCCGCCGTTCGCGGATCAGCCCGCGGACGTAGTCCTGAAACTCCGCCGCCGCCTCGTTCGCCGAGGTCGCAGCCTCGAGGGGCACGTCGAACTCGTACATCTTCACCAGGCGGTGCGACCAGTCGAGCAGGTCGCGCTGGCGGTCGAGCGGGACACCGAGCATCCGGCAGATGACGGCGATCGAATAGGGCTGCGCGTAGTCGTAGAGGAGCTCCATCTCGCCGGCCTCGGCCAGCGGCTCGAGCAGCTCGCGGGCGAAGTCGTGGGCGGGCTCGCGCAGGGCCTCGACGCTGCGCGGCGTGAACGCGGCCGCGACGAGCTTCCTGATGCGGGTGTGGTCGGGCGGCTCCAGCCAAAGGAGGCTCCAGCGCTCCACGCCCCAGAACGCCTGCCAGCGTGGGTCGAGCGGGGGAACGCCGATCTCCTCCGGCGTCATGACGTGCCGGAAGTTCCTCCCGAGCCGTCTGTCCCGGAGACAGCTGCGCACGTCCTCGTGCCTGGTTACGAACCAGCGGTCGCGGTCGGCGTCGTAAAAGACCCGAGTGCTCTCCCGGAGCCGGTTCAGAGCGGGGTAAGGGTCCGCGAGGAAGGCCGGATCGGCCGGGTCGAACTCCACCGCCGGGCTGGGCCGCATCGCTTGCAAGGTAACCCAGAAAGTACGGTTGTTTCCGCCTAACCAAGCCGGAGATCGACCGTCTTAACTTCCCGGTGGGGCGGGCAGGCATTAGCATCGCCCCGGGTGAATAGAAGGGTCTCGAGGAGGAGGGTGTTTTGAAGAAGCATCGACTGCTGCCCTTTGGGCTGGCGGCGTTCGTCGCGGTAACCCTGGCAGCCGTGGGCTTTGTGGCCACCGGCGTTGCGGCACCGCAGGCAACAACCTTTCGAGCGGGCCTCGTCAGCGACGTGGGCCGCTTCAACGACAAGGGCTTCAACCAGAACCAGCTCACCGGCCTGAAAAGGGCCCAGAAGGAGCTGAAAGTCGCGATCCGCGCAATCGAGTCGCGGTCCGCAGGGGACTACCTGCCGAACATGGCGTCGCTGGCGCGGCAGGGCTACGGAATCGTCATCTCGGCCGGCTTCCTGCTCGCCGATGCGACGAAAGACGTCGCCACACAGTTCCCGAACGTGAAGTTCGCGATCACCGACTACTCGGCGAAGATCCCGCCGTTCAATGGCACGGTCAAGAACGTCGAGGGTCTCACCTACGCGACGCAGCAGAACAGCTACCTCGTGGGCTGCCTTGCCGCAAGGGTCGCCAACCGGGCGGGCGCGAAGAACATCGGTGTCGTCGGCGGCGTGAAAATCCCGCCCGTGGACACGTTCCTCGCCGGCTACAGGGCAGGCGCACTCAAGTGCGTGCCGGGCACGACGGTTCAGATCGGGTACTCGCAGGACTTCATCGACCAGGCCAAGTGCAAGAGCGTCGCGCAGAACCAGATCGACGCGGGCGCTCGAGTGATCTTCAACGTCGCCGGTCCGTGCGGCCTTGGCGCACTCGACGCAGCGAAGCAGGCCCGCCGCTGGGGTATCGGCGTCGACGTCGATCAGGCGTTCCTGGGCAACCACATCCTCACGAGCGCTGTGAAGAGGGTGGACACCGGGATCTTCCTGGCCGTCAAGGGCGCGAAGACCGGCAAGGGCTACAAGCGCGGCGGCGACCTCGTCTTCAACCTCAAGAACGGGGGCGTCTCCCTGGGCAAGATCAGCAAGACCGCGAAGATCCCGAAGGCGTGGATCACGCAGATCAACAAGCTGAAGGCCCAGATCATCGCGGGGAAGATCAAGCCCCCGACGACGATCTCAGGCACCTAGGAGCTCGACTACGGCTGTACAACGGAGCGGGCTCACCGGGCCCGCTCCGTCTTCTCCCGCTTAGAATCGCCCGCAGTGGCACAAGCGGAAGCCCCCGTCCTCGAGCTGCGCGGCGTCACCAAGCAGTTTCCGGGCGTCCTCGCGAACGACCACATCGACTTCGATCTGAAGCGCGGCGAGGTGCATGCCCTGTTGGGTGAGAACGGCGCCGGGAAGTCGACGCTGATGAGCATCCTCTACGGGCTGTACACGGCCGACTCCGGCGAGATCCTCATGAACGGAAAGCCGATCGAGATCTCGTCGCCCAAAGACGCGATCGAGCTCGGGATCGGGATGGTCCACCAGCACTTCATGCTCATCCCGGTGATGACGGTCACGGAGAACATCGTGCTCGCGAACGAACCGGTGCGTGCAGGGGTCCTCCTCGATCAGGCGTCGGCCGAAAAGCGTGTCGAGGAGGTCGCCCGGACCTTCAACTTCGCGGTCGATCCCCATGCACGAGTCCAGAACATCACCGTCGGGCAGCAGCAACGCGTCGAGATCATGAAGGCGCTCTACCGAAATGCGGACATCGTGATCCTCGATGAACCGACCGCCGTCCTCACTCCCCAGGAGGCTCAGGAGCTTTTCCAGATCCTGAGAACGCTCACGCGGGAAGGAATCTCCATCATTTTCATCAGCCACAAGCTGAACGAGGTGCTCGAGATCGCCGACCGAATTACCGTCCTCAGGCGAGGCAAGAAAGTCGAGACGATCCCGCGGGAGGGAGCGACGGAAGAAGGCCTCGCGCGGTCAATGGTCGGTCGCGAAGTGCTGCTGCGAGTGGAGAAGAAGCCGGCGCAACCTGGAGATCCGCTTCTGCAGGTGGAGGATCTGGTCGTTCGGGACGATCGCGGGCTCGAGGCTGTCCGCGGCGTTTCGTTCGACGTGCGCGCAGGTGAGATCGTCGGCATTGCCGGGGTGGACGGGAACGGGCAGAGCGAGCTCATCGACGCGCTGACCGGTCTCCGCAGCGTGGCCGGCGGCCGCATCACCGTGGGGGGAGAGGACATCACGCGCGCGACGGCCCGCCAGGCACTCGACGCGGGCATGGGCCACATCCCCGAGGACCGGCAGCGGCGTGGCCTCGTCCTCGACTTCAACCTCGCCGAGAACCTCGCGCTGCACGACTACGGCAAGGAGCCGTTCTCACGCCTCGGGTTTTTGAATCCCGGGCGCTGGCTGAGGTGGGCTGCCGGGCTGCTGAAGGAGTTCGACGTCCGCGGCGGCGGCCCGACGACCCGGGGCGGCTCGCTCTCGGGCGGCAACCAGCAGAAGGTCGTGGTCGCGCGAGAAGTCTCCCGCGATCCGAGCGTGCTGATCGCGGCCCAGCCGACGCGAGGCCTGGACGTGGGGGCGATCGAGTTCGTGCACCGCCGTCTCGTCGAGGAGCGGGACGAGGGGAGGGCCGTCCTGCTCGTCTCGCTCGAGCTCGAAGAGATCCTGTCGCTGGCGGATCGGGTGCTCGTGCTCTACGAGGGCAAGATCGTCGCCGAGTTCCCGCCCGACGTCAGCGAGGAAGAGGTCGGCATCGCCATGCTCGGCGGCAAGCAGCGCGAGGCGGCTTGAGCGAGAACGAGCCGACCGGCGAGCGAGACGCAGGGGCGCCACTCGCGCAGGACCCCGAGGCGTACGCGCCGACGGTAGCCAGGCGGCTCGCGTTCTACCAGCGCGCGGGCGGCATCGTGACGCCTGTTCTGACCGCGGTGTTCGCCTTCTTCATGGGCGGCATCGTCGTACTCGCCACGGGGCACAACCCGATCACGACGTACAAGGCGATCTTCGAGGGCGCCGGGCTCAACTGGTTCTTCCATTTCGGCAACTACCACATCGACATTCCGTTCACCAACGACCACGTGTGGTTCTGGTGGGACACGAACACGAATCACACCGCTGCGTACAACCTGACGCAGACGCTGCTGACGACGACGCCGCTGATCCTGACCGGGCTTGCCGTCGCGTTCTCCTTCCGCTGCGGACTGTTCAACATCGGCGGCCAGGGCCAGTACATCGTGGGCGCGATCATCGCCGTCTGGGTCGGCTCGCGTTTCGTCGACATGCCGCACCTCCCGCACATCCTCTTCGGGATCGGCGCCGCGGCGCTCGCCGGCGCCTTATGGGGGGCGATGGCCGGCTTTCTCAAGGCCACCGTCGGCGCGCACGAAGTGATCACCACGATCATGCTGAACTGGGTTGCGTACTGGGCCGGCAGCTACCTGCTCGGGCGCGACGGCCCGCTGCAGAACCACACCGACAAGTCGATCCCGATCTCCGACACCGTGGTGGACGATGCCAAGCTGCCCGCGATCTGGGGGAATCCTGCCCTCCAGGCGCTGCACGCGGGGATCTTCATCGCGCTGGCGACGCTGTTCGTCTTCTACATCGTTCTCAACCGGACGACGCTCGGGTACGAGGTCCGCGCCGTGGGCTTCAACCCGGAAGCCGCTCGCTACGGCGGCATCAGCGTCGGGCGGAACTTCATCCTCGCGCTGGCGATCTCGGGGCTCTTCGCCGGTCTCGCGGGTGGGCTCGACATCCTCGGCTGGCAGTTCCGCCTCGGGGTGCTCGACGTCCAGGTCTCGAACATCGGCTTCATCGGGATCGCGGTTGCGCTGTTAGGCCGTAATACCGCCGTCGGCGTCGGGCTCGGCGCGCTCCTGTTCGGCAGTCTCCTGACAGGCACGTCGACGCGCAGCCTCGACCCGGAGATCTTCCCGCCGGAGCTGGCCGGGAATCTCGCCCTGATGATCCAGGCCTTGATCCTGCTCTTCGTCGGTGCGGACCTGCTGATCCTGTACCTGTGGCAGGTGCGCCGGAAGCTGCGGCTCCCGGGGCTTGCCCGCGCAGCCAAGGAGCAGGCATGAGCACCGTCGAGTTCGCTGCCAAGCTTCGCGACCGCTGGCCGACCGAGGAACTGGTCGCGCGGATCGGGATCGTCCTCGGGCTCTTCGCGTTCGTCGTCGCCCTGCCCGCGGTGAGCAAGCACGTCTCGTGGTTCCCGCCGACCGCGCGTGAGGCGTGGTGGCCCGCGCTCATCGGGCTCACCGCGGTCGGTGCGGGCATCTGGGCGGCATCGCGCGGCGTCACCCGGCTCGGCTGGACGGCAGTCGGGATGGGCATCGTCGGGATCGGCTTGGGCATCCTCGCGACCCGTGCGAGCGAAGGGAACCTCGGCGTCGTCGTCGTCTGGTCGGCGCTCCTCTCCGCAACGCTCGTCTGGGCGACGCCGCTGACGTTTGCTGCGATCGGAGGCATGATCTGCGAGCGCAGCGGCGTCGTGAACATCGGCCTCGAGGGGATGATGCTCTCGGGCGCCTTCTTCGGCGCGCTCGGCGCCGACAAGTTCGGCTCATGGCCGATGGGACTCCTGTGCGCCGGGATCGCCGGGGGTGCATTCGCGCTGGTGCACGCGTACATGTCGATCCACCTACGCGCCGACCAGATCGTGAGCGGTACCGCGATCAACTTCCTCGCGCTCGGAGTGACGGGTTACTTCTTCATCCAGGTGTACGGCGCGAACGGCACGCCCGGCGACATCCCGCGCATCCCCGAGATGCCTGGGCTCGGCTTCCTCGGGGACGTGTTCGGCCACCTGAACTTCATGATCTGGCTCTCGTTTCTGCTGCTGATCCTCGCGCACATCTTTCTCTTCCGCACGCCGGCAGGACTGCGCATCCGTGCCGTCGGAGAACATCCCCGGGCTGCCGACACAGTCGGTATCTCGGTCTACGGGGTGCGGTATGCCGCGGTCGTCATGTCCGGCATTCTCGCCGCGCTCGGCGGCGCGTATCTCTCGATCGGCTACCTCGGTTCGTTCAGCGAGAACATGACCGCGGGCCGGGGATTCATCGCGCTCGCCGCCGTCATCTTCGGCAACTGGCGGCCGTTCGGCGCGTTCGCAGCGGCGCTGCTCTTCGGTGCGTCCACGGCGCTGTCGTTCAGGCTCGCACAGCCCTGGGGGAATGCGTCGGTGCTGTTCCAGGCGCTGCCCTACGTCCTGACCTTGATCGCCGTGGCCGGCGTGATCGGCCGCTCAACCCCTCCGGCAGCAGCTGGGCGCCCCTACGTCAAGCAGTAGATCCAGGTCATGGGTGGCCCTGCTGCTTGGGGTCGCCGGCCTGTTGACGCTCCCGGTCGCCGTCGAGGTGACCCGCCGCTCGGGCCGCCTGGCGCTCCTGGACGCGGGCTTCGCAATCCCGCTCGCCTTCGTGCTCAGCCTCGTCGCTCTGATCATGGCCCGCCGCGCCAGGCAGAACCTACGCTGGTTCCGGCTCCAGCAAGGAGGAACCGGTGCGGCGAGCGCCGCCGCGATCATCGGCCTCGTCGGTCTCTGCCTGGCCCTGACCGCTGCGCTGTCGGTTGGGTTCTACGAATTGGTGGTCCTCTACCAACGGAGCAGATGAGCGCCTAGAATCCGGGCGCCACCGTGTTCGAGATTGGTAACAGCTTGCGAGAGGCGCGCCTGCGTCAGGGCGCCGAGTTCCCCGAGATCGAACAGGGGACGAAGATCCGCGCGAAGTATCTGCGGGCGCTCGAGGACGAGCAGTTCGACGTCCTGCCGGCTCAGACGTACGTGAAGGGCTTCCTCCGCTCGTACGCTGAGTACCTTGGCCTCGATGGGCAGCTCTACGTGGACGAGTACAACTCACGCTTCGTCGTGGGGGAGGAGGAACGGCCCTCCCGCCCTAGACGCTCGCCCCCGCCGTCGCGGGGCGTGCAGGTTCAGTCCAGGGTCCTGCTGCTGACGCTGCTCGGGATCGCCTCGGTCACAGCCCTCGTGATCGTCGCGTGGACGCGGGGCGAGCCGCAGAAGGAGAGCCTGTTCGGCGTCGGCCAACAGCCGCAGGCGAACGTTCCGGCGACGAAGCCCACGACCCAGGCGAAGCCTGGCGTGCGACTCGTGGTCACTGCGGACACCGGCAGTTCGTGGATCATGGTGCAGCGGAATCCCCCGACCGGACCCGTCATCTATAGGAACTGGATCGACCTCGGGAAGACCCTGGTGTTCGGCGGGCGCTCGCTTCGCCTCGAGGCGACGACGCCACACGCGCTCGCGCTGAAGCTCAACGGTCGGACCGTGGAGATTCCCGGCCGCACACCCGCCGTGATCGTCAGACCGCAGGGTCTGACCGCGGCGCCCCATTGACGCGCCCCCGCGCGGTCATCGTCGTCACCGGGAGCGAGCTCGTCCGCGGCGACCGGAGGGATCTGAACGGACCCTTCCTCGCCTCCGAGCTTCTTCGGCTCGGGCTCGAGCCTGCTCGAATCGTGATCGTAGGAGATCGCGAAGACGAGCTCGCCGAGGCGCTCGCTGAAGGGGTTCAGGCCGACCTCTGCGTCGTCTCCGGCGGGCTGGGTCCGACGCACGACGACCGCACGGTCGAGCTGGTCGCGCGCGGGGCGGGAGTTGGATTGCGGCTCGACGAGGACCTCCACTCGGAGATCGAGGGGATCTCGCGCCGGTTCGCGGAGCGGATGGGGCGGCCGTACGTGGACTTCGAGACAGGCGTCAGCAAGCAGGCGACGATTCCCGAGGGAGCGCTCTCACTCGGCCTCGCCGGGACGGCGCCCGGCCTCGTGCTGGAGCGGGACGGCTCGGTGGTCGTCGTGCTCCCCGGGCCTCCGGCGGAGCTGCAACGGCTGTGGACGAGAGCGCTCGCGACGGAGCCCGTTCAGCGAGTGCTCGCTCGCACGCAGGCACCCGAGCTCCGCCAGCTGCGTTTCTTCGGAGCGAGCGAGTCGGCGGTGGCGAAGGCGCTCGCGGACGCCGGGGGCGACGGTGACGGAGTGGAGGCGACGATCTGCGCGCGCGACTTCGAGATCCACGTCGACCTCGTCGTCGACGCGGGTGCGGAGCAGCGGGCGGACGAGCTCACGGCGCGCCTCGTCGCTCCGATCGAGCGGTATCTGTTCAGCCGGGACGAGCGTCCGGTCGAGCAGATCGTGCTGGACCTCTGCCGGGAGCGAGGGCTGACGCTCGCGACCGCGGAGTCGTGCACCGGCGGGATGGTCGCCGAGCGGCTGACCTCGATCCCCGGGGCGAGCGCGGTCTTCGTCGGGGGCATCGTTGCGTATGCCGACGAGGTCAAGGCCAGGGAGCTCGGGGTTCCTGCGGACGTCCTCGAGCGGCATGGGGCGGTGTCGGGCGAGACCGCCGCCGCAATGGCCGAGGGCGCGCGCGTGCGGCTCGGCGCCGACGTTGCCGTGGCGGTGACCGGGATCGCCGGGCCCGACGGTGGCAGTGCCGACAAGCCGGTCGGGCTCGTCTACCTGCATGGGGAGGGCCCGGACGGCGCGCGCAGCGTCGACTTCGTCTTTCCCGGAGATCGCGAGTCGATTCGCCGCCGGGCAGCGGTGACGGCGCTGCACCTCGTACGGCGTCTCTTGGCACAAAGCCGCGACGCACCCGCGTGA
>Ga0210378_10000569_pt1 | contig 18863 bp, 19 predicted proteins | sample PLM1_60_b1redo_FD_155465 | JGI IMG/M metagenome (GOLD analysis project Ga0210378, IMG submission 155465) | Groundwater sediment microbial communities from an aquifer in East River, Colorado, USA - PLM1_60_b1 redo | ecosystem: Environmental > Terrestrial > Soil > Riparian zone | place: USA: East...
ACGATGGTGGGCAGGGCGGTGGCGACGATCGTCTGGTCGAGGGCCGCCAGCAGCACGCCCGACATGAGGCCGGCGAACACGAGCTGGAGCTGGCGGTTGGAGAGCCGGCCGGTCGCCTCGTCGATCGTCATGCCCGTACCCCCGTCACCCGCTCCAGGTCGTCGACCAGGCGGGTGAGCACGGCGGCCAGCGTGCGCCGCTCCGGCGCGGACCAGCCGCCCAGGACCTGGGCGAGGCTCGCGCGGCGGGCCTGGCGCATCCTGGCCAGCACGCGGTCGCCCTCCGCGGTCAGCTCGAGCAGGCTGGCGCGGCGGTCGGCGGGGTCGCCCACCCTGCCGACCAGACCGGTCCGTTCGAGCTGCTGGACCTGCCGGCTGGCGGTGGAGGCGTCGACACCCATCCGCGCCGCCAGCTCGGACAGACGCAGCGGACCGGCCTCGTGGACGCGGCAGAGGGCGGCGTAGGCGGCCCGGTCCAGCGTGACACCTGCCCTGGCCGCCAGCCGCTCGTGGACGCGGGGCTGGTTGCCGCGGCGGATCAGGCGGGTCAGCGCCTGCTCGATGTCGGTCATGGCGGCGGCGGGGCCGGCTGCAGTGGTCGTCATGGACTTCAGCGTATGCTACTTGCTTGTAGCATGCAACTAATTGACCGATGGGGTGGCGGGCCGGCGGTCCGGACGGGTAGGCTCGCCGTGGACCGTGCTAGGTGGGGAGCTAGCGGTGCCCTGTACCCGCAAGCCGCTCTAGCGGGGCTGAATCCCTGCCCGAGGGTCCGAGTCCGAAGGTCAGCGCCGAGCACGGAGTGTTGACGGTCAGGTCCCGCGCAACGTCACCCTGCGAATCGCGTCAGGTCCGGGAGGAAGCAGCGCTAAGCGGGCACTGACGGGTGCCGCGGGCGTGCCGGGCCCGAGCCACCGGCTCTGGTAGGCGCTTCGGGCGGCGGATTCGACGGCAGGTGCACGGTCCACCCTCTTTGCCTGCTTCCCCCGCGGTCCTGGCGGTGGGGTAGCCTGGGGCGACCATGGCGTACGTCTCGCTCTACCGCAAATGGCGCCCCCAGACCTTCGCGGACATCGTGGGCCAGGACCACGTGACCGGGACGCTGGTCAACGCCATCAGGACCGGTCAGGTCCACCACGCCATGCTGTTCACCGGCACCAGGGGGACGGGCAAGACCTCCACCGCCCGGGTGCTCGCCAAGGCGCTGAACTGCGAGCGCGGACCCACCCCGGAGCCGGACAACACCTGCGAGCAGTGCCGCTCGATCACCGCCGGCACCAACCTCGACGTGGTCGAGATCGACGCGGCCAGCCACGGGTCGGTGGACGACGCCCGCGACCTGCGGGAGAAGGCCAGCTATGCCCCGGCGGCGGCCCGCTACAAGGTCTACATCGTCGACGAGGCCCACATGGTCACCACCCAGGGCTTCAACGCGATGCTCAAGGTGCTCGAGGAACCGCCGGAGCATGTCCGCTTCGTGTTCTGCACCACCGAACCGCACAAGGTCATCGAGGCCATCCGGTCGCGTTGCCAGCGCCACGACTTCCGGCGCATCCGGACGGCCGCGCTCGTCGAGGACTTCGCCAGGATCTGCGAGGCGGAAGGGGTGGACATCGAGCCGGCTGCGCTCGAGCTGGTCGCCCGCGCCGCCGACGGCTCCCACCGCGACGGCCTCTCCCGGCTCGACCAGGTGCTGACCTACGCCGGGCCGAAGGTCACCCTGGCCGACGTGGCCCAGGTGCTCGGGGCGCTGCCCGCCGAGCTCCGCTTCGACCTGGCCGAGGCGCTGGCGGCCCATCGGGTGGCCGACGTGCTCGCCAGCATCGAGCGGGTGGTCGACGCAGGCCACGACCTGCAGCAGTTCGCCCGCGAGGCGCTCGAGCACCTGCGCGACCTCTACGTGCTGCGGGTCGCGCCCGAGTCGACCACCCTGGTCGACGTGACCGCCGAGACCCGCGAGCGGCTCGGCGCCCAGGCCGAGCGCTTCGGGCCGGGCGAGCTGGGCCGCCTGGTCCGCATCGTCGGCGAGACCTATCTCGACCTGCGCACCGCCACCGACCAGCGCCTGGTGCTCGAGGTCGGCCTTGCCAAGGCCGCCCTGCCGGAGGCCTCGCTGGACGCCGACGCCCTGCTGACCCGGATCGAGCGCCTCGAGCGTCGCCTGTCCATCGGCACCACGGAGGCGACCGTCCCCGCCGCTCCGGCAGCCCGCCCGGCACCGGCCGCCGAAGCCGGCGAGGAGGCCGACGGGGCGGCCCAGGCCAGCGGCACGGCGGCCGCCAAGACCGCCGCGCCCGCCAGAGCCGCGCCGGGGGCTGCGGCCGCGAGGGGCAAGGCGGTGCCGGCCGCCGGGGCTGGGACGACCAAGACGGTGGCGTCGGCCACACAGGAGGAACCGGGATGGGGGCCGGCCGAGGCATCGGCGAACGTACCGGTCGACCTCGACCTGGTCCGCCGCTCCTGGCCGCTGGTGATCGAGCGGGTGCAGGCGGCCAGCCGGGTCACGGCGAGCTTCCTCGGGAACGGACGGCCGGTTGCCCTTGAGGGCCGCCAGGTGGTGGTCGAGCTGCCGCGCGACAAGCGGTTCGAGGCCGAGGCGCTCGCCAAGGACGGCCGCAACCGGCAGGTGGATGCCGTGCTCGAGGCCATGCTCGGTGGCGGCCTCCAGATCCGGGTGGTGGTGGGCGACCAGCCGGCCGGCGGCGAGCCCCCGGAGGAGCCAGGGCCGCCCACCGCCGAGCCGGCCGAACCGCCGGTGGCCGAGTTCGAGGTCGACCCGGCCAACGACGAGGGCAGGCCGCTGGACGCCGATGCCGACGCCCGGGCGGTGGCAGACTGGGCCGCCAAGGAGCTGGGCGGGCAGGTCATCGAGGAACGACCCAACCAGGGGGCCACCCGGCGTGGCGCCGGGTCACGGGCGAGGGGCCGCCCGCGCCGGCCCGGGTCCTGAGCGACGAAAGGGGCGGACGCTGTGGGCATGTCGCGGGGTAGTGGGGGCATCAACCCGAACCAGATGCTCAAGCAGCTGCAGAAGATGCAGCGCCAGATGGAGGAGACCCAGGCGCAGCTCGCCGAGGAGGTCGTCGAGGGCACGGCCGGCGGCGGCGCGGTGACCGCCAGGGTCAAGGGCGACTCGACGGTGGAGTCGGTCTCGATCGACCCTGCCGCCCTGGACCCGGACGACGTCGAGATGCTCGGCGACCTGGTCACCGCCGCCGTCAACGAGGGCCTTCGCAAGGCCAAGGACCTGGCCGCCGATCGCCTCGGCGGCATCACCCAGGGCCTGGGGCTGCCACCCGGCCTGGGGCTGTGACCAGGATCTCCCGGGCGCAAGCCCCGTTGCTCAGGGTGGGGTTAGCCCGGGCGGCCAGGGGTGCGCTGCTGGCGGATGTAGGCCTTGAGTGTCTCCAGCGGGGCGCCACTAGCCGACGCGGCGAAGTACGACGGCGACCACAGGTGCTCCCGGTGGGTGCGCACCCGACCTCGCAGACTTGCTCCTCGTGTGGGCACCGGGACGGCCCCAAGCCGCTCAGCGTCCGTGTCTGGGGCTGCCAGGCGTGCGGGACGATCCACGACCGGGACATCAACGCGGCCCGCAACATCCTCGTCGCCGCCGGGCTGGCAGAGACACAAAACGCCTGTGGAGGCAGTGTCAGACCAGGCGCGACCCTGGCAGTTGCCGGTGAAGCAGGAACCCACCGAGGTGCCGCATGAGCGGCACGGCAGGAATCCCCGCCGTTCACGGCGGGCAGGAGGTCAAGTGTACGAAGGCACCGTCCAGGACCTGATCGACGAGCTCGGGCGGCTGCCCGGGATCGGGCCCAAGAGCGCCCAGCGGATCGCGTTCCACCTGCTCAAGGTGGAGCCGGCCGACGCCGAGCGCCTGGCGAGGGCGATCCAGGAGGTCAAGGCGAGGGTCCACTTCTGCCGGATCTGCTGGAACGTGGCCGAGGGCGACCTCTGCCGCATCTGCAGGGACCCGCGGCGCGACCCCAGCCTGGTCTGCGTGGTCGAGGAGCCGCGCGACCTGGTGGCGGTCGAGCGCACCCAGGAGTTCCGTGGCCGCTACCACGTGCTCGGCGGGGCGATCAGCCCGATCGAGGGGGTGGGGCCCGACGACCTGCGGATCCGGGAGCTGCTCGCCCGGCTGGAGCCGGACGGGATCCGCGAGGTCATCCTGGCGACCAACCCCAACGTCGAGGGCGAGGCCACCGCGATGTACCTGGCCCGCCTGCTCACCCCGCTCGGCGTCCGGGTCACCCGGATCGCCAGCGGCCTGCCGGTCGGCGGCGACCTCGAGTACGCCGACGAGGTCACCCTCGGCCGGGCCTTCGCCGGCCGCCGCGAGATGGCGTTCTGAACCACCCGCTGGCCCAACCCGCCAACCCGCCCGTTGTGGAAACCGCGGCGCGGACGTCTGACCGAACGCGTAGCCTCCGAGTGGCGGGCCAGCATATCGAGGCTCATACTCGGTGTATGCGCCGGGATATGCGAACCCAGAGAGTCACGATCAGCCTGCCGGCGGATGTGCTGGCCTTTGTCGAGGAGGACCGGCGGATGCACCATCTGAGCCGTAGCGAGTACATCGCGAGGGTGCTCGCCGGGGTCATCCGGGGCCGGCGCGAGCAGGCACTGGTGGACAGCTTCCGGCGGGCGTACACGGATCAGCCTCAGACCGCCGCCGAGGCCGAGTTCGCGGAGGCCGCTGCACATGCGCTCGGAGAGGTGCTGGTAGAAGATGAGCGGCGGTCGTGAACCGCGGTGACATCTACGAGGCCGAGCTGCCGGTCGGTGGCCGCCGACCGGCAGCGGTGGTCTCGCGCGACACGCTGATCCCGCTGCTCACCTCGGTCATCGTCGCAGGGATCACCAGCACCATTCGCGGGCTGCCGACCGAGGTGCCGGTCGGGCCCCCGCACGGCCTCGATCACGACTGCGTGGTCAACTGCAACGACCTTGCGACCCTGCCGAAGGCCAGGCTCGGCCGCCACCGGGGCCGCCTCGGGCCGGGCGAGCTGGCCCGCCTGGACGACGCCCTGCGGATCGCGCTCGCGCTCGACTGAGCAAGGCCGCTGCGGCGGCTTGGTAGGCTGGACCCGCCCGCCCAGCCGCCAGCTGAGGGGAACGCCATGGCCCTGGTCGTCCAGAAGTACGGTGGCACCTCGGTCGGCGACGCGCCACGGATCCGGCGTGTCGCCGAGCGCGTGGTCGCCGCCCGGCTCGCCGGCAACGAGGTCGTCGTCGTGGTCTCCGCCATGGGGGACACCACCGACGACCTGGTCGCGCTGGCGCGGAGGGTCTCGCCCGACCCGCCGCCGCGCGAGATGGACATGCTGCTCACCGCCGGCGAGCGCATCGCTATGTCCCTGCTGGCGATGGCGATCGCCGACCTCGGGGTGACCGCCAAGTCGTTCACCGGATCCCAGGCGGGCATCATCACCGACACCCTGCACGGCAAGGCGCGCATCCTCGACGTCCGCGCCGGGCGCATCAGCGACGCCCTCGCCGAGGGCAACATCGTGATCGTGGCCGGCTTCCAGGGCGTCTCGACCACCAGGGACGTGACCACCCTCGGCCGCGGTGGCTCGGACACGACCGCCGTGGCCCTGGCCGCCGCCCTCGGGGCGAGCGCCTGCGAGATCTACACCGACGTGGACGGCGTCTACACCGCCGACCCGCGGGTGGTGCCCCAAGCCCGCAAGCTGCACGCGGTCTCCTACGAGGAGATGCTCGAGCTGGCCGCGTGCGGGGCCAGGGTGCTGATGCTCCGGTGCGTCGAGTATGCGCGCCGAACGAACATGATCCTGCACGTCCGCTCGAGCTTCACCAACGAGCAGGGCACCTGGGTACGCGAGGAGGACGAACGGATGGAGAAGGCCATCGTCTCCGGGGTGCCCCACGACACCTCCGAGGCCAAGGTGACCCTGGTCCGGGTGCCCGACAAGCCGGGCATCGCCGCCCGCGTCATGCGCGGCATCGCCGACCGGGGCGTGAACGTGGACATGATCGTCCAGAACGTCTCGCACGGTGGCACCACCGACATCTCCTTCACGGTGCCCAAGACCGACCTCACCGGGGCCATGGCGGTGCTGGAAGGGCTGCGGGACGAGGTGGGTGCCGCCGAGGTGGTGGCCGATCCCGACATCGCCAAGGTCTCGCTGGTCGGCGCCGGCATGAAGTCGAGCCCGGGGGTGGCCGCGGCGATGTTCGAGGCGCTGGCCGACGCCGGCGTCAACATCGAGATGATCTCCACCTCGACGATCCGCATCTCCTGCGTGATCCGCGCCGGTGACGCCGGCGTGGCGGTTCGGGCCATCCACGACCGCTTCCATCTGTCGGAGGAGGCCGAGTTCCGGCACGACCACCCGGATGGCACCGCCGAGCTGCCGGTGGTGCGCTGATGCCTCCCACCGCGGTCGTCGTCGGGGCGACCGGTGCGGTCGGGGAGGTCATGCGCCGGCTGTTCGCCGAGCGCGAGCTGCCCGTCGGCGAGGTGCGGCTGGTCGCCTCGGCCCGCTCCGTCGGGCGGCTGCTCGCCCTCCGGGACGAGCAGGTCGAGGTCCGCCCGCTCGCCCCCGAGGTGTTCGACGGCGCGCGCATCGCCCTGTTCTCGGCCGGCGGCGGGGTCTCGCGGGAGTGGGCGCCGGTGGCCGCCGCCCGCGGCGCCGTGGTGGTCGACAACTCCAGCGCCTGGCGCATGCACCCGGAGGTCCCGCTGGTCGACGCCGACGTCAACCCCGGCCAGGCGCTCGACCACCCGCTCGGCATCGTCGCCAACCCCAACTGCACCACGCTTGCCATGACCCCGGCGCTGGCCGTGCTCCGCGACCTGTTCGGGCTGGCGGCGATCACCCCGACCTCGTTCCAGGCGGCCGGCGGCGCCGGACAGCGAGGCATGGACGAGCTGGCCGAGCAGGCGGCCAAGCTGGTCGGGGAGCCGGCGCTGCTGAGGGGTGCGGGCGGCGGCCCGGCGGCACTCCCGCGTGGGGAGGTCTTTCCCCGGCCGCTGGCCTTCAACGTCGTGCCGCAGTGCATGGGCTTCGACGACTCGGGCTACACGGTCGAGGAGCTGAAGCTCCGCGACGAGCCGCGCAAGATCCTCGGCCTGCCGGAGCTGGCCAGCCACCCGACCTGCGTGCGAGTGCCGGTCATGGTCGGTCACTCGGTCTCGGTCCGGGCCGTGTGCGAGCGTCCGGTCGACCTGGCCGCGTTCCGGCAGGCGCTCGGTCGGGCACCCGGGGTGACCGTCCTCGACGACGTGTCGACCAATCTGTACCCGACCCCGCTGGAGTGCGTGGGCTCCGACGGACTGCTGGTCGGCCGCATCCGCGCCGACCTGGCCGACCCGAACGCGGTGCTGTTCTGGTCGGTGGCCGACAACCTCCGCAAGGGCGCCGCACTCAACGCCGTGCAGATCGCCGAGACGCTGCTGGCTCAGTAGTAGTCAGGGCTCCAGGGCTTCGGCCCGGCGTGCATGGCCTGGAGGAACTCGAGGTCGGACGGTTCCAGGCCGTGCACCAGGCCCAGCTCGGCGAGGTCGCGTGGGTCCAGGTAGCCGGCGAACAGGGCCGCCAGCCCGCAGGCGTCGGTGTGCACCCGAGCGTCGTCGCCGACCCGGACCGCCTTGCCCTCGCCGCCGTCCACCTCGATCGTCCAGGTGCCGTCGACCCAGGGGCAGGCGCCGTCGGCGACGCCGACGGTGACCCGGCCCCGCAGGCCCGACGGGTAGCCACGCGCCGCAAACGCGCCGGGCACGTCGACCACCCTGGCCATCCAGCGGTACTGGCGCACCTGATGGATGTCCTGCTCGTGGAGGAGCAGGGCGAGCGGCTCCGGGTCGGGTCCCTTCCACACCACGGTCGCCTCCAGCGACGAGAACCCGGCCGCCAGCGACAGCAGCGACCGCCAGCCGCCCTCGCTGCGGGCCCCCCAGTCGACGACCTGGACGCTTGCGCGGCCGTCACGGCCGGAGACCTCGTCCTGCACCTTGAAGATCGCCCAGCCGTCGGGACCGTCCGGGCCGTCGACCAGGTAGACCTGAGGCTGCCCGCTGCCGCGGTCGCTGAGCAGGAAGTGGCGCCACCAGTCGGCGTCCCGAGCGACCTGGCCGCTGCGGCCGGCCGCGACCACGGCGAAGCGCTCCTGCAGGGGAGCCGGGTCCCCCTCGGCCGGGACCGGCCGTGCCCGGTAGCCGTCCGGCCAGCCCACCGGCAGGTGCCTGGCCGCCGTCTCGTACAGCGTCCAGGTCCCGGCGTACTCGTAGCCAGCCTGCCGGTACAGGTGCACCGCGGCCGGGAACAGCGTGGACAGGGCCGCGCCGCGCTCGTAGACCTCGGCGAGGTAGGCGCCGAGCAGCTCGCTGGCCGCCCCGCGGCCGCGATGCTCGGCGCCGATCGACAGGCCGGAGACCTGGCCGGCGGGCATCGGGCGGCCGCCCCAGTACACCGGGTGGGAGCGCGCCAGCAGCAGGCCGAGGGTGACGCCGTCCTCCTCGAGCACCCGCAGCTCCTCCAGGGGAGTACGGGCCATCGACCGGTCGATGCTGACCGTCGTCGTGGCTTCGCCGAACGCCTGGGCGTCCTGGACCACCAATGCCCGGTGCTCCTCTGGCCGCGCCGTTCGGTACCTGCGGGTCACGTACGAACCTCCTCGACAGCCCTTAGACCCTATCCGTTACGGCCGGTGAACGGCCAGGAAACCTGCCGGCAACACCGCTCGTGTACCTCTAGCCTGCGTGCCGCTCCCACTCCCTCCGAAAGGGGGCCCCACCCTTGGACTCCGGCGACACCGCATTCGTGCTCATCTCCGCGGCCATGGTGATGTTCATGACTCCTGGCCTGGCGCTGTTCTACGGCGGCATGGTCAGGGCCAAGAACGTCCTCGCCACGGTCATGCAGAGCTTCTTCACCATCGGCCTGGTCTCGGTGCTGTGGGTGCTCGCGGCCTACTCGCTCGCGTTCGGCCCCGACAAGGGAGGCCTGATCGGTGGCCTCGACTACCTGGGGTTCGCGGGCGTCGGGCAGGAGCCCAACCCGGACCTGTCCCCGACCATCCCCCACATCGCCTACGCCGTCTTCCAGCTCTTCTTCGCCGCCATCACCCCGGCGCTCATCACCGGCGCCTTCGCCGAGCGCATGAAGTTCAGCGCCTTCGCCCTGTTCACCACCCTCTGGCTGTTCCTCGTCTACGCGCCGTTGGCCCACTGGGTGTGGGCGCCGGGCGGCTGGCTCCGTGAGCTCGGGGCGCTCGACTTCGCCGGCGGCACCGTGGTGCACATGAACTCCGGCTTCGCCGCGCTGGCCGCCGCCATCGTCATCGGCAAGCGGCGAGGCTTCCTCAAGGAGGCAATGGTCCCGCACAACCTGACCCTGACCATCCTCGGCGCCGGCATCCTGTGGTTCGGCTGGTTCGGCTTCAACGCCGGCAGCGCGCTGGCCGCCAACGGCCTGGCCGCCACCGCCTTCATCGCCACCAACACCGCCACCGGGGCGGCCGTGCTCGGCTGGTGCCTGACCGACTACCTGCGCCGGCGCAAGACCACCACCCTCGGCGCGGCCTCCGGTGCGGTCGCCGGGCTGGTCGCCATCACCCCGGCCGCCGGCTACGTCGGCCCCATGGGGTCGGTCGCGATCGGCCTGGCCGCCGGCATCGTCTGCGCCCTGGCGGTGGGCCTGAAGTTCCGGGCGGGCTACGACGACGCCCTCGACGTGGTCGGTGTCCACGCAGTCGGCGGCATGCTGGGCGCCCTGCTCATCGGCGTGTTCGCCAACACCGCCTTCAACGAGGCCGGCGGTGACGGGCTGCTGGCCGGCGGCGGCCTTGCCCTGCTCGGCAAGCAGGCCGTCGCGGTCGGGGCCACCCTCGCCTTCTCCTTCGGCCTGAGCTTCGTCCTGCTCAAGCTGGTCGACGTGGTCGTCGGCCTGCGGGTCACCGAGGAGGAGGAGCTGACCGGCCTGGACATCTCCCAGCACGAGGAGGTCGGCTACGCCTTCGCCGAGGGCGGCGGCGGCACCGCGGTGCCGGTCGGGGCCGGGTACGCCGAGACCGGACCCGCCCCTGCGACCATCCGCGTCCCGCAAGGAGACTCGGCCTGATGAAGCTGGTTGTCGCGGTCATCAAACCGTTCAAGCTGGACGAGGTGAAGGCGGCCCTGGAGGGCGTCGGCATCCAGGGCCTGACCGTCACCGAGGCCCGCGGCTTCGGCCGCCAGAAGGGGCACACCGAGGTCTACCGGGGTGCCGAGTACCGGGTGGAGCTGCTGCCCAAGACCCGAATCGAGCTGCTGATCGACGACGAGATCGCCGACGACGCGGTCAAGGCGATCATCGCCGGCGCCCGCACCGGGTCGATCGGCGACGGCAAGGTCTGGGTGCTGGCCGTGGACCAGGCGGTGCGCATCCGCACCGGCGAGATGGGAGCGGATGCGCTCTGACGCCGACCCCGGGGGGGCCACTTCCGGGAGGCTCCACGCGGGCCTCCCGGGGATCTTGACCCCCGCGGACCTCGCCTCGGTCCGCGCGGCGGCCGAGCTGACCCTGGCCGACGGCGGCGGCCCGGCGCGGCGCCGGGCCGCCGCCCTGGACGTGGCCCTCGCGGAGCTGGTCGACACCGTCCCCATACCCCGCAGCACCCTGGCGGTGGTGGCCGTCGGCGGCTACGGCCGGGCGGAGGTGTCGCCGCACTCCGACGTCGACCTGCTGCTGTTGGTCGACGACCGGCGGCGGCCGGGCCCAGAGGCGCTCCGCAGCCTGCTGTACCCGCTGTGGGATGCCGGCTTCCAGGTCGGCCATGCGGTCTGCTCGCCCAAGGAGGCGATCGAGCGGGCCAGGGGCGGCCTGGAGGCCGCCACCTCGCTGCTGGAATCGCGGCTGGTGGCCGGCCCGGCCGGGCTCTTCGAGGAGCTGGCCGGCCGGCGCCGGCGCTGGCTGGAGCGGGACGGCCGGCGGATCGCCAGGCGGGTCCTCGAGGTGACCGCCGAACGGCACCTGCGGGTCGAGCGGGCCGGCTGGGTGCTCGCCCCCGACCTCAAGCACGACGCCGGCGGGCTGCGCGACCTGCACGCGCTCGGCTGGCTGGCCGCGGTCGCGGGCGGGTCGCGCCTGGCCGGCCCACCGGAGCTGCTGCGGGCCGGCGAGCTGCTGCTGGCCGTGCGCGAGGCGCTGCACGGCCAGTCCAGGCGCAAGCTCGACCGCGTCCGGGCCGACCTCCAGCCGGCGGTGGCCAAGGCCCTCGGGCTGGACGGCGAGGACGGGGTGGACCGGCTCATGGCCGCCGTCCACATGACCGCCCGGACCGTCGAGCACCTGGCCGGCGTCGAGACCAGGGCGCTGGCCGAGCGGCTCCTCGGGGGTCCTCGCCGCTCCGGTTCGGCCCGCCGCCTGGAGCCCGGCGGGATCCGCCTGGAGGACGGCCTGCTGGTCGCCGACCCGGCGCAGGCGGCTCCCGGCGGCGGGGCGGATCCCGCTCCCGGCGCGGCTCCCGCGGACGACCAAGCCGAGCTGCTCCTGGCCGTGCGCCTGCTGGCCGCCAGGGCGCGAACCGGGCGGATGGTGGCCGGGTCGACCATGACCTGGCTGGAGGGGGTGTTCCGGCGCCCCCCGGTCGAGACCTGGTCGGCGCCGCTGCGGGCCGCCTTCCTGGCGATGCTGGCCGGGTCCACGTCGGGCGCCGCCTGCGAGTTGCTGGACCACCTCGGCGGCTGGACGGTGCTGCTGCCGGAGTGGTCGGCCGTCCGCGGCCGTGCCCAGCACGACCCCTGGCACCGCTACACGGTGGACGGCCATGCCTTCGCCACCGTCGCCGAGGTCACCCGCCTGCTCGACCGGGATCCCACGGCCCGCGCCGCCACCGAGCAGGCCGGCGACCTGGAGACGCTGTACCTGGCCGCCCTGCTGCACGACGTCGGCAAGGGCTCCGGGGAGGACCACAGCGTCGCCGGCGAGCGGCTGGCCCGCCGGGCCCTTCGCCGCATGGGCGTGGGACCCGAGATGGCCGACGAGGTCGTCGCCCTCGTCCGCCATCACCTGCTGCTGGTCGACACCGCGACCCGTCGCGACCTGGACGACCCCACCGTGGTCGGCGGGGTGGTCGCCACCCTCGGGTCGCCGCGCCGCGCGCAGCTGCTCCACCTGCTGACGGTCGCCGACGGCCTGGCCACCGGCCCGGTGGCCTGGAGCCACTGGAAGGCCATGCTGGTCGCCGACCTCGCCAGGCGGGTCACCGACGCGATGGAGCGGGGAGCGCCACCCGGCCCCGGCGACCCCGCCGACCTCGCCGGCCGGATCGAGGCCGCGCGGCCTGCCCTCGCCGGGCGGACGGGGCGGCTGCTGGCCACCCTGCCCACCTCCTATCCCCTCTCGGTGGAGCCGGAGGAGCTGGCCGACGAGCTGGAGCTGCTCGCCGACCCGCCAGGGCCGGGCGCGGTGCGCTACCGGGTCGACGCCGCCGGCAACGGCCACGGGGTCGTCACCGTCTGCGCCGCCGACCGGCCAGGGACACTCGCCAGGACGACCGGGGTGCTCGCCCTGCACCGCGTCTCGGTGCTCCGCGCGCAGGCCTGGTCGACCTCTGACGGGCTGGCGCTCCAGCGGTTCGCGGTCCTGGCCCCGGCCTCGCTCCGCTGGGAGCGGCTCGGGGCCGACCTGGAGGCGGCCTGGGCCGGCCGGCTGGCGGTCGAGGCGCGCCTGGAGCGCAAGGCCCGCGACTACCGGCCGTCCTCGCCGGTCGTGCCCGACGTGCGGGTCCTCGCCGACGAGTCGGAGCACTCGACCGTGGTGGAGGTGCGGGCCTCCGACGCCCTCGGCCTGCTGCACGCGATCGCCGCCGCCCTCGGCGACCTCGACCTCGACGTCCGGGTGGCAAAGATCGACACCCTCGGCGACCGGGTCGTCGACGTCTTCTACGTCCGCTCCCCCTGGGGCGCCAAGCTGACCGACGCCCAGGCCGACGAGCTCACCCTCGCCGTCCGCCACCGCACCGCCCGCCTGCTGGGCGGCTGACACGGTCCACTGGTGTCAAGCCACCGGGCAGGTGCAGGGGGTGTGGTGGCAGCGGGGGCAGCCGTCGGCGTAGCGGGCCGCGGCCTGCTCCAGGTCGACGCCGGCGACGTTGGCGACGCTGACCAGCCAGGCGAGGGCGTCGCCCAGCTCGTGCTCGAGCGCGGCCGGGTCGCGCTGGCGGAGCGCCTTGGCGACCTCGCCGACCTCCTCGACCCACCAGCGGAAGGTGCCGTCCACCCCACGGGCGCGGTCGCGCGCCCCGAACGTCGCCTCGATCCGGGCCTGCAGGTCGGCCAGCTCCATGCGCACCCCAAACGGCGGTCGGCTGCGGACGCGAACGGAGCCCCGGGGAGAGGGCTCCGTTGTGGTCGGGAGAACGTTACCTCATCCAGCTCCACCGGGAAGGCCGGCTGAACAACGCCTGGGAGGGTCGGTTAGTTGGCATCCACTGGCGTGGGGTACGAGGGAGCTGAGCGGCTCGTCCGGGATCCTCGAGCTGGCTTGTGAGCGTCTCCCAGTCGCCCTTGGCCACCTCGACGCGTGCGGGTGGGAGAGCGGGCGGTGTCGGCTAGCCGGAAGCCGACCCCAACGAGATCATGCAGTATGCCGCATCCAAGGGCATTTCCACCACGATTCACTCGATCCCTTGAGCGCAGGAGGCGAAGACCAGGGTGACTGCCCGATTGATGCAGGTGTACGAGCGAGGAGAGTGGCTTTTCTTCTCACCGATGGCCAGGACGAAGTCCGGCTTCTGGGCAAGTATCCCGCCATACCGGCGGCTGGAGCGGTCGACGCCTCGCGGTGAGCTAGGTCGTGCAGTTCTCGATGCGTTGGACGTCTCGGTTCAGGGAATACTCGACCCGGATCCCTTGCAGGAGGCCGATGAAGCCTTCTTGCGGCTCGCCCAGGCGGAAACCTGGGATGAGTTTGCCGAGGGTACGAAGATGATCATGGTGGAGTGGGAGGAGGGGATGGAGCTAGCTCTTGTCCTGACTGCGAATGAGGGCCCGCACCGCGGCTTTATCGAGCACGACGACCTCGGCCGGCTCTCAGCATCCGTCGACGACCCGGTACAGGTGGGAGATCAACTACTGGCGGCGCTGCAGCAGGTTCGGTAGCGGCTGGCTGCCCGAACGGCCAGCCGGGCACTGGCGACGACGCGGTTCGACCCCGTCAGCGTTGGTCGGGATGCCGGGATTTGAACCCGGGGCCTCCACGTCCCGAACGTGGCGCGCTGCCAAGCTGCGCTACATCCCGTCAAAGAACGCAGTGTACTGAGCCGGCAGGCGGCCGGACAACCAGAGGGCGGTCAGCCGACCGGGGTGTGGGAGCCGCCCGGCTGGCCGCCGAGCAGGCGGCGCAGCTCGGGCTCGGCTTCAAGGGTGGTGAGGGCAAGGACCTCGTCGGCCGCCTCCAGCGGGCCCGCCTCGGCACCGGCCATGACCTGGTCGCCCCGGACCACCGCGACGACGGTGGCGCCGGCGGGCAGCTCCAGCTCCAACGGGCGGCGGCCGACCGCGTCGGCGTCCTCGTCGAGCGTCAGCTCGACCAGGGCCACCCCCCGCCCCCGCTCGGCCCGGAGCAGGGCGACCACGTCCTGCACCCCGACGGCGCGCTCCAGCAGCCACGTCATGATCGCCGGGGCCGACACGGCGGTGTCCACGCCCCACTCGTCCGTGAACAGCCAGGTGTTCTTGGGGTTGTTGACCCGCGCGACCACCCGGGGCACCGCGTACCAGCGCTTGGCGAGCAGGCTCACGACCAGGTTGTCCTCGTCGTCGCCGGTCGCCGCGACCACCGTGTCGACCGTGTCCAGGCCGAGCCGGTCCAGCACCGACGGCTCGCAGGCGTCGCCGGCGACCACGATGCGGCCGCCGGCCGCCCGCGTCCGGCGGGCGGTGGTGGCGTCCTGCTCCACGACCACGACCTCGTGGCCCTCGCCGACCAGGTGGTCGGCGATATAGGAGCCCCAAACGCCCGCCCCGGCGATCAGGACCTTCACGCGGTGGCCTCCCGGCCGGCCGCCTCGCGCCCGGCCTCCTCGGCGAGCAAGGCGTCCAGGCGGTCGCGGGCGTCGGTCGCCACCGCCACCCGGACCACGTCGCCCTCCACCAGCACGGTCGTCGGGTCGGGCACGAAGGCGCCACCCCGGCGGGTGATGCTCGCCACCCGAAGGCCGCCGCCCTCCTCCAGGTCGGCCACGGAGCGGTCGACCAGGTGCTGCGGCAGCTCCAGCCGCAGCAGGGAGACCTCACCCCGGCCGAAGGTCGTCTCCTCCTTCAGCGTCCGGTGCTCGAGGTAGTCGCGGACCTTGCGCATCGCCCAGTCGGTGCTGGACACGGTGACCACGCCGAGCTCCTCGTAGAGGGCGGCCCGCCGCGGGTCGTGGATGCGGGCGATCACCCGCGGCACCCGGTAGGCCTCCCTCGCCACCCGGGCGGCGACCACGTTGGAGTTGTCGCCGCTGGTCACCGCCACCAGCGCGTCGGCGCTGGCGACGCCGGCGCGTTCCAGCACGTCGCGGTCGAAGCCGATGCCCTCGACGGTCTGGCCGGCGAAGTCCTCGCCGAGCCGCTCGAACGCCTTCGGGTCCTTGTCGATGACGGCGACCCTGTCGCCGGCGTCCGCCAGGCTGGTCGCCAGCCCGGCCCCGACCCGGCCACAGCCGACGATCACCACCCTCATCGGTCAGACCTCCGTGCGCATGCCCTCGGTTTCCGGCACCACGAACCGGTACCCCATTCCGGGCTCGGTCAACAGCACCTGCGGCGCGGAGGGATCATCCAGCTTCTTGCGCAGGTTGGCCATGTAGACCCGCAGGTACTGGGACTCCTCGCCATAGCCGGGCCCCCACACCCGTTCCAGCAGGAACCGGTGGGTGCACAGCCGTCCGGCGTTGGTCGCCAGCGTCTCCAGCAGACGGTACTCGGTCGGGGTCAGCCGCACCGGCGTCCCGCCCCGGGTCACCAGCTTGGCGTCCAGGTCGATGCTCATGTCGCCGGCCCGGATCACCCGCGGCCGGTCGGTGGCGGCGCCCTTGGCGTGCCGCAGCGCCACCCGGATGCGGGCCATCAGCTCGGCCACCCCGAACGGCTTGGTCACGTAGTCGTCGGCGCCCAGGTCGAGCGCGGCCACCTTGTCGCGTTCGCTGTCGATGGCGGTCAGCACCACCACGGGCACCTCGGTCCAGGTGCGCAGGCGGCGGAGCACCTCGAGGCCGTCGATGCCGGGCAGGCCGAGGTCGAGCACCACGCAGTCGGGCTGGTGCGCCTCGACGGCGGCGAGGGCGGCGTCGCCGCTGGCCGCGGTCAGCACCTCGTAGCCGCGGACGCGGAGGTTGGCGGCGACCGCCCGCACGATCGGCGGCTCGTCGTCGGCCACCAGCACGCGGGTCACGACGCGGCCGCCTCCCGCCTCACCGGGGCACCCCCTCGGGGTTCCCCGGACCCCTCCCGATCCACCGGGGCACCCCCTTGGGGTTCCCCGGACCCCTGCGACCGATCCACCGGGGCACCCCCTCGGGGTTCCCCGGACCCCTCCGGTTGCTCCACGACGGCGGGCAGCACGAGCACGAACGTGGCGCCGCCGCCCGGGGTGGTCTCCACCCGCAGGCTGCCGCCGTGCGCCTGCACGATGCCACGGCAGATGGCCAGACCCATACCGGTCCCCTCGGGCCGCTTGCCGCCACCCTTGAGCCGGTAGAACTGGTCGAAGACCCGCTCCCGCTCCGGGCCGGGGATGCCCGGCCCATGGTCGATCACCCGCAGCTCGACGTCCGCGCCGGCCTGCCTGGCGACCACCTGGACCGGCCCACCCGCCGCGTAGCCGTGGGCGTTGTCCAGCAGGTTGGTGAGCACCTGGTCGAGCCGGACCGGGTCGACCAGCACCGGCGGGAGCGTCTCGGGCACGTCGACGTCGACGCGTTGCCTGGAGGCCGCCCGTGCGCGGCGGACCACCGGCCCCACCACCTCGGCCACCGTGGTCTCGGTCAGGCGCGGGTCCAGGGCGCCCGCCTCGATGCGGGACATGTCCAGCAGGTTGTGGACCAGGTGGGTCAGCCGGTCGACCTCGGTGTTGATGGTGGTCAGAAACTCCTCCCGCTCGGCCGGGCTCCACTCGACGTCCCCGTCGAGCAGGCTGGAGGCGGACGCCTTGATCGAGGCCAGCGGCGTCCGCAGGTCGTGGGAGACGGAGTTGAGCAGGGCGGTGCGCAGCCGGTCGGTCTCCTGCAACGCGCGGGCCCGGTTGCGTTGCTCCTCCTGCTGGCCCTGCTCGACGGCGAGCGCGGCCTGGTTGGCGAAGGTGGCCAGCACCCGGCGCTCGGGCTCGCCGAACCCGGAGGAGCCGGGACCGCCCGCGACCACCACCAGCGCCCCGACCACGGTGCTGCCGCTGCGCATCGGCACGGTCAGCGCCGTGCCCGGCTCCAGGTCCTGGCCGGACGGGCCGCGGACCTGCACGGAGGTCTGGGCGTCGCGCACCCCGACGAAGCGCTCGTCGAGGTCGCCAGGGACCTCGCCATCGGTGGCCGCGAGGCGGATGCCGTCGCCGCTCGGCAGCACGATCGCGCACCCGGCCAGGTCGAACAGCGTGCGCACGGTCCGCACCACGCTGCGCAGGGTGTCCTCAAGGCTGCCGTGGGCGACCAGGCTGGACGACAGGTCGAACAGCATGCGAGTCTCCTGCTCGCGGCGCTCGGCCTGCCTGCGCCGGCGCTCGCTGGTACCGACCAGGAGGCTCACCACCACGGCGATCAGCAGGTAGACGAAGAGCGAGAGGTAGTCCTGGGCGTCGCTGACGATGAAGGTGTGATAGGGCGGCAGGAACAGGAAGTCGAACGCGAGGAAGCCAAGGGCGGCGGCGGTGATGCCGGGCCCGAGGCCGCCGGCGGCCGCCGACGCCGTGACCACCAGCAGGTAGGCGAGAACCACGTTGGTCTTGGACACGTCGCCGCGGACGCCGAGCAGGGGCCCGGTGACCGCGGCCGTTCCAACCACGGCCACTGCATATCCGACTACGCTGCGTGGCCCACCGACGGCGAGTCGTCGAGAAACGTCCATGTCACCAGCATAGGACGATGGCGCACGTCAAGGGCCCGCAAAGAACGCGGGGGTCGGCGTTAGAGATCCGTCAAAGCCCTCCATCGGCCCCGTCCGTGCGTGTAATACCCGGGTGAGGCGCCTGCGGCAGCGGGAGCGACAACGGAGCAAGGGAGCGAAATGGACATCGTTGCGATCCTTCTCGCGCTGGTCGTGTTCGCGCTGATGTTCGGTCTCGTCAAGGCGATGGAGCGGATATGAGCGGTGCGGACCTGTTCGGGCTGGTGATCTCGCTGATCGTGTTCGGCTACCTGGTCTATGCGCTGATGCGTGGGGAGCGGCTGTAGATGACCTGGCAGGGTTGGTTCCAGATCGCCTTCTACCTGGCGGTGCTGACGGCGCTCGTGCCGCTGCTCGGGGGCTACATGGCCCGCGTGTACATGGGCCGGCGGGTGGTGCTGAAGCGGGTGCTGGGGCCCGTGGAGCGGCTGTTCTACCGGGCGGTGCGCACCAACCCGGACCGCGAGCAGGACTGGAAGCAGTACGCGACCACCGTCCTGGTGTTCTCGGCGCTGTTCTGGGTCGTGCTGTACGTGCTGCTGCGCGTCCAGGGGATCCTGCCGTTCAACCCGCTGCGGTTCTCCGGGGCGCCGTGGAACGTCACCTTCAACACGACCTCGTCGTTCATCAGCAACACCAACTGGCAGTACTACGGCGGCGAGGCGACCATGTCGCACTTCTCCCAGATGGCCGGGCTGGCGGTGCAGAACTTCGTCTCGGCCGCGGTCGGCATGGCGGTGCTGGCCGCGGTCATCCGCGGCTTCGCC
>Ga0210378_10000570_pt1 | contig 18861 bp, 15 predicted proteins | sample PLM1_60_b1redo_FD_155465 | JGI IMG/M metagenome (GOLD analysis project Ga0210378, IMG submission 155465) | Groundwater sediment microbial communities from an aquifer in East River, Colorado, USA - PLM1_60_b1 redo | ecosystem: Environmental > Terrestrial > Soil > Riparian zone | place: USA: East...
CAACGGCGACTTCGACCCCTACTGGCGATTCCACCTCAACCAAGAACACCACCGCGTGCACGAGACCCGCTACGCCACTGGCGTCATCCCGGCCGCCGCATAGTCCCTCCGAAAGAGCCGCACCCAAATGACTTCCTGCCGACAGCATTCGCCAGATCCCGACGGCGGCCGGCCGCCACGAGCTCGGCGAGCTCGGTCGTGAAGTCCGTCTCGCCCGTCGGGGCCTCATTGGGCTCGATCGGCGGCTCAAACAGCGCCAGCTTCGGGATCGCGAGCCCGCTCGCTGCGGCGTGCAGGGCGAGCAGCGCGCCAGAGGACATGGCGTACACGAAGGCCGAACCGCCGGCGTCGCCGATGAGCGCGGCGAGGTCGTCGACCTCACGCTCGATCGCGTAGGGCTGGGTGTCGGTGCTCCCGCCTCGGCCTCGGCGGTCGTAGGTGACGACGGTGAAGTCCGCTGCCAGCAGCTCCACCGGCGCCCGGAGGGGACGGAAGTCTCGGTAGCTCCCGGCGGCGTCCACCAGGATGAGCGCCGGACCGGCGCCAGATCGCTCGAACGCGATCGAGGTCCCGTCGCTCGATGTGACCCTGTTCACCACGTTCATGTCCGGTTCTCCTTCCGAAGGTTGCCGTAACGGAGCAAGCTGCGGTGCATGACCCACGGCCAGCCGCCATCCCGTCGCCCCGTCGTGAGGTTGTCGCGCGACCCGGGTCGAAATCGACAGGTCGCGCCAGGAAGCCTTCGCGCTTCGGAGCGCCGGCGTTTCTGATGACCGCCTTGCGGTCGGGGCGTCGATCTGGGCCTAGTTTGGCGACTACCTGCCGCTCAGGATCCATTCGGTGCCGAGGAGACCGCGATGAGGTACCTCTGCCTGGTGTACGGGGATGAGGCCACGTTGGATGCCATGCCGCAACACGAGATCGACGCCCTCATCGACGAGGTCCTCGCCAACAACGAGGAGCTGCAAGCGAGCGGTCAGCTCATCCTGGCGGAGGCGCTGGACCACGTCGCGGCGGCCACGACCGTGCGGGTCCGCAACGGCAGGCTCTCGGCGACGGACGGTCCATTCGCCGAAACCAACGAGCAGCTTGGTGGGTTCGTGCTTATCGAGGCTCGCGACCTGAACGAGGCGACTCAGATCGCCGTGCGGATCCCGAGCGCGCGCATCGGGAGCATCGAGGTGCGTCCCGTCATCGACCTGTTGCACGGTTGCCGTGTCGATGCGCGACGGGCCGGCGTCGGGTCTGGCGCTGATCGATGCCATCCTCGAGCGCGGCGAGCTCGACGCCTACCACCTGGCGCACGCTGCACGAGCCGACCTCCTCCGACGGCTGGGGCGAACGGCCGACGCGCGCCGCCTACCAGCGTGCCCTCGAACTGACCCGGCAGGAGCCCGAGCGGCGGTTCATCGAGCGACGGCTGAACGAACCGGCTCATGGGCCTGGCGATGACAATGCGTCGCGCGCAACACACCGGTGACCTGCCGACCAAGGGTGGCGCGCGAGCCCGGTGAGGACGCGCGGGCGCTCATCCGCCCGGCGATGGCGCTGGCGCGGGCGGCGCTGCGACCCGGCTGGACCGCCAGGCCACCCGCGCCCGCTGCCGCTGGCTGCACCCAAGCAGCGGCCGCGGCGCCGGCGAGCCCTTCCTGTAGCCCGCTGCGGTGCCGGCGGGACGCGGGACGGCGGCGCGTCCACCCCGCGGCGGCCGACCACCAGCCAGCGCAAGCGGGGCCGCGGGCACACTGCGCCTGTTCGTAGCGCTGCCCAGGCTCGACACCCACAGAACTGGCATACTGCCGCCTGCAGCCGGAGGAGGGAGGGACTGGATGAGCTTCGAGCAGGCCACCGCCGCCGAGACCGAGTCGCTCCGAGAGCTCGCGGCCTTCCCGCTGGTGGAGGCGCTCTTCGGCCGCCGTTCGCGCCGCTTCGCCCTGGGCGACGAGATCCCCGACGGTCCGCTGGCCTACCGGTCCAGGCACCAGCCGCTCCCGCTCACCGACCTCGAGGAGGGCTGAGGGATGGGCGAGGATCTGGCCGACCATCTGGTCGTCAATGGGCAGGGCGGCTTGTCGGGCGTGTCGCTGCGCCTTGGATGAACGGTCGTGTGATCGGGCTGTTCGGCCTGGGCTCGAACACCTCCACCGGGCCGACCGCGAACCCGGCGGCGGCGATCGCGGCCTGGGTGCCCCGGTTGGGGTGACAGCCGGCGAGAAACCAAACCCACAGCGGCGTGAGCCGGTCCTGCCACCTGGCCAGGCGCCCCTGCGCGCGGACGTGCTCCAAGAACACCAGGCGCCCGCCGGGACGCAGCACGCGGTAGAGCTCGGCGAGCGCGGTGGCCAGGTCGGACACGGTGCACAGCACCAGCACGCACACCACCACGTCGAAGCGCTGGTCGGCAAAGGGCAGCGCTTCGGCGGGGGCGTCGCACAACTCCACGGGCACCCGCGCGGTCGCCAGCTTGCCGGCCAGGCGGGCCCGCATGGCCGGGTCGGGCTCGCAGGCCACCACCTTGCTGGCCTGCTGGTAGTAGGCAAGGTTGGTGCCGGTGCCCGCGCCGACCTCCAGCACCTGACCGGCGAGCTCGCCCAGCAGCGCGGCGCGGCGCTGGCCGAGCCAGCCGCGCTCAAGCGGGCGCAACTGCCGGTCGTACAGCGCCGCGTGGATGCGGTGCGGTCTCACCATGGGCCTCGACGGGTCAGGTGGGTCCTGGCGCCGCCGATGCTAGCCCAACGCCTGCTGCCCGGTCACCCCTGGTCGCGTGCTGGTGGTGCCACAACCACCCACGCGGATTTGGGGTAGCAGCACGCCGCGATTGAGGTGGTTGCCGGCTGGTCGCAGGGGCCTGCCCGGGCGACGATCAAGGCCGAGTGAACGACACTGTGTGGAGGTTGGGGATGCTGGGGTGGTGGCTGGCCCGGCGGGCACGCCGGGGGTAGCTGCCGGCCGGCGGGCTCAGTTGGAGGCCCTGTGGGACGGATTCAAGAGGTCTGGCCACCCAGGCCTGTCAGCGGTCGAAGCGCCAGCGTGTCGCGCCGTACGGCTCCGCGGTGGCGACCCCGAAGGCAGTGCGGAACGTGAAGCGGTACAGGTGCCAGGGCGGCGGCCCGGCGCTCGGGGCGCTGAACGGAGCCGTGAACGCGTCGCCCTCCACCTCGGCCGGCCACCCGCCCTCTCGGTACAGGCCGGCCACCTGCTCCAGCGTCGGCCGATCGGCGACCCTCCTCGCTTCGCCCTCGAGGACGAGGTCGATGCCGTCCAGCCTGGCCGAGACCGTGCAGGCCGGGTTCGCCGCCAGGTTGCCAGCCTTGCGGGTCCCGGGCCCGCTCGTGAAATAGAGGTCGCCGTCGAGCCAGAGGGCGCCGATCCCCGCGGCGTGGGGGCGGCCGTCCGGTCGGGACGTTCCAAGGAAGAACGGGATGCCGGGCTGCGGCGGGCCGGCTGCGAGGAGGTCGCGTGGCCTGCTCCACGGCAGCGGCGGGAATCCGTAGCGGTCGAGGTTGGTCACCTCGACGGGCACTCGGTCGGTCATCTCTCACCTCCGGTTCCTCCGGCGCGGGCGTCGGAGGATCGGCGTCGGCGGTGTGCTCGCGGACGAGTCGCTTCGCTGCTCGCTTGCTCCGGCGACGTCCGCGCCGGTCTGTTGGCCTCTGTGGTTAGACGGGTACCCGGGGACGGACTCATCGCGATCGCCGGGAAGAGCGTCCACGGCCGACCGCCCGATCCCGATACCCTGAGTTGGCCCCGAATCGAGCTACGGCTGCTCGGCCGGCTCGTACTCGAGGATGACGATGCCGGAGCTGAACGTCTTCATGTGCGCCAGCTTGCGCACCTCCTCCGCCACATTCCCCTTGATCAGCCTCGAGCCGGGCCACTCAGCCTTGTCCAAGGTCGACGAGACCACGTACTTGGGCATGCTGTTCATCTTGTCGGCGAAGCCGGCATCGTCGGTCATGGACGGCCAGGCGGCGGCGAACCCCTCGTAGGTCCTGCGCCCGAGCAGCAGTGCCTCGCTTGCCTGCAGTTCGTCCAACTTGAACTGCGCCGCTTCGTCATTGAAGAACGGACCGGACCACTGGCCCGGCTCCTCGAACACTCCATCGAGCGACAGGTACTCCGTTGCGACCACCCTCATGGCTACCTCCGGCCGGTGTCGAGGTGATGGCGACAACCCATGCAGCCCGACGGCCCAGGGCTCGTCGAGCGAGGGTCAGACGCCGCTCTGGCAATGATCATCTTGCTTCCGCTCCTCGGGCGAGGACAACCACCGTGTCAAACGCAGCCGGGGCAGCAGGCGCAAACGATCCTTGACCTGCCCTGGCCGGACGGCTGGCCGGCCGCGGACTCGGCGGCTTTACGGTCTTGGGCTGGCCTGACGGAGCCGAGGTCGAGTGGGAACCGCGGAGCGGTAGGGACCTCAGCGGGCGGTGGCCGGGCCCGGCCGGCGGCGCAGGACGACCGCGGCCGTGCCGGCGACCAGCAGCAGGAGGGCGCCGCCGACCAGGACCCGCGGCCAGACAGCCGGCGCGTCGGCCGCCGCTGACCGGGCCGGCGCGGGGCTCGCGTTCGCGCCGCCCGCCGGGTTCTCCGCCGACCCGCCACCGCTCGCGGCGGCCAAGGGGGCCTTGTTGGGCAGGCCGAGCGAGACCAGGTGCTGGCGCAGGCCATCGGACGCCTTGTACCAGCCGCCCCTGGTGGTCTGGTCGAACACCGGCTGGCCGGGGCTGGTGTAGGTGACCGGCCCGCCGGCCGCATACGGGTAGACGTCCTGGCGGATCTTCTTTGCCGTGCCGCTGCCGTCGGGGATCGTCCAGGTGATGGTGTAGCGGGGGCCGAGCCGCTTGGTCGGGGCGGCGTCGAGCATGGGGTCGGGCGACTGCCCGAACATGGCCGGGAACAACCCGGACAGGTCGGCCAGGGTGCCGAGGTCGGTGCCGCTGCCCGGCTCGCCGTTGCCGCCCAGGGTGATGGGGCCGTTCGGGCCGTTGCCCGGGCCGCCTGGCCCGCTTCCGTCGATGGTGGCGGCCGAGGCCCCCTTGGCCAAGGCGGCCGTGGGTGCCAGCAGGGTGAGGGCGACCGCCAGGGCGGCCAGGACCAGGACGCGGGGCTTCATCTCCGGCTCCTTCTGGTTGCCTGGGAGCGATATCGCATCTGGTACACCAGCCCGGCCGGTGGGGTTCCCGCCGGACACTCCAGTGATGGCTTCGCCATAGCCCGGTTGGGCCTTTCAGCGCCCCCTGCGGGCTCGTGCCGCATCGCGCCGCGCCCGACTCATCTTGTCCTTCACCGGGCCGGACGACGAGCTGGCTTGTGCTTCCGCCATCAGGCGACCGCAGCTGGCGCGGAGCTCCTGGGGGCCGGCAGGTACCCGCCGCCGCCCTTCTTCCCGCTGCTCTTTCGGCAGCCGGCCACGGCGAAGCTGAGCACCAGGACGAGCAGGACCGCGGTGACGACGACCAGGATGCGCTGCATGGCCCACCTCCCTGTCGCTGGCTCTCCAGCGTCTCTCCTGGGAGAACCCGGAGCACCCCGAACGATTCCCGCAGCAGCGTCCCGCAGGGGCCCGGAGGTCATTGACCGCCCAGCCCGACGACAGCAGAGGATCAGGGTGGACGAACCTGGACGGCGAGACCCGTCCTGACCTGGGTAGATCGAGCCAGAGCGACGGGAGGTCCGGCTTACGAGAGTGCTGCTCCCGATCCCGGGAATGGCCGAGCCGGTAAGCCAAAGCTGTTCCGCAAACCCGCCGTCTCGCTGTCCAGGTCAGGGATCTCGGGCCATGGAGGGTAGAGTCCTGCCGTCACGAGCTGCATGCAGTCCCAGCGGTGGAAGGGAGCAAGGCGATGCTGCGGGGCGAACGCGCCGTGCTTCGGCCGATCCAGCGAGTGGACCTTCCGCGGTTGTGGGAGCTGTTGGAGGACTTCGAGGTTGCGGTGCTGTCGGAGACGGGACCGGTCGTCCCCGTCTCGCTCGCCCGCTACGAGGCGAGGTTCGACCAGGAGGCGGCCGAGCCGCCCAGGGACCAGACCTGGTTTGCCGTCGAGACCGACGGCGAGCTGATCGGGCAGTGCGGCCTGCACCGGGTCGACCACTTCAACCGCCGGTGCGAGCTTGGCATCGCCCTGGGTCGGGCCTACTGGGGTAAGGGCGTTGGCCAGGATGCCGTGCGGACGCTGGTCGACTACGCCTTCACGCACCTGAACATGAACCGGGTGGCGCTCCAGGTCCTGGCGGACGACGCCCGCGCCGTGGGCGCGTACCGCAAGGTCGGCTTCGTCGAGGAGGGTCGGCTGCGGCAACAGGCTTGGGTCCGAGGGCGCTTCGAGGACGAGCTGCTGATGGCGGTGGTGCGCGAGGACTGGAAGTCCCTGGGGAAGGGTCGCCTCGGCACCGGGGAATCCTGATGGCCGAGTTGGCTTACAACGACGAGGCCAGTTGTGGAGCACCTCCGCCTCCTGTGCGGCGAGATAGTGGTGTGCCGCCGAGAACGAGGAGCCAGCCGGTGGGCCAGCGTTGGCATCCCCTCGCGCCGCCGGTCGGGTGTGGCATCGGGCCGGTGGCCGTTGGGGCTGGGGGGCGGCCTGGTGGCGCAGGGCGGTCCGCGCTGACCCTGGCTGGCCCTCATGGCCGCGAGCGAGGCGAGCACCACCCATGCGATCACGACGCCGACCAGCGCGGGGATACCGACGAGCAGCAAGGCCGCGAGCAGCGACACGGACCCGTAGACGGCGATCGAGATGCCGAAGTTCAGCGCCTCCTTGCCCGCGTCGTCGATGAACGGGTCCCGGTCGCGCTGGGTGAGCCAGACCGCAAGCGGTCCGACGATCGCGCCGAAGGGCATGACGAGGCCCGCGAAGGTGGACAGGTGCGCGGCCACCGCGGTGCTGCGAGCCTCCCGGCCGACCTCGCCGGCGTGGGCGACCCCGGCAGCCTCGGGCGCTGCGACGCTGGCCCCGCAGTTCGGGCAGGTTCGTGCCTGCCGGTCGAGTGTCGCCGAGCAGTTGGGGCAGGTTCGGTCCATGGCGTCTCCTTCGTGTGCGCCCCGCTCGGGGCGCGTGCTGGAACGCCATCGACGATAGAGCTGGCAAGCGCGCGTGTCGTCGGCCGCGGGGCTACACCTGTCGTCGGCTACCGGGAGTAGGCGCTCGTCGTCCGCCGGGAGTAGCGGCATGCTGCACCGACACCGAGCCGTCGGCGTCGAACACCATCCACCAGGGGGCGGATACCCGTGTCGATCCTGCACCGCTCATACCATAACGAGCGCAAACGTTACAACCAGGACCGTCAACCACCCGCTGGTCGATGACCCCGGGTCGCCCTGTCGGGGGTCACCAGAGCGACCCGGGACCGGGGTGGCCGCACGAGCTCAGGCGGCCGGCCCGTAGGCGGGGAGCTTGACGCCGGAACCGGTGAGCCTGAAATCCACCCAGGTCGCGTTGTTCGTTTCGTTCGTCTCGACGAACCAGCTCGCTGGGTCGGCGATCGCCTTCAGGCGGTAGCGTCCCGACTTCAGCCCGGTGATGTCGATCCACTGCAACGCGATGCTGGCCGGATAGGTGTCACCCCAGCCGACCGAGATCCCGGTCGTGACCGTCAGATCCGCTGACCCGCCGCATCCCCCGTAGACAGAGCCCAGGGGAGCCCCCGGCAACGAGAGCCGGTACGGCGTGTTGTCGAAGTAGCAGAACCCGTGCTTCGCGCCGGTACCGACCTTGTGGCCGTTGTCCAGGCGGCTCAACTCGTACGCCTCGACGTCGCGCACGTGCCAATGGCTGTGGCCGTCCCCGGCCCAGAACATCCTCGCCGGAGTGTCGACACCACGTGACGAGCCGGCGCTGTCGTAGATCCGCTGCTTGACCGTCATCTCGCTGGTGCTGGTGTCCTGACGGGCACCGACAGTCTCGAAGGCGCCTTGGCCGACGTTGACGATGACCGTCGTGAACCGCAGAAGGCGGTGCCCGGGCATCGTGGTCGTATCGATGCCCACGTCGATCAGCCGTGCCATCCCAAGATCGGGAAGGCGGTCAGAGGCTGCGACCGCGGAACTGGACGGACTGAACGCCGCCAGCGCGGCAACGACCGCTACGGTGATGCCCGCCGCTACCCAACGCCTCGCCACGCGACTACCCCCTCGACTCTGGTGTTCGATAATGACGGTGTCAAACCCCGTAGCCGCCTTGAGGCTGCGGATCGCGGAGCGGCACGCCCCCGCAGGCGCCTCTGGACGGGGTCCTGAAGGCGCACCGCCCCTCGCCGTTAAGCCCCTCGCGGCCATTTCTTCCTGGTGGTCGTGGTGGTCGCCTCGCTCGTCGGGGTGGTGGGCTTGACCGTCGTGGTGGTCGCCCCGGTGATCCGCATCGCTCCAACATCAAGAGCGCAGTGCCCATCCACGGCGTTACTCCCCCTCCCGGGCGCAGCCCGGGCTACGGCGCGGCGGGGGCGCTCCGCCAGCGGTCGGCCAGGGCCTCGACCGGGTCGGTGACCAGGCTGGCGACCGGCAGCTCGCCGAGCAGCGTCTCGTCGAAGGCTGGCTCGGTCTCGGTCACGGCGCTGCGCAGCGCCGCGAGCCGGCCCCGGTACCCCTCGAGCACGGTGCGCGCCCGGGTCGCGGGCAACCGCTCGTGGAAGTCGACGTGCAGCAGGGTGAGGCCGGTGGTGTGGGCGTCGGCGACTTCCGGGACCAGGAGCACGGTGCGGCCGTCGCTCCGCCCTCTGGCCGCGAGCGCCTGGCGCTCGATCGCCACCAGCTGCTTCGTGCCGCGCAGCCGGTGGTCCTGCTCGGCCCGTGACACCAGGCGCTCGGAGATCCCACCCTTGGCGAGCACGGCGAGCTTGGCCGCCTCGTCGCCCGCCTCACCCTCGATGCGGTAGCGGGTGAACCCGGTGACGCGCGCGACCGCCGGGTCGAGCGCGGCCACGGTCCGGAGCGTGTCGTAGCCGAGCTGGGCGCGGACCGCCCCCGCGTCGAGGAGCTCGCGCACCAGCGGCACGGTCAGCACGGTCTCGTCGGAGCGCGAGATGCCGACGGTGACGGTCTTGGCCTGGTGCTTGATCGCGTCGATGGGCCGGGTCAGCTCGTCGATGCCGGCCGTGAGGGCGACGGCGAGGTCGTCGACGACCGCGCCCGGCGTCGCCTGGGAGCCGAACTCGGCCTGCCAGGCGTCGAGCGGGACGGCCCGCGCGGCGTAGCGGAGCAGCGACGCCACCGACAGCGCGGTGCTCGCCTCGAGGGTGCCGTCGTAGCGGCCGGTCCGCAGGCGCGTCCGGTACTCCGCGGCCGGGGCCTCGAGCTCCGGGCCGAGCCGGTCCAGCAGCTCGTCGGCGGTGCGGGCGGAGCCCGCGGTGCGCTCGATGGCCGCCCGGGCCTGCCGCAGCGGCAGCGCCTGGGCGTCGATGGCCAGGGCCGCCTCGTAGCCGAACAGGTGCCCGGCCATGGTCGACAGCACGTAGGCGAGCGCGGGGTGGACCGCCGGCACGGCGATCACCCCGGCCGCCGCGTTGAACCGGTCCTCGCCCTCGGTCGCGATCACCAGCGGGACGCTCTTGTGGGCCCTGAAGATCGCCACCTCCTTGGCCACGTCGTCAGCGGCCGACCCGGCAAGGCCGGCGGCGCAGACCAGCGTCAGCGGCTCCGACGACAGGTCGATGTGCTTCTTGTCCTCGGTGGCGTCGCAGGCGATCGACTTGTAGCACAGCTCCGACAGCTTGATCCGGATCTCCTCGGCCGCGACCCGGTTGGGCCCGTTGCCGACCACCGCCCAGTAGCGCTTGGCCGGCGCGTACCTGTGCGCCAGGCTGGCGATGCGCTCGCGCTGCCCGAGCAGGCGCTCCATGGCGGCGGGCAGCTCGCGCAGGGCGGCCAGCAGCTCGTGGCGCCGGTCGGGGTCGCCGGCGCCGACCGCGTCGGCGATGGCGAAGGCGAGCAGCAGGCCGGCCGCCACCTGGCCGTAGAACGCCTTGGTGGAGGCGACGCTCATCTCCACGTCGCGGCCGTCGGAGGTGAACAGCACCCCGTCGGCCTTGTGGGTGAGGTCGCTCCCCCGCCGGTTGACGATCGCGAGGACCGCGGCGCCCCTGGCCCGCAGCAGGTCGACGGTGCGGTTGGTGTCGGTGGTGGTGCCCGACTGGCTGATCGCGACCACCAGGGCGTCGCCCATGTCGTGGTCCAGGCCGAACCCGGACAGCTCGGTGGCGGGCAGCGCCGTGACCGCCAGGGCGCCCCCCAGCGCCTCGGTGATCGAGGCCGCCACGCTCATGCCGGCCACGGCCGCGGTGCCCTGCCCGATCACCAGGACCCGCCGGATCGCGCCCGTCTCGAGCCGCCGCCGGACCGTGTCGGGGAGGGTCTCCGGCCCGAGGTTGACGGCCAGGCGCCCTCCCACCTCCCGGATCCGGCCCCGCAGCGTCTTGCGGAGCGAGAGCGGCGCCTCGGAGATCTCCTTCAGCAGGTAGTGCCGGAACGCCCCGCGGTCGATGTCGCGGGTGGTGATCTCGGCCCGGTGGAGGTCCCCCTCGCCGACCGGCAGGTCGGTGCCCTGGTAGGTCAGCCGCCGGATCCCGGCGGTCGTCCCGGCCAGAGCCCGGTCGAGCACGATGATCTGGCCACGGCCGCCGCCGTCCGGGTCGCTGGTCGCCTCGCCGTCCATCCGCAGGTAGCGGGCACTCTCCTCGACCAGGCCGTAGGGCTCGCTGGCGACCACGAACAGGTCCTCGGCGAGGCCCACGTACAGGGCCTGCCCGCTGCCCCGCAGCGCCAGCAGCAGCCGGCCGGGCGCCTCGGCGACGCTCGCCGCGATCGCCACCGAGCCGTCGAACTCGGCCACGGTCTGCCGGAACGCCTCTTCGAGGGGCAGTCCCGAGGCGAGCCGGCGCGACACCAGCACCGGGATGACCTTGGCGTCGGTGGTGATCTCGTCCGGGAGCTTCAGCCCGTGCCGCTCGACGAGCCGGGCGTGGTTGTCGACGTCGCCGTTGAGCGCGGCCACGGTGTAGGGGGTCTCGGGCCCGCCGTCCTCCTCCTGGTTGAGGGGGTGGGCGTTGGCCTCGTTGATCATGCCGACGCTCGCCCACCTGGTGTGCCCGAGCACCATCGCCTCGGCGCCCTCGGCTGCCAGGGCCCGGCGGAGCAGCGTGTCCCCGGTGATCGCGGCGCGCAGGCGGCGGCCGTTGTCGCCCAGCTCGCCGACCTCGCTGGCCGCCTTGTACACGAAGCTCAGATGGCCGTGGGGGGTCCGCACCGCCCGGGAGGTGAACAGCCGGTCCTGCCGCCGGGCGGCGAGCGTGCGGGCGACCTCCGGGTCGTCCAGGTCGAGCCCGTGCCCGGTGACGAGCACGTGCAGGCCGGCCGAGTCGCGCCCGCGCACCTCCAGCCGGTCGAGCGCGGACAGGGCGGTCTGGATCGAGGCGAACGCCTCGACCGTGGCCCGGCCCGGGTTCGGCCCGGCGAGCGCCTCGACCGCCCGGACGGTCACGATCCGGTCGCGGCGGATCGCCCACAGCGCGTCCTTGAGCCGGACCAGCGCGGCGTTGACCGCCTCGAGCGCGGCGGTGGGCTGGCCGTGCTGCCCGGCGTCGAGGCGGGCCTCCATCCGATCCACCAGGTGCTCGAGCTCGCCGGCGCGCCGGTCGAGCGCGGCCAGCCGGGCCGGGTCGCCGAGCAGGCACTCGAGGCCGGCCGCGCCCCGCAGCAGCCCGTCGGCCGCCTCCAGCTCGCCGGCGGCCCGGTCCAGGTGCGCCGCTGTGACGGCCTCGACCTGGCGTGCCTCGGACGCCGCCGCCCATGCCCGCTCCAGGCGGAGCACCACGTCGGCGGCGGCCGGCGGCGTGCGGCCGGAGGGGCGTCGCACGACGGCGATGATCCCGCACATGAGGTCTCTCCTTGAGCGTCGAGGTCGTCGGTTGAGCGTCGAGGTGGTCGGGCATGCTTCACTCGGGTTTCGGCAACGCTACCGGTCGGGTCGACCCCCGGACACCTGCAACCGCCCGAGCGGCGTCCCCACCGTTGCCCGGCCTGCTCCCCCCTTCCGGGCCAGGGCCCGCCAGCGTCGCGGGCGCGGCCCAGCCGTCCGGACGCTACGATACCGCTCCTCGACCAGGCGAGCGGCGCACCCGGGCCTCCCGGCGGCGGCGGGCGCCTCGTCCATGGCACCTCGGTCAGCCGCGCTGCTCCTCCTGCTGGCCGGCGAGCTGCACGGTGGCGATCTCCCAGGGGCCGAGGCGGAGCTGGAGCGCCCCGCCGTCGAGGGGAAGGTCGGCGCCGGCACGGCCGAGCAGGTCGGCGCCGCGGGCCCTGGTGAACGGCCCGGTGACGGTGGCGGTCGCGCCGGCCGGGTGCTGGCCGGCGAGCCGCAGCTCGAGCCGTCCGTCCCGGCGCCGGAGCGACGACAGCACCACGCCCTCCCCCTCGACCTCGAGGCCGGGCCGCTCGCCCGGGCCGCGCTCCCCCGGGGGGCCGGCCGCGGCCGTGCCGGGCGCGGCCACCAGGTCGTGCTGGTAGCGCTCCATGGCGCGCAGGACCCCGGACTCCTGCCAGTCGCCGGCGTGCGGCAGCACGGCCAGGCGGAACTCGCGCCGGCCCTGGCCCTGGGCCCCGGGTGTGGGCAGCTCCGGGCCGGCCGGCTCCTCGCGGTAGGGGTTGTCGTTGCGGCTGATCTGCCCGACCGCCCGCAGCAGGGTCACGGCCAGCTCGCCGTCGAGCAGCTCGTACTCGGTGACCTGGTCGAGCAGGAGCGCCACCCCGCCGGCGTCGACGAAGCCGCGGGCCGGGAAGGTGGGCAGCGGCACCTCGCCGTGCCCGCCCTCGGCGGTGCGGCCCCGCTCGGTGACCGCGAACTGCCCCTCAGCCGACGAACGGTCGGCGGGCGCGGCCAGCGGCACGTGCAGCCGCAGGCGGTGGTCGGTGCACTGGTTGTCGACCACCAGGGTGAGGCGCACGAACGGCTCGCCGGCCCTGACCTCCACCAGGGTGGTCGTGGCCGCCTCGCGCCGCTCGGCGGCGCGGCCGGCGAGGTCGTCGCGCAGCCCGCGCGGCCAGCGGTAGGCGCGGGCCACCTCCAGCCGCCCGCGCAGGGGACCCTGCTCGACGCGGCGGACCGCCACCGACGTCGGCGCGTCCACCAGCTCGTCGTCGGGCGGCGGCCCGTAGTTGTACAGGTCGCCGGCGTCGCCCCCGTCGACCAGCCGGGCGGCGCCGGCCAGCTCGGCCCCGCCGCCCGCGACGTGCAGGGTGCCGTCGCCGGCCACCTCCACCTCGACCATCCCGTTGGAGAGCCACCGCTCCCCCGCCCGCACCACGCCCCCGCCGCCGGTCGGCCCGGCGGCGCCTCCGCCACCCGGCTCCCCGGCCGCGGGCAGCTCCTCCGCCGCGGGCGGCTCCCCCGCCGCGGGCGACTCCCCGGCCGCGGGGGGCTCCCCGGCCGCGGCGGGCTCCCCGGCCGCGGGCCGCATCCCGGACGCGGGGGGCTCCCAGGCCGTGGCCGGGACCGGGCGGACCGTGGTCCAGCCGAGGGCGGGGGTCGGCACGTCGGCCAGCAGACGCCGCCGCGGCGTGACCTCCTCCCCGGGCACCTGCCGGGTGTCCACCGGGGTGGCGTCGCGCGCGGTCTCCTGCGTGGGCAGGCGGCGGCCGTCGGGCAGCTCCAGCTCCACCGCGGCCCAGCCGGCGGGCACGGCCAGGTCCAGCTCGACGAGGCCGCCGCGGGGGTGCGGGGACGGGTTCAGCACCGTTGCCGCGCCGGCCGGGACGCCCTTGGCCACCTCGGCGGCGGCCCGGTCGCGCAGGGCGGAGGCGATCTGCTCGGCCTCGGCCAGGCGGCCGAGCACCTGGTGGGCGACGGCGTCGGCGCCGCAGCCGGTGACCGAGTCGTGGCCCGAGCTCTCGATCACCTTGCCCCAGGCGAGGTCCAGGAAGCGGTCGGGCCAGGACCTGCCCCACAGCGCCTGCAGCGGCTCGGCGTAGCGCTCGAGGAGCCGCTCGGCGCGGGTGCAGGCCGCCTTCACCTCGACCCGCGCGGAGGTCACGCCCATGAGCAGGTTGGCCCGCGCTCCCGAGCGCAGCTCACCCTGCCAGCGCGGCAGGTGGTCGGCGTCGGCCGGGAGCCCGGCGACGTAGTCGCCGAGCGTCTCGACCCGCAGCCGCCACCGGTCCTGGGCCGCGTTGACGTCGGCGACCAGGCCGGCCAGGCCGGGCAGGGGCTCGGTGTGGTCGGACCCGTACATGCCGAGCGGCTCGTCGTCGCCGAAGAAGGGCCGCATCAGCTCGTCGAACGCCTCGACCCGGTCGGCCAGCCGCTCGGGCAGGGCGAGCAGCGGCAGGGCGTTGCCGTAGCCGGCGGCCAGGTACTCGGTCCGCACCTCGGACCCGTCGGGGGCGACCCAGGTGAACGCGTGGCGGTCGATCGCGGCCGGCACCCCGCGCCAGAGCACCGCATGCTCGATGCCCGCCCGGCGCAGGAGCTGCGGGACCTGGGCGGCGTGGCCGAACTGGTCGGGCAGGTAGCCGACGGGCATGGCACCGCCGAGGGCCTCGGCGCGCCGCCATCCGCTCTCGAGGTTGCGGACCAGCGTCTCCCCGGAGACCAGGAACTCGTCGGCCAGGATGCGCCAGGGGCCGAGCGCGAGCTGCCCGCGCCCGGCCAGGCGGCGCACGCGCGCCTCGGCCTCGGGCCGCACCTCCAGGTAGTCCTCGACCGCGGCGGTCTGGCCGTCGAACGTGAAGGCGAACCCCGGGTCGGCCTCGGCCAGGTCGAGGACCCGGTCGACCAGGTCGACCAGGCGCATGCGGAAGCGCTGGAACGGCTCGTACCACTCGCGGTCCCAGTGGGTGTGGGGGACGAGGTGGACGGTCCTCGGAGCTGCCATCGCTGCCACCTTCCCGTGACTGGCCCTCGCCGAACGGGCCACGCCACTGGTTCTCGCCGAACGGGCCACGCCACTGGTTCTCGCCGAACGGGCCACGCCATCGTCGTCGCCGACCGCGCCACGGTACCGGCAGCGCCCAGGACCGGGCCGGCGAACCGGGGCCCGCGACCCTCCTGCTCGGCGCGCCGGTGGCCGGGATGTTCGGCTCACGGCAAGCTGTCCGGGCGGGAAGAGGCGCCAACCGTGGACGCGGGGCCGCGCGAGGAGGTGTCCGGCGATGCGTGAGTGGCTGGTCGGGCTTGCGGTCGCCCTCGGGCTGATGGCGGCGAGCTGGGTGGTGCTCGGCGTGCTCGCCCGGCGGCTGCCGCCCGGGCCGCTGCGCGAGCTGGCCCGGCTCGTCCCGGCCTGCGTGACCACCGTCGGTCGGCTGCGACGGGACCCGCGGGTGCCGCGCCGCGCCAAGGTCGCGGTCGTGCTGGCCGGGCTGTGGCTGGCCTCCCCGATCGACCTGCTGCCGGAGTTCCTGCCGGTGATCGGCCCGCTCGACGACATCGTGGTGGTCGCGCTGGCGTTGCGGTACGCGGCCCGGCAGGTCCCCCGCCAGGTGCTGCTGGACGCCTGGCCGGGGGACCCGGGGCTGCTGGAGCGCCTGCTCGGCCCTGCCCACACACCGGGGTGACCGCGATGCGCGAGGCAGCGCGACGTACCCCGATCAAGACGTACCCCCCGATCAAACGGGATCGCGCGCAAGACCCTGGCCGACGACTGGACCACCGCGCCGACGGCGCGACCTGCCGGCGGACGTCGCCTGAGCAGGTTCCACGCGGGACCAGGCGCGAAGGCCCGCGGCACGGTACCGTGCAGGCATGGCGGAGCAGGCACCTTCCCCGGAGCGGGGGCTCGACGCGTGGGGCACCAGCCGGCGGTCGCGGCTGTTCCCCGGCCCGTTCCTGGTCCACGCCGACCTGCACAACCACACCATGCTGTCGGACGGCAGGGGCGACCCGGCGCGCGCCTTCGCCTCGATGCGGAAGGCCGGGCTGGACGTGGCCGCGATCACCGACCACTCCCGCTGGGCGTCGGTGTTCCTCGGGCTGGTCGGCGCGCCCGGCTGGACGGGCATCGACGGCCGCGCCTGGGACACCACGGCTCGGCTGGCCGACGCGGCCGACGCGCCGGGCGAGTTCGCCGCCCTGCGCGGGTTCGAGTGGTCGAGCGCGCTGTTCGGGCACGTCAACGTCTGGGGCAGCCAGCGGTGGACCGACCCCCTGCGCACGCTGGTCGTCTCCATGACCCCGCTGTGGCGCTGGCTGGAGCGCCGCGCCCCCGAGGGCCTGATCGGCTTCAACCATCCCGGGACGGGGCGGCTGCGCTTCGGCAACTTCCGCTACCGGCCGGCCCTGGCCGACCGCATGGTCAGCCTGGAGATGTTCAACAAGACGCACGACTACCTGTTCAAGGACACCCAGCAGGGGCGCGAGTCGCCCCTCAACCAGTGCCTGAACGCCGGCTGGCGGGTCGGCATCCTCGGGGTCAGCGACGAGCACGGCACCGACTGGGGGTTCCCGGAGGGCAAGGGCCGGGCGGGCCTGTACGTCCACGAGCTGACGCGGGCGGGCGTGCTCGAGGCCCTCGCCGCCCGGCGCTTCTTCGCGACCCGGGTCAAGGGCCTCCGCCTGGACGCGTCGCTCGAGGGTGCACGGATGGGCGGCATGGTCGCCCACGGCGGCGGCCCCGCCCGCTTCGAGGTGGACCTCGACCGCGGCGAGGGATGGCAGGGCCGGCCGCTGAACGTGCAGGTGCTGCGGCCCGGGCCCTTGATGCCGACCCTGGCGGCGGCCGAGGACGTGAAGGTGCCGTCGCCGGAGGAACCGGTCGTCGCCTTCGAGGCCCGGCTCGACCCGGCCGAGGGTGCCTGGGTGGTGCTCCGGGTCACCGACCCGGCCGAGCCGCCCGACCCGCGGGCGAAGGGCGAGTGGGCCGCGCTGGGCCGGGCCATCGCCTACTCGAGCCCGTTCTGGCTGAGCCCGGCGGGTCGCTGACCCGGCCAACGTCGATCCGGGGCTACCCTTCGCCCACGTCCCCGCACCCGCGGGGTCAGGCCACCACGGGCGAGGCCAGCAGGACCCGCCGGAAGATGGCCTCGTACCCGCTGACCATGCCGGACACGTCGAAGTTGTCAGCCACCCACCTACGGCAGCGCCAGGGGTCGAGCTCGCCGGCGCGCTCGATCGCGGCCGGCAGCTCGGCCAGGTCGTCACGGATCCAGCCGGTGAGCCCGTCGCGGACCACCTCGGGGACCGAGCCGCGGCGCAGGGCCACCACCGGGGTGCCGCAGGCCATGGCCTCGACCATGACGATACCGAACGGCTCGTCCCACTGGATCGGGAAGACCAGGCAGTGGGCCTGGGCCAGCAGGTCCTTCTTCTGCTTGGTGTCGGCCTCGCCGAACCAGTGGGCGTCCGGTCCGAGCAGCGGGCGGACGCGCTGCTCGAAGTACTCGTGCTCGGCCGGCTCGTTGCACTTGGCCGCGACGATGATCTCCCGGCCGGCGGCCCGCGCCGCCCGGATGGCGAGGTCGGGCGACTTCTCCGGGCTCATGCGGCCGAGGAAGAGCACGAACTCCTCCTTCTTGGCCTCGAACGGGTACTCGGCCACCGGGATGGCGTTGTGGACCATGCCGGCCCACTCGAGGTGCGGCGCCTTGGCGCGCTGGGACCTGGAGATCGCGACCAGCCGGGCGTACCGGTTGATCATTCGGTAGTACTCGGCCAGCTCCCCGGTGATCGGGCCGTGGGTGGTGATTACGGCCGGGACCCGGCCGCCGCGGAGCAGCAGCGGCCCGGCCACGGTGTGGTCGTGGAGGACGTCGACCTCGAGCCCGTCCAGGTACTCGGCGGCGGTGAGGGCGTGGACCACCTCGGGAAGCGACTGGCCCAGCTTGGCGGTTGGCGGCTCGGCGTAGGTGGGCAGGAAGCGCGCGCCGGTGTGGTCCTCGCCGGCTCCGATCAGCGTGACGTCGTGGCCGCGGGCGACGAGGCCCTGGACGAGCCAGAACAGCATCGCCTCGATGCCGCCGTAGCCCTTGGGTGGGAGCTGGAACCAGGGCGGGGCGACGAGGGCGATGCGCAGTGGCGAGCGCGCAGGCGTGTACCGCGTTGGGGCGACCCTGACGTCGCCTGGTGCGATGACGTCCTTCAGCACACTGACCTCCTGGTCCGGACGTGCCGGACGGACGGACGAGACCGGGTGGGGGAACCCGGGCTGCTGACGCGGGGGTGCAGCCGGTTGGGGGGTATTACCGGCTGCGCATCAGTTTCATAACTTTGTCATAAGTCGGTGGGGAATGTGCAATCGGCTGGTGGCGGCCTGCGGACCGCGCGGTGGCGCCATGCCCGGCGCCGAGCCCGCACGCCCGGGATCGCGGTCGAGTCGGCAAGTCCGAGGCCGTGCCGGGCACCGGCCGGGTGGTCGGCTTCTTCGAGGCCGTGCAGCGCACCGGCCGGATGGTCAGCTTCCGGCGCTCTTGCGGATGGCTGGGAGGCGCACGTACTCGCCCGGGTAGATGAGGTCGGGGTCCTTGGACCGCAGACGGGCGCGGTTCGCGGCGATCACCCGCACCCAGTAGGCGGCCACCTCGCTGTTGCGCAGTGACCGCGGGTTGCGCTCGGTGGCCAGGGCGAGCTGGTTCCTGGCGATCAGCCAGAGGTTGTCGCCCGGCTCCACCCGGTGGATGGATGGCAGGACGGTGCCGCTCGGGCCGGGGCCCTGGGTGCCCGGCCCGGGGGCTCCGGGTCCCGGGGCCCCGGGACCCGGAGCCCCGGGGGGCGCGCTGCCGCCGCCCCGCGGCTTCGTGGTCGTCGTGGTCGTGCCGGCCGGGTGGGGCAGGTAGCCGGGCCCGGGCGCACTGGTGGTCGGGGCGGGCGGGCGGGCCGGCGCGGTGGTCGGGGCGCCCGCCCGCGACGAGGTCCGGGCGCCCGCCACCGTGGCGGGCCTGGC
>Ga0210378_10000571_pt1 | contig 18859 bp, 15 predicted proteins | sample PLM1_60_b1redo_FD_155465 | JGI IMG/M metagenome (GOLD analysis project Ga0210378, IMG submission 155465) | Groundwater sediment microbial communities from an aquifer in East River, Colorado, USA - PLM1_60_b1 redo | ecosystem: Environmental > Terrestrial > Soil > Riparian zone | place: USA: East...
CCAAGACGCAGTCCAGCCTGCCGAGCAGCGACGCGGTGATGCTGCTGCTCTTTGGACTGCTACGAAGCGGGGCCGTCAAGCTCCGCAGGATGGATGGTTGGGAAGACATGCCGCGCGCTGCGGCACGAAAGATCGCGTAGAGTGCTCATGCCGGATGGTGAGGCGCTGCGCTTTTCCACCACTCGGACGACACGACCTCACGTAGTCGGTTGTATTTGTCTGCGGTTCGGACTCGGGAGACGCCTCAAGTCGGAACTGCTGCAACGCCGTGAAACAGTCACGGCCGAGAGGGTGATCAACACGATCGTCGCCAGCGCAAGTCGTTCGAGCACCGCAGAGTGGACACGGAGCGCAGGGGCGTGTGTCACGCCCTTAATCTTGCAATCCAAATGCACTCACGTCTTCCGACTCGGCGTTGAGGGTCGCTAGGAACTCGACGTGGACCACGAGACCCCAGCGTTCGTTGGGCAGAAGAGAAATCCACAACGCCGGCCCCGTCGGCTCCTCGAAAAAAGGGAGAGGCATGCGTTGTTGCGACGGAAGGCGTCGACGACACGCGCGTGGTGTACCCATGGCGCCGCTAAGAGGGTTTTGAACGTGGAAGCCAACAGGCGCTTACGCTCCGTCGAATCCAAAGAGCCAAGATAAATGCCAGAATTCTCCGGCTTGCTGCTGACGGCAAGGTAGAGGAAGTGTTTGCCGTCGGCAGAAAATAGTGATCGCGATGTGCGGTCTCTTGACGCGAACCGTCGAGAACTGTGGCCTGAACCGGCTTGCCTCCCGCATCGGACACTTGGAACGGCGGGCCCGTCGCGTCGCGTGTGAAGACGATGACGCCGGCGCGATTCCAGGTGTCCCCGCTGCCGGAGGGCGCATCACGAAGTGCCTGGGGCGGGTTGCGAACGATGTCTACCTTGTGGAGCTTCCTGTTGGCGAAGAATGCGACGAAACGGCCGTTAGGCGACCTTGCTTTCGGCCTTTTCACTTTCCGTTCGTCGGCACACGCTGTTTCAGCTCCTCGAACCAATTGAGAACGACGACCATGCTGGCCGGCGTCGCGTTCGGATCGCCGGCTGCGCTGTCTTTGACCATCAGGAAGCGCCGGCCGTCGGGCGACACGTCGTATGTCCGGCCGAAATGGAAGGCTGCGGCGCCGTAGCGTCCCTCGAAGAGCCTCGTTGGTGCGGCCGCCGCCCACGTCGGCCCGCGCGTCACGCCGACGCGCATGAGGGCGCCCGTCGCTGTCAGATAGAACAGCTCTTGACTGTTCCGCGCCCATAGCGGCCGCGTGCCGCCCTCCGTCGACACCTGCCATACGGCCCTCAAGACATCCGGAAACGGCCGCACATAGATTTCAAATCGCCCCGAGTCGTTCGCCTCGTACGCGAGCCACCGGCCATCGGGCGACACCTCGCCGTTGCGCTCGCTGAACGGCGTCTGCACGAGCGGTGTCACCGCACGCGTGCCATCCAGCCGGAGCTGCAGCACGTCGGAACCTGTTGTCGCGGTCTCCGTGAACACGAGCCGCGTGCCATCGGGTGAGACGGATGTCGGGAACTGTGCGTTGGGACTCTCGGTCAGCCGCGTGATAGCGCCGGTGCCGTCGGCAGCTTGCGCGAAAAGATTCCGCCCGCCGGCCCGCTCGGAGCTGAGGAGGAGCTGGCGGCCGTCGGGTGTCCAGACCGGGTAGGTGTCGAGCCCCTGGTCAAAGGTGACGCGCGTGAGCGTTGCGCGGGCCAGATCCCAGAGCCAGACGTCCAGTTCCTCGTCCCTGATGAAGAACGCGAGGCGCGTGCCGTCCGGCGAGAGCCGTGGATAGACGTAGGGACGCGGCGGTGCGGGCAACGGCGTCTCCTGGCCCTGCCGGTCCACCCATACCAGGCTGCTTCGTGCCCCGGTCGCGACGCCGCCCGGGACGTAGACCAGCGTCCCATCCGCCGCCACGGCCACGTTTGCAGCGCCGGTCGCGGTCGTCTGCACCTGGGGCAGAACCGCCACTGATGTGCCGACGACGGCGAGCCGGGCGAGGTCGAAGGCGACCGCGCGCAGTGTTCCCGCCGCGGCGTACAGCAGATGGCCGCTCGACACGTAGCGTGCGTCGCTGCCGCCCCGAATCAACACGGTCTGCGTGCCGGTGCGGAGATCGAGGACCGCGACCTGCGCCTGGTCGAGGCGGCCGGTCGTGGCGGTGATCGTGTACAGCACGGCCTGCCCGCCCGGCAATATCTCCGGCCAGAGATGGTCGGCTTCGCCGCCCGTCCGGTTCGGCCGCGTCAGCACGGTCGGCGCGCCGCCTGTGGCGGCGATCCGCTGCAGGCCCGTCGTCACATTGGTAGTAGCGAAGATGATCGTGCCGTCCGCGCCCCAGCTCGCGCCGCGGGTTGCGCCGTCGGGGCGGCCGAGGATGACCGCTGGACCGCCGGTGATCGCGACCTTCTTCAGTGCGGCCGCGGAGGCTCCATCGAAGACGCCGATCCACTGGCCGTCCGGCGAGACGAACGGTCCAAACGCCGCGCCGAGCCCGCTGAGCGGCGTGGCCTCGAGCTGATCGAGCGCGCGCACGAAGAGTGCCGCGCCGTTGGCGCCGACGTAGACGAGGCGCGTGCCATCAGGTGTGAGGGCCAGGTCGCGAAAGAACCCGCTCACGGTCGGCGCCGTGGCGCTCGGCGGAGTGATCAGGAAGCGCGACACGCGAGGTGGCGGAATGGTGGCACGCGTGGCGAACCAGACGGCGGCGCCGGACATCGCGACGCCGATGAGCCATGCGCTGGAAGGTATCGCCATGCGCCGCAGCGGTGGTCGTGGCGCGATCGTCGCTGTGATCGGCGGCGCACTCGCGGGGTCGTCGAGGACGAACTGCGCGACCGAGATGTCTCGGATGCGCTGCCGGCGATCTTTCGCGAGGCACCGACGGATCAGCGTACGAACGGACGCTGGCACGTCGGAGGGGATCGCAGCCCAGTCCGGTTCGCGCTCGAGGATCGCCGCAATCGTGTCCGACACTGTCTCGCCGGGAAACGCGGTCCGACCGGTCAGCATCTCGTGGAGCACGCAGCCGAACGCCCAGATGTCGGTTCGTTTGTCGACGGCCAGTCCCCGCGCCTGCTCGGGACTCATGTAAGCCGCCGTGCCGAGGACGAGGCCAGCCTGCGTCGGAAGCACGCGGAGAGCCGGCGAGTTCATCACATCCACACCCGCGCCGCTTGTGGGGTCGAGGGCCTTCGCCAGCCCGAAGTCCAGCACCTTCACCGTGCCGTCCTCGCGGATCTTGATGTTCGCAGGCTTCAGGTCCCGATGAATGATCCCTTGCTCGTGCGCGGCTTCGAGGGCCTCGGCGATGTGCGTCGCCATCGGCAGCGCCTCGTCGATTGGAATGGCCCCGCGCGCGATGCGATCGGCAAGCGTCGGGCCTTCGACCAGCTCCATCACCAGCGCGCGCAGGCCGCCGGTATCCTCGAGACCGTGGATCTGCGCGATGTGCGGATGATTGAGTGACGCAAGGAGCTGCGCTTCCCGGCTGAACCGTGCGAGGCGATCGGGATCGTTGGCCACGGCGGGCAGCAGGAGCTTGATCGCGACGTGGCGATTCAGCTTCGTATCGCGGGCGCGATAGACCTCGCCCATCCCACCCGTGCCGATGCGCGCCAAGAGCTGGTAAGAGCCAATGCACTGACCCTCGAGGCTCTTCGTCGACATGGTGTCGTCGAACAGCACGGCCGGCGTCTCCAGAAAGCTCGTCGCCCGCTCGTGCGACGCCAGCAACGTCTCGACCGCCTGGCGCAGCGCCTCGTCGCCGTGGCACGCCGCGGCAACGTATGCGGGGCGCGCGTCCAATGGCAGCGCCCGCGCGCCCTCGAACACCTCTTTCAGGCGCGGCCAGGCTTCGGGAGGGAGGGTCACGCGTCTTGGATTCTACTCGTTGGCGGGCTCACTCTCGCGCCGACAATCGCTGATGAAGCCAGGCCTTCGCCATGGCCCATTCGCGCTCGACCGTGGCCGTCGATACGCCGAGCGCGTCGGCTACCTCAGGGATGTTGAGGCCGGCGAAGAATCGCAGCTCCACGACGCGGCACTGCCGGGCATCGAACGAAGACAACGTATCGAGGGCCTCGTCGAGGGCGAGAACGTCCACACTGGACGTCTGCGCCGCTGCTGGGGCCACCTCGTCCAGACTGATCACCGTGGCGCCGCCGCCGCGCTTGTCGGCCCGCTTTCGACGGGCGTGATCGACGAGGATCTGGCGCATCAGGCGGGCCGACATCGCAAAGAAGTGCGTCCGGCTCGTCACCGTCATGCGATCCACATCCACGAGTCGCAGGAAGACCTCATGCACCAGAGCCGTCGCCTGGAGGACGTGTCCGGGAGGTTCCCGTCGGAGATGACCGCGCGCCACCCGCCGCAGCTCGTCATACACCAGCGGAACCAAGCGGTCGAGCGCCGCGGCGTCTCCCTGGCGCCAGGACAGGAGCAGCCCGGTTACTTCGTGAACGCGGGAGGGGTCCATCATCAGCTCGTGAGGGGAAAGGGCTCGATTTTGCGCTTCTTATCTTAGAGGGGGAAACCTATGAAAACCATTGGTGTTCGGAGCCGCGTCGCTTTGTTCGTGAGCGCCATCGTGCTCGTCGTCCAAATCTCACCGGCCCGCGCGGGCGGAGACGATGGAACAGCGGGGAACAGGCACCATAGCCGCGTCGAAGTCACCTTCACGAAATGGATAGCCGGCTATCCGCTCATGGCGGGCTTTACCGGAGGGGATGTCGCCGGCGATTTTGTCGGGGAGGTTCTTCAGCGACAAGTGAGCCAAAACGGCCGCATCATTCGGCTCGAGGCAATGTACGAAGTGCAAGCCGGGGAACACTCCTTTACCGCGCTCATCCGGGGCGGGACAGGGGAGACGAAGAGCGGCGAGCCGGCCAGTGTCTCGGGCGCGGCCCTGCTGGACGGCGTCATCCTGGCCGGGTGGCGGACCGGCGCGCAAGTGCATGTGGCATTCCAGACGATGACCAACTGCGTCGGCGCACCCGACGCCCGCACGTGTTTCGAGGGCACGATCACGATCGAGCGGCACGATCACGACGATGATGACGATTGAGCGGTCTGAGGACTGAACTTCCCGCGAGCGCAGCCCGTCGAAGCTTGCGCCTACGTAGAGCACCGCATGGGCGCAAGCCGCCGTACGCAATCTCAAGCGGGGGGAGACGACCCGCCCGGTGCCAGCGAGGGCCCGATCACACCAGGCTGCCGAGACGCAGCAACTGGAGCACTGGCTCGCTGGCCTCGCGCGACCCGGCGAGGTCCACCTCGAGTTGCGCGACCCAGTCGTTGGGCAGCACCCCCTACTCGCATGCCTGGCGACCGGTGCCTGGGGTTGGAGGCAACCGCTTCGTCCCTTGACGGGGCGATACCGCAGCCGTCGCCGCTGATGAAAACGCACATCGCTCGCTTCGCTTCGCTGCTGACGAAAACGCCTACCGCTCTATCGCTCCTTCAACCGCGGCGCTCCACTCGGGTAGATCAGCGGGTAGATCAGAAAGAACGACGGAATCCAGCGTTGCGGAAGCTACAACAGCAACTATTTACTGAACAATGAATTAGGTTGGTCGGGGCGGCCGGATTTGAACCGGCGACCACCTGCGCCCAAGGCAGGTGCGCTACCAGGCTGCGCTACGCCCCGTTAATTCAAACGCGCTCCGACGCGATCGCGGGACCGCGCGTCGGAGCTGAACTCCGCGTCCTCGGGAGCGCTCGTCGTCGAGTTCCGCCCTCTCGGGAGTGAATCCCTCGAGGGCGGCGAGGAGGCGCTCCCTGCGGGCGCTCCCACCGCGATAGCCGCTAGCGATGATAACAGCGCCTCTCCCGAACGCGAAGCCGCGCCGTCGTATGATCGCCGGATGGAGGAGACGCCGCTGCTGCTCGGCAGCTCCAACCCCGGCAAGCTCCTGGAAATGCGACAGCTCCTCGCCGGCATGCCCTACCGCGTTCTCGGTCCCGCCGACGTAGGACTCCGCGACGCGCCCGAAGAGACCGGCACGACGTTCTTGGAGAACGCGATCCTGAAGGCGCGGCACTACGCGGGCAAGTCAGGCCTCCTCGCGGTGGCCGACGACTCCGGCCTCTCGGTCGACGCGCTCGGCGGCGCGCCGGGCCTCTACTCGAGCCGGTTCGGGGGCGAGGGCGCCACCGACGACGAACGCAACCGCCTGCTCCTCGAACGCCTCCAAGGCGTGCCGCCCGAGGGCAGGGGCGCCCGCTTCACCTCGGCGGTGGCGGCGGTGCGGGAGGGACGCGTGCTGTTCCAGGCCGAGGAGAACGTCGAGGGGAGAATCGCGGAAGGGCCGCAAGGGCCGAACGGGTTCGGCTACGATCCCATCTTCTTCTATGCGCCTTTCAACAAGACGTTCGGCGAAGTGGACGGGGAAGAGAAGGACCGCGTGAGCCACCGCGGCAAGTCGTTCGCGCGGCTGCGCGAGTTCCTCAGGAGCCTGGCTTCTCCTTCTTGAGGACGCCTTCGCCCACGATGCTCTTCTGGATGGCGACGAGCTGCTGGATCCCCTTGTCGGCGGCGGCCATCAGCGCCCTCATTTCCTCCTCGCTGAACGGCGTGTGCTCGGCCGTGCCCTGCAGCTCCACGAAGAGGCCGCGGCCGGTCTTGACCACGTTCATGTCGACCTCGGCCTTCGAGTCCTCCTCGTAGTTCAGGTCGAGCAGCACCGCGCCCCCGACCTTTCCCACCGACGTCGCCGCCACGAAGTCGACGAGGGGCAGCTCGTCGAAGAGTCCCTGCTTCTTCAGGTGGCGGAGCGCGTCGACGAGCGCCACGAAGGCGCCGGTGATGGAGGCCGTTCGCGTCCCGCCGTCGGCCTGGATGACGTCGCAGTCCACCCACAGCGTCCGCTCGCCGAGCGCCTTGGCGTCCACCACCGCCCGCAGGGACCGGCCGATGAGGCGCTGGATCTCGTGCGTGCGTCCCGACGGCTTGCCCCGCGACGCCTCCCGCTGGGAGCGGGTGGTGGTGGAGCGGGGGAGCATGCCGTACTCGGAGGTGATCCAGCCCTCGCCGCCGCCCTTCAGGAACGGGGGCACGCGATCTTCGACGCTGACCGTGCATATGACCTTGGTGTCGCCGACCTCGATGAGCGCCGAGCCCTCGGCGTGCTTGATGTAGCGCGGCGTGATCGTCACGGGGCGCAGCTCGTCGGGGGCCCGGCCGTCGTTGCGCATGCTCTTTCCTTCGCGCCGCAGCAGGGCGGGGTCGATCTGACGTTTGAAGTCGCCGATGCGGAAGCTCACGGGCCCTCCGCCCGCTCCCCGCCGGAGCCGCCGGCAGCGAGGGCGTACAGACGCTGATATTGCTCCCGGTGCTCGAGGATGTTCATCACGTAGGCCCGCGTTTCCACGAACGGGATGCTCTCCACGAACTCCTCGGCCGACATGTTCGGCCGCGCCGCCACCCAGGAATTCACCCGCGTCGGTCCCGCATTGTAGGCCGCCAGCGCCCTTTCCACACGTCCCCCGTAGCGATCGAGCATCTGGCGCAGGTAGTGCGTGCCGAGCGTGAGGGCCGTGGTGGGGTCGGTGAGGTTGGGCGCCGGCGCTCTCCGGCGGGCGGCTGCTTTCTTCCCCGCGGCCCGGCCCAGCTTGCGACTCACCGTCCGCCCCGTGGGCGGCATGATCTGCATGAGCCCCCGCGCTCCCGCCGTGCTGACGGCCGTGGGGTCGAAGGCCGACTCCTGCCAGATGAGCGCCGCGACCAGTGCCGGATCCAGGCCTTCCGCGCGCGCGCGAGTGACGATGGTGTCGCCGTAGTCGAGCGGGAACAGGACTTGCCACACGGCCGGCGGCAGGTCGTCCCCCGCCTCGCCCACCCAGTCCGGATACGCCCGTCGCATGTTCACGATCGCCGACCGGTAGTTGCCGAGGCGCCAATCGATCCAGGCGAAGGTGGCCTGGACGGAGGCGGTCACCGGCGCGCGCTTGAGCTCGTCGGCCGCCTCCTCCAGCCGGTCGAGCAGCAGCAGCTCGCGGGCGCGGCTGAAGATCGGCTCCGGGATCTCGCCGGCCGCGTCGACCTCGGGCGGGGGGGCCGGATGCGTCGACGAGGCGCCGTCCTCGACGAGGTTCAGGGCCTCCGCCGCTTTCCCTCCGTGATAGCTGTGCTTGAAGCGGCGCACCGCCTCCGTGTACAGCTCGCGGCCACGGTCGTTCTGTCCGAGGGCGGCGCGGGCCCGTCCCGCCCAGTAGAGGAAGCCGGGCGTGTAGTAGGTCGCGGGGTGCGTTTGCACCGCGCGCTCGAACAGCTCCGCGGCCTCCTTGAAGCGGCCGTTCCGGTGATGCGACCAGCCGATCCACCAGGTGCTGCGGTCGGCATAGCGTCCCTTCGGGAAGGTATCGAGCAGGCGCTGGAGGTGGGGGAGCGCCTCGGCCTCTTTCATGTCCTTCAGGTAGAAGTAGCCGAGGCCCAGGAGCGCGTCCTCCGCCCAGATGCTTCCCGGATAGCGGTCGACCACCGCCTGGTAGGGCGCTGCGCTGCGCTGCTGGCGCGACTGGATGCGCGCCCGCTCGTAAGCGGCCTCGCCGCCCAGGCGCGCGTCGGCCGAGATCCCGGAGAACGTCGTGAGCGCTTCGCGGTCGCGATTCGTGGCCATCAACGCGCGACCTAGGCGCAGCCGGACGTCGTCGGCCTCCTCTCCTGGTGTCGCCCGGGCGAGTAGTGACTTCAGGAGCGTGATCGCTTCCGTGTTCTTGCGGGCCGCCATGAGCCGCTTCACCCGGTCGAGGTCGCGCGCCCGCTGCTCGGCCGGGGGCAGCGCGGGCACGTAGGCCTTCAACGCGCGCAGCGGGCCGGCCGCGGCGGCGGCTTCGGGGGACGCGGGGAATTCGCGATCCAGACGGGCGTAGGCCTCGGCCGCCCGCTTCAGCTCCTTCCGCGCCTGGTGCATGGCACCGAGCGCGGCCAGCGTGCCCGGCGCCGATTCCGGGCAGTCGCGCAGGGACTGCTCGAGAAGCGCGAGGCCTTTCTCGCTGCGGCCGGCCGCCGCCTCGGCATCCGCCGCATCGAGCATGGCGGCGCAGCGAAGCGGGCTGGCCGGATACTGCTCGAGCACGGACAAGTGGGCGGCGGCGGCGCGCGCATGATCGCGAGTGTTGGCGTACGCCTCGCCCAGGGCGAAGAGCGCGTAGTCGGCCAGATGCGTCTGGCCGATGTCAGCATGCTGAAGGAACGGGATTGCCTCGGCGGAGCGGCGCTCGTCGAGCAGCCTCAGCCCGGCCTCGAGCTGGGCGAGACCGGAGGCGAGCGTGCCGGGATGAGCCGCCGACACGGCCCTCAGCTCTGTGGTCTGAGCGCCGCGGCCTTGGGCGGCGATGCGCACGGCCTCTTCCGCGGGATCACGCGGCTGTCCCCGGAGCCAATAACCGCGAGGGGCAGTGGCCCGCAGCGGATCGCCCGCCAAGAGGGCGAGGACGACGATTGCAGGAACGGAACCCCGGAAACCCACGATCTCCTGATACGACGACAGCTACATGGGCCCGAGGGCGCCGGCGTCACCGCCGGCGAGGATGCGCACGAGCTCGTCGTAGAAGTAGTTCGTCGCGTCACGCACGGCGCCCGGCACGCGCTCCGCGTACATCTGTCGGCCTCGCTCTATGTCTTCCTTGAGCCTCTCATAGAGGTCCTTCTGCCGGCGGCCTTCGCTGACTCTTGCCTCGTTGTAGAGCTTGATCTCGCTCACCACCAGCCGCGCGAAGCGCTTGGCGTCCTCGTGGGCCTTCTGCTCCTCGGGGGGGAGGCCCGAGGGGGCCGCCGGACGCGCGGCCGGTGCCGCGGCGGCCGGGCGCGCAGGAGCCTGTTGCTTCATGGACGCGAAGGTGCTGGCGTTGAACATCACGGTCGACGAGCCCTCGTCGCTGGCCTGGCTGACGGGCGGCGGCGGCGGGGGGGGGGCCTTGGGGACGCCCGCCCGCTCCCTCATCTCTTCGCCGCCGGCGCGGATGGCGGCCGCCCGCTCGGCCATGTTGCCGGTGGTGCGGCCCGCGATGGCGGTCTTGGGCGCAGCGGAGAGCATGTCGATGATCTTGCCCGCGAAGACGACGAGGATCTCGATGAGGTCCGCCTCGGCCGCGGGCACCTCGTCCTTGGCCGTGTCGCAATAGAGGATCGCCGCCAGCTTTTCGCGCAGGATCAGGGGCACGGCGAGGACAGCCTTGGGGTTGCCGCCGAGGCGGGAGAGAGCCTGCGCGGTTCCGGGAGAATCCTGCAGGCGCCCCCGGGCCGCCGAGCGGCTGCTCTGCACCGCGCGGAAGAGCGTGTCGGCCCCCAGCGGCACGTTGACCTGCTTGAGCGCGTCCGGTGTCGGCATCCCCTTGCCGTACCAGCCGATGGCGCTCGGTCCCTTGACGATGAACATCGCCGCCCGGTCCACGTACGCGGACACCTCGTTGACGAGGTAGCTGAGCACCTCGCTGAGGCTCGTCCCCTTCTCGATCGCGGCCAGCGAGGACTTGAGCCGGTCGAAGCCGGGACCCTTCGGCGCCGCCGGAGGCGGGTTCTCCTTGACGACCTGGGCGATGGCCTCTGCGATCGCCGCCTCGTCGATCTTCTCGTCGTAGCGGGCGACGTTCTCCTGCATCTCGTCCAGGTGGCGGACGAGGTTCTCCTGATGGCGGCCTATGTTCTTCTGGATCTCGACGACCCAGTTGGCCATCTGCTGGCTGATGAGCTCCAGGGTTCGGGCCTTCAGGGCGTCTTCAAGGCTCATCTGCACCTCGGCCGAAAGTACGGCCTCTGATCGACTTAGCGATTATCGACGGAAAAGTCGGGGGCTGTCAACGCTTTACATGAGGAGGCGGCCTTGAGGGATGCGGTATCGTTAGGAAATGGCCGTATCGCCCAGGAGGGTCTATCGCCGGCTGCTCCGCGCCCGCGGTCCGGCCGGATGGTGGCCCGGGCAGACCGCCTTCGAGGTGTGCACCGGCGCGATCTTGGTCCAGAACACCGCCTGGCCCAACGCGGAGCGCGCTTTGCGCGCCCTCGAGTCTCGCGGCCTGTTGAGCTACGAGGGCCTCCGGGGCCTCACTCCAGAGGAAATCGCCCCGACCATCCGCTCTTCGGGGACGTTCAACGTCAAGGCGCGCCGGTTGGCCGCGTTCGTGGAGTTCCTCGGCCGGCGCCACGGGGGAAGTGTCGAAGCGATGTCTCGGGAGGAGCCATCGGAGCTGCGGCGGCAGTTGCTGTCGGTCCCGGGAATAGGGCCCGAGACGGCCGACTGCATCGCCCTCTACGCGGCCCGCCATCCCTTCTTCGTCGTCGACGGCTACACCCGTCGTGTCTTCTCGCGGCTGGGGCTCATCCGCGGAGACGAGAGCTACGACGAGGTGCAGCGCTTCTTCACGCGTCGCCTTCCCGGCGACACCGCCCTGTTCAACGATTACCACGCCCAGATCGTCGGTCTCGCCCAGGAAGCCTGCCGCGCGCGCCCACGCTGCACGGTCTGTCCGCTGGACGATCTTTGCCCCAAGCGAGGAGTGGCATGAGTCAGCGTCGCCGGCCGTTGGCCGTCCTGAGCCTCGGCGTTCTGGTGTCCTGGTCCGCGTCACCGGGAGCGGAGCCCCGAGCGGTCACGCCCTTGAGCACCGAGTCCTCGAACGCGTTCTGGAGTCACTGGGGCGACGGGCGCGCGGAGATGAACGGTTACCGCCTGGTGCAGCCGCGCTACGGCGCCCCCCGCACGGGCTCGGCGGTCTACATCTTCGTGACCGAAGACTTCAGCGATTCGCTACGCGTGAAAGCCGACCCCGGCAAGCATCCGGCATCGGATGTCTATCCGGTGATGAAGCTGAACGCGGTGCGCCAGTTCCAGACCGGCATCTACGACTACAAGATCATGACGTCGTCCTTCGCGCGCGTCGCTTCCGGCTGGCCGGTCGCCAAGGTCAGCCTCTCGATCCAGGAGTGGTGCGGCCACGTCTACCACCAGATCCTGCCGCGCGCCGGCCGCGTCGACGGCGTCTATCACAGCTACTTCGACGGCGAGGCGGACGGCGAGGACCGTCTTCAGGAGCCGGAGGGCGGCGTCTACGAAGACGTGGTGCCCATCCTCGCGCGCGGTTGGGGCTCGACCTACCTGCAGCCCGGCGAGAGCCGGAAGGTGGCTTATCTGCCCAGCCTGCTGCGCGCGCGGCTCGAGCACAAGAAGCTTGCGTGGGGACAGGCCACGATCTCCCGCTCGGCGGCAACGTCTTCGGTGAAGGTGCCGGCGGGATCCTTCGCGGTGACCGTCTGGACCGTCGCGGGGGACGGCGGCCTCACCTCGACGTACCAGATCGAGGCCGCGGCGCCGTATCGCCTGGTTCGCTGGTCGACGAGCGCCGGCGAGGAGGGGTCGCTCCTCGGCTCGACGCGCCTGGCCTATTGGAAGCTCAACGGTGCCGGCGGGGAGAAGTACCTCGCCGAGATGGGGCTGAAGCCGGCCAGCATGCTAAAATAGTCCCCGGGGGCGTCACGGTTTCGACGGGAACGTGACCCCGAGAGAGGCAAGCCGAGCGTGGCTCCCGGCTCGTAAATCCGGGGGTAAAACCATAGCTGCCAACGATAACTTGGCGCTGGCTGCTTAACTAAACTTAGGCAACCCGTCCTGCCAATTGCCCGCCCACGGCGGTTGGACAGGACGTCACTAATGTGGGCTGGCCCTGGCCCTCGGTCCGGGGGCGAAAGGCGAGATCAATCGGACTAGCCGTCGCCGGTTGCGTCCGGCCTTCACGGCGGCGGCGAAAATTCAGGCTGGACTAAGCTTGTAGGCTCTCTCGTAGGCGCTTTTCCGGACGCGGGTTCGACTCCCGCCGCCTCCAGATGACGAGCGCTCCATCCCTGCCGGCGCATCCTCTAATCCCTCTCCCCGCAGGGGAGAGGGCCTGGGTGAGGGGTGCCGCGACGGCGCCGGGAACGCCCGCCACTTTGTCGCGGCTTACTCCGAGGTCGAGTGCGGTCGTGGGCTGGTTGAAATGGGCAAGGATACCAGCCTTGGCCTCACGACGGCGCGAGCCTCGGTGCCTTCGCGGCACCTACAGCCGAGATGACGCGGAGCATATCCCGGGCGGTGGGGGCTTCTCCGGCCCCACGTCCTTGCAGGCACGGAGGAGGCCCGCCAGCCGTTCTGGTCGCCGGACGGCCGGTTCGTCGCGTTCTTCGCCCGCCGGCAGCTCAAGAAGATCCCGGCGAACGGAGGCGCCGCCGAAGCCCTCGCCGACGTGGAGGCGACTCCGATGGGCGGAGCCTGGAGCCGCGACGGCGTCATCGTCTTCGGTTCGGGTGCGCGCAAGGGCCTCTTCCGTATCGCGGCGGCGGGCGGAGCCGTGTTCCCCCTCACGACGCCGGCGAGGACCACCAGCTTCGGCTCCCTGGCGTCCATGAGGTTCTTCAGCTCCTGCACCGGGATCAGGGACTCACCGCGCTCGAACCCCTTGTACTTCTGCCCGGCGATGGCTGGTGCGGCCAGCAAGACGGTCGCCGCCACGGAAAACACCGCGTTACCTGCTCTCATCACATTCCTCCCGCGCCCGGCAGTCTAGCGCATCCTCGGTGGCGATCCAGCCTGGGCCCAGCGCGACCTCGAACAGCTTCGGCAACAGCTTGCTCGCGGATGAATCCGTCGCTGGGACGTCATTTTCGAGGCGCTGGATCCGGTCGAGCGGCTGGCGCCCGTGCCGTTTCGCATGGCGGTCTCTGGCCGGCCGACTCGGTGAGAGTCACGTCAGGCCGACCAGCCGGCGACCCGACGACAAGGCTCTCTGGTCCGATCCGAGGCTTGCCTGACGTTTCCGGCGCTCGACGCGCTGCAGGCGGGTTACGAGGTCTACGTTGTTGCGGACGCAGTCGGCGGCACGTCAGTTGACGCGCATCAGGCCGCCTTGCATCGCATCGAACAGACCGGGGGCAAGATGATCAGTTTGATGCAGCTCCTGTGCGAGTTGCAGCGCGACTGGGCGCGTAAGGAGCGGTGGCCTCGTTCGTAAGGGTCGCGAGCGAGATTCCCGGCACATTCGCGATCCAGTTGGCTGGCAAGCAGAAGGAAGAATGGAATTCCATGCCATCGAGCCATTGGCCGTCAATCGATTCAAGCCCAGGAACGGCATTCTGGAGGCGGCGCGGGCGCGGGCTTACGCGGCCCGAACAGGCTTGTAGTCCTGTTCGGCCAAGGGCGCCTGACCGAGGTCCGCGAGTAGCTGGTTCAGGCGTTCAAGAGGCACGGCCAGTGGAGCCGTAATCTCAATCCCGACCGGGCGGCCGGTGACGCCGTAGTCGACGACAAGAAGGCCGTCCGGCGACGGCTTCGTCTTCACGCTCTTCTCGCCTGTCGGGTGCGAGAGATGCAAGTACGCTGCAAAAGGCCGGCCTTTTCGATAGGTGATTTGTAGCGACCGCTCGGTCATTCAGACACCTCGTAGACGGTCACGACGACAAGCAGGTTGACGTCGGCATCGGGCTCGACGATCACGACCCACGGGCGCTGTGCGTGGCGGGCGTGAATCATGAATCTGCCCTCCACCACGCTGGGTTCGAGCTCCGTTGCTCCTTCCAGCATAGCGCGGACCTCGACCTCGGTCATGCCGCGCTGCTCCATGCGCAGTTCGCGTGGCTGGTGAACGTCAGCTCCCAGCGCCACCAGTCGGGAAACGTTGGCATCTCGGGCTCAGTTGGAGCCCGATGGTAGCACTCCGACATCGAAGGATTCGAGGGCGGCTGGATCCAGGACCTCCGGCATGCCGAGCCCACGGTTCTCTCGATGTAGGGCATTCTCGGCAAAGTGGTGGGGAAGGCTGCGGGCACCGGTGGTGTCCTGGAAGGCTCGGGCGGATACCCACTCTTTGCCGACAAGATTCTGCGGCGGGCCGCGTGTGTGATACGTATGTCTTATGGGGTTTTTTGTATGGTGTGGCGTTTCTGGCGTTTCTTGTTTTCCGGTAATCCCTCTCCCCGCAGGGGAGAGGGCCTGGGTGAGGGGTAGCCGCTTGCATCCGACCTCGATAAGACGCGCCGCTTGTCTTGTTGGAGTGCTCGTGGTCCCTGGACGTGGAAGGACGGCGTGTTGCTCTGTTCCGGCAAGCCGATCGGCGCGATGCACACGCGGCAGAGATTCACGAACTTCGAGATGGTCGTCGAATGGCGCCACCTGCGCCCCGCGGGCAACTCGGGGGTGTTCGCGTGGGTGCCCGACGAGGCCCTCGCTCAGCTCAAGCCGGACGCGCTTCCGGAGCACGGGCATCGAAGTGCAGATGCTCGACCACGATGGCTCGCGCAGCCCCGGACGGGCTACCTCTGCCTGGAGTCGGAAGGCTCGCCGTTCGAGTTCAAGAACATCCGCGTTCGCGAGCTGCCCTAGTGCTCAGCCATGGGGGCGAACACCCACTCCCGCGCGCTCAACATGAAGCGAGAGGTACTCGTGGTCTTGTTGCTCACCTTGGTGGCCCCGGATTACACCACTCGTGCCGGGACCGATGCGGGGCCGCTGCGCCTGATCCAGACCGTTCCCCTGCCCGGTGTCCGAGGTCGGATCGACCATCTGGCGGTCGACGTGGCCGGCCAGAGGCTGTTCGTGGCCGCGCTCGGAAACAACACCGTCGAAGTCATCGACCTGAAGAAGGGGGAGCGCGTTCAGAGCCTGGTGGGCTTCAAGGAGCCCCAGGGGGTGGCCTACCTTCCGGATACGAAGACGGTAGCTGTGGCCAACGGCGGAGACGGGGCGGTGACGCTGCTCGATGGCACGTCCCTCAAGCCCACGAAGACAATCGCCTTCGGCGACGACGCCGACAACCTCCGGTACGATGCCGCCCGCAAGCGGCTCTACGTCGGGTATGGCAATGGAGCGCTGGGCGTCCTGGCCATGGCGACTGGCGCCCGCCTGGGGGACATTGCTCTGGACGCACATCCGGAATCGTTCCAATTGGAGGCCTCTTCGGGCCGCATCTACGTCAACGTAGCGTCGCGTCAGAAGGTCGCGGTCGCCGACATGAGCCGAAACGCAGTGGTGGCGTCGTGGGCGGTGAGCGCAGGCAGCGCCAACTACCCGATGGCCCTGGACGCGCCGCACCATCGGCTCTTCGTGGTGACGCGGCGGCCGCCGCACGTCGTCGTCTTCGACACCGACACCGGAAGGACGGTCGCGACGCTGGAGGCCGACGGTGATGCGGACGATGTCTTCTACGATGCCGCGCAGCAGCGCCTTTACGGCTGTTTTGGGGCCGGGTCGGTCATCGTGTATGCACAGCGTGACGCCGACCACTATACGGTGCTCGCAAAGGTGCCGACGGCGACCGGTGCCCGGACGGGTCTGTTCTCCGCGGATCTGCGGCGCCTCTTCGTCGCCGTGCCCCGCCGGACAAACCCAACTGCGGAGATTCGCGTCTTCGACACCGGGCCGTGACGCGCCATGGCGCGACCATCGCGACGACCTAGAAGGGCCAGGTGGCCCGGGTCGGGCTGGTCGATGCGGAGCGCAGCTCCCGGGGGCACAAAGTAAGTCACGATCCCCGACCGGCGCCGAATCCCATGCAATGGGTCCTAGGCGGCGCCACAAGGGGCGCCTCGCAGGTCAGGAGCGGCTCCGTCAGAGCGCGCGACCCACGACGATGATGCTGTGAAAGGCGGCTCGCGAAGCCCTGGTCACCCTCAGCCGGGCTGAGCTCACTCCGATCGCAAGGCGACGAGCGGGTCCACGTTGGCGGCTCGACGTGCCGGGACGAGGCAGGCAATCGAGGCGACCGCCGCCAGAAGCACGGGCACACTCGCGAACGTCATCCCGTCCAGGCTGCTGATCCCGTAGAGGAAGCTCTCGAGCCAGCGGGCCCCGGCGAGCGCCGCGCCCAGGCCCAGCGCGGTTCCCGCCACGACCAGCCGCAGGCCATCGGCAAGGACGAGCCGCACCACGTCGCCGCGACGTGCGCCGAGGGCCATGCGCACGCCGATCTCGCGCGTGCGGCGTGACACCGAGAAGGCCATGACCCCGTACACCCCGACCGCCGACAGCATCAGGGCCAGGCCGCCGAACACACTCAGCAGCAGCGCACCCATGCGGGCGGCGTAGAGAGAGCCGCCGATCGAGTCCATGAGCGGACGGACGTCGGGAAGCGGCAGGTTGGGCTCCCGCGACTGTACCGCTCGCGTCACCGCACTCACGAAGCCCGCGGGATCACCCGAAGTCCGCACGTACAGGACCATGCCGGTTTCGTGGTTCTGCGCCAGCGGGACGTAGGCGATGGGAGTGGGCGGCTCGGTCAGCGTTCGATACTTGCTGTCGCGGACGATGCCCACCACCTCGAGCCAGGGCCCCCGCGGTCCGGTGAGGCTGATCCGGCGGTGGAGCGCGTCGCGGTCGCTGCCCTCGGGGAAGTGGACGCGCTCGAACGCCTGGTTGACGATCACGACGGCCGGCGCCTTTTCGCCGTCCTCGTCGCCGAAGCCGCGCCCGGCGAGGAGAGCGATGCCCAGCGTGTCGAAGTATCGGGGATTCACGACGTTCGCGCTGACGGAGTCCATTCCCGTGGCGGTCACGCCGCCGCCCTCGCTGCTGAAGCGGTCGTCCGCTCCGGCGCGCCCCTCGACGTGCACGCTCGATACACGGCCACTGCCGCTGAGCACGGCGACGCGCGCGACGCCGGCCGACTCTACCCCGGGAAGGGCCTCCACGTCCTCGGTCACGCGCCGGTAGAACTCGCGGCCCTGGTCCCGCGTGTAGCGCAGGAGATTGATCTGCAGGGGGGCCGAGAGCAGGCGCTCCGCGTCGAACCCGGGATGGACCGCTTGCGTTCGGTACAGGCTTCGCAAGAAGAGGCCGGCAGCGACGAGGAGCGCCAGGGACAACGCGACCTGCCCGACCACCAGAGCGCTGCGCAGGTCGAGGCGGCGCCACCGGGGGTCGGCCCCCGCCCTGCCGTCCTTGAGCGCCGGCATCAGGGAAATGCGCGCGGCGCCGAGCGCGGGCGCCAGCCCGAACAGCACGCCGGCGACGACCGACACTGCGAGAGTGAAGGCGAGGACGCGCACGTCGACGGCAAAGTCCACGGCAAGCGGCAGTGCGCCCGGCGGAGGAGGAGAGGCCCGCAGCGATGCCACTGTCCAGAACGCGAGAACCAGCCCCAGCAAGCCGCCGGCCAGGGCGACCAGCACGCTCTCGGTGAGCAGCTGGCGGACGAGCCGCCCGCCGCTCGCGCCGATGGCCAGCCGTATCGCGATCTCACGGCCGCGGGCGGCCGCACGTGAGAGCGACAGGTTGGCGACGTTCGCGCAGGCGAGGAGCAAGACGGCGCCGACTATGGAGAGGAGCAGGGCCGCGACCGAGACCATCTGCGCGCGCTGCACGGGGTCGCCGCCCGCGGCAGGCGCCACGACGATCGGCCGCGGAGGGCGGCCGGGTTGCGCCGCTTCTGCCAGTAATGCGGCCAGCGGCGTGAGCGCTGTTACCGCCTGTTCGGCGGTCGTTCCCGGCTTCAGCCGTCCCAGCAGGAAGAGCCAACGGTTGCCGCGGGTGCGGAGCAGGTCGGGGTCCATCGCACCCGAGTAGCCGGCTCGCGGCGGACGCATGACGGCCTGCATCATCATCGGCACGAAGAGGTCGCGGCCGACCCAGGCCTGTGCTCCCGTGAACCCCGCGGCGGTGACGCCCACGATCGTAAACCGGTGACCGTTGAGGAGTGCCTCGTGCCCCACGATGTCCGGCCGGCCCCCGAAGCGCCGCTGCCAGAGCGCATGGCTGATCACGGCCACCGGGTGCGCACCGGGAGCCTCGTCGTCACTCGGGCCGAGCAGGCGGCCGAGCGAAGGTCCGACTCCCAGCACCGAGAAGAAGTTGCCCGTGACGATCACGCC
>Ga0210378_10000573_pt1 | contig 18845 bp, 22 predicted proteins | sample PLM1_60_b1redo_FD_155465 | JGI IMG/M metagenome (GOLD analysis project Ga0210378, IMG submission 155465) | Groundwater sediment microbial communities from an aquifer in East River, Colorado, USA - PLM1_60_b1 redo | ecosystem: Environmental > Terrestrial > Soil > Riparian zone | place: USA: East...
GAGCGTGAGCCTCGAGGTCCTCGACGGCAGCGGGAAGGTGATCCGGACCTACAAGAGCGAGGAGGAGGTCGTCCCCGACAAGCCGCTGCCCGAGCGCCCGGAATCGGATGAGAAGCCGGACGTGATGCCCAAGGAGGCCGGGCTGCACCGTTTCGTCTGGGACCTGCGCCACGATCGGCCGAAGCTCGTGGGCTCCGCGATCTTCGACATGGGTCCTCCCGACATGCCGATGGTGCTGCCCGGGACGTACCAGGTGCGACTCAATGCCGGCGGACAGAGCCTGACCGCGCCGGTGGAGGTCACGCTCGACCCGCGCGTCACGACGTCCGCCGCCGACCTGCGCAAGCAGTACGAGCTGATGGTCGAATTGCGCGACGTCCTGGGACGGGCCCACGGGACGATCCTCGAGATCCGCGCCCTGCGGTCGCAGCTTCGGGCGCTCAAGGACCGCGTGGGCGACTCGCCCCAGGGAAAGCCCGTGGTGGCCGCGGCCGAAGCGCTCGACGCCAAGATGTCGCCCTTCGAGGCCGAGCTGATCCAGTTGAAGGCGCGCTCTTCCCAGGACATGTGCAACTGGCCGACCATGCTCAACAGCAAGATCGCGTGGCTCTCGAACGTGGTGGACAGCGCCGACGCCGCGCCCACGCGTCAGGCGCAGGAGCTGTTCGCGGAGCTGAAGGCCAGGACCGATGCCCAGATCGTCCCGTGGAAGGAGGCCCTGGCGAAAGACGTATCGGCCCTCAACGAGCTGATGCGGAAGGAGGGCATACCGGCCGTGGGGCTCGTCACCGCTCGCTAGACCCTACAATGAGGGGGTGGCGCCCGCGGCTCTCCTCGTGGTGCTCGGCCTGATGAGCGGCGAGGCCGTGCTCGGGCGTCCTGCGCCCGAGTGGGGCGCCCACCGCTGGGTCCAGGGCGGGCCGCTGAGCCTCGCGAGCCTGCGAGGCCGGGTCGTCCTGGTGCGCTTCTTCATGTCCGCAGATTGCCCGTACTGCCGCGGCACCGCGCCGTCGCTCAACGAGCTGCATCGCGACCTCGGACCCGCGGGGCTGGTCGTGGTCGGGATGTTCACGCCGAAGCCCCGACCCCGTCCGACATCCGTGGAGGAGGTGCGAGACTACGTCGAGGCCTACGGCTTCCGGTTCCCGGTCGCCGTGGACGACGACTGGAGCGCCCTGCGCGCGCTGTGGCTGGACCGGGTCCCGGACGCGACATTCACCTCCTCGTCGCTCCTGATCGACAAGCGCGGGATCGTCCGCCACGTCCACCCCGGTGGGACCTTCGCCAAGGACGGAACCGATCCCAGGGCGCGGCACGACTACGAGGCGCTCCGGGCGGCGATCGAGCGGCTGCTCGCCGAGCCGTGAGCCCAGGACGCGGTCGGCCGGGACGACGCGCGATGACGAAGCGAGTGATGGCCGTGAGCCTGGCCGCCGTCCTGGCGGGAACGGCCACGACCGCGCCGGATGCGGCCCCGCCGGCCCGCCGGCTCTCCCGCACCGTGCTCGAAGACAAGATACGCGGCGGCTGTACGGCGAGATGTTCAAGGACTCGAAGTACGACCTCTGGCACGCGAACGCGGGGGCGCGACGCCTGCTGAATCACGGCATCAAGGCCCCGTGGTCGGGCCACCCGAAGTACAACGTCCACGCGAACGACATCGACTTCCAGATCGAGTCGGACTTCATCGGCCTCATGACACCCGGGCTTCCCCAGGAAGCCAACAAGTACGCGGACCGCGTGGGCCGGGTCATGAACCATGGAGACGGCCTCTATGGCGGGATGTTCTTCGGCGGGATGTACGCCGCCGCTTTCTTCGAAACCGATCCCCGGAAGGTCGTCGAGGCGGGCCTTCGATCCATCCCGGCCGAGAGTGGCTACGCGAAGGTCATCGCGCACGTGCTGGCCTCGTCCGCGCGGTATCCCGATGACTGGAAGAAGACCTGGCAGCTCGTGACGGACGAGTGGGACAAGGACGATCCGTGTCCCGACGGCGCCCTCGAGAGCTTCAACATCGACGCCCGCCTCAACGGCGCGTTCGTGGCCCTGGGCCTGCTCTATGGCCAGGGCGACTTCGCCAGGACGCTCGACGTCTCGACCCGGGCCGGCCAGGATTCCGACTGCAATCCCTCGAGTGCCGCGGGCATACTGGGAGTGATGCTCGGGTACGATCGAATCCCTCACGACTGGAAGGCCGGCATCCCCCGCATCGCCGCCACGAAGTTCAGGTTCACGAGCTACTCGTTCGACGAGATCACGCAGTCGACGACGAACCGCGCGCTCAAGGTCATCGAGAGTGCGGGCGGGACGGTTACGCCCACCGAGGTACTGATCCCGCTACAGCCGCCCAGGGCGCCCGCGCTCGAGCAGTGGGCGGTGGATCCGCCGAGCGCCCGCATCGCATTCGAGGACTCGGCCTGGACCTGGAGCGTGGGCTGGAGCGACACGAAAGAGGACGAGCGGTCGTCGCGGCCCACCATGCGAGCCACGGACAAGAGCGGCGCCGAGGCCACCCTGAAGTTCCGCGGCACCGGCCTGAGCGTCGTGGGCCGGTGCTCCCAGCGGGGCGGGCGCGCCGAGGTCTACCTGGACGGCAAGAAGGTGGGCGAGATCGACGCCTACGTCGTGCCCCGTACCCACGACAACGACTATTGGCACGTTACGGCGCTGAAGAGTGGGGAGCACACGCTGCGCATCGTGACTCGTGCCGACAAGGACGAGCGCTCGACGGGCAGCCAGATCGGCATCGAGCGCGCAATCGTGTACGGGAATTGACAGGGAGGCACCATCATGAGCGCGCCGGTCAGCCCACAAGTCATCGGCGAGCACATCCGGCGCCTGCGCTCCGAGCGCGGGCTATCCGTGCGCGCTTTCGCCGCCCAGACCGGCTTCTCCCCGAGCTTCATCTCGCAGCTCGAGAACGGACAGGTCTCGCCGTCCCTGGGCTCGATGCAGAAGATCGCGGAGACCCTGGGGGTGACCCTGGGCGAGTTCTTCGCCGCCACCGAGACCGGAGAAGAGCGGCTCATCGTACGCGCCGTCGAACGCCGTCGCATGGACAGCACCTGGACGGACGCCCACATCGAAGCCCTGGGGGCCATGGCCCGCAACCGGCGCCTCGAGCCCGTCCTCGCGATCTTCGGCCCCGGCGGCAAGAGCGGGAAGCATCCGCATGCTCCATCCGCGGAGGAGTTCGCGTTCATCGTCAGGGGCAAGGTCGTGCTCACCCTCGCGGACGAGGAGAACGAGATGACGGTCGGAGACGCGGTGTCGCTACCCGCGCAGGCGCCCCGGCTCTGGGAGAACCGCTCCCAGGAGATCGCGGAAATCCTCATCGTCTCCTCCCGGATGCCGAGCTGAGCTGAAGCGGGCGCTGTTCAGTCGTACCAACCGAAACGTTCAGTTCGGCTAAACCATGCAAAATGAATGACTTGACGGCCTGAGTTCGTGTGTCTAGAATGCGTAACCCATGAAGGGACGTTGGCATCTATCCAAGGAGGTCCACCTGATGAACCGTGCCCTGGCCCTGGCCGCACTCTCCGCCGCGTGCCTCACCGCCTGCAGCTCCAGCACCACGACCCCGAGCAACCCGGCACCCACGCCGACACCGACACCGGCACCGGCCGCGACGCCGCGGGCCTTCTCGTGCCCTCTGGCCGCGCTGCCCAACCACGACATCCCGTGCCCGAAGCTCCCGCCCCAGTTATACGAGTACGTGGACAAGGCCATCGCCCAGACGGTGAGGGACCACCCCGAGCTGTTCGACTTGAGCGTCGACCTCTTCAACGGAAACTACAAGGTGCGCGAGCGCGGCCCGTACATCAAAGCCGTGGTGGAAGCGATCCACGCCCAGGGCGTGTGCGCGGTCGAGCAGTACGAGGAGATCGCGGTCAAGACCAGCAACGACTTCAACGAGCAGTACAACGTCTGGGTCTCGAGCGGCGGGTTCATCCGCAAGGGACCGGGCGCCTATATCACCACCTGCTTCCCTGCTTCATTCTGAGCGAGTCAGTCCAATGATTCACGTTCATAGATCATCCTTGTTGACCGTGGGCCTCGGGTTCCTTGTGCTGAGCGGTTGCGGCGGCGGGTCCTCCCCCACCTCGACCGTCACGCCGCCCCCGCCGGGAAGCTTCCGCACGGTGCTCATCGGCACGGACAGCCCCGGCGCGACCTTCGAGCTGAAGCCGGGCCAGGCCACCTACAAGAACCTGGACAAGCCGCCGGAGGGGACGATCGACGCCACGGTGGATTGGGGTGGAGCGAACGACATCCAGCTCTTCGTCACCGACAACGTCTGCCCCGGAATCCTCGACCTCAAGGCCGGCCGCTGCAACATCATCACCAGGTCCGACACGGCCGGAGGGAAGCCCCGGAGGGTGACCTTCGCCACCTCGACCCTCGCGGGCAAGATCTGGTCCTTCTGGATCTACAACAATGGCGCGTCCATCGAATCGGGCCACATGGAGGCGGCCATCACCACCACCCAGCCCATCCCGGACGTCCAAGCCACTCCCCCGCCGCCCACCTCGTCGGACCCGCGCGACTCGCTGGCGGCCGGGCCGATCGTCCGCTACACGATCAAGGTCCGTTCGATCGACAACGGCAACTTCAAGTACCGGGACCCCGAGCAGGACGCCGAAGGCAACTGGATCGTCCACCCCGACGAGTTCGTGGTGTTCGACTCCACGCAGAAAAACGGCGGTGGCGAGCTGTGCAAGTGGGTCAACCCCCCGACGTGGACGGTCGAGGACCCGAACTTCGTCTTCCGGATCAAGGGCAGCAGCCAGCCCTTCCTCCTGCGGGCGGACGTCACGAAGAAGGGCATCGTCCGCGTCTCCGCTTCCATCGACGGAATCGATTCGAACGTGCTCGTGATTGATTCGAGGGCCCGCTGACATGCGCCGACTGCTTGCCGTCCTCCTGATCGCGGGGTTCCCCGCCTGCGGCGGGAGCAGCTCCACGCCGACCGCCCCCGTGCCGACGCCGGCGCCCACGCCCGCTCCTACACCGAGCGTGAACCCGTACGCGGCCGCCTGCGGCAGCCCGCTGCCCTCCTTCGCCGACTCGTACGGGTTCGGGATCAAGGTCCAGCTCGAACCGTCGCTCGGCAAGAAGATCTTGAACGCCAGCCCCATCGTGCGAAACCCCGAGTACTGCAAGGCGGCCGGCATCCCGAACAACACGATCTGCAACACGAGGCGCGAGGACGTGCCCGAGCGCGTCCCGTGCGACCACTACCTGTCGGGGATTTCCGACGAAGGGCGGCCGGGGCCGAACTGGTTCCAGGACATCGACGACAGGGGCACGCTGGTGAAGTGCGGCCTGCCCAACACGAGCTGCGATCTCAAGCCGGAGAATCAGTACCTCCTGGACGTCTCTGCCCCAGGCATATACGTCGCCTGCGGCGGCAAGGGGTCGCCCGGCACGTGCGGGGTCTGCGTCCTGGCCCCGTCTACCTGGGGGGTCATCCATAAGAACCCCTCGGGCCTCTGCGGGCTGAGCTGAGGGCGATGGCGCTCGACGTCATCAACGACCCCCGCTCGGAACCCCACCGAAACTGGGTTTCCTCGACGGTGCTCCAGGTGCTCGGTGTCCGCATCGACAATGGACTCTGGGTGCTTCGGCTGCGTGCTCCCGAGTCAGGCGGGGTTGCGATCGCCCTCACCGGACCCAGCGGAGCGCTCTTCAACGCGCAGGTTCCGAAGCCAGGGCGAGACCGGGTTCGGGACCTGGGTACTGCCCTCGAGCGCGTCGTCTCCCAACTGAGCTGAGCGCGGCGCGCCGGAGTTATACTCCGCGCATGAACCGCATCGGAACGCTGTTGGCCGTGCTCGCGCTGCTCGCGGGGGCGGCATGCCGTACCAGCCGGCCGGTGTGGTCCGCCACCCCGGGGGACGACACGACGCCGGGCACGATTGGCGGCATCTTGCGCACCTCCGGCGGCGACCCGGTCGCCGGCCGCCGCGTCCACGCGATCCCGGTGGGGACGTCCCAGAAATACACGGCCGTCACCAACGTCACGGGCGGCTTCTCGATCCCCGTCCCCCCCGGGAAATACCGCCTCGAGCCGGAGCTACGTGAAGGCGAAACGGTGCTTCGCGATCCCGGCGTCATGGACATCAACAAGAGCGACCTGGATGCGAACCGCGAGATCGTGATAAGACCCTAGCCTCACCACAGGGGGTGGCCATGTTCACGGCAACCGCAGGGCTCGTCCTCCCCAGCACCGTCACCGGATCCTGGCCGCGGCCGCGCTGGTTCGACGTCAGCATGTGGGGACGGCCGCTCGACACCTGCATGATGGACGTGCGCTTCCGCGAGAAGTTCCAGGACGCGATGGCGGTCATCATCAGCGATCAGGAGCGCGCGGGACTCGACCTGCTCACGCACGGCGACCTGCACTGCGACGAGGACATGGCGGGCCGGGCTTGGCACCACTACCCGCTGCAGCGCTGGGCCGGCTTCGAGGGCGACTACCTCCAGCCCGACGAGACGCGCGCCCCCTGGCTCCACTACCCGCCGGGGACGCTGCTCAACGAGATCTACACCGCCTGGCGGTGGCCTCACGTGGTCGACAGGATCGAGCACCGGCCGCTCGACTACCCGAAGATCTGGCGTATCGCCCAGGGCAAGACCAGCAAGCCCGTCCGTTTCGGCACCTGCTGCTCGCAGGTCATGGCCCTGTTCCTCGATATCCACACGCAGAAGTACCGCGACAAGCGGGAGGTCGTGTGGGCCATGGCGGAGGCCATGAACAAGGAGCTTCGCGCGTTGCGCGACGGGGGCTGCCGGCTGATGCAGATCGAGGAGCCGACGCTGCACTTCATGGCGAACACCTTCGGCAAGGACCACGAGTCGGTGAAGTTCATGGTCGAAGCGTTCAACCGCGAGGTAGAAGGGCTCGACGACGTGGAGATCTGGATCCACACGTGCTGGGGGAACCCCAACATGCAGCGCGTGATGGAGGACACCAGCTACGCCGCGTCGCTGGAGCTGTATCTCGAGCGGTGCAAGGGCGACGTGTGGACGCTCGAGATGAAGGACCGCGGCCAGAAGGACCTCGAGCTGTTCGAACCGCTGAAGCACGACCTCAAGAAGAAGATCTGCGTGGGCGCGGTCAGCCATCGCACGCTGCAGGCCGATCGCCCCGAGGACGTGGCGGCGGAGATCCGCAAGGCGCTGGGGTTCATCCCGCCCGAGCGGCTGATCGTGTCGAGCGACTGCGGCTTCGGCCGCCAGGGCTGCAACCGCGAGATCGCGTTCTACAAGGCCACGGCCATCGCGCAGGGCTGCAATCTCGTCCGCCGCGAGCTGGGGCTGGCGACGACCGAGGTGCCGGCCGCGGACCCCCGGCTACAGATCGACGTCGTGCAGAGCGCCCGCGCCGGGGAAGCGGCGGCCGTGTAGTTTTCGTCGCGAAACTCAAGACCGGGCGCGACGAAAACTAACATGATCTCCTTGGGTTAAATCTCGGTTCGGCGCGAAGCGCCGCTTTAGCGAGGCGGCGTGGAAGCATCGAGTGTTGGTGGAGGTGCCGCCTCGCTCCTCAGCTCTTCGGCGCGAAGTACCCCAGCTTGGTGCGGATGTCGAGGTTCAGGCGGGCGGGCGTGCGCACGACCACGCGGCGCCACCGGCCGTCGCGCGCAGGGTTGGTGGGAATGTAGCCCAGCCCGTACTGCGAGCGCAGCTCCTGGGCAAGCCGGTCGTAGACCCCCTCGAGCTGGTTCACGGATTTCAGGAAATGGGCCTGGGCGCCCGTGGCCCGGCCGAGGGCGGAGAAGAAGAACGTGGACTGATTCGGATTGAGCGGCCGGGAGGCCGCCGGCATGTCACCGAAGAGCCCCACTCCGTACACGCCGATCCCCGTGCGCCGGGCCAGGTCCAGCACCTGCTCGTCGTCGATGCTGGAAGCGGTGTCCTCGCCGTCGGTCAGGACCACCACCGCGCGGCGCCGGAACTCGCCGCCCCGGTGGCGCCGGTCCAGATCCTTGAGGGCGACGTAGATCGCCGTGTACAGGGCCGTGTCGCCCGCTGTCGTCGTGCTTCGGATGGCGGACTCGAGCTGCGCCTTGTCCGAGGTGAAGTCCTGCACGACTTCGGCTCGCTGGCTGAACTTGAGGACCTGGGCCTCATCCGCGGGTTGCAGCGTCCGGACGAAGCGAATGGCGGCGGTCTGAGCCTGGCTCAGCTTCTGCTCCATCGAGGCCGACGTGTCGAGAAGTATCGCCAGGGACACCGGCAGATCCTCGCGGGTGAACAGCGTGAGGGGCTGGGGTACACCCTCCTCGAACACCTGGAAGTCGACTTCGCCCAGGTCGGTGATGAACCGTCCCTTGGGGTCGGTGACGGTAACGGCCAGGTTGACGACGTCCACCCCGCTCTTGAATACGGCCAGTCGCCCTGGCGTCGAGGGCGGCGCCTGCGCGCCGGCGAGCACCGAGGCCAGGAAAATGATCAGGGCTGCCGTGGAAACGCGACTCGTGCGCATCCGTCACCTCGTTGACTGGGAGGCACGGCAGCAGGGAGTGCTGGCCTTCCGCCGCAAATAGTACCAAGACCGGCGCAAATTGTGTCCGGAATTGTGTGCCGGTTTCTTGGAGGGGGGTACCAATTGGGGAGGGTTGCTTTCGGACCCGCCGCCCGGTGCACTCACGCCCTCCGGCACATGCAAAGCTCTCGCCAGCGCGGCGCCGTTGTGCGCGGCCGCACGGTGAACGTACGAGCCCGCCCCGTGAGCTACGTCTCCGCGTGAGTCGCAAATCGTTCGGGCCGAGTCCCAACTGTCCCGGATCGCGCTATTCTTCACTGGGGAACCCGGAGCGGTCATGCACCCACCCAGGCCCGTGCGCCCCTTGCGATTGACCCCCGAAGAGCGGGAGCGGTTGGAACATTGGGCAGGAGGGCGCGACCGGCGCCTCGCCCGGCGCGCGGCCATCGTCCTGGGCTTCGCGGAAGGCGAGGAGACCAAGGCTCTCGCCAGGCGCTTCCGGCTCTCCGAGCCCACCGCCGCCAAATGGCGGGCGCGTTTCGAGGGGAGCCGCCTCGCCGGCCTGGTCGACGCCGCCCGATCGGGCGCTCCCCGGCGCATCCTCGCCGGCGACGTGGAGCGCGTGATCAGCCGTTTGCGTGAGCCTCCACCGCCGGGCCAGGAGCGGTGGACGACCCGGAGCCTCGCGCGCGCGTGCGGCCTGAGCCAGACCACCGTGAGCCGGATCTGGCGCGCCCACGGCATCGACCCGCGCTCCGCGGCGGGCCCCCCGATGGCCTCCACCTACGGAAACGGGCGCCCGGAGCGGCTGCCGGTGGTCTCGAACGCCGTACCCGATCCGAGTGAGGCCGGCGGGAGCGAGCTGGCGCGCCTGGCCCGAGAGCTGGGCGACCTGAGGGCGATCGCCCCCCCCGACCAGGTGCCTTTCCTGCGGGTGGCCCTCGAGGCGGTCGAGGCCGCGCTTTCTTCCTCCACCTTGACGCGGGTCCGCGCCGCGCGCGAGGGATCGCGCGTGATGCGGGGGCGGACGGACGCGGCGCTCGTCCTGGCCAGGACCCTCGTCAAGGAAGCGCGGGCGCGGCTGGCCGCACTTCGGGCCGTGGGAAACTCGTGGGCACCGCGCTCGACAGAAGAAGCCCCGGACGAGGACCCTCGCGACGACTGACGACTATGGACGGCTCAGCGTGGCGCCTTGCGGCGGCCCAGCAGCTTCTCGTTCTCCGCGCGCAGGCGACGGATCTCCGCCAGGAGCCGCGGCACGTCGGCTCCGTACCACTCGTTGACGGGCGGGACGAGCGACCACGTCGAGGCGATGTGCGGCGGCTGGCACTGCTCGGACTTGGTGTCCATCTCGGCCATCTCCTCCGCCGAGATCGTCATCGGGGCCAGCTCCAGATCGTCGTCGTCCTCGTGGGGACCACGCGTGCGGTCGATGGCCTTCTCCTTGCCGCCGCGCTTCAGCCACTCGTCGAGGGTATAGGTCTCTTCGGTGTCGGCGAGGGTGCCGGGACGGAACGAGCGGTTGCTCACGTTGCCGCAGATGGGGCACCTGGTCCGCAGCATGACCGGCTCCAGGTCCTCGGACTTGCCCCGCCAGGCGACCGTGACCGCCTCTTCGTGGCAAACCTCGCACCGCCACTGGACGTCGATCTTGTCCATGGAATGCGGGTCCCTTCGGCTCCGCGTCCATCTTCGATAAGCGCGCGCGTCCGACTGAATCGGACGCGCGCGGCATAGGAAACGCTCCGCCTTCGGGACCCGAACGTGCACGAAGACACTGCCTCGCGGGTGATCGAGGAGGGCTTCGGCTCACATCGCAGCAACGCTCCGCCTTCGGGACCCGAACGTCCACGATGATACCGCCTCGTGGGGCGGAGAGGGCTCAGGCGGTGCGGAAGCCTCAGGCGGCTTGCGGGCGGGCCGACGGCCGGACGACCAGCTGCCGGTCCTCGCTTCCGCGCCGGACCGCGAGCCGCACCTCCGCTCCTGACAGCACCATCACGCGCTGGAGGTCATCGACGGTGGCCACCCGACGGTCATTGGCGGTGAGCAGCACGTCGTCCTTCAGGAGGCCGGATTCGGCGGCCGGCGTCCCCGTGCCCACGCCCATCACGCGCACGGCTCGGGCCTGCCCCGTCTGGACCGCGAGCTGCGGCCCCAGGTCCTCCCCCCTCGCGGTGATGCCGAGGTACGGCCGCTGCACCTCGCCCTTCTGGATGAGGACCGCCGCGACCCAGCTCGCGGTGGAGGCGGGAACCGCGAAGCCGATGCCGCTGGCGTAGGCGAGCATCGCGGTGGTGATCCCCACCACCCGGCCCTCCGCGTCGACGAGGGGACCGCCCGAGTTGCCGGGGTTGACGGCAGCGTCGGTCTGGACGAGCCCCTCGAGCAGCCCGCCCGCGTTCGTGGGCAGGCTCCGGTAGAGCGCGCTCACCACCCCGAGGCTCACCGATCGCTCGAACCCCAGGGGATTGCCGATCGCCACCACGAGCTGGCCCACGCGGAGCGCCTCGGTGTCGGCCAGCGCCAGCGGGGCGCTCAGGCGGGCATCCACCCGCACGATGGCGAGATCGGTGTGGTCGTCGGCGCCCACCAGCTTACCCGCCATCGTCACCCCGTCGGCGAGGCGGACGCTCAGGTCGCCCGCGGAGCGCGCGACGTGGGAGTTGGTCAGGATGTAGCCGTCGTCGGCCAGCACGAGCCCCGATCCCTGCCCGCGGCGATGCCCCAGGCCAACGACCGCGGGGGCGGCGCGGGAGACGAGCGCCGCGAGCTCGCGCGACAGATCGGCGAGCACGCTCATGACGACCTCGCGTCACGGGCGCCGACCGTCACCGCCACGTCTTTGACCTCGCCGGCGCGCAACACGCGCAGGGTGACGGTGCGGCCGATCGCCTCCTCGTCCAGGCGGGCGAACAGGTCGCCGGGGCGGTGCAGCGGGTGCCCGTCGAAGGCGAGCAGCGCGTCGCCGAGGAGCACTCCTCCGCGGCCGGCGGCCGTATCGGGCTGGACCGAGGTGACGAGGAGCGCCGAGGGCTGGCCGAGCGCCTTCTCCGGGTCCGCCCCCAGCCGTACGGGCATCGTCCCAACCCCCAGGAAGCCACGGCGGACGTGGCCGTGCGCAGTGAGCGCCTCTGCCACCCGCCGCACCGTGGGCGCCGGCACGACGACCGCCGCGCCCCGAAGGAGCCCCGCGGTCTGGACGCCGAGGACCCGACCCGCGACGTCCACCACGAGGCCGCCCGAGAAGCCCGGGTGCAGCGCAAGATCGGTCTCGATGTAGCGGTCGACGCGTCCGCCCGCGGGCGTGCGCCAGGCCCCGCCGGTCACGGAGACGACGCCGAGACCGGCCCGCGGGCCGCGGTCCGGGCGTGTCAAGCCGAGAACGAGATTGCCGGCCTTGACGTCGTCGAGGCCGCTCCACGCCGCGGGGACGAGACCGGACGCCTGCACCCGCAGCAAGGCAAGGTCGGTCGAGGGATCACGCCCGACCAGGACGGCGGGAACCGAAGAGCCGTCCGCCAAGCCCACCCGGATGCCGTCCTCCCACTCGAGGCAGTGGTGGGCGGTGACGACGGCGTCGGCTCCGAAGACCACCCCGCTCGAGGCCGCGCGGCGGCGTCCCTCGACGCGCACGACGCTGGGTGCGGCGCGCTCCACCACGGCGGCCAGCCGGCCCGACAGATCGCTTGCGATGTCTGACATCTTGGTCCTCCCGAAGCAAAGTTACGCCTCGGCGGACACACGCACATCAGGCAAAGGATCAGGAGCGACCTAGCCCAACGGCCAGGGTCTAAAATAGTACAAGTCCGAGACGCGCCGCGTGGGCGAGGGCCTCCGTTCGGCTCTGGGCCCCCAGCTTCCCGAGGATGGCGTTGACGTGGAACTTGACGGTGTGGTCGCTGATCCCGAGCCGGGTGGCGATCAACTTGTTGGATAACCCCTGCGCCAGGAGCTGGAGCACGTCGTGCTCGCGCGGCGTCAGGGGTTCCACGGTCGCGGCCACTGGCGGCGGCCGCCGCAACGCCGACTCGGCAGCGGCGCCGTCCAGCACCACGAGCCCTTCGGCCACCGCCCGTACCGCCGCCGCCAGGCGGGACGCGTCGACGTCGCGCAGGACGACCCCCCGCGCCCCGGCCCCGAGCGCCTCGGGAGCCTGATCCTCGTCGGCGAGCACGGCCAGCACCCTCAAGCCCCGCGCCCCCGTGCCGGCCAGATGATCGAAGCCGGAGGACCCGCTGGCGTCCCAGACCGCGACGTCCGCCTCTCGGGTCCCCCCTCCCGCGGGCAGCTCGTCAGGACTCGTCTGGCCTTCGACGACGATGCCGTCCTGGCCCGCGAGCAGGGACACGAGGCCGCTGCGCACCAGCGGATCCTCGCTCACCACCACCACGCGCACCTCGTCCATGCCGGTGGTCCCACGTTAGCATGTCGAGCACCGCCTGCTCGTGAGGGTTCAGTCGGCCGCCCCGGCGGCTCCGCGAGGGCGCAGCGCGCGGGGCAGCGTGCCTTGGAGATACGAGTCGACCACCACGGGATGGATGTAGTAGCGGCGGCAGATGGCGGGCGTGTTCCCCAGGCGGGCCGCGACCGATTCGAGGGATCCCCCTAGCGGCGGGCGGTCTTCTTGGCCGGCTCCTCCCGGCGTGCCGCCCGCACGGGCGCGCGCCGGCCGCCCTGGCCGAGGCTCTTCTTGAGGGCCTCCATCAGGTCGACGACCTCGGCCTTCCGCCGCGGCTCCGGAGCTTCGATCGGCTGGCCTTTCGCCTTGGCCTTGATCAGCTGCTCGATGCGCTTGCGGACCTCGTCCGAGTACTTCTCGGGCTCGAACTTCTGGGAGCTGACCTGCTCGATGAGCTGGCGGGCGAGCTTCAGCTCGGCCGGACTGCTCTTGCGGTCCGGCACCGGGACCTCGTTCACCGGCCGGACCTCATCGGCGTGATAGAGCTGCTGCATCATGAGCCGATCGCCGGTGGAGCGCAGCAGCACGAGGTAGTCCTTGCCCCGGGCCGCGTACTGGGCCACGCCCGCCTGGCCGGCGTCCTGCATGGCGTCGGCGAGCAGAGCGTAGGCCTTCTCCCCGCCCTTGTCGGCGCCGAGGTAATAAGTGCGCTCGAAGTACACCGGATCCACGGAGTCCTCGGGCACGAACTCCTTGATCTCGATCCCATTGGTGGCCTTCTCGTCGAGGGCCTTCAGCTCCTCGTCGGTGAAGATCACGTACTTGTCCTTGGCGATCTCGTAACCCCGGACCGTCTCGCTGCGGGGCACGACCTGCTCGTCCTTCGGACAGATGAACTGCTGCTTCAGCCGGACTCCATCCTTCTTATGGAGCATGTGGAAGGAGATGCCGGCCGAGGACCTCACGGCGGGATAGATCCGCACCGGCACCGTCACCAGGCCAAAGGAGATCGCGGCCGTTCCCATCGCACGCGCCGGCATCGCCTACCCCCGGCCCCGCCGCCGCCCCTGGCGCTTGGCCGCGTCTTCCTTCTTCTTCTCCTCCGGGCCCTCCATCGTCGACCCCGACGCGCCGCCCTCGTCGGCCATGGACGCCGCGCGCTCCTCGTCGACCGCGTTCAGCCCCGGTCCCCCCGAAGCAGAGCCATGGACGTTCTTGCGCTTGTCGGCATCCGGGGGCAGGTTCACCTTGCCAACCATGTGTCCTCCTTGGCCATCCGGAACGGCAGTGCAATCGCCGTGCCGGGACAGGCTCGAAATCGGGTAAAAGGGCCTAACCACCCCCCGGGATCGCCGTCTAATGAATCGGATGGCCGGAAGCGACGACGACACCGAGACCGTGGCGCAGGCCCGGGCCGGCGACGCCGACGCGTTCCGGCGCCTCGTGGAGCGCCACGGCCGCAACGTGTTCCGCCTGGCGTTCCGAATGACGAAGAATGAGCACGATGCCGAGGACGTGGTCCAGGAGGCCTTCTTGCGAGCCTACCGCAACCTCGAGCGGTTCGAGGAGAGGGCCCATTTCGGAAGCTGGCTTTATCGCATCGCCGCCAATTGCGCCTACGACAGCCTGCGCACGCGGGAGCGGAGGCAGGAGAACGCGGAGCCCGTGGTGATCGACGACGCGAGCGACGGACCGGCCGCCGAGCTGGCCTCGGGCGATCCCACGCCCGACCGCCTGGCGTTCGGCGGCGAGGTGCGCACGCGGGTGGCATTGGCGATGAGGCGGATGAGCGCGCTCGAGAAATCGGCCTTCACCCTTCGGCACTTCGAGGGGATGACGATCGAGGAGATCTCGCGCGCCCTCGACCTCGACGCCAGCGCCGCCAAGCAGAGCGTCTTCCGCGCGGTGCGCAAGGTGCGGCAGGCGCTCGGTCGCGACCCGAGCCTGAGGCCCACGACATGAGCCATCCCAGCGAGGGCGAGCTCATCCTTCTTTACTACGGCGAGGGCGACGCCTCCTCTGTGGAGTCGCACCTCCTCTCGTGCGCCGCCTGCCGGGAGGCGTTCGCGGCCCTGCGCGGGGACCTGTCGAGGGTGACCGAGCCACCGATTCCGGCCCGCGGGGATGACTACGGCGCGCAGGTGTGGCGGGCGCTGCAACCCCGGCTCGCGCTGCGCACAGGCGCCCGCCGCCGGCCGGCCTTTCGGTGGTGGGCGCCGGCGGCCCTGGCGGCGTCGCTGGTGGCCGCCTTCGTCCTCGGCCGACACTTCCCCGCCGGCGGCCCCTCGCCCGCCCCCATCTCCGAGCGCGCCCGGGATCGCATCTTCCTCGTGATGGTGGGCGATCACCTGGAGCGCACCGAGATGGTGCTGCTCGAGGTGGTGAACGCGGAGGGAGAGGGCCCCCTCGACGTCCGCGCGGCCCAGGCGTCGGCCGAGAGCCTGGTGGCGGCCAATCGGCTGTTCCGGATGAACGCGCGCCAGGCGGGCGAGCCCGGTGTGGCGAGCGTCCTCGACGAGATCGAGCGCGTGCTCCTCGAGGTGGCGCATGGGCCGGCCCACCTCGATCCCCAGGCGAGGGCGCAGCTCCGGAGGCGGCTCGAGTCGGGCGACATCCTCTTCAAGGTGAGGGTGCTGGAGTCCACGATCCGGAGCAAGGAGAAGCAGATATCGGCCGTCCCGGGGACGGCGTCTTGAGAGAGAGGGCGATGACCAAGAGAGTGCTGGCGGTGGCGCTGTTGGGTTGGACGCTTCTGGCCGGAGGCGGAGCGCCGGTGTGGGCCGTGGACGAGGAAGAACAGGCCTCCCGGGAAGAGGAGGCCTACGAGCGCGGAACGGAGGCCCTCGATCAGGAGCAGTGGGACCGTGCGATACAGGCCTTCGATTCCGTCGTCCGCATGGCCGGACGCAAGGTGGACGGCGCCCTCTATTGGAAGGCGTACGCGCTGAACAAGGCGGGGCGGCCGTCCGACGCGCTGACCGTGGTCGCGCAGCTCCGCAAGTCGGCCCCGCAGAGCCGGTGGATCAACGACGCCCGCGCTCTCGAGCTCGAGATCAAGCAGCGCTCCGGGCAGCGCACGCCGCCGGAGGCCGAGGTCGACGAGGACCTCAAGCTCATGGCCCTCAACGGCCTGATGAGCTCGGACTCCGAGCGCGCGCTCCCGCTGCTCGAGAAGTTCCTCTCCGGCGGCAGCTCGCCCAAGCTCCGGGAGCGGGCGCTGTTCGTCCTCAGCCAGAGCAACGCGCCCCGGGCGCGGGAGATCGTGGTCGGCATCGCCCGCGGTCAGCAGAGCCCCGAGCTGCAGGAGACGGCCATACGGTACCTCGGCCTCTTCGGCGGCGACGCCAACAAGCAGGCGCTCGCCGACCTGTACGGCTCCTCCTCCGACATGGCGGTGAAGAAGGCCGTGCTCCAGAGCTTCATGGTCTCGGGCCAGAAGGCGCGCGTCCTCGCCGCCGCCCGCACCGAGAAGTCGGAGGAGCTGCGCAAGACCGCCATCCATCTGCTGGGCGTGATGGGCGCGCAGGAAGAGCTCTGGCAGATGTACCAGGCCGAGCCCTCGGTCGACGTGAAGAAGGCCATTCTCCATGCGCTCTTCGTGGGCGGGGGCGCGGACCGGCTCACCGAGGTCGCGCGCAACGAGAAGGACCGCGAGCTGCGCAAGGCCGCCCTCCACAGCCTGGGCGTCATGGGGAGCCGCACGGCCGACGTGCTGCTGTCGATCTACCAGTCCGACCCGGACCCGGAGATCCGCAAACAGGTGCTGCACGGGCTCTTCGTCCAGGGCAGCGTGAAGCCCCTCATCCAGATCGCGCGGACCGAGAAGGACCCGGAGCTGCGCAAGCAGGCGGTGAGCCACCTCTCCCACATGGGCTCGAAGGAGGCCACGGACTTCCTCGTCGAGCTGCTGAACAAGTGAGGAACGCCATGCGCGCGACCTTCGCCCTCTTCGTGTCCACCTCGTGCGTGGCGGCCGCCTTCGCCGCCACGACCGACGCGCCGCCGCGCCTGGTCAACGCCCGGCTCGAGACGCGCTCGGCGGGGGCGGGCCTCGAACCGGTGTTCCGGGCGGCGGTCGCCGCGGCCCGCGGAGCGTCGTGGATCGGTTATGCGGTTCCCGCCGAGGGGCGCCACCAGATGTGCTGCGGGGACTCGGTGGACCAGGTCGGCTCGGAGTGCCCGGGATGCCGGCTGGAAGGAAAGGGGGCCTTCACGGTGGGGGGCCGCGGGGAGAAGACGGGCCACGGTCCGATCTCCCTCGAGGGCGACGAAACCATCGTCGTCCTGTTCCGGGCCGAGAGCGGACAGCTCGAGCGGCTCCGGACCTTCTCCGCCGGCTGCGCGCTCGACGCGGGGGGGTTGCCGGTCGTATGGCTCGCCGACGTGCGCCCGGCGGAGAGCGTCAGGTTACTACGGTCGCTGGTGTCCGCCGGGCTTTCCGGCGGCAAGCTGGGCAAGCGGGTGGACGAGCCCGCCCTCGCCGCCCTCGCCTTTCACGCCGAACCCTCGGCCCTCGAGGCCCTCATCGGCCTCGCCCGCCAGGATGCCAGCGCGCACGTGCGGGGCCAGGCCCTCTTCTGGCTGGCGCAGCGGGCGGGGTCGAAGGTGGCGGCGGTCATCACCCGGGCGATCGACGACGATCCCGAGACCGAGGTCAAGAAGCGCGCCGTCTTCGCCCTCAGCCAGCTCCCTCACGACGAGGGAGTGCCGCTGCTCATCGACACCGCGCGGCGCAACCGCAACCCGGCCGTACGCAAGCAGGCGATGTTCTGGCTGGGGCAGTCGAACGACCCGCGCGCCCTCACCTTCTTCGAGGAAGTCCTGAAGCCCTGAGACCGTCGTGCTAAGTTGGACGGGTGGGGACGCTGATCCTGGTCGTCGACGACACCCGTGACAGCCGGGAGCTGTTCGTCGAGTTCCTCCGCATGGCCGGGTTCGAGGCCGAGCAGGCCTCCGGCGGCCAGGAGGCGATCGAGAAGGCCGCGGCGCTCCGTCCCTCCGCCATCGTGATGGACCTCGAGATGCCGGAGATGGACGGATGGGAGGCGACTCGCCGCCTCAAGGCCGACGAGAGGACCCGGTCGATTCCCGTCGTCGCCCTCTCCGCCCACGTCATGGAGGGGGCGCGGACGAAGGCCACCGAGGCGGGCTGCGCAGGGTTCCTGCCCAAGCCCTGCTACCCCACGCAGGTGTCCGAAGAGCTGAAGCGGGTCCTCGGCCAGACCTAGCCCCCGAGCAACCCCTCTCCCCTTTGGGGGAGAGGGTAGGGTGAGGGGGATAGAATGGGCCCGCCTTCGGTCCAGGAGACAAGAATGACCCTGACACGGCGGGAATCGTTTCGTCTCTGCGCGGCCGGGCTGGCCTCGGCCGCTCTTTTCGAGCGGGAGCCGGCGGCGGTCCTCGGCGCGGCGAAGCCCGCCCGCTTCAAGGTGGGCGTCACCGACTGGAACCTGAAGGTGGAGGGCAAGCCGGAGTCCGTCGCCCTGGCCAAGCGGCTGGGGTTCGACGGGGTCCAGATCAGCATCGGCGTCGGCACCGACCGCCTGCCGCTCAGCGATCCCGCCCTGCAACAGCAGTTCCTGGCCGAATCCGAGCGCGAGGGCCTGCCCCTGGCCTCCGTATGCCTGAACGTCCTGCACCGAAACATCCTCAAGTCCGACTCGCTCGGCCAGCGCTGGGTGGCCGACTCGATACCCATCGCACGCAACGTCGGCGTGAGGGTGATCCTGCTTCCGTTCTTCGGCAAGGGCGCGCTCCAGACGGCCGCCGAGATGGACTACGTGGGCGACGCCCTGCGGGAGGTGGCGCCGGCGGCGGAAAAGGCGGGCGTGATCCTGGGCCTGGAAGATACTATCTCGGCGCGCGACAACGTGCGCATCATGGAGCGCACCAAGTCGCCCGCCGTGCTCACCTACTACGACGTCGGCAACTCCACCAAGAACGGCTTCAACG
>Ga0210378_10000574_pt1 | contig 18834 bp, 16 predicted proteins | sample PLM1_60_b1redo_FD_155465 | JGI IMG/M metagenome (GOLD analysis project Ga0210378, IMG submission 155465) | Groundwater sediment microbial communities from an aquifer in East River, Colorado, USA - PLM1_60_b1 redo | ecosystem: Environmental > Terrestrial > Soil > Riparian zone | place: USA: East...
GTGAGCATCGGCGCCGATGGCCGGGCCGCGTTCCGCCTGGTCACCCCGCACGGCGAGGCGCCGGTGAGCCTCGCGGTGCACGGCGAGCACCAGGTCGGCAACGCGCTGGGCGCCGCCGCGGTCGCGTTGGAGCTCGGCGCCACCGTGCCAGCCGTCGCCGACGGTCTGGCCACCGCCGGACCGGCGTCGCGCTGGCGGATGGAGGTCACCGACCGCGCCGACGGCGTGACCGTGATCAACGACGCGTACAACGCCAACCCGGAGTCGGTGCGCGCCGCGCTACGCACGTTGGCCGCCATGGCGGGCGAGCAGAGGCGGAGCTGGGCCGTGCTCGGCCCGCTCGGCGAGCTTGGCCCCGCCGCCGACGATGCGCTCGACGAGATCGGGCGGCAGGTGGTGCGCCTTGGCGTCGGCCGGCTCGTCGTGGTCGGTGAGCAGGCCCGCGCCATGCACGACGGCGCGCGCCGGGAACGCTGCGGCGGGCAGGAGCCGGTGCTGGTGCCCGACGTCGAGGCCGCGGCCGCGCTGCTGCGCGAGGAGCTGGCGCCGGGTGACGTGGTGCTGGTGAAGGCATCCCGCGCGTTCGGTCTGGAACGGGTTGCCGCCGAACTGCTGAGGGAGGGCGGCACGTGACGAGCATCCTGATCGCCGCGGCCATCGCGCTCGCGGTGTCGATCCTGTTCACGCCCTATCTCATCCGCCTGTTCGCCAGCCAGGGCTTCGGGCAGGAGATCAGGATCGAGGGGCCGCAGACCCACCAGAGCAAACGCGGCACGCCGACCATGGGCGGCGTCGCGATCATTCTCGCCACCCTCATCGGGTACGTGGCCACGCACCTGACGGTCAGCAGCGATCCGCCGAGCGCCTCCGGCGTGCTCGTGCTGACGCTGATGACCGTGCTCGGGATCGTCGGCTTCCTCGACGACTTCATCAAGATCCGCCGGCAGCGCAACCTCGGGCTGAACAAGACGTCCAAGCTGGTCGGCCAGCTCGTCGCTGCGCTGCTGTTCGGCATCCTTGCCATGCAGTTCGCCGACGAGCGCGGGCTGAGGCCGGCCTCGACCCACCTGTCGTTCGTGCGCGACCTGACCGTCGTGTCCTTCGGCGCCGCCATCTTCGTGCTGTTCTGCTACTTCGCCGTCACCGCGTGGTCCAACGCGGTCAACCTGACCGACGGGCTGGACGGCCTGGCCGGCGGCTCCGCGGCCATGGTGCTCGGCACGTACGTGATCATCTCGTTCTGGCAGTTCCGCTACGACTGCGCGCGCAACCTCGTCGTCGGCTGCTACGACGTCCGCGATCCGCTCGACGTCGCCGTCGTCGCGGCCGCCGCCATGGGCGCCTGCGTCGGCTTCCTGTGGTGGAACGCCGCGCCAGCCAAGATCTTCATGGGCGACACCGGCGCGCTCGCGCTCGGCGGCCTGCTCGCCGGCCTGTGCATCGTGACCCGCACCGAGCTGCTGCTCGTGGTGCTCGGCGGCCTTTTCGTCGTCGAGGCCCTCTCGGTGAGCCTGCAGATCGCGGTGTTCCGCACCTCGCGGCGGCGGCTGTTCCGGATGGCCCCGTTCCATCACCACTTCGAGCTCGCCGGCTGGGCCGAGACCACAGTGATCATCCGCTTCTGGCTGCTCGCCGGCATCTGCTGCGCGCTCGGCCTCGGCATCTTCTACAGCGAGTGGCTCAACGCCACCGGCGCCGGCTGAGACCGAGCTGACGGCCCGTTCGGTGTGCGCGCCGGCGGGGCGCGAGACTTGCTGCATGGATCCTCGGCGGGTGCTGGTCGCCGGAGCAGGCGTGTCAGGCCGGTCGGCCGCCGCCGCCCTGGTGGCGACCGGGGCGGATGTGCTGGTGGCCGACGCCAGCGAGGTACGGCTGGCGGCGCTGGACGTGCCCGGCGTGCGGACCGTGGTCGGCCTGGCCGAGCCGCCGGAGGGCACTGAGCTGGTGGTCACCAGCCCTGGATGGCGGCCGGACGCGCCATTGCTGGCCGCGGCGGCGCGCGCCGGCATCGAGGTTATCGGCGAGGTCGAGCTGGCCTGGCGGCTTGACAGGGCCAGGCCGGCTCCGGCGTGCTGGCTGGCGGTCACCGGCACCAACGGCAAGACCACGACCGTCGGCATGCTGGAGTCGATCCTGCGTGCCGCCGGCCGGGACGCGGTGGCCTGCGGCAACGTCGGGTTGCCTGTGGTGGACGCCGTGCTCGCCGGGCACGCCGTGCTCGCCGTCGAGCTGTCCAGCTTCCAGCTGTACTGGTCGCCGTCGGTGCGGCCGCACGCCGGCGCGGTGCTCAACGTCGCGGAGGACCACCTCGACTGGCACGGCTCGATGGCGGCGTACGCGCACGCCAAGGGGGCCGTGCTCACCGGTGAGGTGGCGGTGGCCGGCATCGACGACCCGTTGGCCGCGCGGCTGCTCGCCGAGTCGCCGGCACCGCGCAAGGTCGGCTTCACCCTCGGCGAGCCGGCGATCGGCCAGCTCGGCGTGCACGGCGGCCACCTGCTCGACCGCGCCACGGTTCCGGCGGGTGGTGTGGCGCCAGCCGGTGAGGTGGGACCAGCCGGCGAGGTGAGGCCGGCCGGCGAGGTGGGGCCCGCCGCGTCGGCTGGCGGTGGTGGGACCGTGCTGGCCGACGTTGCGGACATCCGGCCGCCCGGACCGACGGGGGTGGCCAATGCGCTGGCGGCGGCGGCGCTGGCCCGCAGCGCCGGGGTGCGGCCGGCGGAGGTGGCGGCCGGGCTGCGGGCCTTCGAGCCGGGGGCACACCGCGGCGCCGTGGTGGCGACCCGCCGCGGCGTGCGCTACGTGGACGACTCCAAGGCCACCAACCCGCACGCCGCGGCGGCGGCCCTGCGCGCGTTCCACGGCGTGGTTTGGATCGGCGGCGGGCTGCTCAAGGGCGCGGCGGTGGACGAGCTCGTGGCCGGCAACGCGCACCGGCTGGCCGGTGCGGTGCTGATCGGCGCGGACCGCGCGGAGATCGCCGCCGCGCTGGCGCGACACGCGCCCGATGTGCCCGTGCGCGAGGTGGCCTCGGGAGACGATGGGGCCATGGTCGAGGCAGTGCGGGTGGCGTCCGGGATGGCTCGGCCGGGTGACGTCGTGCTGCTGGCCCCCGCGGCGGCCTCGATGGACATGTTCACCGACTACAGGCACCGCGGCGAGGCGTTCGCCGCTGCGGCCCGCGCGCTGCCCGGCGACGAGGGGGCCGCGTGACGGCGACCCAGCCACCCGCCGCAGACGCGACGGGGCGGCGCGACGGTGGCACCCCGATCGCCGAGCGCGCCGCGGCCGCGAGGGCGGCGCTGACCGCGTGGCTGGCCAGGCCGCTCACCTCGTTCCACCTCGTGCTCGCGGTGTTCGGGCTGCTCACCGCGTTCGGGCTGGTGATGGTGCTCTCGGCGTCCTCGGTGCAGTCCTACGCCGAGGACGGCTCGTCCTACATGGTGTTCCAGCGGCAGCTGCTGTATGGCGCCGTCGGGCTGGTGATGTTCTGGGTCGGGCTGCGGCTGCCGCTGCGGTTCGTGCGGCTGGCCAGCCCGTACGGGGTGCTGGGCTGCCTGGGGCTGCTGGTCGCCGTGCTCACCCCGCTCGGCAGCCGGATCAACGGCGCGCGCAGCTGGTTCACCCTCGGCTCGCTCGGCTCGTTCCAGCCGTCGGAGCTGGCCAAGCTGGCGCTCGCGCTGTGGGGCGCGCACGTGCTGGTGGCCAAGCAGCCGGTGCTGCACCGCTGGCGGCACCTGCTGATCCCGGTGCTGCCGGTCGCCGTGCTGATGTTCGCGCTGGTCATGCTGCAGCCCGACCTCGGAACCACGATCACGATGGTGATCGTCCTGCTTGCCCTGCTGTGGTTCGCCGGCGCGCCGGTCGCGCTGTTCGCGGTGGTGCTCGGCGGCGCGGCCGCCGGGGCGCTGGGGATGGCCGGCCTGGCCAGCTACCGCTCGGACCGCATCGACGCGTTCCTCAACCCGGAGATGGCCGATCCCAAGGGCATCGCCTACCAGGCCCATCAGGCCACGTTCTCGCTCGCCGACGGCGGCTGGTTCGGCGCGGGACTCGGCCAGGGCCACGCCAAGTGGATGTACCTGCCGAACGCACACAACGACTTCATCTTCGCCATCATCGGCGAGGAGCTCGGGCTGATCGGTTGCCTAGTGGTTCTCGGGTTGTTCGCGACGCTGACGTATGCGGGGCTGCGCATTGCGGCCCGCAACACCGACCCGTGGCACCGGCTGGTCGCCGCGACCCTCACCACCTGGCTGGTGGCCCAGGCCGCGATCAACATCGGTTACGTGGTCGGCCTGCTGCCGGTCACCGGGCTGCCGCTGCCGCTGATCTCCTCGGGTGGCACCTCGCTGGTGGTGACCATGCTGGTGTTCGGCCTGCTCGCCAACCTGGCACGGCACGAGCCGCAGGCGGTGTCCGCACTTCAGGCGCACGGCCAGGGCCGGCTCGCCAGGTGGCTCGGCCTGCAGCAGCCCAAGCCCTACCGCCCGCCAGCCCGCGCCGGCTCGGCCGCCCGCACCGCGCCGGGCCGGGCGCAGTCGAACCGGGCACCGTCGGGCCGTACCCAGCCCGCGAGCGGCGCACCGCAAGGGCGGGCCACCGCGGCCCGCGGCGGCGGGACCGGCCGCGCCACCGCGCGGGCGGCGGTGCACCATGGGGACCGTTCGGGTACGGCGCGCCGCGGTTCCGACGGAACGTCCGCACGCCGCAGCACGCCGCCGTCGACGACCCAACCGACGACCCAACCGACGACCCAACCGACGAGACAGCAGTCGACCCAGCAGTCGACCCAGCGGTCGACCCAACCGTTGACACCGAGGAGCCGCAGGTGGTGAGCGTCGTGATCGCGGGTGGCGGCACCGGCGGCCACATCGAGCCAGCATTGGCCCTTGCTGACGCCGTACGGCGAATTGACCAGGACGCGACCGTGACGGCGCTGGGCACCGAGCGGGGGCTGGAGACCACCGTGATACCGGCCCGTGGCTATCCCCTCGAGCTCATCCCACCCGTCCCGCTGCCGCGCCGTCTGACGTCGGACCTGCTGCGACTGCCGGCACGGGTGCGCGCCGCCGTGCGCCAGACCCGCGCCGTGCTGGACCGGGTGCACGCCGACGTGGTCGTCGGCTTCGGCGGGTACGTCGCCCTGCCTGCCTACCTGGCCGCCCGCGGGCGGACACCCATAGTGGTGCACGAGGCGAACGCGCGGGCCGGGCTGGCCAACCGGGTGGGCGCCCGGTTCGCCTCACGGGTGGCCGCGGCGGTGCCGGGCACCGGGCTGCCGCGGGTGGAGGTGATCGGCATGCCGCTGCGGCGCTCGATCACCACGTTGGACAGGGCCGGACTGCGGGACAAGGCCCGCGCGCATTTCGGGCTGGACCCGGCGGCGGTCACGCTGCTGGTCACCGGCGGCTCGCAGGGCGCCCGCTCGATCAACGACGCGGTCACCGGCGCCGCCACCGGGTTGGCCGCCGCCGGCATCGGCGTGCTGCATGCCCACGGGCGCAGGAACACCCTCGAGCCGCCGCCGGGGAACGGGCGCGCCGGCCCGCGGTACGTTGCCATGCCCTACATCGAGCGGATGGACCTGGCACTCGCCGCCGCAGACCTGGTGCTGTGCCGATGCGGCGCCATGACCGTCGCGGAGGTGTCCGCCGTCGGGCTGCCCGCGATCTTCGTGCCGCTCCCGCACGGCAACGGTGAGCAGGCGCTCAACGCCGCCCCCGTGGTGGCCGCCGGTGGCGCGCTGCTGGTGCCGGACTCCGAGCTGAGCCCGCGGCGGGTGCTCGATACGGTGCTACCGCTGGCCGGTGACGCCGATAGGCTGGCCGCCATGTCCGCCGCGGCCCGCGGCATGGGCCACGCCGACGCAGACAGCCGGCTGGCCGAGATCGTCCTGGGGGTGGTGCGGCGGTGACCGGGGACCTGCAACGGGTGCATCTGATCGGCATCGGCGGCGCCGGCATGAGCGGCATCGCACGCATCCTGCTGGCCCGCGGCGCCGAGGTGTCCGGCTCGGACCTGAGGGAGTCGCGCGCCGTGCTCGCCCTGCGGGCGCTGGGTGCGCGGGTCGCCGTCGGCCATGACGCCGCCAACCTCGACCTGCTCGGCGGGCCACCCACGGTCGTGGTGTCCAGCGCGATCAGGGCCGCCAACCCCGAGCTGGCCGGGGCGCGGGCCGGCGGCCTCGACGTGCTGCACCGCTCGCAGGCGCTGGCTGCGCTGATGGCCGGGCGCCGCGCCGCGTGCGTCGCCGGCACCCACGGCAAGACCTCGACCACGTCGATGCTGACCGTGGCGTTGCAGCACTGCGGGCTCGACCCGTCGTTCGCGATCGGTGGCGACCTCACCGAGGCCGGCTCCGGCGCGCACCACGGCGGCGGGGACGTCTTCGTCGCCGAGGCCGACGAGAGCGACGGCTCCTTCCTCGCGTTCACCCCAGCGGTCGCCGTGGTCACCAACGTGGAGGCCGACCATCTGGACCACCACGGCACCGAGGACGCCTACGTCGCGGTGTTCGACTCGTTCGTGTCGCGAATCGAGCCAGGTGGGGCGCTGATCGCGGGCACCGACGACCCCGGCGCGGCCGCGCTGGCCGACCGGGCGGCGGCCGCCGGCGTCCGGGTGCGGCGCTACGGCGCGGCGGCGTCCGGGGCGTCCGGGGCGTCCGGCCGGGACGACGCCCGGATCGTCTCGTACCCGCCGAGCGACCGCGGCGGGCACGCGGTCGTCTCGATTGGCGGCTCGACGGTGGACGTCAGGGTCGCGGTGCCAGGCGAACACATGGCCCGCAACGCCGTCGCGGCGCTGCTCGCCGGTGTCGAGCTGGGCGGTGAGCTGCCCTGCCTGCTCGACGGCCTCGCGGCGTTCGGCGGCGTCCGCCGCCGGTTCGAGTTCAAGGGAAACGCCGGCGGCGTGCGAGTGTACGACGACTACGCGCACCACCCGACCGAGGTCGAGGCAACCCTGCTGGCGGCAAGGCCGGTCGCCGGTGGCGGCCGGTTGGTGGTGGCCTTCCAGCCGCACCTGTACTCCCGGACCCGGCTCTTCGCCGCCGGCTTCGGCCGCGCCCTCGGCCTTGCCGACGAGGTCGTCGTGCTGGACGTGTACGGCGCGCGCGAAGACCCGGAGCCCGGCGTGAGCGGCGCCCTCGTCGCCGACGCCGTGTCGCTGCCACGGTCCACCGTCCATTACGAGCCCACCTGGTCCGAGGTGCCGGCGCGGCTGGCGGACCTCGCCCGGCCCGGTGATCTCGTCCTCACCATGGGCGCCGGCGACATCACGGTCCTCGCCGGCGAGCTCGTCGCCGAACTCGACCGCCGCGCCGCCGGCACCCGCACCACCGAAGCGACGGAGCCGACGGAGGTGGCGGAGCCGACGGAGCCGACGGACGCGACAGACGCGACGGAGGTGGCCGAGGTCGCGGGGGAGCGGGCGTGACCCGCGACCCACGGCCCGAGACCACCACCCCCGACCGCAGCACGCCGCACGACCCTGTCGACGCCCACGAACGCGGCCTACCCCGGCGCACGCCGCACCCCGGCGTCCCTGATGTGCCCGACAACGCCACGCGCCGGCACGACCCGCCTCCCGACGGCGCAGAACGCGCCGCAGGCGGGCCAAGGGCCCGGGCCCGCCCCCCGCGACCCGACACGGCGTGCGCTCACCGGCGGCGCGGCCTGCGCCGGCTGGCCGTGCTGCTCGCCGCCGTCCTCGGCGCGGCGTGGCTGGCCTACCTGCTGCTGTTCAGCTCGGTGTTCGGCGCCCGCACCGTGGACGTCGTCGGCACCGGCCTGCTCACCGCCGACGAGGTGCGCGCCGCCGCCACCGTGCCGCCCGGCCGTCCATTGCTGCGGCTGGACGTCGGGGCGGTGGCCGATCGGGTGCGCGGCCTGCCGCCCGTGTCCGGCGTGCAGGTCGAGCGGTCATGGCCGTCCACGGTGACCATCCGGGTCACCGAGCGGCAACCGCTGGCGTTCGCGCCGGTAGCCGGCGCGGCCCAGCTCGTGGACGCCACCGGGCTGCGCTTCGCCACCGTCCCGCAGCCGCCGCCTGGCCTGCCGGAGCTGACGGCTGCCGACGCCGCGGCGACCACCGCAGCGGCCAGCGTGCTGGCCGTCCTCTGGGGCCGCGGCCACGAGGCGCTGCGCGCGGAGCTGACCGCGGTCAACGCCGACGGCCCGTTCGACGTCCAGTTGACCCTGCACGGCGACCGCACCGTGCGTTGGGGCAGCGCGGAGAACTCCGACCGCAAGGCCGCCGTGCTCGCCGTCCTGCTCAGCCAGCGCGGCACGGTGTACGACGTCGCCAGCCCCGACCTGCCGACCGTCCGCTGAGCCGGATGGGGCGAACGCCCGCAGGAACGTGTGCCGAAACTACGAACTCACGTGTACCAAAGTGCGGACACGCGTGTACGGATGTGCGGACACGCCGGGGAAGAGAGCATCAACTCGGGTCGCCACCGGCACCGGCCGCGGGCAAACTCCTGTTCGTGACCACCATTCCCACCGTCGAACGCAGCCGTCCGCCGCTGACCGGCGACGAGCGCACCTTGCTCACCGCGTTCCTGGAGTTCCACCGCGGCACGGTCAGGGTCCGGTGCACCGAGCTGTCGCTGACCACCGACGACCGCCGCAAGACCGGGCCGCCGCAGCTGATCAGGCCGGTCGACCTGGTCGCGCATCTGCGCTGGTTGGAGCACTTCTGGTGCGAGGTGGTGCTCGCCGGCCGGCACGGCAGGGCGCCGTACACCGAGCACGAACCGGAGGCCAGCTTCAGGGTCTCCGGCGACAGCACGTTGCCGCAGGTGCTGGCCGAGTACGAGCGGCAATGCGAGAGCAGCCGGCGGATCCTCGCGGCGCTCGACCTTGACCACGAGGTGGTGTGGCACACCCGCAGGACGAACGTCCGCTGGGTGTTCCTGCACCTGATCGAGGAGACCGCGCGGCACAACGGCCACCTCGACGCGGTGCGCGAGCTGATCCACAGTGCCACTGGTGAGTGACGACTCGCCCGGCGCGCCTGCTGGACCTGCCAACCTGCCCTGCCTACCGTCCGTGTCAACGGAGCGAGTTGACATAACTCTAAGCCTCTAGCTGAGGTTGAGAGATAGTCGGGCGGAGCCGGACGGCAGCGCACGCGCACCACGACCAGGAAGGCGGAGGAGATGACACCCCCGCACAACTACCTCGCGGTGATCAAGGTCGTCGGCATCGGTGGCGGCGGGGTCAACGCCGTGAACCGGATGATCGAGGTAGGGCTCAAGGGCGTCGAGTTCATCGCCGTGAACACCGATGCGCAGGCGCTGCTGATGTCCGACGCCGACGTCAAGCTGGACATCGGCCGCGAGCTGACCCGCGGTCTTGGCGCCGGCGCGAACCCGGAGGTCGGCCGCAGGGCCGCCGAGGACCACCGCGAGGAGATCGAGGAGGTCATCAAGGGCGCGGACATGGTGTTCGTGACCGCCGGCGAGGGCGGCGGCACCGGCACCGGCGGCGCGCCCGTGGTGGCCAGCATCGCCCGCAAGCTCGGCGCGCTCACCATCGGCGTCGTGACCCGGCCGTTCTCCTTCGAGGGCAAGCGGCGCGGCGGCCAGGCCGAGGACGGCATCAAGGAGCTTCGCAACGAGTGCGACACCTTGATCGTCATCCCCAACGACCGGCTACTGCAACTGGGTGATGTGGGCGTCAGCCTGATGGACGCATTCCGGTCGGCGGACGAGGTGCTGCTCTCCGGTGTCCAGGGCATCACGGACCTCATCACGACGCCCGGTCTGATCAACCTCGACTTCGCGGACGTGAAGAGCGTGATGTCCGGCGCCGGCAGCGCCCTGATGGGCATCGGCTCGTCGCGTGGCGAGGGCCGCGCCGTGCAGGCGGCCGGCAAGGCGATCAACTCGCCCCTCCTCGAGGCCTCGATGGACGGCGCGCACGGCGTGCTGCTCTCCATTGCGGGCGGCTCCGACCTGGGCCTTTTCGAGATCAACGAGGCCGCGTCGCTGGTCCAGGAGTCCGCGCACCCGGACGCGAACATCATCTTCGGTACCGTGATCGACGACTCGCTCGGCGACGAGGTACGGGTCACCGTGATCGCCGCCGGCTTCGACTCCGGCGGGCCGACGCACAAGAAGCTCGAGCCGACGGCGGTGGCCTCCCGCGGCCCGGTCGCCCCGGGCCAGGCCGGACAGGTCAGCCGCGGGCCCGTCCAGCAGCCTGTGCCCCCGCCACAGCCGTACCCGCCGTCGTCCAATCGGGTGCCCCCCGAAGGGGTGAATCCTCGGGGGATGAACCCCAATGGCAACGGCGCCTACCCCAACCCGCAGCACCCTGCAGGGGTGGCCCGGCCCGGCCGTGCCGTCACCGTGACGGACATGGAGGACGAGGTCGACGTCCCCCCGTTCATGAAGAGGTCGTGAGCACGAGGGACGCGATAGCGTCCCCTCCGTGCGGGTCCGACGGGTGCTGACCACGCGTGCCGGCGGGTTTTCCGGCCCGCCGTACGGCTCGTTCAACCTCGGTGCCGGCACCGGCGACGACCGCGCGCACGTCCTGCGGAACCGCCGCCGGCTGGCCACCGGCGTAGGCCTGACCGAGGACCGGCTGGTCTGGATGGACCAGGTGCACGGCGCAACTGCAACGATCGTGCACGGCCCGCGGCCGCACCCCGTACCGGGCACCGACGCCCTGGTCACCGCGCTGCCGGGCCTCGCGCTGGTGGCACTGACCGCCGACTGCGTCGCCGTCCTGATGGCCGACCCCGAAGCAGCCGTGGTCGCCGCCGTGCACGCCGGCCGCGCCGGGGCCACCGGCGGCGTGCTCCCTGCGGCGCTGGACGCGATGCGCGAGGCGGGCGCCAGGCTCGACCGCGTCGAGGCGCTGCTCGGGCCGGCCGTGTGCGGCGCGTGCTACGAGGTGCCGCCGGACCTGCAGACCGCGACCGAGCGGCGGCTGCCGGGCAGCGCGTGCCGCACCCGCCGTGGCACGGCCGGGCTCGACCTGCGGGCCGGGCTGTGGCACCAGCTCGCCGGCGCCGGGGTCGCGCGCATCGGCGCCGACCCGCGGTGCACGGCGGAGGACCCGCAGCTCTACAGCTACCGCCGCGACGGGGTCACCGGCCGGCTCGCCGCGGTCATCTGGATGGACCGCTCGTGAGCCGCCGCGACGAGCTGGCCACCGCGCTCGCGAGGCTCACCGCACGCATCGGGCGCGCCGCGAGCTCCGCCGGGCGCGATCCGAGGTCCATCCGCCTCGTCGCGGTCACCAAGACGTTCCCGGCGCAGGACGCCGCGCTGCTCACCGACCTTGGCGTCACCCACCTCGGTGAGAACCGCGACCAGGAGGGCGGCCAGAAGGCAGACCAGCTGCGCCTGCTGCGGCCGGACGCCACGGTGTGCTGGCACATGGTCGGCCGGCTGCAGCGCAACAAGGCCCGCACCGTGCTGCGGTGGGCCGCCATGGTGCAGTCCGTGGACAGCCCGCGGCTCGCCGGGGCCCTGGACACCGCCGTCCGCGCGGCGCTGGACGCCGGCGGCCGCGCACGACCGCTCGACGTGCTGCTGCAGGCCAGCCTCGACGACGACCCCACCCGTGGCGGCTGCCCGCTCGCCGACCTGCCGGCGCTGGCCGACCAGGTGGCCGCCAGCGACGGGCTGCGGCTGCGCGGGCTGATGGCGGTGGCCCCGCTCGGCGCCGACCCGGACCGGGCGTTCGAGGCCCTGTACCGGGCGGCGGTGGCGGTGCAGGCACGCCACCCCGAGGCGACCGAGCTGTCCGCCGGCATGACCAGCGACCTCGAGGCCGCGATCCGGCACGGTTCGACGTGCGTGCGTGTCGGAACCGCGCTGCTCGGTGGCCGGCCGTTAGCCTCGCCATGATCGGCGCCGGAGAAACCGTTTCCGCGCCCCGGGTCAGGGCATCTGCAGGCCAGCCGTGGCCGTGAGGAAGGACGGGCGATGAGCACTCTGCACAGGCTCAAGGCCTACTTCGGCATGGTGCCGGCCGACGAGCTCGACGACTACGGCTATGCCGGCCACGCCCACCCGGAGCCCGGCTTCGACACCGAGTTCGAGGCCGGCTACGAGCCCGGCTACCGGCCGCGGCTCGGTGGCCGCCCGTCCCGCTGGTCCGACGACGAGTCAGGGCGCGACTACGAAGAGTACTACGACGACGAGCCGGGGGCGCCGTCCCGCCGCGCGCCGGCTCGCCGCCAGTGGGCCGGTGAGGCCCCGGTGCGCGGCGCGCTGGCCGTCGACACGGCCATGCCGGCTCGAGCCGTGGCCGCGCCGGCCGAGCCGGCGCCGATCAGCGACGGGCACCCGATGTCCCGGATCACCACGCTGCACCCGCGCAACTACAACGAGGCGCGCACCATCGGCGAGCAGTACCGCGACGGCATACCGGTGATCATGAACCTGACCGCGATGGAGGACGCCGACGCCAAGCGGCTGGTCGACTTCGCAGCCGGCCTGGCGTTCGCGCTGCGTGGCTCGATCGACAAGGTCACCACGAAGGTCTTCCTGATCTCGCCGGCGAACGTGGACGTCACCGCGGAGGACAAGCGCCGCATCGCCGAGGGCAGCTTCCTGCCGCCGCACTTCAAGCACGCCTGAGCGAACGCCCTGAGTCAACGCCCCCTGAGTCAACGCCCCTGAGTCAACGCCCCTGAGTCAACGCCCCTGAGTCAACGCCCCTGGGCCAACGCTGTTGGGCCAACGCCCTTGGCGAACGCAGGGGCGGCGGGTAGGGCAGAGTGGAAGGGTGACCGCCGTCCTGTACGTGCTCTACTACGCACTGTTCTTCTTCTGGTTGCTGCTAACTGCGCGTATTGTCGTTGAACTCGTTCGGGCGTTTGCGAGGGACTGGCGGCCGGCCGGTGGGGTGGCGGTGTCACTGGAGACCGTGTACACAGTCACCGATCCCCCGGTGAAGGCCCTCCGTCGGGTGATCCCCGTCGTCCGGGTCGGGCGCGTGGGGCTAGACCTGTCGATTATGGTTCTGCTGCTCGTGGTGTTCATACTGATGCGAGTCGTGGATCCTGGGTAGGTGCCAGGGAGGGGCTTGGACCAGCCCGGGATCGGCGAAGCCGAGGAGTGCGTGAGGTGATCCGATGCCGTTGACCCCCGCCGACGTTCACAACGTCGCTTTCAGTAAGCCGCCGATCGGCAAGCGGGGCTACAACGAGGACGAGGTCGACGCGTTCCTCGACCTCGTCGAAGCCGAGCTTGCCCGGTTGATCGAGGAGAACAACGACCTGCGGACGCAGCTCGAGCAGGTCGAGCAGCGGCTGGCTGGCACCCAGGCCGACCTGGACGATGCAAGAACCAGGACGGTCTCGCCGGTCAACGCGCCGCCACCGATGCGCGTGGTCGAGGAGCAGCGCCCGCTCACCCCGGTGCCGCCGCCGTCCGCCGTCGAGATGACCTCGCCGGGCACCGACCACCACGTGCAGGCGGCCAAGGTGCTCGGGCTGGCCCAGGAGATGGCCGACCGGCTCACCGGCGAGGCCAAGGCCGAGGCCGACGGCATGCTCGCCGAGGCGCGCACCAAGTCCGAGCAGCTGCTGTCCGACGCCAGGCTCAAGGCCGACAGCATGGTCAACGAGTCGCGCAGCCGGGCCGAGACCATGCTCAACGACGCCCGCAACCGGGCCGAGACACTGGAACGGCAGGCCCGCGAGAAGGCCACGTCCCTCGAGCGGGACGCCCAGCGCAAGCACACCGAGACCCTCGGCGCGATCAGCGCGGAGAAGGTCTCGCTGGAGAAGAAGATCGACGAGTTGCGCACCTTCGAGCGGGAGTACCGCACCAGGCTCAAGACCTACCTGGAGTCGCAGCTGCGCGACCTCGAGGGCCGTGGGTCGGCTGCCCCCGCCGACACCGGCCGCAACGCGCAGCAGGCCTTCGCCAACAGCTTCGGCCAGCGCGCCGAGGCCGGGCACTGACCTGAGTCTGGCCTGACTTGACCGAACGGCCGCACGGGCAGGGGCGTGGCGATCGCAGGTCCGCAATGCTGTGGGTGGTGCTGCAGCTCGTGCTCGGCTCGTTCGGGCTGCTCATCACGGCGCTGATCACCTCGAATACGTCGTGGGCATGGGCCTCGGTCGGTGCCAGCGTGGTCGCCGCCGGCCTGCTGATCGCCGACTGGATGCGGCGGCGCGCCGCCCAGCCGGTGACCGGCCACGAGCCGCCCGTCGAGCCGCTGGCCGGGTGGGACGGCGGCGACTTCGCCGCGGGCGGCGATGCCGCCAGCGGCCGCCCGACCCACGACCGGGTGCCAACGGACCACCACCGGCCCGCAGGCGATCGTGACGTCCCCGGCGATCGAGGGGGCCTCGGCGAAAGTGGGCGCGTCGGCGATCGCGGGGGCGTCGGCGACGGTGGGCGCGGTGGCGGGGCCGTCGCGCAGGCGGCGACCACGCGGCTGGATCCGGCGGTCGAGCCGGCCGAGGAGAGCACCGACGTCACGGACGCCATCGCGGTGTCCGAGCTGGCCGACGAGGTGCGGGTGATCGACGAGCGACCGCGGTACCACCTGGCCGGCTGCCGGTGGGTCGGCGAGCGCGAGACCATACCCCTGCCGGTGGCCGAGGCCCGCGAGCTCGGCTTCACCCCGTGCGCCATCTGCACACCCGACTCGAGGCTCGCCACCGCACGCCGTACCGCCCGCCGCTGACCGCCCCACCCGGCGTCCGCGGCGCCGTCCCCGGTCCGAGCTCGCCCCGGCCGGATTGCGATTGCGGTGGGCGGCTAGGCTGGTGGGTATCAGGCATCGATCCGGCGATCACCGGGGAGCCTCCGGAAGAACGGGCCGGCGCGAGCACGGCCCCAGTAGAACCGGACGGGTACGGCCCGTCACAGCCGAGGAACGAGAGGCGGTCCACCAAGGGCCGCAAGCGGGGTGGTACCGCGGTACGCCACAGCACCACGGCGTGTCGTCCCCGCGGACGCAAGGAATGACAGCGACCGCGACGGGAGCACCACCGCAATGGCCTATCCCAAGGTCCAGTTCGCCGACACCGACGGCACCCAGGACACCGACGGCACCCAGGGCACCACCGGCGGCGTGCCGTCCCAGCCGTCGTTTCCCGAGCTGGAAGAGGCCGTGCTGTCGTACTGGCAGGCCGACGGCACGTTCCAGACCTCGGTCGAGGCCAGGCCCGCCGGCCACGATGGTGCGAACGAGTACGTGTTCTACGACGGCCCGCCGTTCGCCAACGGCCTGCCGCACTACGGGCACCTGATCACCGGATACGTCAAGGACGCCGTGCCGCGCTACCAGACCATGCGCGGCCGCCGGGTCGAGCGCCGGTTCGGCTGGGACTGCCACGGGCTGCCGGCCGAGGTCGAGGCGGAGAAGCAGCTCGGCATCAAGCACAAGTACGAGATCGAGGACATGGGCGTCGTCACGTTCAACGACGCGTGCCGTACCTCGGTGCTGCGGTACACCCGGGAGTGGCGCGACTACGTGACCCGGCAGGCCCGCTGGGTGGACTTCGACCACGACTACAAGACGCTCGACCTCGACTACATGGAAAGCGTCATGTGGGCGTTCAAGTCCCTGTGGGACAGGGGCCTGATCTACCAGGGCTTCCGGGTGCTCTGGTACTGCTGGCGCTGCGAGACGCCGCTGTCGGCCACCGAGACCAGGATGGACGACGTCTACCGCGACCGGCAGGACCCCGCGGTCACCGTCGCGGTCGAGCTGGAGACCGGCGAGCACGCGCTGATCTGGACGACAACCCCGTGGACGCTGCCGAGCAACCTCGCGCTGGCCGTGCGCCCCGACGTCGACTACGTGACGGTGCAGCACGGCGGCCGGCGATACCTGCTGGCCGAGGCCAGGCTGGCGGCGTACGCCCGCGAGCTCGGCAAGGACGCCGCCGACCACATCACCGCCCGCTACCAGGGCAGCGAGCTGGTCGGCCGCCGCTACACCCCGCCGTTCGGTTTCTTCGCCGGCAGGCGCAACGCCTTCCAGGTGCTCGCCGCCGACTACGTGTCCACCGAGGACGGCACCGGGATCGTGCACATCGCGCCGGCCTACGGCGAGGACGACAAGGTCGTCACCGACGCCGCCGGCATCGAGCCGGTCACCCCGGTGAACGCGCAGGGCCTGTTCGACCAGCAGGTGCCGCCGTATGCGGGCATGCACGTGTTCGACGCGAACCTGCAGATCGTGCGCGACCTGCGGGCCGCGGGCACGCTGCTGCGGTACGAGACCTACGAGCACCCGTACCCGCACTGCTGGCGCTGCGACAACCCGCTCATCCAGCGCGCGGTCGACTCGTGGTTCGTCGCCGTCACCCGGATCAAGGACCGCATGGTCGAGCTGAACAAGCAGATCACCTGGGTGCCGGAGCGGGTCGGCGACGGCCAGTTCGGCAGGTGGCTGGAGAACGCCCGCGACTGGTCGATCTCGCGCAACCGGTACTGGGGCTCACCGATCCCGGTGTGGGTGTCCGACGACCCCGCGTACCCCAGGGTCGACGTCTACGGCTCGCTGGACGAGCTGGAGCGCGACTTCGGCGTGCGGCCGGCCGACCTGCACCGGCCGTACGTCGATGAGCTCACCAGGCCCAACCCGGACGACCCGACGGGCCGCTGCACCATGCGCAGGGTGCCCGAGGTGCTCGACTGCTGGTTCGAGTCCGGCTCCATGCCGTTCGCCCAGGTGCACTACCCCCTGGAGAACGCCGAGTGGTTCGAGCACCACTACCCCGGAGACTTCATCGTGGAGTACGTCGGGCAGACCCGCGGCTGGTTCTACACCATGCACGTGCTGGCCACGGCGCTGTTCGACCGGCCGGCGTTTCGCACCTGCGTGGCGCACGGGATCATCCTCGGCGACGACGGCCAGAAGATGTCCAAGTCCAAGGGGAACTACCCCGAGGTCAAGGAGGTCTTCGACCGGGACGGCGCGGACGCCATGCGCTGGTTCCTGCTCGGCTCGGGGTTGCTGCGCGGCGGCGACCTCGTGGTCACCGAGGCCGGCATCCGCGACGCGGTGCGCACCGCCGTATTGCCGCTGTGGAACTCGTGGTACTTCCTCGCGCTGTACGCCGACGCCGCGAACGTCGAGGGCCACTGGCGGACCGACAGCCTGCACACCCTCGACCGGTACGTGCTGGCCAAGACGCACGACCTGGTCGCCGACCTCACGGCGCGGATGGACTCCTACGACCTGTCCGGCGCGGCCGCGTCCGTGCGCGAGTTCCTCGAGGTGCTGACCAACTGGTACGTGCGGCGCTCGCGGGACCGGTTCTGGAGCGGCGAGCAGGACGCGGTGGACACGCTGCACACCGTGCTCGAGGTGCTGTGCCGGGTGGCGGCGCCGCTGCTGCCGCTGACCGTGGAGGCGGTGTGGCGCGGGTTGACCGGTGGCCGGTCGGTGCACCTGACCGACTGGCCGCGGCCGGACGAGCTGCCCGCCGACGACGAGCTGGTGCACGCCATGGACGAGGTACAGGCGGTGTGCTCGGCGACCCTGTCGCTGCGCAAGGCGAACAAGCTGCGCGTGCGGCTGCCGCTGACCTCGATCACGGTGGCCGTGCCCGACGCCGACGCGCTGCGGCCGTTCACCGCGCTCATCGCCGACGAGGTGAACGTCAAGGACGTCGTGCTGACCTCCGACGTGGCGGCGCACGGCCGCTTCGAGCTGACCGTGAACGCCCGCGCGGCCGGGCCCCGGCTCGGCGCCGTCGTGCAGCAGGTGATCCGCGCGGTCAAGGCCGGCCAGTGGTCGCACGGGCCCGACGGGACGGTGATCGCGGCCGGTGTCGAGCTGCTGCCAGGTGAGTACGACGAGCGCCTGGTGTCCGCCGACCCTGGTGCGGCCGCCGCGCTGCCCGGCGGCGCCGGCCTGGTCGTGCTGGACACTGAGGTGACCCCCGAGCTGGCCGCCGAGGGCTGGGCTCGTGATCTGGTCCGGCAGATCCAGATGGCGCGCAGGGAGGCCGGCCTCGGGGTCTCCGACGCCATCCGGTTGACGCTGGGTGTGCCCGACGAGCGGCATGGCTCGGCCGAACGCCATCTGGACATGATCAAGCGAGAGACCTTGACCACAGAACTGGACTGGGCGTCCCCGCAGGGAGAGGTCTCCCCGGCGACCGGGGCGTCGGTCACGGTGGAGAAGGTCCCACGCTGATCAGACCGTGACGATCTCGACCTGTCCGCCACGCTGAAGGTGACCGAGGAGGTGTGCCAGATCTCCAGGATCCGATGTGACGACCGCGGCAGCATGGTCGGCCGCGACCACCGCCACCACCGCGTCGGTCACATCGGCCATGCTGGCGGCTCCGCACAGCCGGCCGGCCCGCCGGGCGAGCTCGCCGTCGAGCGGTAGCTCGCGGCAGCCCTTGAGCAGGCGCGCCAGGTTGACCTGGCGGGCACCGTCGCGGAATACCTGCACGAGGGCGGGGGTGGGAACGACCGGCAACGAGCCCGCTTGTAGCGATGCGTAGTGCAGAGTCAAGACTCTTCGGCTCTGGCGGTCGGCGGCCACCAGTGCACCGGCGTCGTACACGAGCACCCCGCTCACTACGCCGCCGTCGAACTGTCGTTGCCTGCAGCGGCCCGTCTGGCGGCTCGTTCCAGCACGGCTCGCGCTTCGGCCAGTTCGGCCTCGTTCGGTGGCCCCATCTCGGCAAACACCTGCACCGCGGCCGCGCTGCCCTCGGCCAGCCTGGCCGCGTGCTCGGCGGCCTGGGACAACCAGGCGGACACACTCATCCCCCGCCACTGCGCCTGCGCCTCGGCCACGGCCAGCACCTCCGGTGGCATGGTGATGGTGATTCGCCGCATGCTCATACCTTGGATCATACTCTGGGTGCACCCTGGGC
>Ga0210378_10000575_pt1 | contig 18831 bp, 16 predicted proteins | sample PLM1_60_b1redo_FD_155465 | JGI IMG/M metagenome (GOLD analysis project Ga0210378, IMG submission 155465) | Groundwater sediment microbial communities from an aquifer in East River, Colorado, USA - PLM1_60_b1 redo | ecosystem: Environmental > Terrestrial > Soil > Riparian zone | place: USA: East...
CAACGGGCTGGACCGGCGGACCGGCCGCGACGGCGCCGCGCTGCTGGCGGCCGGGGAACGGTCGGGCATCCGTCACTACACCAGCTTCGAGGGCGAGCCGGGAGAGGGCGTCGTCGAGGTGTTCCTCGAAGCGTTCGCCGGCCCTGCCCGACTGCTGGTCGGCGGCGCCGGCCCGGTCGCCGACGCGCTGGCGGCGATCGGGGGGATCATCGGGTTGGCGGTCCAGGCCGAGGCGCCCGGCGCGGCCGGCTTCGACGCGGCCGCCCGCGGGCTCGGACCGGGCGACGCGGTGGTGTTCGTCGACCACGACGACCCGGCGCTGCTGCCCGCCGTCACCGCCGTGCTGCTCGGCCGGGTCGGCTACGTCGGGGTGATGGGCAGCCGCCGGCACACCCCCGGGTTCGTGGCCCGGCTACGCGAGGCCGGCGTCGACGTCGGCCGCCTGCGGAGCCCGACCGGGCTGGACCTCGGCGCCCGCCGGCCGCCCGAGATCGCGCTGTCGATCCTTGCCGAGGTCATGACCGTCACCCGCGGCCGGCCAGGCGGCAGCCTCGACATCGTCGGCGTCGGCGCAGAGAAAGGCCCCGAGTAGGCCGCCAGGGCGCGCCCGCCCGCGATCCTCCTCGGGGCCTTCCACCCCCGAACGGCACCTCCTCGCCGGACCGCCTCGGGCGGCGTCCCGGCATGCGTCGTAGCCCCGGGAGGAGGCCACGACGCCCGGTCCGGCGTGATCCACGCCCGACCTACCGTTCAACAGCACGGTGGCATACGTCTGGCCACCGTGCCGTTGTTCCGGACTCTGCCAGACCGTCCGCTTTCGGTCAATCCCCAGTTCCCTCGGGTTTCCCACCAGGACATACGCAGCCGCGCCTCCCTGGGTGCCGGCTGCGTCGAAGCAGATAGGCCATCGGGTGATGTCCCTTCTGCCAGACCTGGACGGCCCGCTCGACCGACCACCACCGATCGGCCGCCACCAGGCAGCGCTCGAACAGGCGAAGCTCGTGGGTGACCACCAGCAGGGCGGCGCCAGCAACCGCGACGCGAGCGGCCTCCTGGAGCACCGCCGGGTACAGCGCGGCGTTGTCCTGGTGGGAGCCCATGCGATGCCCGTACGGCAGGTCGGCCATCAGGACGTCGAAGGTGGCGTCCGCGAGGCCCATGGCGGTCGCGTCCATCCGCGCAAGCCCGACCGACGCGCCGAGGCCGGCGGCGGCAAGGTTCATGCGGGCCCCGGCGAGCGCGGACGGATCGAGGTCGCACCCGAGCGCCAGCGCCGGCCGGCCACGGGCGAACCGCTCGACCAGGAGGGTCCCTGACCCGCACATGAGGTTCAGCACCCGGTCGCCGCTCCTCGGCCTGGCCATGTCCACGACTGCCGCCGCGATCGTGGCGTTCAACGCCCCCGGCAGGTTGTGAACCCGCCACGCCCGCGTCGACAGCGGGCGAGGCGACAGCCGCGTCAGCAGATCCCACCCGGCAGGCACCCAGCGGGAGCGGCGGATCCGCAGGAGCAGCTCCCCGTCCTCGGGGTCGTACGCCAGACCGGAGCGCCGTGCCAGCTCCTCACGCAGCCGGCGGAGCGCCGCCGACTCCCTGCCGGGCGCGCTGAGCCGGAACGACGAGAACGAACCCGGGGGATGCAGCCTCCGTACCACCTCCACCTGGTCGAAGACGGTGGTGTCGCCAAGCAGCGCGCTGGGCCGGCGTCCCTCGACGGTGACGAGGAGATAGGCGGCCACCGCGATCCGCAGCCGCAGCAGGGCCGAGAGCGAGCCCGGGTAGCGGAAGCGGAGGGCGGTGGGATCATCGTCCGCGACCAGCTCGGCCTGCCGGCCGAGCGTTCGCCTGACCTCGTCGACGAGCAAGGGCTTCAGCCCGGCCAGCACCTCGCATTCGATCCTCACCCGCGCATTCTGGGTCTTGCCTGCAACCAAGCACCAGGGGATAGCATCCGGGCGACCGCCGGCGGCGTCGGGGTGGCCGGTGCAGGCTCGAGGGAGGTTCCCATGGCGCAGTCCTCACCGTCCCGGCACCGGATCCGCCGTGTCGTGCCGGCCCTCGTGGCGGCCGCGTTGGCGGCCACCCTGCTGGCCGCTCCGACCTCGACCGCCTCGCCGGACGCGGCCGCGGCCACAGCCGCGGTCCCGACGCTCGACTGGACCGACTGCGGCGACGGCTTCCAGTGCGCCACCGCCCGGGTGCCGCTGGACTACGACCGCCCGCGCGGCGCCAAGATCTCGCTCGCGCTCATCCGGCTGCCCGCCGGCGACCCGGCCAGGCGGATCGGCTCGATCTTCCTCAACCCGGGCGGGCCGGGCGGCTCCGGCGTGGACGCTGTCCGTGGGGCTGGGCCGATCCTCTACTCCGACGAGGTCCGCGCCCGCTTCGACCTGGTCGGCTTCGACCCGCGCGGCATCATCCGCAGCACCCCGCTGCGCTGCTTCGAGACCTTCGACCAGGCCCTGGCCACCCTGGCGCCGATGGCCTTCCCGGTGACGCGGCAGGAGGAGCGCATCTGGATCCGCGCCGACCGCGCGCTCGCCAGGGCCTGCGCGCAGCGCGGCGGCGCCATCCTCGACCACATGGCCACCGCCGACGTCGCCCGCGACCTCGACCTGCTGCGCCGCGCCGTCGGCGACGACAAGCTCAACTACGTCGGCTACTCCTACGGCACCTACCTGGGCGCCACCTACGCCAACCTGTTCCCCAACAAGGTCCGCGCCCTGGTGGTCGACGGCGTCCTGGACCCGATCGCCTGGGCGACCGGCCGCGGCGACCAGGCCCGCACGCTGCCGTTCTCGACCCGGCTCCGCAGCGACCAGGGCGCCCTGGCGACCCTCAACGAGTTCTTCCGCCTCTGCGACGCCGGCGCAGCCAACTGCGCCTTCTCCGCGGGCAACCCGAAGCGGCGCTTCGCCCGGCTCGCCGACCGCCTGCTGGAGGAGCCGCTCCAGCTCCCCGACGGCCAGGGCGGGACCTTCCCGTTCACCTACGCCGACCTGGTCGCCACCGCGCTCGGGGCGATGTACGACGCGGCCTCCTGGCCCTTCCTGGCCGAGTTCCTGCAGCAGCTGTGGGACCTGGCCCAGCCGCAGGCGGCCGCCACGCTGCGGACGCTGCGCGCCCGCCTCGGCGGCTTCCAGCAGGAGGACTACCCGAACTTCGTCGAGGGCTTCCCGGGGGTCGCCTGCTCGGAGACCGACAACCCGGCCAACGTCGGCGCCTGGGCGAAGGCGGCGCGGGCCTCCGACCGCAGGTTCCCCTACTTCGGCCGGCTGTGGACCTGGATCACCAGCATCTGCCAGCCGTGGCCGGGACAGGACGCCGACCGCTACGACGGCCCCTGGACCAGGCGAACCTCCAACCCGGTGCTGGTCGTCGGCAACCACTTCGACCCCGCCACCCGCTACCAGGGGGCGGTCACCCTGGCCAACCTGCTGCCGCGGTCGCGGCTGCTCACCCTGGCCGGCTGGGGGCACACCTCGCTGTTCGCGTCTGCCTGCATCGACGGGCACGTGAGCAGCTACCTGCTCACCGCCCGGGTGCCGCCGCAGGGCACCGTCTGCCAGCCGGACGTGGTGCCGTTCGCGCAGCCGGCCGTCCAGGCGCTGGTGGCCGGCGGCTCCTCGCCACGGTCCGTTGTGATCCCACCGATGATCCGCAGGCTCCTCGCCTCATGAAGGACGGGCCGCTGCGGGTCGGCGGCCGCACCTTGCAGGTCTCCAGCACCGACAAGGTGTTCTTCCCCGACGACGGCGTCACCAAGGGGGACCTGGTCGGCTACTACCACCAGGTGGCCGAGGTGATGGTCCCGCACCTGCGCGAGCGGCCCGTCAACCTGCAGCGCTTCCCCGACGGGATCAAGGCGTCCGGCTTCTTCCAGCAGGACGCCTCCGGCCACTTCCCGGACTGGATGCGGACGGTGACGGTGCCGCGCCGCGGCCGCGGCGGCACCGTCGACCACGTCGTCTGCGACGACGCCGCCACCCTCGTCTACCTCGCCAACCAGGGGACGGTGACCTTCCATCCCTGGACCTCGCGGGTCGACCACCTCGACCGCCCCGACCTGGTGATCTTCGACCTCGACCCCGACCCGGGCCAGGGCCTGGACGTGGTCCGGGCGGCCGCCAGGGCGGTCCGCCGAGCGCTCGAGGAGGTCGGGCTGGTCCCCTTCGTGCAGACCTCCGGCTCGCGTGGCTTCCACGTGGTCGGGCCGCTGCGGCCCGGCGCGGACGTCGAGGAGGTCAAGGCGTTCGCCGACGACCTCGCCAGGCTGGTCGCGGCCCGCGACCCGCGGCGGCTCACCGTCGAGCAGCGCAAGGCCAAGCGGGAGGGACGGCTGTTCCTGGACACCGGCCGCAACGCCTACGCGCAGACCGCGGTCGCGCCCTACTCGGTGCGCGCCCGCCCCGGCGCCCCGGTGGCCACCCCGATCGACTGGGACGAGCTCGGCCGCGTCGAGCCGCGCTCCTACCGGCTGCAGAACCTGCGCCGCCGCCTGGCCCGCAAGCCCGACCCGTGGGCCGGCATCACCGACCGGGCCGAGGCCTTCGAGCCGGCCCGGGCCCGCCTCGACGAGCTGCTGGCCGAGCTCCGGTCCCGTTGACCCTGCCCGCCGAGCGCGACCAGCTCAACACCCGGTCCGCGCCCCGGTTCGGCGAGCTGCGCGCCCACGTCTACGGGCTCGTGCAGCAGGCCAAGCAGGGTCGCCGGACGCCGGCGCGCACCCCCAGGGCGTGAGAGGCCGCCCGCACGCGGTGCGGCCGCCGGGCCGGCGACCGCCGGGCGGCGGGACGCTGGTCGCCGCGCTGATCATGGTCGCGCTCAACCTGCGGCCCGCGATCGCGTCCGTCCCGCCCGTGCTGCCCGACATCCAGCGCGACCTCGGCCTGTCCGGCGCCGCCGCCGGCGCGCTCGTCGCCCTCCCGGTCGTGTGCCTCGGGCTGTTCGCGCCGGTGGCGGCGCGGCTCGCCGGCCGCTTCGGGGTCGACCGGGTGGTGGCATGGGCCCTCGTGGTCCTCGGCGCCGGCACCCTCGCCCGGGCCGTCGGCGGGGCCGTGGGGTTGTTCGCCGCCACCTTCCTCGCCGGGGTCGGCCTGGCGGTCGGCGGAGCGCTGCTGCCAGGGATCGTCAAGGCCCACTTCCCCGCCGACCGCGCAGCCACCGTCACCGGCCTGTACACCACCGGCCTCACCGGCGGGGCGCTGCTGGCGGCCGCGCTCACCGTCCCGCTGCGCAACCTGCTCGGCGGGTCGTGGGCGCCGGCCTTGGCCGTCTGGGCGCTGCCAGCGGCCGCCGCGCTGGCGGTGTGGCGGCAGGTCGCGGTGCTGGCCGGCTCCGGCCCACCCACCGGCCCAGGGCCGTCCGAGGAGGCGTCGCCACCGCGCGGCGGGGCGCCGTGGCGCAGCGGCCTGGCCTGGCGGGTGACGCTGTACACCGGCCTGCAGTCGCTGCTGTTCTACGCGTCGCTGACCTGGCTGGCGCCGCTGTACCAGGCGCGCGGCTGGAGCCCGGAGCGGGCCGGCGCGCTGCTGGCGGTGTTCAGCCTCACCCAGCTCGTCGCCACGCTCGGGCTCCCGGTCCTGGCCGACCGGACCGGCGACCGGCGGCCCTGGATCGCGTTGTCGGTCAGCGCCTGCACCGCCGGGCTGCTGGCGGTCGCGGTGGCGCCGCTGGCGGCGCCCTGGCTGGTCGCCGCCGTGATCGGCTTCGGGACCGGCGGGCAGTTCGCGATGGCGCTGACGCTGCTGGTCGACGCGGCCGCCGACCCGGCAGCGTCGCGGCGGCTGTCCGGCATGGCGTTCCTGGTCGGCTACCTGCTGGCCGCGGCCGGGCCGGCGGCGGTCGGCGGCCTGTACGACGCCACCGGTGGCTTCACGGCGGCGTTCCTGGGGCTCACCGGCATCGGCGTGGTCACCCTGGCGTTCGGCGTCTCCGTCCGCCGCGGCGCGGTCGTCTGACCGTCAGCCTCGGCGCAGCCGCCGGTAGCGGCGGATCAGGGCGCTGGTCGAGCCGTCGTGGGCGGGCTCGAGCTCCACGGCCGGGTCGAGCTCGCCGGCGATCCGGGTCGCCAGCACCTTGCCGAGCTCCACGCCCCACTGGTCGAACGAGTTGACGTTCCAGACGACCCCCTGGGTGAAGACCTTGTGCTCGTAGAGGGCGACGAGCTGGCCGAGCACGCCGGGGGTGAGCCGGGGGGCGAGGATGGTGGTGGTCGGCCGGTTGCCGGGGAAGGTTCGGTGGGGCGCGAGGGCGGCCGGGACGCCTTCTGCCTCGACCTGCTCGCGGGACTTGCCGAACGCCAGCGCCTCGGTCTGCGCGAAGAAGTTCGCCATCAGTAGATCGTGGTGGTCGCCGACCTCCTCGACCGGCCGGCAGAAGCCGATGAAGTCGCAGGGGATCAGCCTGGTCCCCTGGTGGATGAGCTGATAGAAGGCGTGCTGGCCGTTGGTGCCCGGCTGCCCCCAGACGACCGGCCCGGTCGGCACCGCCACCGGCTCGCCGTCCAGGCCGACCGACTTGCCGTTGGACTCCATGTCGAGCTGCTGCAGGTAGGCGGGGAAGCGCCACAGGTACTGGCTGTAGGGCAGCACGGCGTGGGTCTCGGCGCCGAGGAAGTCGGCGTACCAGACGCCGAGCAGGCCGAGCAGCACCGGCAGGTTGCGCTCGAACGGGGCGGTCCGGAAGTGCTCGTCGATCGTGTGGAAGCCCGCCAGCATCTCGTCGAAGCGGTCGGGCCCGATGGCGACCATCAGCGACAGGCCGATCGCCGAGTCGTAGGAGTAGCGGCCGCCGACCCAGTCCCAGAGCTCGAACATGTTGGCCGGGTCGATGCCGAACTCGGCGACCTTCTGGGTATTGGTCGACACGGCGACGAAGTGCCGGCCGACCGCCGCCGGGTCGCCGAGGGCGCCGAGCAGCCAGTCCCGTGCCGTGCGGGCGTTGGTCAGCGTCTCCAGGGTGGTGAACGTCTTGGAGCAGACCACGAACAGGGTCTCGGGGGGGTCCAGGTCGCGGATGGCCTCGGCGACGTCGGCGCCGTCGACGTTGGAGACGAACCGGAACGTCCGCGACCGGTCGCTGTAGCCCCGCAGCGCCTCGTAGGCCATGGCCGGGCCGAGGTCGGAGCCGCCGATGCCGATGTTGACCACGTTGCGGACCGGCCGGCCGGTGTGCCCGAGCCAGCGGCCGGCGCGGACCTCCTCGGAGAACGCGCGCATCCTGGCCAGCACGGCGTGGACCGCCGGGACGACGTCGTCGCCGTCGACCAGGATCGAGCTGCCCAGCGGCGCCCGCAGCGCGACGTGGAGCACGGGCCGGTCCTCGGTGACGTTGATCCGCTCGCCGGCGAACATGGCGTCGATCCGCCGGCGCAGCCCGGCCCGCTCGGCGAGGGCGACCAGCAGCCGGACCGTCTCGTCGGTGACGCGGTTCTTCGACCAGTCGAGGTACAGGTCGCCGGCCTGGCCGGTCATGCGCTCGCCGCGGCCGGGGTCGGTGGCGAACAGGTCGCGGAGGTGGACGCCGTCCAGCTCACCGTGGTGGCGCTCCAGCGCCCGCCACTCCGGGGTCTGGTCGATGCGGGTGGCCATGGCGTCAAGGCTACCGCAGCATCATCGCGGGCCTCCCGGAGCGACCACGGGCAGCCCGCCGGGGGGGCCGTGCTCGATCAGCCGCGCCAGCGCGGCGGTGTCGGCGTGGGCGGCGACCAGGTCGCCGAGGGTGTCCAGCCGCTCCTCGCGGACCTCGGCGAACGGCCGGCCGCCCGCCACGAAGTCGAGGCCGCGGAGCCCGGCGACCCAGCCGAGCAGGGCGCGGCGCAGCTCGTCGCCCTCCAGCAGCCCGTGCCAGCTCGTGCCGAGAACCGCGCCGGCGCGGCAGCCCTCCTCGCCACCGCCCGCGGTGGCCAGCAGCGGCGCGGCGCCGAAACGGCGGGTGCGGCCGTGATGGATCTGGTAGCCCGCGGCGGGCGCGCCACCCAGCCACGGGACCGTCCCCGCCGCGGTGGCGAGCGCCTTGTCGGCCTCGAAGACGGTCTCCGCCGGGAGCAGGCCGAGGCCCTCGACCTCGCCGGCGGCGCTCTCGACCCGGTCGACGATCCGCTTGCCGAGGAGCTGGTAGCCGCCGCAGATCCCGAGGATCGGGTCGCCCCTGGCGGCCCGCCGGCGAAGGGCGCGGTCCAGCCCGCTGGAGCGCAGCACGGCCAGGTCCTCCACGGTCGCCTTGGTGCCGGGCACGACGACCAGGTCGGCGCCGGCCAGGTCGGCGGCGGCGTCAGTGAAGCGGACCGTGACGCCCGGCTCGGCGGCGAGCGCGTCCAGATCGGTGAAGTTCGAGAGCCAGCGCAGCCGCACGACCGCGACCAGCAGCGGGTCGCCTCCGAGCGGCGGGCCGGCCGCCGGGCGGGGCGCGTCCAAGGCGAGCGAGTCCTCGGCGTCCAACCACAGGCCCCGCACCCACGGCAGCACGCCGAGCACGGGCCGCCCGGTCAGCGCCTCGAGCTGCCGCACGCCGGGGGCGAGCAGGTCGGGGTCGCCGCGGAACTTGTTGACGAGCAGGCCGGCGACCAGCGCCTGGTCGGCGGGCTCGAGGAGGGCGAGAGTGCCGTACAGGCTGGCGAACACCCCGCCGCGGTCGATGTCGCCGACCAGCAGCACCGGCAGATCGGCGGCACGGGCCAGCCCCATGTTGGCCAGGTCGCCGGCGCGCAGGTTGATCTCGGCGGGGCTGCCGGCGCCCTCGCAGACCACCACGTCGAAACGGGATCTGAGGTCCGCGAGCGCGTTCAGCGCCAGCTTCCGGAGCCGCGGCCGGAATTCCTGGTAGGAGCGGGCGTCGGCGACCGCGAGGGGCTTGCCGAGCACCACCACCTGGCTGGCGCGGTCGCTGGTCGGCTTGAGCAGGATCGGGTTCATCGCCGCCTCGGGTGGCACCCGCGCCGCTGCCGCCTGGGCGGCCTGCGCGCGGCCGATCTCCGCGCCGTCGGGCGTGACCGCCGAGTTCAGCGACATGTTCTGCGCCTTGAACGGCGCCACCCGGACCCCCTGCCTGGCCAGCCAGCGGCAGATCCCCGCCACGACCACGCTCTTGCCGGCGTCCGACGCGGTCCCCGCTACCAGCAGCGCCCCTCTCACCCGGGGCACCTCCTTGGGTCCATAGCTGGGCCGCCGGCCAGCTCGCTTCCCGGTGAGCCAGCCGGCAACGCGTCCGGCACTATGCCTGGCGCGCCCATGGTCGTCAATCGCGGTCCGTAACGGGAGAGGGCTGGATCAGACCGGGATAATGTGGTCGTCGGTTCTCTGGCCGGAGGAGGGTGCGTGTGGCCGGGTATGTGTCGCGAGGCTTCAGGAGGCGACGGCGCGCCGACGACGACGACGCCGGGCGCCTGCCACCCGGCCAGTACGCCGAGCCTGGCTTCCCGGTGCTCAGCGCCGGCCCGACCCCCCGGGTCGACCTGGCCGAGTGGCGGCTGCGGGTGGAGGGGCTGGTCGCCCGGCCGCGGGAGTGGACCTGGGAGGAGGTCCAGGCGCTGCCGCGCTCCACCTTCGAGGGCGACATCCACTGTGTCACCAAGTGGAGCAAGCTCGGCACCAGCTTCGCCGGGGTGTCGGTCGACGTCCTCCTCGACCAGACCGAACCGCTCCCCGAGGCGACCCATGTGATCGCGTTCTGCTACGGCGGCTACACCACCAACCTGCCGCTGGAGGACGTCCGCGACGGCAAGGCGTGGGTGGTATGGGAGCACGAGGGCGGGCCGCTGCCGCCGGAGCACGGCGGGCCGGCGCGGCTGCTCGTCCCGCACCTGTACTTCTGGAAGAGCGCCAAGTGGCTGGCGGGGCTGCGGCTGATCGACCACGACCAGCCCGGATTTTGGGAGTCGCTCGGATACCATAATCGCGGCGATCCCTGGCGGGAGGAGCGCTATTGGGGCGACTGAGCTGGCGGCTTGCCCGCGTCGCCGAGATCAAGCCGGAGACCCCAAGGGTCGCCAGCCTGGCCCTGGACGTGCCGAGCTGGGACGGTCACCAGGCCGGCCAGCACGTCGACCTGCGCCTCACCGCCGAGGACGGCTACCAGGCCGAGCGCAGCTACTCCATCGCCTCGGCCCCCGACGGCCAGCGGGTCGAGCTCACCGTCGAGCGCCTCGACGACGGCGAGGTCTCGCCCTACCTGGCCGGCGAGGTCCGGCAGGGGGACCAGCTCGAGCTGCGCGGGCCGATCGGCCTCTACTTCGTCTGGCAGCCGGGGCTCGGCGGGCCGCTGCTGCTGGTGGCCGGCGGCTCGGGAGTGGTGCCCCTGATGGCGATGCTGCGGCACCGGGCGGCGTCCGGGAGCCGCGTGCAGACCCGGCTGCTGTACTCCTCACGGACGCTCGAGGACGTCATCTACCGCGAGGAGCTGGAGCGGCTGGCCGTCGCCGGCGACGGCCTGACCGTCACCCACACCCTGACCAGGGCGCAGCCGCCCGGCTGGCAGGGCTACAACCGACGCATCGACGCCGCCATGCTGAAGGAGGTGGGCTGGCCCCCGGACGAGCGGCCGCTCGCCTACGTGTGCGGGCCGACCCGGCTGGTCGAGGCGGTCGCCGACGACCTGGTCGCGCTCGGCCACGACCCGTTCCGGGTCAAGACCGAGCGCTTCGGACCGACGGGGGTGCAATGACATGGACGAGGCCGATCTCCGGATGGACGGCAACCACGTGGCCGGGATGCTGGCCGAGGTGTTCCAGTTCGACATGACGGTCGAGTGGAGCGGCTGCGCGGCCTGCGGCGACCGCCACCAGCTCGGCGCCCTGCAGGCGTACGGCCACGGCATGGGCGCGGTGCTGAGCTGCCCGAGCTGCGGCCAGACGCTGCTGCGGGTCGCCCGCGGCGGCGGCCGCTGGTGGCTGGACCTGCGCGGCATGGCCTGGCTGCAGCTCGACGAGGGCGCCCGCCTGCCCGAGTGATGGGCTCATAGCCCGCGGCGCCAGATCTCGAGTCCTCGAGTCATACCCCGATCAAGCCAACGCTCGAACCGATCGGTCACCGACGACTCGTCTTCTTTGTAGTTGATCTGGAACAGCTCGTCAGAGGCAGCGGTGATGTCGACCGCCTGCCTTTGGCCTTCCTCGACCTCTTCGGTCCGGAAGAAGTAGAGAGAAACCCCGATGAGGCCCCTGTATTCTCGCCCTATCGCGGTGAACGACAGCACGAGGTTGACTTGCGTCTCGGTGATGAGGGCTAGTCGAACCCAGGCGTTGTATTCCCTTGTGTTCGCGAAGTAGTCGAGTTGGTGCGCTGCCTCGATAGTCTGCCAACGATACCAGTTCCTGCGCCGCCCGGCATCCGGCTCGGAGTCCGCGAAGAAGCGGTGAGAGACTACATGCCTTCCGACCTCTTGCTCGAGTCGGGCAGCGACGGATTCGAACTTCTCTCGTGCTCTGCCGGCGAGCTTCTCGGCGACCTCCTTGGCGCGCTGCCACTCGCGACGAAGGGCCTCGTTGCGAGCAGCGAAGAGATCACCGATCGAGGAGATCACCTGCTCGATTCGCTCTTCCTCCTGCAGCACCTCACGGGCGATGCCGAGCGCTTTGACAAATGCTTTTCTCTCCAACGCGGAGAAAAGGCTGACAAGAGGAAGCAAGGCCCCTCTGTCGGCTTCCTCCAGGGCGTCGATGTACCGCTCTCGGTCGTCGCGGGTGACCACTAGCGGAAACCAGCCCGCCTTGATGAACACCAGCGATGCGAGCGCCCGGGCCACTCGCCCGTTGCCGTCCTGGAATGGATGTATCTGTGCGAAACGATGATGGAGCCAGGACGCCTCGATCTCCGGCGGCACCATCTTGGACTCGTGCTCGTGGTGCATGGCAATCAGACGGTCCATCTCAGAAGCCACCTGTTCAGGTGGGCAGTACTCGTGGATGGAGCCGTTCACACCTGTGGGGTTGTTGGGAAGCTGCTTCCACTCGCCATGAAGGAGAGGGATCTCGACATCCTTTCCGAACTGGTCTTTGCCTGAGGTGGTGGCCTGACGCCGGGTCATCAGGGAGTGAAGCTCCTTGACGAAGCCGGTCGACAGCGGCCGCTCGCCGCGAACCACCTCGAAGACCCAGTCGATGGCTGACTCCTGGTCTTGAATGATGCCGGCCACCAGATTGGGATCTTTGTTGGTGGCCTCGTCAGGAATGAGACTGGAGTCGATGCCCCGCTCGATGAGCAGCGCGGTGATTCCACGATCCAGGGAATAGATCCGTTCAAGAATGCCAGTCTCGATGGCCCATTCCCGCTGCAGACGCTCATTGAAACGACGGAGAGCAGCCGAGTCCTGGAGCGATTCCCGCTGCTCGAGCCATACTTCGCTCAGCGAGCGCAGCTCCGTGCTCGCCATGACTTCGTAACCTGCCGGCAGGTCTTCGACAGGATGCCACTTGTGAAGTATCGGCTGGTTCAATTCTCGGCTCCTCTATCGGAAGTCCGATGATCTTGTCCCGGCCATCGACACTCTATCCCGACCACGGATTCAATCCAACCACATGGCGAGGCGGTCACGTGTTGGCAGGCCAACTCCACCCGCAGTGCGAAACGGACGGTGAAGGCGCCAGCGGGTCGACCAGCCTGACAGGTGGCGGTGCCGAGCGCGTCGCCTGCCCGGCTGATCTCAGCTGCCCGTAATTGCGTTGACCGGGTTGGCGACGTTTCGTACGGTTGCGGGGCTCCCCGAGGTCCGGCGCTCGTGGATGTTCCATGCCTGCTTCCAGCTCGAACTGGCGGCCGCTGGCCGCGCTGCTGCGCCCGATGCTCGGGCGCATCGCCCTGTTCGCCGCGGTGCTCGCGACCGCCTGTAGTCGCTTGAGCTGCGCAGGCTCAGCGCCGTCCGCCCGTCCTCGGGCCGCGGCGTCCGCGGGGCCGACCTGCTGCTGCGGCGCGGCACGCTGACGGTGGTCAGCGGACCGGTCGGGTCGGGCAAGACCACGCTGCTGCGCGCACTGCTCGGACTGCTGCCGCTCGACGCCGGGCAGCCACGCTGGAACGGCAGGCCGGTCGACGACCCGGCCGCCTTCCTGGTCCCGCCGCGCTGCGTCTACGTGCCCCAGGTGCCCCGGCTGTTCAGCGAGTCGCTCGCGGACAACCTGCTGCTCGGCGCGTCGCCACGGCCGGGGACCTGGCCGCCGCCGTGCGGCTGATCGTCCTGGACGACGCCTCTAGCCCCCCCCTCTAGCCCTGGACCTCGACACCGAGGCGCGCCTCTGGGAGCGGTTGCTGACCGGTGAGACGACCTGCCTGGCCGTCTCCAACCGGGCCGCCACGCTGGCCCGCGCCGACCTGGTGGTCCGGCTCGACCATGGACGCGTGGTCGGCTGAGGCCGTGGGACACGGGTTGGCCGGCGCCCTCACCGTTCCGCCGGCCTGGTGGCGGTGGGAGGGCTCGCCGCCCCGGCCCGGCGCCACCGCCGCTCCGCCGCCAGCGTCGCCACCAGCAGCGCGACGAGGCCGACGAGCTGCACCGCCGCGGCGAGGTGGACCCCGAGGAGCACCGTGCCGAGCGCCACCACCGCTGCTGCCGCGCGGTAGCCGACCGGCCGGATCCCCAGCACCCGCCGGAACGCCACCTCGCCGGCCAGGAAGATCGCGACCCCGCCGGCGAGCGTGAGCGCGGGTCCGATGCCCAGCTCGTCCTCGACGTGGCCGATCGACCGCTTCACCCCCGCGGCGATCGCGATCACGCCCAGCAGCATCGGGACGTAGGCGTAGAAGTAGGCGTTGTGGGCCAGCTGCCAGCGCCGCTCCACCGAGGCCGAGCGGAGGGCGTGCTCGGCGGCCCGCTCGTCGCCGGCGAAGTAGGTCCACCACAGCGCCGCGGCGAGCACCAGCCCCAGCACCGCCGCGGCGAGCAGGCCGAGGTCCAGCGGCACGTCGCCGAGCCCGATCCCGATCGCGACGACGGACTCGCCGAGCGCCACGATCAGGAGCAGCCCGTGCCGCTCGACGAAATGGGCCGGGCGGACCCGCAACTGCGTCGCCGCTCGCGCCGCCAGCCGGGGCGTCACGAACTGGTTGATGATCGGGACCAGCCAGAGGGCGTACGCGGCGGGCCCGTCGAGGAATCCCGCGACGACCACGCTCAGCGCCGCCAGGACGTTGGGCGCCACGAACCGCAGCACCACGGCACCGAACGCCTCGGCGTACAGCCCGCCATGGACGAGGACGACCAGCAGGTAGCCCAGGCCGAAGGCGACACCGCCGCCGTCGAACGCGGTGGGGATGGCGAGCGCACAGACCAGGAACGCCGCCATGCCGAGGACGAGCAGCAGCCGGCGGGCCGGCCGGTCGGGCGGCACCTGGTTGGTGAGCCAGGCGTAGGCGCCGTACATCCAGAACAGCACGTCGAAGATCAGCACCACCCTGGCGATGCTCTCGGCGGAGAGGTCGTCGGCAAGCAGGGTGGTGAGCTGGGTCAGCGTGAACACGAAGACCAGGTCGAAGAAGAGCTCCAGGGTCGAGACCCGCAGCTCCTGCTCGCCCTGCACGCCCTATGCCTCCTCCACCCGCAGCGCGAACCGGGCGGTGAAGGCGCCACCCGGCTCGACCAGCGGGCAGGTGCCGGCGCCGAGCGCGTTGGTCGACGCGGTCATCGGCTCCAGGCAGACGAACTCGCCGCCTGGCGGCACAAACACCTGGGCGTACCGGTAGCCGTCGCCGTAGTCGACCAGCAGGCGGTGGCCGCCCGCCTCCAGCCCCAGCGTCCGCTCGGGCCCGAGCGCGTACAGGTCGTCGAAGGTCCGGTCGCCCAGCGCCTCGGCCTCGGCCGGCTCGTGGCCGGCGAACCCCGACGGCAGGCCGCGGTCGTCGAGCTCCAGGTGCTCCCGCTCCGGCAGCAGCAGCCGCCAGGCGCTCCGCGGCGGCCCGGGCAGGCGGAGATACGGATGCCAACCGAACGCGACCGGCACCGGCCGGCTGCCGCTGGCCCGCAGGGTCGTCGCCACCGCCAGCCCCGCCCCGGCCACGGCCGCCTCCACGACCAGCTCGTGGGGGAACGGGAACGCGGCCAGCAGCTCCGGCCAGGCGTAGTCGAAACTGGCACGCAGCACCGCCCGCTCGGCCTTGGCGGCCAGCAGTTCCAGCCGCCAGCCCGGATGGGCGGTCAGGGTGCCGTGGATCGGCAGGCCGTTCGGGTCGGTGTGCAGCGCCACGCCCTCCAGGTCGACCTCGACCCCGGCGGTCCGGTAGCGCCGGCTCCCCAGCCGGTTCGCCCATGGCGCCAGGATCGGCAGCCCGGTGACGTGGCCGTCGCGGTAGCCGGCGACCCCGCCGGGCAGGGCGAGCAGCTCCTCGCCCTGGTGGCGCAGGCTGGACCCGAGCAGGCCGAGCCCCGGCAGGAAGGTCGCCTCCAGCTCGCCGGCGGTGAGGGTCACGGCGGCCTCGCCGTCGAAGCTGCCGACCCGGACGGACGGGACCATGCCGGCCGGGGGCTCACTCACCGGTGGGGAGCTCCTCGTGGCCGCCGAACTCCTTGCGCATCGCCGACAGCAGCTTGTCGGCGAAGTCGGCCTGCCCGCGAGAGGCGAACCGCTCGTACAGCGCGGTGGTCAGCACGTGGGCGGGGACGCCGGTCTCGACCGCCGCGGCCACCGTCCAGCGGCCCTCGCCGGAGTCGGAGACGTGGCCGCTGAAGCCCGCGACGTCGGGGTCCTGGAGCAGGGCGTGGGCGGTCAGGTCCAGCAGCCAGGAGCCGATGACGCTGCCGCGCCGCCACACCTCGGCGACGGCCGCGGTGTCGATGTCGTAGCGGTAGTAGGCGGGGTCGCGCAACGGGGCCGTCTCGGCGCTGGCCGCGTCCTGGTGGCTGCCGGCGTCGGCGTGCCCCAGGATGTTCAAGCCCTCGGCGTAGGCGGCCATGATCCCGTACTCGATGCCGTTGTGGACCATCTTCACGAAATGGCCGGCGCCGACAGGGCCGCAGTGCAGGTAGCCGTGCTCGGCGGCGGCCGGCTCGCCGTCCCGGCCGGGGGTCCGCGCTGCCGCCTCCACCCCGGGCGCGAGCGTCCGGAAGATCGGCTCCAGCCGTCGGACCACCTCGGCCTCGCCGCCGATCATCAGGCAGAACCCCCGGTCCAGGCCGAACACCCCGCCGCTGGTGCCGACGTCCAGGTAGTGGATGCCCCTGGCGGCCAGGACCTGTGCGCGGTGGATGTCGTCGCGGTAGTAGGAGTTGCCGCCGTCGATCACCACGTCGCCGGGCTCCATCCGCGCCGCCAGCTCGTTGACCGCCCGGCCCGCGACCCCGGCCGGCACCATCACCCACGCCGCCCTCGGCGGGCTGAGCATGGCCGCGAGCTCGTCCAGCGACGAGGCGCCGGCCGCCCCTTCGCGCCGGAGCCGGTCGACGGACTCGGGGTTGACGTCGAAGACGACGGCGTCGTGGCCGCCGCGCAGCAGCCGCCGGACCAGGTTGGCCCCCATGCGGCCGAGGCCGATCATGCCCAGTTGCATGATGGCCAGCCTATCAGCGGGTCACGAGCACGATCTCGAACGAGTACAGCGACGCCCGGTACAGGTGGTCGGCCAGCTCGACGGCCTGCCCCGAATCGTTGTAGGTGGTCCGTTGCATGGTCAGCAGCGGTTCGCCCTTGCGGGCGTGCAGCAGCCTCGCCTCGGCCGCGGTGGCCGCTCGGCCGCCGATCGTCTGCGACGCCAGATGCAGCCCGACGCCGGCGGCGCGCATGAGCTGGTAGAGCCCGGCCCGCTCGAGGGCCGCGGCGTCGAGCTCGACCATGCCGGGGGGGAGCCAGTTGCGCATGACCGCGAGCGGGTCGCCGTCGGCGTAGCGCAGCCGCTCCAGCGCGACGACCGGGCTGCCGTCCTCGACGCCGAGCGCGTGGGCGACCAGGTCGGTGGCGGGGACGGTCTTCAGCGACAGCACGTTCGTCCGCGGGTTCTTCCCGCCCGTCGCGAGGTCGTCGTAGAGGCTGCTGAGCTGGACCGGGCGTCGCACCTTGGGGTGGACGACCTGGGTGCCGACCGCGCGCTTGCGCACCACGTAGCCGCGGTCGACCAGGTACTCGATCGCGCGGCGCAGCGTCGGGCGGGACACGCCGAGCTGCTCGGCCAGCACCAGCTCGGTGTCCAGGCGCGTGCCGGGCGGCAGCTCTCCGGACTCGATGGCGTACTCCAGCCGCTGCGCGACCTGGTAGTACAGCGGGACCGGGCTGGTGCGGTCGACGGTGATCGACGCAGCAGAGAACGCCATGGCCTCCTCACCTAACCTTGTCAGTAGGTTATGACAAGGGGTTGACAGCAACCTTCGGAAGCAGTAGCTATGTCAGTACAACAATAACTCCTGAACTCCTGACAAGCTAGCGTCTCTGCTTGCGGCAAGCATGGTGGGGAGGCGGCACCATGCAGGTGGCACCGTTCGACGTCCTCACGATGGGGCGCATCGGCGTCGACATCTACCCGCTCCAGGTCGGGGTGTCGCTGCGAGCGGTCGAGACGTTCGGGAAGTACCTCGGCGGCAGCGCCACCAACGTCGCGGTGGCCGCCGCCCGCTACGGCCGGCGCAGCGCGGTGATCACCCGCACCGGCCAGGACCCGTTCGGCGAGTACCTCCACGACGCGCTCCGGAAGTTCGGCGTGGACGACCGCTACGTCACCGCGGTCCCGGGCCTGCCGACGCCGGTGACCTTCTGCGAGATCTTCCCGCCGGACCACTTCCCCCTCTACTTCTACCGCTTCCCGAAGGCGCCCGACCTCGAGATCGCCACCGACGAGCTCGACCTCGACGCGATCCGCGCGGCGCGGGTCTTCTGGGTGACGGTGACCGGCCTCTCCCAGGAGCCCAGCCGCGGCGCGACGCTCGCCGCCCTGGAGGCCAGAGCCAGGTCGGGCATCACCATCCTCGACCTGGACTACCGGCCGATGTTCTGGCCCTCCAGGGAGGAGGCCAGGACCTGGGTGCAGCGGGCGCTGCCCCACGTCACGGTCGCGGTGGGCAACCTCGACGAGTACGACACCGCGGTCGGGGTGCGCGAGCCGCGGGCGGCGGCCCAGGCGCTGCGTGACCGCGGGGTCCAGGTGGTGGTCGTCAAGCAGGGTCCCAAGGGGGTGCTGGCCAGGGACGACCACACCGAGGTCGAGGTGCCGCCGGTGCCCGTCGAGGTGGTCAACGGGCTGGGCGCCGGCGACGCGTTCGGCGGGGCGCTCTGCCACGGGCTGCTGGCCGGCTGGGACCTGGAGCGGGTGATGCGGTTCGGCAACGCCGCCGGTGCCATCGTCGCCTCCCGGCTCGCCTGCGCCGACGCCATGCCCGACGCCGCCGAGGTGCAGGCCGTGCTCGAGGAGGCCGTCAATGCGCGATGAGCAGTACCGAGCCGTCCTCGACGTGCGCACCCGCCACCCCGGCGCGATCGCCACCTTGGCGGCCCGGCGGGCGCGCTCCGCCTCGCTGTTCAACGAGCACGGCAAGCTCATGGTGATCGCGGCCGACCACCCGGCGCGCGGCGCGCTGCGCGCCGGGCCGAAGGGGCTGGCCATGGCCGACCGCGTCGAGCTGCTCGACCGGCTCTGCCTCGCGCTGTCCCGCCCCGGCGTCAACGGCGTCCTCGGCACCCCCGACATCCTCGAGGACCTGCTGGTCCTCGGGGCGCTGGACGGCAAGGTCGTGATCGGCTCGATGAACCGCGGGGGCCTTGCCGGGACGGTCTTCGAGATCGACGACCGCTTCACCGGCTACGACGCCGGGTCGCTGGCCGCGGCCGGCTTCGAGGGCGGCAAGATGCTGCTGCGCATCGACCCCGACGACCCGGCCACCGTCGCCACCGTCGAGGCCTGCGCCCAGGCGGTCAGCGCGCTC
>Ga0210378_10000576_pt1 | contig 18819 bp, 19 predicted proteins | sample PLM1_60_b1redo_FD_155465 | JGI IMG/M metagenome (GOLD analysis project Ga0210378, IMG submission 155465) | Groundwater sediment microbial communities from an aquifer in East River, Colorado, USA - PLM1_60_b1 redo | ecosystem: Environmental > Terrestrial > Soil > Riparian zone | place: USA: East...
GGCGATGTTGAACGGCACGCTGACGAGGTCGCCTTCCTTGATGAACTCGACGTCGCGGCCGGCCTCGATGACCTCGCCGGTGATCTCGTGGCCGAGGGTCTGCCCCTCGGGGGCGGTGGTCCGGCCGCGGACCATGTGCTGGTCGGAGCCGCAGATGTTGGTGGCGACAACCCTGAGGATGACGCCGTGCTGCAGCTGCCGGTTGCCCTGCTCTGGCAGCTCGAGCTTGGGGTAGTCGAGGTCCACGACCTCGACGTGGCCGGGACCGGTGTAGACCACGCCACGGTTGGTGTCCGCCATTGCTGCTCCTCCCTGGTCGGTGCCCTTCGCGCGGTCCCTACCCACTCATGCGGAACCAGACACTAAGGCAATCAGCGACGATCCTGCCCGCCGGTGACATCCGGCACTGCCGCCCACTTCGCCGACGCTGCGCTCGAGGCAGAGCTGTCCTGCCCAGCGCTCTGGCTGAGCCCGACCTTCCGTGCCACACTGCTGGCACGATGCGAAGGAAGACAACCCTGTACCTGGACGACGAGTTGCTCAGGGCAGCGGCCGAACTGGCAGCGCGGAGCGGCCGCCAGGAGAATGACATCATCGAGGAAGCGCTTCGCCGCTACTTTGGGCTTGAAGCCATCGTCCGGCGTATCCAGGCTCGCGGCGACCTCGACGAGGATGAGAGCGTCGTGGTGGCCTACGACGAGCTTGACGCGCTGCGCGCCGAACGCGCCAAGCAGGCGTGAAGGTCGTTCTCGACCCAGGCGTGTTCGTTGTCGCTACGCAAGCCCAACCGAGGTTGACCGGCTCGTCGCTGAGCTCTCCGCCATCGCGATCATAGCCGAGGACCCACCTGATCCTCCGTCGGTGACACGCGACCCTGGCGATGACTACCTGGTCGCCCTGGCGGTCGCCGCCGACGCCGACGCCGGCGCCGACGCTCTGGTGTCTGGTGACCGTGACTTGACCGATCTGACCGGCGCTGGCGTGGCGGTGCTTACACCACGAGGGCTCATCGAGCAGCTCGACGCGCTATCCCGCTGATGAGCGGCACGCCGGCCGTGATGATGGCAGCGCGCCACCGTGGCCTCACGCATGCCGCCTGGCTACGCCGGACTTCTCACGCTGGCATGAGCTGGAAGGCGATCAGCGACGAGACGGGCGACCCCCAGGTGCCGACGGCGACGGCGACCAGCAGCGTGAGGATCTCCCCGGCCTGCTGGACGGCGCCGAGCATGTCACCGCTGACGCCGCCGATGCGGCGGCGCGCCAGCCGCCCGAGCCAGAGGGCGGCGGCGCCGGCGAGGGCGGCCGCCGGCAGCGCCCAGGCGCCGAGCAGCGCCCCGGCGAGGACCAGCCCGCTGGCGACGCCGAGCAGCGCCTGCCGGCCACCGAGCGCCCGCACGTAGGCCGCCCCCAGCCCCGTCTCGGCGGCCGGCGGGAAGGCGCTCATGACGCCGACGGCGGCCGCCCTGCCGAGGGCGTGGGCGGCGGGCAGGGCGGTCAGCGCCGAGGCGGGGCTCAGCGCGGCCACGGCCACCACCCGCAGCAGCAGGCTGGCGGCGACCGCGACCACCCCGAAGGTGCCCAACCGCGGGTCCTTGAGGATGCGGACGGTGTCCTCCCGGTCGACGCCGCCCATGAAGGCGTCGGCGGTATCGCCCAGGCCGTCCTCGTGGAACGCCCCGGTGACGGCGACCCCGGCGGTGACCGCGACGGCGGCGGCGACCAGCGGCGGCAGCAGCGCGGCGCCGCCGGCGTACAGGCCCCCGACCGCCACCCCGACGAGGGCGCCGACCAGCGGGAACCAGGGCACGGAGCGGGCGATCTCGGCGGGCTGCGCCGGGCCGGTCCCGGTCGGCAGCCGGGTCAGGAACGACACCGCGCCGAGCAGACCCCTCACGGCCGCTCCAACCCCCATTCGGCGAAGGTAGCGACCTCGGTCACGGCCGCGGCGGCCAGCCGCAGCAGCGGCACCGCGGCCAGGGCGCCGCTGCCCTCGCCAAGGCGCAGGTCGAGGTCGAGCAGCGGCGGCTTGCCGAGCCACTCCAGCAGCGCCCGGTGGCCGGGCTCGGCGGAGCGGTGGCCGGCGACCGCGTGCGCCAACGCGCCCCGGTGGAGCGCCTCCAGCGGCGCGACCGCGGCGGCGACCACGAACCCGTCCAGGACCAGCGGCAGCGGGCGCAGCCGCGCCTCGGTGGCCGCCCCGGCGATCGCCGCCAGCTCGGCGCCGCCGACCTGCCTGAGCACCTCCAGCGGGGCGGCGGCGCCGACCCGGCGCCTGGCCGCCTGGACCGCGGCGAGCTTGCGGGCGTAGCCGGCGTCGTCCACGCCGGTCCCCCTGCCCGTCAGCGCCTCGACGTCGCCGCCGAGCAGGGTGGCGGTGACCGCCGAGGCCGCGGTGGTGTTGCCAATGCCCATCTCGCCGAGCACCAGCAGGTCGGTGTCGAGGTCGGCCACCGCGCGCCTGCCGGCCTCGAAGCAGGCGCGGAACCGCGCGGGGCCGAGAGCCGGCTCGCTGGCCAGGTCGCCGGTCGGGTCGCCGACGCCGACGTCGACGACGTGCAGGGCGGCGCCGACGTGGCGGCTCATCGCGCAGGCGGTGGCGGCGCCCTCCCGCAGCGCCTCCAGCATCGCGGCGGTGACCTCCGCGGGGTAGGCGCTCACGCCCTGGCGGGCGACGCCGTGGTCGGCGGCGAACACCACCGCCGCGGGACGGCGCACCGCCGGCCTGTCCGTCCCCTGCCAGCCGGCCAGCCATCCCGCCAGCTCGTCCAGCCTGGCCAGCGCCCCGGCGGGCCGCAGCACGACGGCGGCCCGCCGCGCCACCGCGGCCGCCGCGCGCTCGTCCGGCCCCGGCGCGCCGGCCAGCAGCCCGGCGACCTCCTCATCCACCGGTTGCGGCTCCCGGCTCACGGGCCACCCCACCCAGGCGACCGGGCGCGGCTCCGCCGAGCGCGGCCATCGGGTCCTGCAGCGGCAGGGCGCGGCCCGCGACCAGCAGCAGGGCCTGCTCGGCGGCGGCGGCCCAGGTGGCGTTGACCTGGCCGAGCAGGTCCCGGTAGCGGCGGGCGAGCGCGTCCGCGGGCACGATGCCCGAGCCGACCTCGTTGCTGATCGCCAGCGTGGGCGCGGCCCTCGAGGCCGCCAGCGCCGCGGCCGCCAGCGCCCGCCGCTCCACCTCCGCGTCGTCCACGCCCAGCTCCATGAGGTTCGACACCCACAGGGTGAGGCAGTCGACGATCACCAGCGCGCCCGCCGCCACGTCCCGCAGGGCCGCCTCCAGCTCGCGGGGGGCCTCGACCGTCCGCCAGCCGGCCGGCCGCTCGGCGCGGTGCCGCTCGATCCGCGCGGCCATCTCGGCGTCGCGGGCCTCGGCGGTGACCACCACCTCCACCGGGCCGGTCCAGGCGCCGGCGGCCCGGACCGCCAGGGCGGACTTGCCGCTGCGCGCGCCGCCGAGCAGCAGGGTCAGCGCCATCAGAAGTCGATGCCACGCCTGGCCGCGACGCCGCTGTCGTAGGCGTGCCTGACCTTGCGCATCTCGGTGACGGTGTCGGCGACCTCGACCAGCGCCTCGGGGGCGTCGCGGCCGGTGGCGACCACGTTGACCGCCTCCGGACGGGCGCGGATCGCCTCGACCACCTCGGCGGTCTGGATCCAGCCCCAGTTCATCGGGTAGGTGACCTCGTCGAGGACGACGAGCTGGTAGTCGCCGGAGGCGATCGCGCGCCTGGCCGCCGCCCACGCCGCGACCGCCTTGGCCTGGCTGGCGTCCAGGTCCTCCGACTCCCAGGTGAAGCCGTCCCCCATCGGGTTCCAGTCGACCCCCAGGCGGCGGCCGAGCTGCTCCTCGCCGGTCCGCCAGCGGTCGGACTTGAGGAACTGGATCACGCACACCCGCCAGCCGCGGGCGACCGCCCGCAGCACCACGCCGAACGCCGCGGTCGACTTGCCCTTGCCGTCGCCGGTGTTGACCAGCACCAGTGAGGGCGCTCGCCGCCGTGCCGGCCGCGCCGGCGGGGTCACCGGCGGTTGGGCACTCAAGTCGCCACCTGGCTTCCGGCCGGCTCGCTGCCCTGCCTGGCCGGGCGGACCGGGATCACCACGACCCCGCCGTCCGGGTCCTCCAGGACACGCACCGACGCATGGTAGTGCCGGCTGATGACCCTCTCGGTCAGCACCGCCCTGGCCGGCCCGGCGGACGCCACCCGGCCGCCGTCGAGCAGGACCAGCTCGTCGGCGAACTGCCCGGCGAGGGTGAGGTCGTGCATCGCGCTCATCACCGTCAGGTCCAGGGCGGACCGCAGCGCGTCCACCAGCTCGAGCACCTGCTGCTGGTGACCGACGTCGAGCCCGGTGGTCGGCTCGTCCAGCAGCAGCACCGGCGCCTGCTGGGCGAGCGCCCTGGCCAGCACCGCCCGCTGCCGCTCCCCGCCGCTCAGCGAGTCGAGCCGGCGGCCGGCGAGGCTGGCCAGGTCGAGCTGGTCGAGGACCGACGCGACGATCTCCAAGTCGCGCCGCCGCTCGGTGCCGAGGTAGGGGATGTAGGGAGTCCTGCCCATCAGCACGTAGTCGCCGACGCTCGCCCCGGGCGGCACGACCGGGTTCTGAGGCACCACCGCGATCCGCCTGGCCAGCTCCCGGCGGGACAGCGCCGCCGGGGCGGCGTCACCGATCCGGATCTCGCCGCGGTAGCGGACCAGCCCGGCGACCGCGCGCAGCAGCGTGGTCTTGCCCGACCCGTTCGGCCCGATCAGGCCGAGCCGGGCGCCGCTCGGCACCGACAGGGTCAGGTCGTGCAGCACCGGCCGGCCGTCGAGGGCGACCGAGACACCGCGCAGCTCGATCGCGGTCACGGCGCCCTCCTGGTGGTCCGCAGCACCACGGCGAAGAAGGGCGCGCCGAGGAACGCCGTGACCACGCCGATCGGCAGCTCGCCCGGGGCCATGACGGTGCGGGCGACCAGGTCGGCGAGGATCATGAACGCGGCCCCGAGCAGCAGGCACAGCGGCACCACCAGGCGGTAGCTGGAGCCGGCGACCAGCCGCACGGTGTGCGGGACGATGATGCCGACGAACCCGATCAGCCCGCTCACGGCGACCGCCGCGGCGGTGCCGAGGGTCGCGGCGGCCACCACCACCAGACGGACCCGTGCCGCCCGCACCCCAAGGCTCTCGGCCTCATCGTCGCCGACCGCCAGCACGTCGAGCAGCCGCCGGCAGGCGACGATCACCGCGGCGCTGACCAGCGTGTACGGCAGGATCAGGGCGACCTCTTGCCAGCCGGCGGTGGACAGGCGGCCGAGGATCCAGCCGTAGACCTCCCGCAGGGTGTCGTCCTCCCGCTGCTGCACGTAGGTCTGCACGGCGGTGAGGAACGAGGCGACCGCGACCCCGGCCAGCACCAGCGTGGTGGTGGTGCGGCCGCCGCCGGAGCGGCCGAGGGCGTAGGCGGCCGCCACCCCGGCGACCGCGCCGGTGAACGCCGCCAGCGGCAGCAGGCCGACCGGCCAGCTCGACGTGTCCGGCCCGTAGGCGATCGCGAGGGTCGCGCCGAGGCCGGCGCCGCCGGCGGCGCCCAGCAGGTACGGGTCGGCCAGGGGGTTGCGGAACACCCCCTGGTAGGCGGCGCCGGCCAACGCCAGCATCGCGCCGACCAGCCCGCCGAGGACCACCCGCGGCAGGCGGAGCTGCCACAGGATCGCCGCGTCCCGCTCCGGCAGGCCCCCCTGGATCTCGACCAGCGGCAGCCGGCCGGCGAGCTCGGCGAGCACGCCGGCCGGGTCGAGCCGCACCGGCCCGACGAGGACCGCCAGCAGGGCGGCAACCGCCAGGCAGGCGCACGCGGCCAGCAGCAGCCCGGCGCGCAGGCCCGGCGGGCGCAGGTCGGGCGCGACCGGCGTCCGGCCTGGCCGCCGCTCGGTCAGGGTCACGAAGCGACCGCCTCCAGCTCCTTCAGCTTGGCGGCGATGATGCGCAGGAAGTCGACGACCCGGGGTCCCCAGCGGGAGGCGACGTCGTCGTCCAGCCCGACCACGGCGCCGTCCTTGACGGCACGGACCTGCTCCCAGCCGGCCCGGGCCGCGACCGTCCTGGCCGACTGGGCGCAGCACTTGGTGTCGGCGAGGAAGATCAGGTCGGGATCGGCCTTGACGACGTACTCGGCGGAGAGCTGCGGGTAGCCGGTGCCCTCCTTGTCGGCCTTGTCGGCGATGTTCTCGAGGCCGAGCTGGGTGTAGAGCTGGCCGATGAAGGTCTTGGAGGTGGCGCTGAACAGGCTCTTGTCCAGCTCGTGGTAGTAGGTCAGTGGCCGCTCCAGCTTGGCGGTGGCGACGATCTGCTGGATCTCGCCGCGCATCGTGGTGACCAGGCCCTCGGCCTCGGCGGCGTGCCCGGTGGCCTTGCCGAGCTGCTGGATCTGGGCGTAGGTGTCGTCCAGGCGTGTGGCCGCCGGCAGCCCGAGGGCGGGGATGGCGAGCCGGCGCAGCGAGGCCGCGAGGTCGGCGGCGTCGGTCGAGTAGACGACCAGGTCGGGCCGGTAGCCGGCGATCGCCTCGACGTTCGGCTGGTACCCGGACAGCTTGGTCTTTGGGGCGTCCGACGGGTAGTTGGAGTTGTCGTCGACGGCGACGACCTGGTCGCCGGCGTTGACAGCGAACAGCATCTCGGTCGCGGTCGGCGACAGCGACACGACCCGCGCGGGGCGCTGGGTGATCTCGACCTTGCCGGTGGGGGTGTCGAGCGTGACCGGGAACCCGGCCGACGCCGCCCCGTCCCGCTGGCCGCCCTGGTCGGACGTGGAGCGGCTGCAACCGGCCCCGACCAGGGCCAGGAGCAGCAGCCAGAACAGGATCTTCCTCATCCATCCTCCCTTCCTCCGGAGGATGCGAGGGCCTGTTCGGTCCCGCCGCACAACCCGCCCTTCCTCCGAGGACTGAGCTTGCAGCCACGGAGGCAGGCGACCTGGCTCGTCCCCGCCCGTCGAGCGGGCGGGGCCTCACAGTTGCGGGACAGCACCGGGTTCGCACCGGACTTCGCTGTTCCCCGTGGCGCCCGGCGCTGACGCCGGGCGCGCCGAGTATATGCCAGACTCGCCCCATGGCAGGCGAAGTCCGGCGGCGGCTGGACGAGATCCTCGACGCGACCCTCGCCGCCTTCCCGTCCCAGGGCCGCGACCTCGGGCTGCACGCCTACGACGGGCAGGTCGACGACCTCTCCCCCGCCGCGCTGGCCGGACGGGCCGACGAGCGCCGCCGCCATCTCGCCGAGCTGGCCGCCATGGCCGCCGGCGACGACCAGGAGGGGGACGACCGCGACCACCTGGCCCTGTACCTGGCCGAGGAGGAGCTGATGCTCGCCCGGCGGGAGGAGGCCCGTCGCGACCCGATGTGGGCGAACCGCGTGCTGCGGGTGAGCTCCTACCTGGAGGGGCCGGCGGCCACCGAGGCCGAGCGGGCGGACGCGCTGCGCCGCCACCTCGAGCAGGTCCCCGACGCGCTCGACGGCCTCGCCGCCGGCCTGGACGAGGTGCCGTTGGCGTTCCGGGAGGCGGCCGCGGACGTGCTCGCCGGCTACGCGAGCTTCTACCGGACGGAGGCCGCCGGCCAGGCGGGGCGGGAGGTGGCCGAGCGGGCCGCCGCCGCGGTCGAGCGGTATGCGGCCAGGGTGGGCGCCCTGGACGGACCGCCGCTGGAGCCGTGGGGGGCCGCCGACTTCGGCGAGCTGCTACGGGTGCGGACGGGCGTGCCCTTGGACGCCGCGGCGTTGCTGGCCAGGGGCCGGGCCGAGGCAGACCGCCAGCTCGCGCGGCAGCGCGAGGCGGCCGGCAGGGCCGGCGGCACCGTCGCCGAGCTGCGGGCCAAGGTCGGCCCGGCCGCCGGGGAGCTGCTGCCGCTGGCCAAGGGGCTGGTCGCCGAGTGTCGCCGCTTCGTGGCCGACAGCGGGTTCGTGTCCCTGCCAGACGACGAACCTCCGGGCGTGGAGCTGGCCCCGCCGTTCCTGCGGGGCGCGACCGCCTTCTACCACAGCCCGGGCCCGTTCGAGCCGGCCGACCCCGCGGCCTTCCGGCGCTACCACCTCACCCCGCCCCTGCCGGAGTGGGACGTCGAGCGGACCGCGCGCTGGCTGGCCCTGTTCCAGCCGCAGACCCTGGCCATCTGCACCCTGCACGAGACCTACCCGGGCCACCATGCGCACGAGCTGCACCTGCGCCGGGCGCCCAGCCGGATCGCGACGGCCCTGTGGAACGAGGTGCTCGGGGAGGGCTGGGCGCACTACTGCGAGGAGGCCGCGTTCGAGGCCGGCTTCCGCGCCGGCGACCCGGACGCCGAGGTCGCCATGCGGACCGACGCGCTGGTGCGGGCCGCGCGGCTGCTGTGCGCGGTCGGCATGCACACCCAGGGGATGTCCCTGGACGAGGCGACCAGGGAGTTCGAGGAGACGGCCGGGCTCGACCCCGACCACGCCCGGCTGGAGGCCGTCCGCGGCACCTGGGACCCGGGGTACTTCGGCTACACGCTCGGCAAGCTCGAGATCCTGGACCTTCGCGAGCGGGTCGGCGGCGACGCCGCGGCCTTCCACGACCGGCTGCTCGCCCTCGGCACCCCACCCCCGGCGATCGCGGCCCGCCGCCTGCTTCCCTAGCGGGAGAGCACGACCAGCACGACCAGCACCGCGATGACCAGCGCGACCCAGAACAGCGGGTCGATCCCATAGGGGGCGGCGCGGCGGCGGTTCCCGTACCGCCTGCGATAGCCCCTTCTCCGGTAGCGAGCCATTGGCCTGCCTCCTGCACACGAGCGTCGGTCACCCCGGTTCGTTCCCAACGAAACGGCTCGCCAAGCGACCCAATCGCTGGAATCGGATGCCTCCCCTACCCTGGCGCGATGCGCGCCGACTCCCGCCCGGACCGGGCCGCGACCCTTGGTGCCCTGCTCCGGGTGGTGGCCGCGGCCGCGTGCTGGGCCATGGCCGCGGTGCTCGCCAAGCACGCCTTCGACCATGGGGTGCCACCGATCCGTCTGGCCGAGGCGCGGGTCGCGGTGGCGGTGGTGGTCCTCGCCCCCCTGCTGGTGTGGCGCCGGCCCCGGCTGCTGCGACCCCCGCCGGGCACGCTGCCGCTGCTGGTCGGCTTCGGCGCCTGCGTGGCCGCGGTCACCCTCAGCTACTACCTCGCCATCGACCACCTGCCGGTCGGGGTGGCGGTCTCGTTGCAGTACACCGGGCCGGCGATGGTGCTGGCCGTGTCCGCCCTGGCCGGCCGTGGCGGCAGGGCCGATTCACCGGGGCACCCCCCCGGGGTTCCCCGGACCCCTCCGGGGCCGGGCCGGGTCGCGTGGGTCGCGGCGGCCATCACCCTGGCCGGCGCCGTGCTGGTCAGCCGCGCCCTCGAGGGGCTCGGCGCACTCGACGTCGCGGGGGTGGCGGCGGGCCTTGCCTCGGCGGTCGGGTTCGCCGCCTACCTGCTCACCGCCGAGCTGGCCGGCCGCCGCGGGGCGCACCCGGCCACCACGCTGCTGTGGGGGTTCCTGTCGTCGGTGGCCATCTGGTCGCTCGTGGCGCCCTGGTGGTCGTGGCCGGTGGACGCGCTCCGTGATCCTGGGGTCGCCCTGGCCGTCGCCGGGGTCGGGCTGGTCGGCACCCTGCTGCCGTTCGCCCTGGCCGTCGGCGCGGTCCGGGTCATCAGCGCCGCCACCGCCGGCATCGCCGCGACCTCCGAGCCGGTGTTCGCCGCCGCCTTCGCCTGGGTACTGCTCGACCAGCGGCTCGCCCCGCCCCAGCTCGCCGGCGGCGCCCTGGTGGTCGCCGGGGTCGTCCTCGCCCAGCTCGCCGCCGCGTCCTCGGGCGGATCGGGCGGTCCAAAACGTCGCCGGGTCCGACGGGCAGCGACTAATGTAGATGGTGCAGGACGACCCTTTCGAGCGCTGGGAGCCGACGGTGAGCGAGGAGCGTGACAAGGTCACCGCGGGCGGGGTGCTGGACCAGATCCCCGACCCGGACCCCGACGAGACCAGAGACTGGCTGGACTCGCTGAGCGACGTCGTCGACCGCGAGGGCGCCGGCCGGGCGCGCTTCCTGCTCCGCAAGATGCTCGCCCATGCGGGCACGCTGGACGTCGGACTGCCGCCGCTGCCGTCGACCGACTACCTCAACACCATCCCGGCCGCCGCCGAGCCGGACTATCCGGGCGACGAGGAGCTGGAGCGGCGCCTGCTGGCGATCGTGCGCTGGAACGCGGCCGCGATCGTCTCCCGCGGCAACCGGCCCGAGCTGGGGGTCGGCGGCCACATGGCCTCCTACGCCTCCGCGGCGGAGCTGTTCGAGGTTGGCTTCAACCACTTCTTCCGCGGCAAGGACGCCGGCCACGGCGACCAGATCTTCTTCCAGGGCCACTCCTCCCCGGGCGTGTACGCCCGCGCGTTCCTGGAGGGCCGGCTCACCGAGGAGCAGCTCGACGCCTTCCGCCAGGAGAGCAGGCCGGGCGGGCTCTCCTCGTACCCGCACCCGCGGCTGATGCCGGACTTCTGGGAGTTCCCCACCGTGTCGATGGGCCTGGGCCCGCTGAACGCGATCTACCAGGCCCGCTTCAACAAGTACCTGCACAGCCGGGAGATCGCCGACACCACCGGCTCGCGGGTCTGGGCGTTCATCGGCGACGGCGAGATGGACGAGCCCGAGGCGCAGGGCGCGCTGACGGTCGCCGGCCGCGAGCGCCTCGACAACCTGGTCTTCGTGCTCAACTGCAACCTGCAGCGGCTGGACGGCCCGGTCCGGGGCAACGGCAAGATCATCCAGGAGATGGAGTCGCTGTTCCGCGGAGCCGGCTGGAACGTCGTCAAGGTGGTCTGGGGCCGGCGCTGGGACGACCTGCTGGCCCGCGACGACACCGGCGAGCTGGTCGCCAAGCTGAACGGCACCCCCGACGGGCAGTTCCAGACCCTGGCCGCCGAGGACGCCGCCTACATCCGCGAGCACCTGTTCGACAGCAAGCCCCTGCAGCGGCTGATCGACGGCCTGTCCGACGAGGACGTCGTGGGGCTCGCCGTGGACCGGGGCGGCCACGACCTGCGCAAGGTGCACGCCGCCTACCGCGCCGCGGTCGACCACCAGGGCCAGCCGACCGTGGTCATCGCCCAGACGATCAAGGGGCGCGGGCTGGGCCGCGAGTTCGAGGCCCGCAACGCCACCCACCAGATGAAGAAGTTCGTGCGCGGCACCCTGAACACCTTCCGGGACCGGCTCGGCATCGACGTGCCCGACGAGGCGCTGGAGAAGGGCTATCCGCCCTACTACAAGCCGCCGGCGGACTCCGACCTCAACGAGTACCTGCGGCTGCGGCGCCAGGATCTCGGCGGGCCGGTACCGAGGCGGGTGGTCCGCGACCACCCGCTCAGCCTGCCGGAAAGGGAGCTGTACGAGCGGCTCAAGAAGGGCTCCGGCAAGCAGGAGGTCGCGACCACCATGGGGCTGGTCCGGCTGATCAAGGACCTGCTCGCCAACCAGGACGTCGGCAGGCGGATCGTGCCGATCATCCCCGACGAGGCGCGCACCTTCGGGATGGACTCGCTGTTCCCCTCCTTGAAGATCTACTCGCCCCGCGGCATGACCTACGACGCGGTCGACCGCGAGCTGGTGCTCTCCTACAAGGAGGACACCAAGGGCCAGATCCTCCACGAGGGCATCACCGAGGCCGGCGCGATGGGCTCGTTCTCGGCCGCCGGCTCCAGCTACGCCGTCTTCGGCGAGCCGATGATCCCGCTGTACATCTTCTACTCGATGTTCGGCTTCCAGCGGACCGGCGACTCGATGTGGAGCGCCGCCGACCAGCGCTGCCGCGGCTTCCTGATCGGGGCGACGGCCGGGCGGACCACCCTGAACGGCGAGGGCCTGCAGCACCAGGACGGCCACTCGCTGCTGGTCGCAACCACCAACCCGGCCTGCGTGGCCTATGACCCCTCGTTCGCGTTCGAGATCCCAGTGATCGTCCAGGACGCGCTGCGCCGCATGTACGGCGAGCACGCCGAGGACGTCCTCTACTACCTCACCGTCTACAACGAGCCGTTCGTGCAGCCGCCGATGCCGGACGGGCTGGACGAGGAGCTGATCATCCAGGGCCTGTACCGGTACAAGGCGGTCGACGGCAAGCATGCCCACCGGGCGCAGATCGTGAGCAGCGGCAGCGGCATGGCGCTGGCGCTGCGGGCCAGCGAGCTGCTCGCCGACGACTTCGACGTGGCCGCCGACGTCTGGAGCGCGCCCGGCTGGCAGCGGCTGCGGCAGGACGCGCTGAACTGCGAGGAGTGGAACCGCCTGCATCCGACCGAGGAGCAGCGGCTGCCCCTGGTGACCCGCACCTTCGCCGAGGTCGAGGGGCCGATCGTGGCCGTCACCGACTGGATGAAGCTGGTCCCCGACCAGATCTCCCGCTGGGTGCCGCAGCCCTACACCATCCTCGGCACCGACGGGTTCGGCCGCTCCGACACCCGGCCGGCGCTGCGCCGCCACTTCAAGATCGACGCCGAGAACATCGCCGTGGCGGTCCTGCAGGAGCTCAGCCTGGCCGGCGGCGTGGAGCGCGACGTGGTCGCCGAGGCGATCAAGCGCTACGACCTGGACCCCGACGCCACCACCGAGGTACCGTAGCCACTCACGGGAACGGCGCCACCGGGCCGGCTGGTTGCGCCGATTGTCGGCGGCCGGCCCGGAAGGCTCAGGCCGCCGAGAGCCGCAGGAAGCGGCGTACGCGCAACAGCCGCAGCGCCGGCCGGATCGGCGCCGGCACCAGGGCCAAGCCGTCGCCGGCGTCGAGCATGCGCGGGTCGGTCAGGTCGAACCGCCGGCCGCCCCGCTCCAGCGCGCAGGAGCCGGCGGCCACGACGTTCCTGACCCAGTCGCGGTCGGCGCCGTACAGGAGCGCGACGAGGTAGCCATCGTCGACCCGGAAGGCGAGCACCGGGGTCCGGTAGCGGCGGCCGGACCGGCGCCCGCGATGCTCCACCGCCGCCACCGGGGCGAGCCGCCGTCCGGCGAAGGTCCGGACGACGCGGTTGAACACCAGCCGGTTGAACTGGGCCAGCCCATCGGCGAAGCTCACGGCTGGAGCTGCCTGACCTGCTGGGCCGTCCACGGGCTGAGCGCCCAGGGTGCGGTCAGCGCGACCGTGCGGAACGCCGGCCACGACACCCAGCGCCACTCGGCGACCTCGGCCGGGTCGGCCGCGACCGCCGGCGTGCGGTCGCCGTCGAGCCGGGCGAAGAACACCGGGCAGAGCTCGTTCTCCACCACGCCGTCGGCGGCGACCGCCCGGTAGGAGAAGCTCGGCAGCACCGGGTCGAGCCGTCCCACCTCCAGCCCCAGCTCCTGGCGTAGCCGCCGCCGCGCCGCGGCGGCGGCGTCCTCGCCCGGGCCCGGATGGCCGCAGCAGGAGTTGGTCCACACGCCCGGCCATGTCCGCTTCGTCAGCGCCCGCCTGGTCGCCAGGAACCGCCCCGCGCCGTCGAAGACGTACACCGAGAAGGCCAGATGCAACGGCGTGTCGGCGTGGTGTGCCTGGTCCTTGGGCAGCGCGCCGACCGGCCGGCCTGCGTCGTCGACCAGCACGACCAACTCGGGAGCGGACGGCACGTCAGCGTGGGGAGGCGTCGACGAACGGGGGGCGGGTGACGCGCGCGTCACCGCGCCTGCCGCGGACGTCGACCTGCAGCTCGGTGTCCTTGGCCGCCACGTCGGGCAGGACGTAGGCGAGGGCGATGCCGTGGCGCAGCGTCGGCGAGAAGGTGCCGCTGGTCACCTCGCCTGCCCGGCGGTCGCCGTCCAGGACGGCCATGCCGTGGCGCGGGATCAGCCGGTCGGTGGCGGCAAGGCCGACCAGCAGGCGCCCGGGACCGGCCTGCTTGCGGGCGCGCAGGGCGTCGCGGCCGCGGAAGTCGCCCTTGTCCAACGCCACCGCCCAGCCGAGGCGGGCCTCGAGCGGGTCGGTGTCGGTGGAGATGTCGTTGCCGTGCAGCGCGTAGCCCATCTCCAGGCGCAGGGTGTCGCGGGCGCCGAGCCCGACCGGCACGATGCCGAGCGGCCTCCCGCGGTCGAACAGCTCCTCCCACAGCTTGGCGGCGACGTCGCCCGGCAGCAGCAGCTCGAAGCCCCGCTCGCCGGTGTAGCCGGTGCGGCAGACCCGGGCCGGCTGACCGCCGTAGGTGGCCGCCGCCATGTGCATGTAGGCAAGCTCCGCGGCCTCCGGGAACAGCCCGGCGACCAGCTCGGGCGCGCGCGGTCCCTGCACCGCGATCACGGCGACGTCGGGTCGCGGGGTGATCTTGGTGGTCGGGGGCGCGGAGTCGCGGACGGCGTCGGCGACCTTCGGCCAGTTGGCGGCGTTGGGGACCAGCAGGAACCCGTCGGCCTCCCGGTAGACGATCAGGTCGTCGACGATGGTGCCGTCGTCGGTGAGGCACAGGGTGTACTGGGCGGCGCCCGGCTCGGTCAGCCGCTCCAGGTCGTTGGAGAGGGCGTGCTGCAGGGCGCCGCGGGCGCCGTCCCCGGCCACCTCGACCTTGCCGAGGTGGGAGAGGTCGAAGACGCCGACCGCCTCGCGCACCGCGCGGTGCTCGGCCAGCGTCCCCTGGTACTCGATCGGCATGTCCCAGCCGGCGAACGCACCCATCTTGGCGCCGAGGCCGCGGTGGACCGTGTCCAGCGGCGAGCGTTTCAGGTCGGCGGCGGTCATCGCCGCCTAGCCCTCCGGCGGCCGCTGCGGCCGTGGGGTGCGGCCGGGCGGCCGGCTGGTGCGCACCGGCGGCGGGCCGTCGCGGAGCATGCGCTCGGAGCGGCCGGTGGCCTTCAGCCGGGCGTTGTAGGCGCGCATCCGCTCGGGGTAGCCGACGATCTGGACGTCGTAGACGGGCAGGCCGAGCTGCTTGGCGACCTGCCGGATCACCTGGGGCGAGCCGACCCGGCGCCGGGTCCACTCGCCGTCGGCGGCGACCGCGACCGCGGTGGTGTCGGTGACCATGGTCTCGGGCTCGACGTAGAACTCCACCCCCTGCCGGCTGCGGGCGAACTCGCGCAGGGCGTCGAGGTCGTCGGCGGTCGCCTCCCGGTCCATGGAGGCGACCTTGCCGCCGCGGGTCCGGCGGATGCGGAAGTTGTCGAGGAAGCTCACCGGGTCTTGCCCAGGTCGGTGGGGTGGTCGATCGACAGGACCTGGCGGGAGACCTTGACGTGGGGCAGCTCCTCGTCGGTCGCCTCGGCCATGCCGCGCACGCTCCAGCGGACGAGGTCGCGGATGGACAGGATGCCGATCACGCGGTCCTCGGCGATCACCGGCAGGTGGCGCACCTTGGCCCTGGTCATCTTGCGGGCCGCCTCGTCGACGCTGGCGTCCGGCTCGATGGTGTACAGGTCGTCGGTGAGCGCCTCGTGGGCGGCGACGTTCTTGGGGTCCTCACCCGCCCCGATGACCTTGAGGATGTCCCGTTCGGTGAGGATGCCGAGCACCCGCTCGTCCTCGAGCACGATCACCGAGCCGATCCCCCTGGCGTGCATGAGGCTGGCCACGTCGGCCACGTTGTAGTGCGGGCCGACGGTGACGACCTCCTTGGTCATGACCTCCGAGACCTCCACGAGGCAGTCCTCCTTGACGCGGCTCCAGAGGGCCAGGGCCGGCCGCCCTTGGCGTCCGGCCACTGCTACGAGCCTACCCCAGCGGCGCGGCGAGCGGCATGGCCCGGCGGTCGTTTTGCCTGGTGGCTCCCTGGGAAACCGGCTTTGGCCGAGGCATGCCCGCGGTCGCTAGACTCGGGCCGGGACGCCTGACCCAAAGGAGCCGACGACCATGGCCTCGAACTCGTACGACCTCGTGATCCTGGGTTCCGGCACCGGCGGGTACTCGGCGGCGCTGCGGGCGTCGGGTCTCGGCCTCAAGGTCGCCGTGGTGGAGAAGGAGGACCGCTGCGGGGGGACCTGCCTGATCCGGGGCTGCATCCCGACCAAGGCGCTGCTGCACGCGGCCGAGCTCATGGACGGGGTGCACGAGGCCGCCGAGCGCTGGGGCATCAAGGCGGCGGTCGAGTCGGTCGACTACTCGGCCACGGTCGCCAACCGCGAGGACATCGTCTCCAAGAACGTCAAGGGGCTGGAAGGGCACCTGAAGAAGGAGAAGGTCGACATCGTGCGCGGCCGCGGGCGCGTGACCGGGCCGAGGCAGCTCGAGGTCGAGGGTGTCGGCCAGCTCACCGCCGGCAAGGCCCTGGTGCTGGCGTCCGGGTCGGTGCCCAAGTCGATCCCGGGTCTGGAGATCGACGGCAAGCGGGTGATCAGCTCCGACAGCGCGCTGATGCTGGACTACCTGCCCAAGTCGGTGATCGTGCTCGGGGCCGGCGCGGTCGGGGTGGAGTTCGCCTCCTTCTACCGCTCCATGGGCGCGGACGTGACCATCATCGAGGTGCTCCCCGGCCTGGTGCCGCTGGAGGACGCCGAGGTGCAGCGCGAGCTCGCCCGGGCGTTCAAGAAGCGCGGCATCGACGCGATGGTCGACACCAAGCTCGAGGACGCCAAGGTCGCCGACGAGCAGGTGACGGTGACCGTCACCAACAAGGGCAAGACCTCCGAGGTGTCGGCCGAGCTGCTGCTGGTCGCCACCGGCCGCGGCCCGGTCACCGCCGACCTCGGCTACGAGGAGATCGGCGTCAAGCTCGACCGCGGCTACGTGGTCCCGAAGAGCTGGGACACGCTGGAGACCGACGCCGACGGCGTCTACGCCGTCGGCGACATCCTGCCGCCGCCGTCGCTCGCCCTGGCGCACGCGTCGTTCGCGGAGGGCATGCTGGTGGCCGAGACGATCGCCGGCCGGCCGTCGCCGCCGATCGACTACGCCGGCGTGGTCAGGGTCACCTACTGCGCCCCGGAGGTGGCCAGCGTCGGCCTGACCGAGGCGCAGGCCAGGGGGCAGGGCCACGAGGTGGTGGTGAACAAGATGCCGTTCAACGCCACCGCCAAGGGCCTCATCCACGGCCAGGGCGGCATGGTGAAGCTGGTTGCCGCCAAGGGCGGCCCGGTGCTCGGCGTGCACCTGATCGGCGCTCGGGTCACCGACCTGGTCTCCGAGGCGATGCTGATCTACAACTGGGAGGCCCTGCCGATCGAGGTCGCGCAGTTCATCCACCCGCACCCGACCCTGTCGGAGGCGATCGGCGAGGCGCACCTGACGCTCGCCGACCGCCGCCTCCACCAGCTCTGAGCGCGACCGGGGAGACGGTGACTGCTCTGCCAGTTGAAGCCGGCAGCTTCTCAAGCCGCGGAGGCTTGACCAGAGCCCAGCCCGGCCCTGGTGGCGATGTTGCGCGCCCCGTTGAGGTCGGCGTCCCACTCGCCGCAGTTGGGGCAGACGACGGTATCCTGCCGTGGCCTGGTGCAGCGGCCACCGCAGGAATGGCAGGTGACGCTCGTGTGGCGTGGGTTCACGTAGATGGTTTGCCGTCCGGCGCTCGCAGCCTTGGCGGCGAGAATCCCCATGAACTGCGCCCAGCCCGCATCCAGGATGCCGCGGTTCAGGGCGCTCTTGGCGGCCACGTTGGTGCCCGGCTCGGCGACGGTGCCGCTGGCCGAGGCGGTCATATTGGCAACGCGGAGATCCTCCAGCGCGACCGTGTCGCAGGCGTCGACAAGGGCACGGGCGGTCTTGTGGTGGAAGTCCCGCCGCTGGTTGGCGACCTTCCGCCACTCGCGGGCCAACTGGCGGCGCAGCCGCCGGCGGTTGCCGGAACCCGGCCGTGCGCGCTCCTTCCTGCGCTGCAGCTCAGCGATCCTCGCCAGGGCGGCGTCCAGGAAGCGAGGGTTGCCGACGACCTGGCCGTCGGAGGTGGTCAGAAACCGCGCCACCCCCACGTCGACCCCGACCGCCCGGCCGGTGGCGGGCAGCGGCTGCGGTTCGGCCTGGGTAACCACGATGACGTACCAGCGGCGGTGCTCCCGCTTGAGCTGCAGCGTCTTCACCCGCCCCATGACCTGCCGGTGCTGGTGGACCTTGACCCGGCCGACCGCCTGGAAGCTGGCGTGCGCCCAGGGGCCGTCATTCGCCGGTTCCCATTTGGCGCCGTCCCCAGCGATGAACAGCACCTGGTCGAACCGCTGGTAGGGCTTGAATCTCGGGTAGCCGACCTTCCGCTGCTGCTTGGCGTCCCGGGCGCGCTTAAAGAACGCCTGGAAGGCAACATTCAGGCGCCGGAGGGTCTGCTGCTGAGCGGTGAACGAGTGCCGGCCTTGCCCGTCCGGGTCGGCCGCGCGGATCTCCTTGAGCTGTGCGGACTGCTCGCTGTAGGAGATGCGCACATTGCGCATGCGCCACGCATCCCGCCGTTCCTGGAGGGCGGCGTTGTACAGATCGCAGTGGTCGCGAAGCAGCCTTGCCGCGCGGCCCTCCTGCGGGCGCGTCGGATAGGCGCGCAGCTTGTATGCTCGTCTCACCTGCACCGGATCCGTGGAGTCGGTATAGGTCACGGCCCGGGGCGCCGGCGGCATCACCAGGCCAGTCAATACGACCATACAACCCGGCACCGACAGAGCCCGGTGCGATGCGCTAGGGCGCCCCGATTCCCCCTGCTCGCTCAAGCCGGTAGCCCCTCGGGAGGGATCTGATGGCCACACCAGTCAAGATGCCGGAGCTCGGCGAGTCGATCACCGAGGGCACCATCACCCGCTGGCTCAAGCAGGAGGGCGACCGGGTCGAGGTCGACGAGCCGCTGTTCGAGATCTCCACCGACAAGGTCGACACCGAGGTCCCCTCGCCGGTGGCCGGGGTGCTCCAGTCGATCAAGGTGCAGGTCGACGA
>Ga0210378_10000577_pt1 | contig 18812 bp, 14 predicted proteins | sample PLM1_60_b1redo_FD_155465 | JGI IMG/M metagenome (GOLD analysis project Ga0210378, IMG submission 155465) | Groundwater sediment microbial communities from an aquifer in East River, Colorado, USA - PLM1_60_b1 redo | ecosystem: Environmental > Terrestrial > Soil > Riparian zone | place: USA: East...
ACGGGGCTGCCGATCCCGGCCACCGGCCCGACCGGATGCATCCGCCCGAGCGAGGCCAGCGTGGTCACGCCGGCGGCCACGAGGCGCGTGGCCTGGTCGCGGCGCATGTCCGCCACGAACGAGAGATGATCGTCACGGCGCCGCTGCTCTTCGCACGCATCCGCCCAGCGGCAGACCTGGCAGTGCGCGACCCGGTCGGGATACGTCGCACCGAGGCCCCTAGCGAGCGCCGCCTCCAACCGGCCGCGGCTGGACCTGAAGTAGGAGTCGAAGGCGCGGAGCGGAAACCGCGCGGCCTTGCCGTCGCCGAGGATGACGTGGACGTGCGCCGGCGGCGCACCCTGGAGGCGGGCGAGCTGCTCGGCGTAGGCGCAGAGCTGGAGCAGCACGGCCGGCCGCACGTCGCGCGCCAGCTTCGCGTCGGCGGGCTCGTAGGAGAAGGGACCCAGGGCGCTCGGCGTCCCGTCGACGCGGAGGAGGAAGTCCGCGGTGCCGAACCAGCGCCCGTCGAAGAACGTGGCCTGGTAGACGGCGCCGGCGCCCGCTCGCATCGCCTCTCGGGTCAGCTCCTCGGCCCGGGCCAGCCCGCCGTCGGCGACGTCGAGCCGCGGGATTTCGGTCACCGTCCGCCCTTCCGCCCGCAGCCCCTCGAGGAAGCGCCGTTCGTGGTCGAGGCCGCGGCGCCGCAGGAGATCGACCTCGGGGTCGTCACGCTGCGGCCGGGACCGCTCGCCCGCCGCCGCGAGCAGCTCCAGGCTCGTGAGGTGCGGACACAGGGAGAAGCCGACGAGGTCGGTGGGGCTCAGGACGAGGCTTCCACCGAGGACCTGCATCGGACTCGGGTGACTGTATGTCCGGGCCGTGCCCTGCCGGGTCCGGTCTTGGCCACTTCGTCCGCGCCAACCGGGCCAACTCGTCCCGGGACGAGTTGATTCACATCCGCGCCGAGCTCTTAGGTGTTAACGTGCCGTGAGTACTAGCGATTTTAGATGGGAACGCACAGCTCACGGACGGGAACGTTCACGGCGACGTTCAGGTGCACGTGCAGGAACACTCCCCTCTCCCTGCCAAGGGAGAGGGGCAGGGGTGAGGGTCTCCCGTCCGTTAACGTCGTGAACGTTCCCGAGCCAGCACCCGCCGCGCCAGCGCGACGTCCGACATGTAGCGAGTGCGACGAGGGTGCCGAGCAAGCGGCCAAGGACGTCCGAGCGCAGTAGAATCCGGCAGGCTGGAGTCTTGAGGCCGTGGCAATCAGAGGAGTCGGTTGGGCCCTTCTTCTCGTCGTCGGCGCTGCAGTGCGCTAGGCTCTGCTCGGCGATGCAAACCACGTGCACGCATAGAGCCTTATGAGTTGGGCATGTCCGCGGTGTGATCGCACCTTTCGTCAGGTGAATCAACGTCACGCGTGCGGGGTCGGCAGCGCCGCGACCTTACTCAGAGGTAGGCCACCGGTACTCACCGATCTCTACCGGAAACTCGAGACCACCGTTAGCAGCTTCGGCGAGGTGGAGGACGACACGCATCTTTGCCGACCTGACGGTAACGCGGGATGCGCTTCGCGTGGTGGTTCACCTCGATCGCAAGGTGAACGAACCGTACTTCATCAAGATCGGGCCAAGCGGCAAGCGCGTCACAAGGGGATGAAGCTGACGAAGCCAAGAGCATTGGGGCTTCGCAGCTCAACCCAGTGTTCGGCCGACAAACGAGACGATTGAAGCTCTACCGGTACCAGGTCGTCATCGCCATCGTTCTCGCAGCTATCGCGGCTTTCGACGCCATTGTTTTGCTCGCTGCGGTCGTACCCCCACCGAATAGTCCGCCCATCCTCCCTGCCATGACGGCAACCTGCGTACAGAGGGAGTGGGCTGGCTACTGGCGCGAACGAAAGATCAGGCTCTTGCAGGTCACGCCGGCCTCGGCCTTGAGGAACTCGGAAACGTCCACCGTCCGGATGTCGAGGCCGCGGGCCGCCAGCCGGTCGGCCGTGCGCGGGAAGCCCTCGTGCGCGATCACGGACCCACGCACGCGCAGGACGTTGGCCGCCCCCGGCTCCTCGGCCGCGACGCCCACGACCTCGACGCCGGCAAAGGGCGTCATGTCGATCCAGTCGGGATTTGCGAGCACGGCCGCGTCGCCGATGGCCGTCACCGCGGATTTGAGGTGGAGGCAGCCGGACACGCGCACGGGCACGACCGCATAGCCGAAGGGCGAGACCAGACCGGCCAGCGCCTCGGCGCCGGCGGCGTCGGTCCGACCCGACGCGCCCACGTAGAGTCGCCGGCCGAGGGCGAGCACGTCGCCGCCATCGAGCCGCGCGGAGGACGGAATACGGGCCAGCGGCCGGTATGTCTCGAGGGCCGTGGCGACCACCTCCACTTCAGCGCGGCGCGAGGGCGTGCCCGGATGGGTGAGGATGGCCACCTCGTCGAGCACGATCGCGATGTCCTCGACGAAGCAGCAGTCGGGCTGGGCCACGTCGGCGGGCAGGCGTACTACTTCGAGGCCGAGGCTCGCCAGCAGCCGGCCGTACGCGGCGTGCTGGGCCACCGCGCGCTCGACGTCGATCGCTTCGCGCGGCAGGAACGTGAGCTCGCACCGGGCCAGGGCCGGAGACACGTCCCGGATCAGCGCGATGTCCGTCATGCGAGAAGCTGGCGGGCCGCGCGTTGCCCGCTGGCGATCGCGCCCGAGACGGTGCCCATCTCGTCCGGTTCCGTCGCTTCGCCCGCGAAGAACAGCGTGTTTTCGCAGGGGCGGGCCAGGGCCCGCTGGGTGGGGAGCCCGCCGACGCCCACGTAGCTGTAGGCGCCGCGGCTGTGGGGATCGCGCCCCCAGTCGTGCGCGCGCCAGGACTCGAGCAGCTCCTCCAGCCGTGGGCGCGCGACCCCGAGCGCGCGCGAGAGGCTGCCGAGGGCACGATCGACGAGCGCCGTGTCCGCGAGATCGGCCAGCGCGTCCGCGCGTTGTCCTCCCGCCCACGCGGTGAGGACGGGCACTCGCCACGGATTCGCCGTCCACCAGGTGGGGAAGTCGCCCTCGCGGTCGTGCAGGAAGTCGATCCGGCCGGGCTCGCCCAGCGCGCGCGTCGCGCGGCGGCGGAAGAACTCCGGGTCGTCCCAGAACGCCTCCCGGAAGCGCAGGGTGAGCTTGCAGACGTGGCTCACCTCGAGCTTCGGGATGGCGGCGCGCAACGAGGCAGGCTCGGGATCGAACCGCACCGCCCCCGCCTCGGTCGGCGCCGCCTTCAACACGCCGAGCGGCAGCGTGACGACCGCCGTGCGGGCGCGAAGCCAGCGGCTCTGCGCCCCCGCGGCCGAGCGAAAGCCCACCTCCACCTCGCCACGCCACCAGCGGATGGTCTCGACGACGCAGGCCAGGCGGACCCGGCAGCGCTCGGGGTCCAGGCCGGCGCGAAGCCACCCGACGACCGCCGAATAACCGCTTGCGAGCCGGTACTGGCGCTGGGACTCGTCGGTCTCTCCGGCCCCCGTTGCCACGGACTGCGCGCTCAGACGGTCGACGTGGGCGGCGAAGTAACCCTCGGCAAAGAGGCGGGCCATCGCGCGGAGCGGGCCGGGCACGCGCCGCTGCGCGAGGAAGCGCTCGAAGGAGACGTCGGCTCCCCGGCTCGGAATCCGCTCGAGGAGCGAGCCGAACCGTGTCCAGACCTCGCCCATCGGGCGGAGCCGCCCCCGCTCGGCCCAGACGTGCTCGTCGGGAAGCTCCACGACCGGGAGACCGGCGGCGCCGGCGATCTCGCGCGTGGCCCTCGCCTCGCCGTGCAGGAACTCCGCGCCCAGCTCGACGGGCAGCGGCCACTCGGGGTCGTGCACGGTGAGGATGCGCCCGCCGATGCGCGGGCGCGCCTCGAGGACCACGACCGTGCGCCCACCGTCGGACAGGGCGCGCGCGGCGGCGAGGCCCGCCGCGCCGGCCCCGATGACGACGGTGTCGATTCCCGCCTTCGGCACGACCTATGATGACATCGTGAAGGCGCACTTCGAGCCCTACCTCTACCTGGCCGGCCTCACGCACACGTCCGCCCTCATTGCCTGGGGCGGTTTCTATTTCAGGGTCGCGCGCACGACCGCCGGATGGCGGCTCATCGACGACTCGGACCTGGACCACGTGCATCCGCCGCGGAGCTCGTCGATCGGCTCCCACTCGTACCCGTACGGCCACACGCGTGTGGAGGTGAGCGACGAGGACGGACGGGTGGTGGCGACGGGGGAGACGCGCAGCGCCAACCACGTCTGGGTCACGGGCCTCGAGCCGGACACGACGTACCGCTACCGGGTGATGGTCAACGGCCGGGAGTGGGCGGGCGGGTCTCGGCGCGACTGGGCGATCGGGTCCGCACCGGCCGAGCAGGGGATGGTGGAGACGGGGCGCGCGTACGACAACCTCTTCCGCACGCATCCGCGGCCCGACACGGAGGCGGCGCTCGCCTTCGCCGCCATCGGCGATTTCGGCACCGGCGTCCGCCGTCCGTCCACCGAAGCTCGTCGCCAGCGCGAGGTGGCCGCCGCGCTGGAAGGCGCGGTCGATCGCGAGGGCATCCGGCTGCTGCTCACGACCGGCGACAACATCTACGCGGGCCGCACGCTGCTGGGGATCCCCGTGGGGGCGACGGGGGACGAGGACGACGACTGGTTCTTCACGTTCTACCAGCCCTACCGCTACGTCATCAACCGCATCCCCGTCTATCCCTCGATCGGCAACCACGACGGCAACGAGACCGAGATCAACGACGACCGCGACCAGATCACGGACAACTTCTACCTGACGGAGCGGCTGGTGGGGGAGGAAGCCGCGGGCCGCGCGTCGATCGGCCCCGGCCTCTTCTACCGCTTCCGCTTCGGCTCGCAGATCGAGCTCGTGTGCCTCGACACGTCTCGGCGGTCGCTGCTCTTCGGCGAGCGCTTCTTCCGCCACGTCAACCACGGGCCGTTCCTCCAGGCCGCCTTCCCGCCCCCGGGGGGCAAGGACTTGCCGCGGTGGCGCATCCCGTTCTCCCACCACCCGCCCTACAGCGCGGGCCCGCAGTGGGGGAACTCCCGTTCGAGCATCGAGCACCTCGTGCCGCTCTACCGCCGCTCCGGCGTCCGCATGGTCCTCAGCGGCCACGAGCACAACTTCCAGCACTCGCGGGTGGACGGGATCGACTACTTCGTGACGGGCGGTGGCGGCAAGGTGCGCACGGGGCGGCCGGGAGGCTTCACCTCGGCAAGCACGCGCGCCTGGGCGCCGTCGGCGCATTTCCTGCTCGTCCGCATCGAGGGGACGCGCGCCGTCGTGACGGCGGTGGGTGAGGACGGCCGGCCGCTGCCGGCCGTCGATCCCTCCGGCGAGCCTGTCGCCGCTCACACCGCCATCGAACTCTAGGCCCTCGCGCATCAATCTTGCATACGACCTCACCGGGCGTCGCCGGGGGCGTCCATCAGCGGAGGTGCGGATGCGGCTGGGTGGCAGGCGCAGTGACAACGTCGTGGATGCGCGGGGGCGGGGCCTTCCCATCGTCGGCGGCGGGATCGGCATGGCCGTCCTGGCCCTCGTCGTCTACCTGCTCGGCGGCGATCCGAGTGTCGTCACCAACATGGCCCCGCCGGCGCCCGCGGGCGCGCCCGCGGGTCAGGGCTCAGCGGATCCCCAGATCGACTTCGTCTCCACCGTCCTCGCGGACATCGAGGACACGTGGAAGACAGTCTTTCGCGAGCACGACCGGACCTACCAGCCTCCGAAGCTCGTGGTCTTCAGCGACGCCGTGCAGTCGGCGTGCGGGATTGGCCAGGCAGCGATGGGTCCTTTCTATTGCCCGCGTGACGGCGTCGTCTACCTCGACCTCTCTTTCTTCCGCGAGCTGCGCGACCGCTTCCAGGCGCCGGGCGACTTCGCCCAGGCCTACGTGATCGCGCACGAGGTGGGGCACCACGTCCAGAACCTGCTGGGCATCGCCGACGAGGTCGGCGCCGCTCAGCAGCGGAGCGGGCGGCGGGGCGCCAACGCGCTGTCGGTGCGGATGGAGCTGCAGGCGGACTGCTTCGCCGGCCTGTGGGCGCACCATGCCGCCCGCCGCAACGTGGTCGAGCCGGGCGACATCGAGGAGGCGCTCGGCGCCGCGTCCGCCATCGGGGACGACCGGCTTCAGAAGGCCACGCAGGGTCAAGTCGTGCCCGAGAGCTTCACCCACGGCAGCTCGGCTCAGCGCGTCGAGTGGTTCCGGCGGGGCTTCGACTCGGGCAATGTCGATTCGTGCGACACGTTCCAGCGCTAGGTCCTTCGTAGCACCAGGCGGTCGGGGGCGGCGGAGGCGATCCGGAGGACCTCGCCTGGCGCCGAACCACGGAACAGCCTCAACTGGTCGCCGTCGATCTCCCACCGGCCCTGTCCCCGTTCGGGACGGTCGGCCGGTCCGGGCTGGGCATGGCCGAGCGTGCCATCGCTACGCAGCTCGATCGAGCGGCGTCCGCGCGACGGCGGGAGCTTGAAGCCCGCGGGACGGAAGACCATGTCGTCTCCCTGGTCCTCCTCGTGGGAATGGACCCATTCCTGATGCAGCCAGTCGCGCTGCGCGCCGCCCGGCATGGATCCGCCTACCGGCCGATGCCGCTACGGGCCCCGTCGAGGCTCGCCTGCATCCGCACGACCTGCTGAGGGGTGAACATGAACATCGCGTCGTCGTCGACATAGTCCATGTAGTTCATGAACATGTCCCCGTTGGGGCCGTTCTGGCACGAGACGTGGGGGAACTTCGGCTTGCCGTAGTTGGGGTGCTGGGCGTTCGGCGTGTCGACGACGAAGTCGGTCCCGGTGCAGTCGTCGGTGTCACCCCAGATGTGGCGCAGGTTCAGCCAGTGGCCGACCTCGTGCGTGGTCGTACGCCCGAGGTGGAAGGGAGCGGCCGCCGTCCCCCTGATGCCGAAGGCCCGGTTGAGGATCACGACGCCGTCCGTCTTCGCCGGGCCGGCGGGGAACTGCGCGTATCCGAGGAGCCCTCCCCCGAGGCTGCAGACCCACATGTTCAGGTAACGGTCGGTGGGCCACGCGTCGGCGCCCCCGGCCGCCTTCGACTTCACGGAGTCGTCTACGTCGAAGGAGGTGCGGGTGGTCGCGACGTGGATGATGCCGGTCGTCTTCTTGCCGGCGGGATCCTTGGTGGCCAGGGTGAACTGCACCCGCGCGTCGGCCACGAGCCCTCGCCACACCGACGGAACCCTGGTCTTGTCGGCGTTGGTCGCCCGAAAGTCCTTGTTGAGGGCGGTGATCTGGCTCCGCGCCTGCGCCGCCGTGATCCTCTCGTCTTTCGTCTTGTGCAGCACGTGCACGACCACGGGAATGCGGGTGATGCCTTCCCGCGGCGACCTGGCCAAGGCCAGGCGGGCGGTCACCCGGCCCTCCAGTGCGGCCAGCCGTACGCGAAAGCCGGGATCCTGCTCCAGGAGGCGGTAGTAGTTCTGCATGGTGCCGCACCGCCGGCGGGTGCGCACCTTGGGAGCCATCAGTGCCCGCGGACGTGGGCGTGCCGCTCGAGGTCACGCAGGTAGTCGTGGAGCAGCGCGCGATCGGCGGGGTGGATGTCGATGAAGCTGATGCCCGCGCCGCCGATCGGCTGTCCGGGCGCCCGGCTGGGATCCTGGCTCCAGACCACCTTGCCCGTGGCATGTACAGGCGCCTTGCCCGGGAGCCAGAGCACCATTGCCACTTCGCCCTGCGCCGGGATGGGCCGCTCCGACCGGATGAAGAGCCCTCCTTTGCCGATGTTGGTGACGTGATCGGAGACGAACATCCGTCCGCTCACCCAGTCCACGCGGATCTCGACCTCGTATCTCTCGTCGGCGCGCTTGGGGGATCCCGGCTGGTCCGCCATGGCGCTATCCTACCGCGCCTCGGCGCGCTTTCGAATCCAGGCGAGGGTGGGTTGATACACATCACCCCGCGCGCTCTCGCCCACGATCACGTCGAGATGTCCGTATCGTCCCAATACGCTAATTGTGACATCACTTCGCGGCGGGCAGGCTGTTCCAGATGTCTCGATAGATCTTCCAGCTTCCGTCGGCCCCCTGCTTCCAGACGACCACGTACTTGACCGACTGCGACTGCTCCGCGGCGTTGGGCGGTTGGATCTTGAGGACGCCGGTACCCGTCTCCGCCGCCAGCCGGCCGCTCGAATGTACGTCGACCGTGGTCAGGGCGAGGGATTTGGCGCCCGCGTCGCGCAGACTTTGCCACAGCGCCTGGATGGCGGCCCGGCCCCGGACCAGGTCGGCGTCGGGAGGGAACGCGATCGCGTCATCCGTGTAGGTCGCGGCCAGCGCGGCGACGTCGCCGCGGGCGAACGCCGCCGAGAAGGCGGCATTCTGCTTCTCGAGGACGGCGCGGACCGGATCGGCCTTGGCCGCCTGCGCGAAGCCGGAGGCGCCGAAGCCGAGCACGAAGAGGGCCGACAGTAACGAATTTCGACGAGCACTGCGCATGCATGTCCTCCTTGAAAGACGATGATTCACTGCTTCCGCCTGGCGAGGAGCGTCGTGCCCGGCTGATGAAAGGCGGCCTCGGTGACCCGGCCCGACGCGTCCTTCTTGAACTCCATCTTGTAGCCCGAAAGCCCCTTGACCGCGAAGGTCGTGCCGCTCACGGGCTCCAGCTCGCGGACGGGCTGGCCGGGCACCGCGAGCACGAGGACGCCGTCGCCCCGGAGCGTGACGCTGGCGAGGTTGGGGCCCACCTCGTAGGTGCCGGCGAGCGATTCGAGGAAGGCGCGATCGCGCATCGAGCGGTCGGCCATGCGGGCGAAGACGATGTCCTTGACCTGCGGCTCGAGGCCGATCGCCAGCCCGCTGATCTCTCCGCCCCAGCCCGTGTCGAACATCACCTTGGTGCGCTCGATCTTGACGAGGCCGTAGCCCGGATTTTCGTAGTCGCCGACGTAGTCCGCGAGGTACATGCGGAGGTAATGCGACAGGTCCTCCGCGGTGGAGACGATCGTCCCCGCCGGCCCCATCTCGGTCTGCTCGTGGACGGGCTTGTCCCAGTCGAGCTTCCCCTCGGCGGCGAGGGACGCCAGGGCGGCGACGGTGAAGGACTTGGTGATCGACGCGATGGGGAAGATCGTTCGCGGCGTGACCGGCATCTTGCCCTCGAGGTCGCGGAGGCCGTAGCCCTCGAGCAGAACCACCTGGCCGCCCTTCACGACCGCCACCGCGGTCCCCGGCATCTTCCAGTCCTTCATCGTCGCGGCCATGAACGTATCGAGGCCGGCCAGGGGCGCGCGGGCCCCGGGCTGCGCGGGGGCGGCGGATGAGGCGGCGGTGACGAGAGCCGCGAGCGAAGCCGCGCCCAGCAGGGGGACGCTTCCGTGCATGAGTCCTCCGTGGTCTAGGTCGTGAGCATCATCTTTAGTGTGGCGCCGGGAGCGTGGGCCATCTTTAGAAAACCTTCCTGCCCCTGGTCCAGGGGCAGGATCTTCGTCCACGGCTTGAGGTCGAAGCGGCGCGCCTCGATGAGGCGGACGGAGGCCGCGAAATCGTTGGCGGTATACGCAAAGGACGTGAAGATGGCCTTTTCATCGCGGACGAGGGTCGTCCAGGGGAGCCCGGTGTCGTGTTCGGCCAGCCCGAGAAAGGCCAGGCGCCCACCCTTCGCCGCGGCGGCCGCGGCGCCCCGGCGGCTCGCGTCGACTCCCACCGCTTCCACGACGTAGTCGGCTCCGCCGCCGGTCCACGAGCGCACGGCTTCGACCGCATCCTGCCCGCGGGAGTCGATCGCCAGGTCCGCGCCCAGCGTCCGCGCTACTTCGAGCCGCTCCGGGTTGACGTCGACCACGCACACCCGAGGCACGCCACGCAGCTTCGCGAGGACGAGGGCGAGCGCGCCCAGCGGCCCCGCGCCGAAAACGGCCACCGTCTCGGGCGGCTCGGCGAGGGAGATGCGGAACGCGTGGAGGACGACGGCCATCGGCTCGACCAGGATCGCCTCCGCCTCGGGCAGCGGCTCGGGCAGGGCGTGGAGCTGGCGGGCGGGGACGGCGATCAGCTCGGCATACGTGCCGTGCAGGCGGTCCATTCCGAAGATGCGCCAGTCGGCACAGAGGTTCTGCCGTCCGCTCAGGCAGGCCGCGCACGTCCCGCAGCTCACGAGCGGGTTGATGCAGACGCGCTGGCCGCGGCGCCATCCTTCGACGGTGGGATGGACGTCGGCGATGCGGGCCACCGTCTCGTGACCCATCACCAGCCCCGGCTTCCGACGCTCGCTGTGGCCGAGGAAGCCGTGAAGGTCCGAGCCACAGATGCCGGCCGCGGACACGTCGAGCAGCGCCTCGCCCTCCCGGAGCACGGGATCCGGGAGGTGCTGGATCTCGACCTTTTCGGGCGCGACGTAGACGAGTGCTTTCACATCACCTCGGTGCGCGCCATCTTACCCGCGAAGGGCCGTGCGGCGTCCATGGTATAAGCGGGCACGGGGCAGGGGAGGCGATCATGAGGGGTCTGGCAAGATCCGCGACCGGAGTCGTGCTCGCGATGGTGGCGCTGGGGCCGCGAGAGGCGGCGGCGCAGATCACGGGCACGATCGGCGGCACCATCCACGACACGAGCGGGGCGGTCCTGCCGGGGGCCACGGTGACGGTCCGCGGTCCCAACCTGCAGAAGCAGAGCGCAACCGCGGTCAGCGGCGCCAACGGGACCTACCGGGTCATCCTGATCCCGCCCGGCGTCTACGACGTGACGGTCGAGCTGCAGGGGTTTACCGGGCAAGCGCGCAAGAACGTCGAGGTGGCGATCAACCAGCAGACGACGCTCGACCTTTCCCTGGCGGTAGGCGGCCGCAGCGAGGTGGTGGAGGTGGAGGCCGGCATACCGCTCGTGGAGGTCGAGCGCTCCGCCGTCTCGTCCCGCGTGTCGCAGCAGACGATCGACGCCCTGCCCCTGAACGGGCGCAACTACGTGGACCTCATCTCCCTCGTGCCCGGCGCGCTGCCCGTGCCCAGCGGTCAGCAGGGCGCCTACGTCTCGATCTTCGGCGAGCGCGGCACGTCGCTGTCGTTCCTCATCGACGGAGCGGAGAACAACGACCCCCTGAACGGCGGCCCGGCCGTGCGCTACACGCAGGACTCCATCCGCGAGTTCGAGGTCATCACCACGGGCTACGAGGCCGAGTTCGGCCGGGCCCAGGGCGGGGTCGTCAACATCGTCACCCGCTCGGGCGGAAACGAATGGCACGCCTCGGCCTTCACCTTCGCCCGCAACGACTCGCTCGACAGCTCCAACGTCCCGAACCAGGACCCGCCCAAGCTCGAGCGCTACCAGTGGGGAGGGACCGTGAGCGGTCCCCTCAAGCGGGACAAGGCGTACCTGTTGGGCTCCTTCGAGGTGCTCGACGAGACGCGCGGGGTCAACATCGACCAGTCGAAGATCCCCGGCTTCGTCGCCGGCGGCCTCGCCACACCGGGGGGCAAGGAAGACTTCGGCGTCGGCCCGGGAACGGACGGCCTGACGGGAGTGCTGAAGCTCGACTTCACGCTCAACGACAAGAACCGGCTGTCCGTGACCGGAGCCCGCAACGACCAGGACGTGAGCGGCGAGATCTCGTCGCCGGTGGCCGGGACGATCGCCCTGCCGAGCGCGGCGCGCACCCAGACCGCCGACGGCACCAGCGTGATTGTCCGCGAGACCGCCGTCCTGCGCCCGACGACGTTCCTGGAGTCGAGCGCATCGTTCATCCGGGCGCACGGGGGCGCCAACCTCGAGCACACCGAGCGCATCGAGCCGATCCTCGTGCTCCTGCGCAGCGGCTTCCTGCAGACGGGGGCGCCGTTCGGCAGCCGCAGCGAGCGGACGAGCAAGCGGTTCCAGTTCGCGCAGAGCCTCACGCATGCCCTCACCGCCGGGGGAGGCGATCACCAGCTCAAGTTCGGCTGGGACCTGAACCGGGTCACGCTGAACGGGTTCGACGAGGTCGTCAACGACGTCGAGTACTCGGCGGCGTTCCTGGACCCGAACGCGCACGCGGTCAACGAGGCGCTCTTCCGCCGGCTGGGCTTCGCGCAGTCCGCCGCCCGGTTCTTCACGCTCTCCGGCAATCCCGACGGCAGCCTCGACGTGGGGATCAAGGACACCAGCCTTTCGGGCTTTGCCCAGGACAGCTGGCGCATGCGGCACGGCGTGACCCTGAACTACGGCCTGCGCTACGACTGGTCGAAGCTGTTCGGGGACGACAAGAACAACGTCGCGCCACGGGTGGGCCTGTCGTGGGACGTGGGGGAGCGGCACCAGACGGTGGTGAAGGCGAACTGGGGGCGGTTCTACGACCGGAACCTCCTCGCCGCCGCCGCCACCGTGCCCGACAAGGGCGGCATCTTCACCCGGTCGATCTTCGACGTCACCCTGCCGCGCCTGGGGGCCGACTACACCGATTCGCTCATCGACCTCGTCATCACGTCCGGCTTCCCCACGGGACCGAACACGCGCAGCCCGGCCGAGAACCCGGCCTACCGCGGATTCGCCGACGCGCTCCGGGCCGATCCCCTCGCGATCTACAAGCTCCTCGGCATCCGGGTCAGTGACCCGGCCGTGCCCCCCATCGTCAACGCCGACAACATCCAACAGCTTTCGGGCCTGACCGCGGCGCAGGCGGTGGCCCTGCTCGAGGGCACGTTCCCGGGGACCGACTTCGAGTTCTTCGACGTGCCCGGCGGATCCATCGTGGGTAACCGCGTGCTGTCGTTCTTCCCGCGGGGTCCCCTGGGCCTGAGCCGCGACGTCTCACGTTACGCCGAGGACCGCACGCCTTCGACCAACGCTTTCAGCCTGGGCATCGAGCAGCAGTTCTTGAACGATTTCTCGATCGCCGTGACCTACGTCCACCGGCGGACGCGGGACCTCCTCACGCGGCGGATCGTGAACCTCTTCGACGCGGCGCCAGGCAACCCGAACTTCGGCCGCACGACCGACGGCGGGCCGCGGATCAGCCAGGTCACCTACGACGGGATCATCAACTACGACGGGGTGACCGTCTACCTGCGCAAGCGCTTCAGCCACCGGTACCAGTTCGCGCTGTCCTATACCGGCTCGCGCGCCCGCGACAACCTGCTCACCGGCAGCGTGGGGTCGCAGTTCAGCAACAACAACCATCCCGAGATCGACTACGGCCCCTCGAACCAGTCGGCGCCGCACGTCTTCGTCGGCAACGGGCTGGTCGCGCTGCCGTGGGACATCGACGTCTCCGGCATCGTCTTCTGGCGGAGCGGCGCCGCCTTCAACCCGCGCGGCATCGTGGACCTCGACGGCGACGGCCTCGTGGACCAGCGCGACACGACCCAGTCCCGGAACAGGTTCCGGACCAAGGCCTACGGCGACGTCGACCTGCGGATCGAGAAGCGGTTCAACCTCGGCGGCCGCCAGGCCTTCAGCGTGCTCGCCGAGGCGTTCAACCTCCTCAACCGGGCCAACGTCAGCAACGTGACCGCGGTATCCGGCCCGAATTTCGGCACTCCGACGACGTTCTTTCCCGGCCGGGAGATCCAGTTCGGCGTGCGCTACCTGTTCGGGAGGCGGTAGGCGAGCCGCCTCTACTGAAGGCTCGCGAGGGTGAGGACCAGCCCGCGCTCGCCGCGGAGGTCTTCGAGGGCCTTGCCGAGGATCGCGCCCCGCGCGGAAGCGGCGTCGCCGGCGCGCATCGCGTAGCCCGGCGCCGCCGAAGACGTCAGGAGATCGCCGGCCCGGACCGGACCGTTCGCGCCGGTGACGAGGCAGTACACGGTGCCGGTGAGCGTCACGGTGACGCGGCTCGGATCCGTGCTCCCGGCGTTGAGCGTGATCCCGGGCCGGTAGTCGTTGGCCCCGGAGACGACGCCGGCCACCCGGCGGTCGTAGGCCCGGTTCGCGACCCGAAGCGCGCCCGGCCGGTCCGGGTCGATGCTCATCACAGAGCCAGGAAGGACGGCTTCGGCAGACGACGGGAACATCTCGGCCATGTCGCCCGGGGCGGACATCAGCCCCGAGTTGCCGTCGAGAATGAACCGGACCGCTCCGGCCGTATTGAACACCGCCACCTGCCCCGCGTCCTGATCCGAGACAAGGAGGACGCCCTTGGGTGCCGCCGCCCCCGTGTGGTTCAGCCAGACGATCGCTCCATCGCCGATGTCATCCGGAGCCATGGCGATCACCACCTCGCCGGCATCGTTGACGACCCCGAGCTCGTCGAAGGTGGACTGGGGCTGGGTCGCGGTTTGGGCCCGGACGGCGCCGCGGGCCACCTGGGACGCGATGCTGCGGGCGCGTTCGCGAAGAGAAGGCGCCTGCGCGCTGCCGGACCAGACCGCCAGCGCCGACACGCCCACGAGGAAGACAACGACACGTTTCGCGTTGTGCATTGTGAGTCTCCCGCCGGCGTGACCGAACGCGGCTGGTCCCGGCATGGCCAGCCCCCTTCAGCTCCTTAGACGGACCGTTGTGACAATTTTCCGCCGGTCACCGTCGGAGGCGCCCGGGAAATCCGGTGTTACGATCGCCGTCTCCATGCCCTCCCCGGTCGTTCGAGCCGTCGTCGCGCTCGTCTTGATGACCGCCAGTGGGGGGTTTGGGGGGACCGGAGGGTCCCCCCAAGTAGAAGAGCGAGCGCGGATTCATTCCGCGCGAGCGCCCCGGGGGCGCCCAGCGCCCCCGCTAGAAGAGCGAGCGCGGATTCATTCCGCGCGAGCGGAAGACGCCTTCCGGGAGGCGGCGAAAAACGGGGTCCGCGTCGAGGAGATCTTCCGGCGCACCCGGCGGATGATGCAGGCCTGGCTGGCGTACGCCGACCAGCGGACGCTCCTCCTTCCCGATTTCCTCCCGGGCTACACGCGTGGCCAGCGCCCGCTCGACCTCTACACGCCGCACAACTCCGGGGCCGACAACTACCCGTACCTTGTGGCCACGGCGTTCTTCACCGACCGGCCGACCTACGAGGGACGGCTGCGCGAGATGCTGCGCAACGAGATCCGCTACACGGCCGCTCCCGACGGGATTCCCGGGGAGCTCCAGCTGAAGACGGGGAAGCTCGGCCCGCCGAGCCTGTTCGGCGCGGCCGAATACGCCAAGGACGGGCTGGTGGCGGTCACGGAGCTGCTCGGACGCACGCCGTGGTTCTACCGGATGGGGGACATGATCGCGGCCCTCATGCAGCGCGCTCCTGTCCCGAGCGCGTTCGGCCCGCTCCCCGACGCCGGGGCCGAGCTGAACGGCGACGTGCTGCAGGCGCTCGTGCGCCTGGCGGCCATGACCGGGGACCGCCGCTTCCTGGAGTGGGCGGAGCGCATCGGGGACGCGTATGTCCTGGAGGTGATGCCCGGGACGCACGGCGTGCCGGGCTACACGTGGGACTTCACGAGGCACGAGGGGCCGGACCGCATGCGGCTGCGCGACCACGGCAACGAGATGGTCGTCGGTCTCGCCCTGCTGCACGCGCTCGAAACCGACCGCGCCGCGCCGCGCGCCGACTCCTACCGGCCCGCGCTGGGCCGCATGCTCGACCGGATCCTCGCCTCGGCCAACCCCGACGGGATGCTCTACAACGAGTTCCGCCCCTCGGACCTCGCCCCGCTCGACCGGAAGCTCTCCGACAACTGGGGCTACGTCTACGGCGCCGTGTACACCCATTTCATGGTGACGGGCGAGCCCCGCTTTCGCGACGCGGTGAGGCGTGTCCTCACGAGCCTCCCGAAGTACCGCGGCTACGACTGGGAGAACGGCAGCCACGACGGCTACGCCGACGCGATCGAGAGCGCACTCTACCTCTACGCACGCGAACCGGTGCCCGAGGCACGTGACTGGATCGAGAGCGAGGTCGATACGCTCATCGCCTTCCAGCGCCCCGACGGCACCATCGAGCGCTGGTACGGCGACGGGAACTGGGCCCGTACGCTGCTGCTCTACGCCATGTGGAAGACGCAGGGCTGCTTCGTCGACGGCTGGCAGGAAGGCGTGAAGCTGGGGGCCGTGCGCGAAGGCGATCGGCTCTTCGTCTCCCTCGACGGACGGCCCGGCTTCCGCGGCCGGTTACACTTCGACTACGCCCGCCATCGCCGCGTCCTGAACTTCGCGCGGGACTACGTGCGGCTCAACGAGTGGCCGGAGTGGTTCACGGTGGACGAGAACACGCTCTACCGCCTCGTGGACGGGCAGGGACGCGAGATGGTACGGAGCGGCTCGGAGCTGAAGGAAGGCATCGACGTCACCGCGCCGACCCGCCTCACCGTGGGCGCTATACTCACGCGTTCCAAAGAAGAACAGTAGGAGGAAGGATGCCTTCCCACAGCTTCGCCCTTCGGCGGCGGCTTTCGGTGCTCCTCCTGGCCGCCGCGGCGTCCACGCCGACAGGCGGGGGGGTCTGGGGGGACCAGCGAGTCCCCCCAGCTGAAAGAGCGAGCGCGGGATTCATTCCCGCGCGAGCAAACGACCGGCGGTCATCGTCTGAGCGCCAGGCCTTCCTCGAACGGTTCGCCCGCGCGTATTTCCCCGGGCGCACCGGTCAGATCGTGGTGGTGGCCAGGGAAGGCCACATCATCACCCGGCGGGACCCCGCCGTGACGTACATGCACGGCAGCCCGTGGCCCTACGACACCCGGATTCCCTTCCTCATCTATGGCCCCGCGTTCGTTCGGCCGGGCACGTACCCGAGACCGGTCACCCAGCAGGACATGGCCCCGACCCTGGCTGAGCTTCTGGGCGTGCCCATGCCGGGGACGAGTGCCGGCCGGCCCCAGCGGGCGATCCTCAAGCCGGGGCCCGAACGGCCTCGGCTGATCCTGCTGGCGGTCCTGGACGGGATGCGCGTGGACTACTTCGACCGTCACGCGGCCGTCCTTCCCACGCTCACGCGCCTGCGTAAGCAGGGGGCGTGGTTCAGCAACGCCCAGGTGAACTTCCTGCCGACGATCACGAGCGTCGCCCACGCGACCATCGCGACGGGCGCCGACCCTAGGGTCCACGGGATCGTCGCGAACGCGCTCTTCGACCGGGTCGCCGGTCAGGCCGCCGATGTTTACCCGGGCCTCTCGCCGCGCCTACTGATGGCGCTCACCCTCGCGGATGTCTGGAGCGTCCAGACCGACGGCCGGGCGATCATCATCGGGCAGGGGAGCACGGTCCGGGCCGCGATTCCCCTCGCCGGGCATGGGGGCTGCCTGCTGAACGGGCGTCCCGTCATCGCCGTCAGCTACAACGAGAAGCGCGGAGTCTGGGAGACCAACTCCGAGTGCTACCGGCTGCCGGACTATCTCAAGGACCGGAATGCCAGCGCGCTGTGGGAGGGGACCGACGGGCTCTGGATGGGACACCCCATTGGGACTCCGGGCGACGTTCGCTACTCGGCCGTCTTCTCGAGGTTCGAGACCGACGCGCTGAAGCTCATGATCGAGCGCGAGCCGCTGGGCGCCGACGACATCGCCGACCTCGTGCTCGTGAACCTGAAGACGCCGGACTACGTCGGGCACCGCTACGGTCCCGATTCCCCCGAGACGCGAGAGGCGCTGGCCGCGCTGGACCGGGATCTGGCCGGCGTCCTCGCGGCGCTGGACGCCAAGTTGGGGCGCGACCGCTACGTCGTGGCGATCACCGCCGATCACGGCATGCCCCCGGAGCCGGACGGCCGCCGCGGGCAGGGCCGCCATTACACCGACGACATCGTAAAGCTGATCCACGAGAAGTTCGATCCCGGGCAGAGCAAGCTCGTCAAGCACTACGAGCCGGAGAACGCGCAGATCGCGATCGACCGGGCCCGGTTGCAGGAGCTGGGCCTGAGCCTCGATGCGCTCGCCCGGTATCTCGAGGCGCAGCCGTTCGTCTTTGCCGCCTACACCGAGCAGGAAGTGGGCCGGGCCGCCGGGGCGCTCGGCCGCTGAGGTGAATATGCGCGCAGGGGCCGCAGTGATCGCGTTCGTCATGCTCGCGCCGGGAGCCAGCGCGGCGGTGTCGCCCTTCAAGCTCGGCACGTTCGAGCGCAACGGCCGGACGTTCCCCGGCCTGGTGCTGGACGACCGATGGGTGGTGGACATCGCGGCGGCCAACGCGCGCCTCCAGAAGCGGCATCCCGAGTGGAAGCGGCTGGCCATGCCCGCGACCATGAAGGAGTTGATCGGGCGCTACGAGGAGGGCCTGCGCGAGCGTCTTCACGCGATCGCGAGCGACGCCGCATCGGCCACGCCGCGGGCGGCCGACGTCCACGACCTGAAGGCGCTGCGACTCCGGCCCCCCCTCCCCGACCCCGAGACCATGGTGAACGCGGCGGTGAACTATGTGGAGCACGGAGCGGAGATGGCGTCCGGCTCCGCGGCGCCACCTTCGCCCCCGGTGGCGCGGTCGGCCCCCGGCCTCTGGGAGCGTCGGGCGGATGACACCCGCCACAACCCCTACCTGTTCCTCAAGGCCCGGAGCGCCCTCATCGCCGACGGCGAGGTCATCCGCATCCCGCCCGGCCGCGACCGCGTCGACTGGGAGTGCGAGCTGGCCGTGATCGTCGGCCGGCGGGGAAGCCACGTGCCCGTCGCCCGGGCGCGCGAGCACATCTTCGGCTACACGCTGGAGAACGACGTCTCCGACCGCGGCGGGCGCGGCGACACGAGGCACGGCTCCGATTGGCTCATCGGCAAGAGCCACGACACGTTCGCGCCCCTCGGCCCGTTCATCGTGCCCAGGGAGTTCGTGCCCGATCCGCAGCGGCTCGGAATCAAGTTCACGCTCTCGGGCACGCTCATGCAGGACTCGAGCACCGAGCGCATGACGCACACCGTCGACGAGATGCTGCACTACGCCTCGAACATCCTCACTCTCGGCCCGGGC
>Ga0210378_10000578_pt1 | contig 18808 bp, 14 predicted proteins | sample PLM1_60_b1redo_FD_155465 | JGI IMG/M metagenome (GOLD analysis project Ga0210378, IMG submission 155465) | Groundwater sediment microbial communities from an aquifer in East River, Colorado, USA - PLM1_60_b1 redo | ecosystem: Environmental > Terrestrial > Soil > Riparian zone | place: USA: East...
CGGGTCCACGCCCTGCTCGCCCTCGGCCGTTTGGAGGAAGCCGTGGGCGAAGGCCGGCGGGCCGTGAGGAGCGCCCCTGCCTCCCGATCCGACCTGCTCGCTCTCTCGCACATCGCCCTCGGCCGCGCGCTGCTGCGCCGCCGTCGCTCCGAGGCCCGGGCCGCGTTCGACCGGGCGCTCGAGTACGCGGCCGGCCGGCTGGTCTTCGAGCACGCGGCCCGGCTCGGGCGTGCGCTGTGCGAAGGGGCGGGGCGCGACCATCCCGACGTCCGTGGCGCGCTTGCGGGCCTCGAGGCCTGGGGCGACCGGCGAGTGCTCGCCGGCTGCCTGGCCGAAGTGCGCGAAAGACTCGGCGTGGCGCTGGTGGCCGAGGGCCCCTCGGCCCTCGTCTCCCCGCCGGAGTGGCGGGGGGCGGCGATCATGGTCGACGCGGCCGTGGCCCTGGCGGGTCCGGGGGATTGGCCCGCGCGCTGGGCAGGGGCGGTGAAGGCCCTGCGTCCCGCGATGCCGTGGTGGCGGGCGGCGCTGGTCGAGCCGCGCGGATGGCTCGTCACGAGCGAAGCCCAGCCCCAACCGCTTCCGCCCGCCGACCCCGCCCGCGACGCCATCCAGGGCGTGGCCTCCGCGCGGATCCTCGACCTTGCGGTCGTGGCGCCGATCGACGCCGGCCGGACGCTATACCTGGGCCGGCGGGACGGCCAGCCCGGCTTCTCGGAGGGGGAGCTGGCCCTGGCGAGCGAGCTCGCCCGCCTGCTCGCCGCCCACGCCTCGGAGGAGGCGGACGAGTCCCAGGAGACGCCGGGCTTTCCGGGGCTCGTTGGCTCCTGCCCGGCCATGCTCGACCTGCTGGGCAGCGTGGCGCGCGTCGCCTCGTCGGAAGCGCCGGTCCACCTGCACGGCGAGACCGGCACCGGCAAGGAGCGCATCGCCGAGGCCCTGCATCGCCTATCCGGGCGGCGGGGAGCGTTCGTGGCCGTGAACGCGTCGTCCTTGAGCGACGAGCTCTTCGAGTCGGAGATGTGCGGCCACGTGAAGGGCGCCTTCACGGGCGCCGTGGCGGACCGCGTCGGCCACCTCGGGGAGGCGGAAGGAGGGACGCTCTTCCTCGACGAGGTCACCGACCTGACCCCGCGCGCACAGGGCAAGCTCCTGCGACTGATCCAGGAGAAGGAGTATCGCCGGGTGGGGGAGTCGCGCTCGCGGCGCGCGGACGTGCGGTTCGTCACCGCGGCCAACGTGACGCTCGAAGAGCGCGCCGCCGCGGGAGCTCTGCGCACGGACCTCATGTACCGGCTGAACCGCATCGTCCTCACGCTCCCGCCCCTGCGCGAGCGCGGAGAGGACATCGCCCTTCTCGCCCGCCACGCCCTGAAGACGGAGGCGGCGCGCAGCGGGATGCCCGCGCCGGCGCTGCCGGCCGACGTCGTGCGCACCCTCGAGGCCCACTCGTGGCCGGGGAACGTGCGGGAGCTGGAGAACGAGATCGGGAGGATCCTGCTGAGGGCGGGAAGGGGCGCCGTGCGGCGTGAGCACCTCTCGGCCGCCCTGCGCGGCGCGCCCTCGACCGCGGCGACGCCGCTCAAGCACGCCGTGTTCGCCTTCGAGCGGGAGCACATCGCCCACGCGCTCGCTTGCCACGGGGGCAATCGCGCCCGCACCGCGTGCTCCCTCGGGCTCACCCGCCAGGCGCTGGTGGCGAAGATCAATCGGCTGGGGATCTCGGCGGCTCCCCCTCGGTGACGAGGGCGCGGTGCAAGCGCCTCACCGCTTCCGGCACGTGCTTCTCCTCGATGAGGACGCTGATGCGGAAGCTCGACGTGGAGGCCCCGAGCACCGGCGCCCCCATCGACGCGAGGGTGTCCAGCGTCCGGCGCAGGTTCCCGAAGTGGGCGTTGATGCCCGCACCGATGGCGGAGATGGCGCCGACGGGCTCCCGCAGCGTGACCCGGTCCGCGAACCGGGTCGTGAGGTCCTGGCGGAGGCGGGGGAAGTCGTGGAGGTTCTCGAGAGAAAGGATCAGGGACAGGGTGCCGGTGCGGCCCGGCGCGTCGAGGTGGAACTGCTTGCCGCCCGTCTCGTGCTGGTCCAGCAGCGCCAGCAGCGCGCCGACCATGGAGGGGTCGGTCCCGCTCGCCGAGAGCGCTACGAGCCCGGTCTCGCTCGCCACCCCCACGACCCGACCCGGGGCGCGGGGAGGCAGCTTGCGCACGACGGTCTCCTCGCCGCCACGGGTGGCCCGGGCGTATATGGCGATGCCGCGCTCCTTGGCGAACTCGACCGCCTGGGCATTCAGCACCTTGGCGCCCGACTCCGCCAGCTCCTGCATTTCCTCGTAGCTCAGCTCGGCCAGGCGGCGCGCGTCGGATACCACGCGCGGGTCGGAGGTGTAGACGCCCTCGACGTCGCTGTAGATCTCGCACGCCTCGGCGTCGAGGGCGGCGGCGAGCGCCACCGCCGTGGTGTCGGAGCCCCCGCGGCCGAGCGTCGTGATCTCTTTCTTGTACGAGACGCCCTGGTAGCCGGCCACGATCACGACCTTGCCTCGCTCGAGCTCGTCCTGAACCCGGAAGGGCCGTACCTCCACGATGCGCGCGTTCGTGTGGGAATCATTGGTGACGATGCCGGATTGCGATCCGGTGAAGCTCACCGCCGGCACGCCGCGCGCGTTGAGGGCCATCGAAAGCAGCGCCATCGAGATGCGCTCGCCGGCCGAGAGCAGCATGTCCAGCTCCCGGCGCGATGGGCTCTCGGTCAGTTTCTTGGCCAGGGCGAGCAGCTCGTCGGTGGTGTCGCCCATGGCCGAGACCACCACGACGACGTCCTTGCCCGCCGCCTTCGTCGCCGCCACGCGGTCGGCCACCTGGCGGATCTTGTCGACGTCGGCGACCGACGAGCCCCCGTATTTCTGGACGACGATGGCCACCCGCACCTCCCGGCAGGCCCATTGTATTCGCGGCCCGCCTAGGAGTCCGTCCCGACAAACGGAGGACGGACTCCTAAAGCGGCCCTTCGGGCCGCAGGAGAACGTAACGTGGGTAGCTTTGTTTGGCTTCTCATTTAGGAGCGTGTCCTCCGTCGTTCGCCGGGACACGCTCCTAGGCGGGTGCTATGCTCGATTCGTGGCCGATGCCAGCCCCAAAAAGCTAGGCACCTGGGAGAGTATCGCCGCCGTCGCCAAGAGCTGGCGGCTCGCTTCGGTCTCTCTGCTGTCCTTCGCATCCGGCCTTCCCCTCGGCCTCGTCTGGATCGCCATTCCGACCTGGATGACGCAGGCCGGCGTCGACATCAAGGTCGTCGGCCTCTTCACGCTCGCGCAGGCGCCCTGGAGCTTCAAGTTCCTGTGGTCGCCCCTGATGGACCGCTACCCGCTGCCGATCCTCGGCCGCAAGCGTGGGTGGATCCTCCTCAGCCAGGTAGGTCTGCTCGCGACCAGCCTGTGGCTCGCGGGCGTTCCGCCGAGCCAGGACACCGTCTTCATGATCGGGGCGATCGCCCTCGCCCACGGCTTCGCGGCGGCCACCCAGGACATCGCGTACGACGCGTACACCGTGGAGGTGTTGCGGAAGGAGGAGCAGGGGGCCGCGGTGGGGGCGCGGGTCGCGCTCTACCGCGCGGCCATGTTCGTCTCGGGCGGGATCGCCATCACGGCGGTGGCGCAGTGGTCCTGGGCGGCGGTCAACGTGGGGCTCGCGCTTCTCTACGTGCCCATGATGCTCGTCACGATCAAGGCGCCCGAGCCCGAGTCGCTCCCCACACCGCCCGCCTCGCTCAAGGAGGCCGTGTGGGGTCCGTTCGTGGGCTTCCTGGCCCAGCACCGCGCCCTCGAGATACTCGCGTTCGTGGTCCTTTTCAAGCTCAGCGATCAGCTCACGCAGGCGCTGACCGGGCCGTTCCTGGTGCAGATCGGCTTCGGGCCCGCCGACGTGGGCGTGGGCCGCAGCGCCATCGGCATCGTGGCGACGCTGGCGGGCACGCTTCTCGGCGGGCTCCTCACCACCGCCGTCGGCCTCGGCCGCGCGCTGTGGATCACGGGTTTGTTGCAGGTCCTCTCCAACCTCGGCTACGCGCTCGTGGCGCACGTGGGACCGGATCGGCTCGTCATGTACTCCGCCGTGGCCTTCGAGCTCGGCACGAGCGGGATGGGCACCGGTGCCTTCGGCGTGCTGCTCATCCGGCTCACGCAGAAGCGCTTTTCCGCCACGCAGTACGCGCTGCTGTCGAGCCTCTTCTCGATCCCGCGGGTGCTGGCCGGCCCTCCGGCCGGTCTGCTCGTGGACGCGATGGGTTGGCGGGACTTCTTCGTATTCACGATCCTCGCCGGGATCCCGGGCATGCTGATGCTCTGGCGCTTCGTGCCGTGGGGGGTCACGGAGCCCGAGTTCCAGGTGGAGGCGCCCAAGAAAGGCACGCCGGTGACGCCGGCGCAGGTGGCCGCCCGGGCCGCCATCGGCGGGCTGGTCGGCTTCACCCTCAGCGTCGTCACACTGGCGATGCTCGACGCGATGCGGACCTACCGCTCGACGAAGGTGTTCGACCTGGCCGCGAAGATCCAGGAGATATTCACACCGTCGGGGCTCGGAGACTGGCTGACGCTGGCCGGCCTCGTTGCGCTCGCCCTCACCGTGGCCTTGACGGCGGCGGCCCACGTCGTGGCCCGCCGGGGGATCGTCACGCGTCCGGCTCCGCCGCCGGCGGGGCCTCCGCCTGTCTCCGTACCCCCTCCGGACTTGGATATTTAGGCAACCCGGGGGGGTTGTGCCAAGCACTGCACCCCCCCGCGCGCATTCGCGCTGCCCCCCGGTCGCTCGCGGCGGAATGAATCCGCCGATTCAGTCTCAATGTCGGGGGGTACGGGCCCTAGTACCCCCCGAACCCCCCATGTCGCTCGCGGCGGAATGAATCCGCCGCTCGCTGCTACCGGCGGAATAGCCCCCGTCCCCCCAGGCGTACAATCGGTATGGGTTTCCCGGGAACCGGTCTGGGGGGATCGGTGTCAAAGGGTTCAGGAGCGGGTGATATCGCCATGGCGGCGGGGGACATCGCCTTGCACTCGGCGGAAGCCCTGGCCGGGCCGGTCGGCCTCGAGCGCGGCCTGGTCGAGCAGTGTCGCCGCGGCGACCCCCACGCCTTCGCCCGCCTCGTGGCGCTCCACGAAGGCATGGTGTTCAACCTTGCCGCGCGCCTGCTCGGCGAGACGGAGGAGGCCCGCGACGTCGCCCAGGAGGTCTTCCTGCAGGTCTTCCGCACGCTGGGCCGCTTCGAGGGCCGCAGCACGCTCAAGACCTGGATCTACCGCATCGTCGTCAACCAGTGCCGGAATCGCCAGCGCTGGTGGAGGCGGAGGCGTAAGGACCGGTCGTGTCCCATCGACGCCTTGACGCCGGCGGACGAGGCGCGGCTGGCCGAGGCGGGAACCCGTATGGAAGGGCCGGACGAGCGACTGGAGCGGCGGGAACGGGCCCGGGCGGTGCAGTCGGCGCTGGCCCGGCTCTCCTTCGAGCATCGGGCGGTCCTGCTGCTGCGGGAAGTGGAAGGGCTCTCGTGCGAAGAGATCGCGGGAACGCTCTCGCTGCCGGAAGGAACGGTGAAGAGCCGACTCTCCCGGGCCCGAGAAGCGCTGCGGCGCGCGCTTCCCAATGGCGGGGAGGAGGTCCGTTGAGCGCGTGCAGCCGGACCCGTCGGCACTGCTCGGCCTACATGGACGGCGACCTGGACGCGGGGCAGGCCCGCCTCGTGTCCGCACACCTCGGCGCTTGCCCCGCATGCGCCGCGCACCTGCGCTCGCTGCGATCCGCCGTGGAGATGCTGGCCGAGACGCCGCGACTCGAGTCTCCCGAGCCGATCGCGCCCCGCGTCTTCGACCGCCTGGAGGTGGAGACGCGCGGGGCGGGCCTCGCGCTGATCCTCCGTCCCGCGTGGAAGGCGCGCCCGCTCATCCTGCCGAGCCTGCTGCCGGCGGCCGCCGTGCTGGTCGTGGTGCTGGGCGTGGCCTTCGCGCTCGATCGCGACGCGGTGCCGTTGCCCACCGTGGCCACGCGCGGTGCCGAATCGTGGGGCCCCACCGGCGCCTCCGGCACCGAGAGCAACCCCCTGTTCCTCTCGACCGAAGTGAGCGCACCACGGGTGCGCACCGCGGCGGCGCTCACCGCCGATCTGCTGGACGGCCTGGGCGAGACGCCGCTCTTCGTCGAGACCGTCGTGGCGCGGGACGGCACCGTTTCCATGGTGACGCTGCTCGACGGCGACTCCCGCCACGCCGGCCCGCTCCTCGAGGCGCTGCGCCACGAGCGCTTCGAGCCCGGGCGACGTCACGGCCGACCCGTGGCCGTCAGCCTTTACCGTCTCATCAGCCGCCTGGACGTCTTCAGCTAATTCGGGGGGGTACTGACCCACGACAGCACCCCCCCGCGCGCATACGCGCTCCCCCCCGAGTCGCTCCGCGTCCGAATGAATCGGACGCTCCGCTGCTACGGGCGACGGGCGACTAGTGCGGCCGCGGCGGCGAGGACCGCGTCGACGTTCAGGTTCTCCATCCGGCCCGCGGGGGCGCGGACGACCGACACGCGTTCTCCCAGCGGCGCCCACACCGCCGGGTCTGTCGGCCCGAACAGCGCCAGCGTCGGCGCGCCCCACGCCGCGGCGAGATGGCTCACGCCCGAATCGTGGCCAACGAAGAGGCCGGCGCGGGCGAGCACCGCCCCGAGGATGCGGGCGTCCAGCCCGCGGGCGACGAGCGCGCCTGGCCGGCGCGCCAGAGCGGCCGCCGCGTCCGCATCGGCGGGCCCCTCGACCAGAAGCCAGCGGCCCGAGGGCGCGACGGCGTCGAGGAGCAACCCGAATCGATCCGGCGGCCAGTTCTTCCACGGCGAGCCGCTGCCGGTGTGGAGGGCGACAAAATGCTCCGGGAGCTCGCGGAGCAGCCGGCCGGCCTGCTCCGCTTCGGCCTCGGTCGCCGGCATCGGCTCCAGCGCCGCCGCCGCGTCGAGACCGAGGTCTTCCAGCGGTCGTGTCAGCCACTCGGAGGCATGCACGCCTCCGGCGGGATGGGGATCGTGGCCGACGACGCACGGAACGACCCGCGCCAAGCTTCGGATGAGGGCGGCGTTGCGGCTGTAGACGACGGCCAGGCGGACATCACGGAGTCGCTCCCGCAGCTCTCCCTCGGGCCGCCCGTCCTCCGCGAAGAGCGCGGCAATCTCCGCGCGCTCCCAGGCGACGAGCTCGTCGACCTGCGCCGCGCCCGGGCCGACGAGCACGCCGCCGGAGGACCGCGGAGCGATGAGCAGAACCCCGCGATAGCGGTGGCGCAGGGTGGCGACCGCCCGGCGCAGGAGCAGCACGTCGCCGAGAGCCCCCGCCCGGACGAGAAGGGCTTCATTGAGCCGGGGGGTACTAGCGGCGCACCCCCCGGACCCCCCGCTCGCTACGCGCGAATGAATCGCGCTCCGCTCGCTGCCCGTGTCGCCCAAGCGTCAAGGGACCTCGATGCGGGCGGTGGACGCGTTGCCGAGCAGATCGGTGCCGCGCACGACGAGGACGTGGGGGCCGGCCGAGCCGAGGTTCCCCACCGGGATCTCGTACGTCTCCTCCAGCTCGTCGTTGATGCCGTCGACGGGATGGACCTCCTGCCAGCGCCCGCCGTCCACGGAGAACTCCGCCTTGCGCACCAGGCTGCTGTCGTCCCGCACGAGCGCGCGCACGGGGCTCGGCGGCACCAGGATCAGCGAGACGGTCGGGGGCGTGTTGTCGACGTCGAACGGGTCGCTTTCCTTGTCCGAGTTGAGCGCCAGGCTCTCCGGGTTGGAGGGCGAGTCGGAGGTGGTGACCCGGACGACATAGCGGCCGTTGGGCACCGTGGTCGTGTCCCAGGCGAGCACGGCGTCGGTGAGCCCCTTGCGGAGCAAGCGCCAGCGCGTGTCGTTCATCCGCCGGTAGGACACCTCGTACACGAGGTTGTCGCCGTTGGGGTCTTCGCCCCTCCAGGAGAAGGTCTGGATGCCGCGCTGATACAGCTTGCGGCTGTAGGACGTGGCCGGCGGCATCGGCCCGCGGCTCGGGCCGCCCCGCGCGTCGGGGCCGGGGCCCGAGTCGAGGCCCAGGATCTCCGTTTCGCCCGAGATGGACAGAGGCTTCTGGAACACCTCGCCGGGCGGATGGACCGTGATCGACGCGATCTGCGGGCGGAGGTTCCGCTGGAGGTACGCGGCGGTGATCGAGTCGAGGATGGGCGAAGCGCCGTCCTTCCCCGCGAGCGTCGCCTTCACCTGCAGGAAGCGGGCGCGCTCGCTCGCCACCGCCTCGCCGCCGCCGCGGACGTAGGGCGGCGACCAGTCCGACCAGGTGGAGTCGGGGCCGGCGGTGTTGCCGCTCCGGGTCTGCACCTGGACCTCGGCGCCGGGCGAGGTGGTCGCCTCCCACCGGACCTGTCCCCACGCCGAGACGGTGTCGGTGTCCTTCACCTTCGAGACGAAGGTCCCCCGCGCCCCCGCGGCGGCTTCGAGGACGTGGACCTTCCCCGGGTTGGCGCTGGCGACGGCGACGGCGTCCGCCGGACCCCGGAAGAGGGCCGTGACCTGCTCGGCGGGGAAGGAAGACAACATTGCCCAGGTCCGGTCGTTGCGGATGCGATAGATCTTGCCCTTGTTGCCTGTCCCCACGAGCACGCCATCGGCGGTGACGACGATGGCGTGAGGCGTTTCCTCGGACGACGACCAGAGCGTATCCACTTCGCCGGACGGCAGCAGGCGCAGCACCGCGCCCTTCGGCGCGCCGCCCCGCATGAGGTCGGACGGCCGTGGGGTGGGAATGGGACCGGGCGCACCGGCCTGCGGCGCGATCACGGCGAAGCTCTCGGTGACGGTGACCTCGGGGGTCGGGCCTACGGCGGGCGGCGCCGGCTGAAGAGGCCCCGGCGGCCGCGAGTCGTCCCGCTCCTTGCCGTCCACCACCGCGGCATAGAGGCTTCCGTCCTTGCCCAGGTCGAGGGCCTTCACCTCGCGATACGCCGAATCGTGAAGGACGAAGACCTTCCCCGCGAGATCGATGCGGTAAAGGATTCCGCTGGGGGCGCTGCCCGCGTAGAGGTTGCCGGCGCCGTCGAGGGCGAGGGCGGTGATGTGCGTCTCGGCGCTGGTGAAGAGGATCTGCGCCTTGGCCTGCCGGTCGACGCGGTGGATCTTGCCGTCGGCGCCGGTGGCCACCAGGAGGTTCCCGGCGGGGTCGAACGACAGCGCCCAAATGTACTTGTCGGTCGGGTCGTAGAACGTCTGGGCCTTGCCGGCGGCGTCGACCGCGTACACCTTCCCGTCCGGGGAGGTGCCGACGTAGAGCTTTCCGTCGGGGCCGACGGCGAGCGCGTGGACCTCCAGCTCCGCGGCGTCGAAGAAGAGCGAGCCCTTGCCGCTCTCGATCTTGAACACCTTGCCGTCGTTGCCGGTGCCCGCGTAGAGCACGCCCTTGGCGTCGCGGGTCAGGCACCACACGAAGGGCACTTCGGGGTCGTAGAGGGCGCGGGTGCCGGGGGCGAGGCGCACGCGGCCTTCCGAGTCCACGGACAGGCCTTCGGTCGTGCCGTCGAGGAAGTCGCGGGCGCCCTCGATGCGCCAGAACTGGGGTTGAGCCGCCCTCGCCCCTCCCGCCGCCAGCAGCAGGCAGGAGACGAGGGCCAGGCGCCGAATCATCGAAGTTCCTCCAGGGTGCCGGGGACGCCGCCCGGCGTCAACGCTCGACGGTGAGGCTGAGCGCCCGCGAGCCGGTCACGGCGTATTCGGTGACCAGGTCGAACTCCCACACCGAGGCGGTGCGGAGGGGAATGACGCCGGTGCCTTCGTCCGAACCTCCGAGCACCGCCAGGATCGAGGGCGGCAGGGACTGCAGGTACTCCCCGCGCACGATCGCACCTTCGTCGCTTCTCAGGAGGCGGGCGTAGAGGTGGTTGTTGTGACGCAAGCCGTTGATGGCCCGGATGAGCTGGTCGAGGTCCTTGGGGACGAAGGACTGCCGCATCTCGCGCTGCTCGAGGTTCGTGAACGCGTTGCCGTCCGCCACGAGCAGCGTGTAGTTGCCCGCGGGCGCGGTGGCGGGGATGGTGACGGGGATCATCTCCGAGACGGTGTCGCCGCGGTAGGTACGCAGCAGCACCTTCAACGGGACGGTGGCGCCCGCGCGCACCGGGCCGTCGCGCTCGAACCAGGCGCGCTGGAGGCTCGCGGTCTGGATGGTCTCCAGCGAAGAGACCTCCACGTCGAGCTTGTCCACCGTCACCCGCTCGAAGTCGTTGGTCATCAGGTACGCGACCGGAGCCGCCACCAGGGCCGCGGCCTGGGTCGCCGGCTGCTCCTCGGTGAAGAGGTCCTCCACCCTCACTTCGCGGCCGCCGGACAAGGTCAGCTTGGCGTCCACCTGGATCGTCGAGGTGCCGAAGGCGCGCTCGTTGGCCTGCAGCACCGAGGCCAGCGAGACGTAGGCGAGCACCGGGCTGAACAGCTCGTCGTCGACCATGCGGAACGAGTAGCGCCGGTCCTGGCCGCGGCTGGTGCTGATCCGCACCGAGACGGGGATCATGCGCGGCGTCTTGCCCAGCCGGCCGGCGATGGCGGTGCCCCGGTCCTGCTCGATCGTCCCCACCGGATCGGCGGCGCTGCTGATCTTCCAGGACTGATAGAGGCTGGGGAAGACCGAATAGACGTAGGCCTTCCGCATCGGGAACTGGGTGGGGCCGAGGTTGTAGAACGGGTGGCCAAAGGCGTAGACCCGGTCGCCGTCGATATGCGTGATCGTGCCGGTGACGGAGAGGTCCATGTCCCCTTCGATCAGGGACACGCCGAGGGCGCCGCCGGGCTGGAGGTCGGGGAGGGGAGCCGGGGGCTTGCCCACCGAGCCCGCTCCCATCACCGGCGTGAAGCCGAGGCCGGAGAAGACGCCCTTCGCCCACTCGAAGGTCGTGGCGTCGAAGCCTGAGAAGACGAGCGGGAGGCTGAGCGGCCGCAGCGACTGCGCGGCGAGCGCCGTCGGCAGATGAGCGGACGCCGGCGAGCCCGCCACGGGCACGGTATTGAGCGGCCGCTGGAGGGCGGCCATCAGCGAATCGCGGTCGAGCGGAGCCGCCAGCCGGCCGCCTCCGGGTCCGCGGCTGGCCGTGCGGAAGCGGGCCGAGGCCGCGCGGGGCGCGTCGGTGCTCGTGTCCTCGATCATCTCGCCGATGGGTGTGATGCCGCCGATCGTCTCCTTGGAGAAGGGGAAGCCGTAGGAGACGGCCCCGACGAGCTTGCCGTCGATGAAGACGGGGCTGCCGCTCATGCCGGCGATGACACCCGTCTTCTCGAGCGGTCCGCCCTCCATGCGCGCGAGGATCAGGCTCTGCTTGGGGCCGATGTTCTCGAGGACCCCGATGATCTCGACCTTGAACTCGTCGATGCGGGAACCCTCGAAGACGGTGCGGCCGATGCCGACCATCCCGGGCTTGACCTGCTCGAGAGGAAGGATCTCGGGAGGCGGTGCCGCGACGGCCAGGCCGCCGAAGCCAAAGACGAGAACACCCAGCGGAGCCAGCCACCAACGCATTGGTTTCATCCCCCCTCCCCAAAGCGGCTCTGGGGAACCCTCTGAACAACTGATATTACTAGGGTAAGCCGAGGGGGGTCAATTCTGACCATGAGGCACGAACGACGGCCTCACCGCTTCGCCGGGCTGGCGCTCATGACCGCCGCCGCTGCGGCCGCGGGAACAGCGGTCAGTGGGCGCGGGACGCGGACGGAAACGGCGCGAGGCTGGCTGGCCCACGGGGGCGATTCCGGCCACACGCAATACTCCCTCCTCGACCAGATCAACACCGGCAACGTCGATCGGCTCCGAGTGGCCTGGACCTATCGCTCGGGCGACGCCCGCGAGGACGGCCGTTCGCAGGTCCAGTGCAACCCGATCGTGGTGGGCTCGGTGCTCTACGGGACGTCCGCCGGGCTCAAGGCCTTCGCGCTCGACGCCGCCACCGGACGCGAGCGGTGGAGGTTCGATCCGTTCGCGGGCCCGGGCGAGCGCCCGATCGGCGTGAACCGCGGCCTGACGTATTGGGAGGACGGCGAGGACAAACGCATCCTCCTCGGCGCGGGCCCGCGCCTCTACGCGCTCGATGCGCGCACGGGGCAGCCGATCCCCGGCTTCGGTGCGGCCGGTAGCGTCGACCTGAGGGAAGGACTGGGCCGCGACGTGACCGGGCTGCACCTCATCTCTTCCACTCCCGGCGCCCTCTGGCGGGATCTCGTGATCGTCGGCATGAGGGTGGGCGAGGGCCCGGGGCCGGCGGCGCCCGGCCACATCCGTGCCTACGAGGTCCGGTCGGGCCGGTTGCGCTGGACGTTTCACACGATCCCGCGGCCCGGCGAGATGGGGCACGACACCTGGCCGGAAGACGCGTGGACGCGCGTGGGAGGCGCCAACGCCTGGAGTGGGATCAGCGTGGATGCCGAGCGGGGAATCGTATTCGTGCCGACGGGCTCGGCGACGTACGACTTCTGGGGCGGCAACCGCCTGGGCGCGAACCTTTTCGCCAACAGCGTTCTCGCCCTCGATGCGGCGACGGGGAAGAGGCGGTGGCACTACCAGGTCGTCCATCACGACCTCTGGGACAGGGACTTGCCCGCCGCGCCCATCCTGCTGACGCTTCGGCGCGACGGAAAGACGATCCCCGCGCTGGCGCAGATCACCAAGTCGGCCCACGTCTTCGTCCTCGACCGGCGTACCGGGCGGCCGCTGTTTCCCGTACGCGAGCACCCGGCGCCGTCCTCGGACCTGGAGGGCGAGAAGACGTGGCCGACGCAGCCGCTCCCGACGCGGCCGCCTCCCTTTGCGCGTCAGGCGTTCACCGAGGACGAGGTGACCGACCGGACTCCGGCCGCGCGGCAGGCCGTGCTGGACCGGCTGCGCGCGGTGCGCACGGGCGCGCAGTTCGTCCCTCCGAGCCGTCAGGGCACGGTCATCTTCCCCGGCTTCGACGGCGGCGGGGAATGGGGCGGCGCGGCCGTCGACCCCGCGACGGGAATCCTCTACGTGAACTCGAGCGAGATGGCCTGGATCCTGACGATGGTGCCGGTGCCCCCGAACGAGGCGTTCGGCTCGACGGGGGAGCGGGTCTACGTGCAGCACTGCGCTTCGTGCCACGGGCTCGACCGCGGCGGGGCGCCGCAGCAGGCCGCCCCGGGCCTGGCCGACGTGGCGCGGCGCTTTGACGCGCCCGACCTGCTGGCCCTCCTGGACAAAGGCAAGGGAACCATGCCTGCTTTCGCGTTCCTGCCCGGCGCCGAGAAGGAGGCTCTCGTCTCCTTCCTGCGGAGCGAGACCGCGGCCAGCTCGAAGAAGGACGAAGACGGCGTCGAGGCCGGCATTCCCTACACGAGCACGGGCTACAACCGGTTCCTCGACCCTGACGGATACCCCGCGGTGAAGCCACCGTGGGGCACGCTGAACGCCATCGATCTCGTCCGTGGAGAAACGGTCTGGCAGGTGCCGCTCGGGGATTACCCGGAGCTGACCCGCCCGGGCCAGCCGCCGACGGGCACGGAGAACTACGGCGGACCGATCGTGACCGCGGGCGGGATCGTGTTCATAGCGGCGACGCGGGACGAGATGTTCCGAGCCTTCGACAAGCGCAGCGGCCGCATGCTGTGGCAGGCGCCCCTGCCGGCGGGGGGATACGCGACCCCAAGCACGTACGAAGTGGGGGGCCGGCAGTACGTCGTCGTCGCCGCCGGTGGAGGGAAGATGGGGACCCGCTCCGGAGACGCGTACGTGGCCTTCGCGCTGCCGTGATAACATCCGGGCTTTGCCCGATATGGATAGGGAGAGAATCATCGTGGGTGAGCGGCGCGCCGCGGCGGCCATACCCGCGTGCCTGTTCGCCTGGCTCCTGCCCGGCGCCGGGCACCTGTATCTCGGACGGATCGGCAAGGGGCTCGTCTTCCTGGGGGCGATCGGCGCCCTGTTCGTCCTCGGGGTGCTCATGGATGCCGGCCTGCAGATGCACCTCGGGTTCGACGACCCCCTCGCCCTGCTGCGCAGCCTCGCCCAGATGGCCCTCGGCGTGCCGTACTTCCTCGCCCGCGCCTTCGGCTTCGAGGCGGGAAGGGTCACGTCGGTGACCTACGAGTACGGGAACACCTTCACCGAAGTCGGGGGGCTCCTCAACGTCCTCGTCATCCTGGACGCGTACGACGTGGCGGTGGGACGCAAGCGGTGATCGGCAGCCACCTTCTCGCCCTCGTCGTCTTCTCCATCCTCGCCTCTGTCGTGTTCGCTACGCTGCTCCGCGACGACCGCAAGAGCCGCGTGCGCTTCGCCCTCATGACCGTCGGCGCCTTCGTTCTGTCCGCGGTCGTCGTGGGCTGGCTGATGTACCCCTTTCCCAGCTAGCGCACCACCGCTCAATGACGGACTTGCGCATTGCCGTCGTCCCAGGCGATGGCATCGGCGTGGAGGTGATCGCCGAAGCGGTCAAGGCCCTCGAGGCCGTGGCCGGGGCCTCGGGCCGCCGCATCGTCACCACGCCTTTCGACTGGGGAGCGGAGAAGTACCTCGCGACCGGGGTCACCCTGCCGCCCGGCGCCCTGGAGATGCTCCCGCAGAGCTTCGACGCGATCCTGCTCGGGGCGATGGGCGATCCTCGCGTGCCCGACAACCGCCACGCCGCCGACATCCTCCTCGGCCTGAGGTTCCGGCTCGATCTGTACGTGAACTACCGGCCCATCCGGCTCTTCCACGAGAAGCTCTGCCCGCTGAAGGGTGTGACACCCGCCCAGGTGGACTTCGCCGTGTTCCGCGAGAACACCGAGGGGCTGTACGTGATGATGGGGGGGAACTTCAAGAAGGACACCCCGGACGAGGTGGCGACCGAGATCGATCTCAACACGCGAAAGGGCGTCGAGCGCATCGTCCGCCACGCGTTCGAGTTCGCTCGCGCGCGCGGCCGGACGCGCGTCGTCATGGCCGACAAGTCGAACGTGCTCATCCACGCCCACGATCTCTGGCAGCGCACGTTCCGGGCGGTGGCGGCCGAGTACGCGGGGATCGAGGCCGGCCATCTCTACGTGGACAACCTGGCGTTGCAGATGGTCCGCGACCCGGGGCAGTTCCAGGTCGTCGTCACCTCGAACATGTTCGGTGACATCGTGACCGACCTCGCCGCGGGCCTGCAGGGGGGCCTCGGCATGGCCGCCTCGGGAAACATCCACCCGGGGCGGCTGAGCCTGTTCGAGCCCGTGCACGGCTCGGCGCCGCGGTTCGCCGGCAAGAACGTGGCCAATCCCATGGGGGCGATCCTGACCGCCGGGCTGATGCTCGAGCACCTGGGTTGGACCGAGGAAGCGCGGCGGATCGAGGAGGCGGTCCGGTGGGCGGTGGAAGAGGACCGCACGACGGGAGACATCGGCGGCAAGCTCGGGACGAGCGAGGTGGGGGAAGCCATCGCCACGAGGCTGAGGAGTTAAGCCTCCCCTCTCCGTGGGCGTCCCCTCTCCCTGAAAGGGAGACGGATAGGGTGAGGGTCGGACATCGGCAACCGGCAACGGACGGGAACGGGCAGGGCCCGGGAGCAAGGTACCCGGGCACTCCTTTCAGGGCCGCTTCGGGCGACCCCCTTTTGTGAGGGTCGCCCTCGCGGCCCCGCTGAAAGGAGATTCCGGCCTGATGCGCCTGCGCTTCTACAGTGATCCACGCACCGGTCTTCCTCACATCTATGGCCACAACGTCACGGAGGCTGAGGCGGAGGACATTCTTACGAACCCCGGCGAGGATCGCGCCGGCCCTGAGAGCTCACGCGTGGCTCTGGGCAGACCGAGGCTGGGCGCTATCTGAAGGTCATCTACGTTCCCGATCCTCAGCCGGACAGCGTGTTCATGATCACGGCGTACCAGCTTGAGGGCAAGCCCCTGTTGGCGCATCGTCGTCGCATGAGGCGGAAGAAGTAGCGTGGTGAACACCAGATTTCCCCCAGGTTGGGATGAAGCGCGGGTGCAACGGGTTCTCGCTCACTACGAGGCGCAGACGGAGGAGGAGGCGGTAGCCGAAGACGAGGCCGCCTTTGAGAGCTCGGGCCAGGTTGTTATGGAGGTTCCGAAGGAGCTCGTGCCCGCCATTCGCGAACTCATCGGCAAGCATCGCAGATAGGATCCGCTACCGCGCCTAACTCAGTGCTGCCACAGGGCCCTCACGCCGCGCGATGGCAGCCCTGCCACGGCGGCTCATGGGCGGCGCGTCAAACGAGGGTGTTACGCGCCCTTCCAAAGCGGGGCACATGACGTGAGCTTTCCCCAAGGCTGGCTTCAGCAGATCTCTCGAGCGACAGAGCTCGCCACGAGAGGCTGGCCACGGACTTGTCTCGTCGCTGACGGCTCTCGCCTCAAACATGTTCAAGATAGGCAACCGTGTGGGTGGAGTCAGGATCGCGAGACAAGCGCTCAGGCTTGCCGGACCGTTCCCGGACCAAGCTGCATTGCGTGAACTGAGTGCCCTTCTTCAGCCCCGGGAGACCAACCGTAACTGGCGCAAGGGTACGTGGGCTGCCGAGGTCGACCGACGTCTGGATCATTTCGAAGAGAGCAAGGCCAAGAGCGTCCCCTGGAGCAAGGCAAAGCGGGCACATGCTAGGGATCATCGGGATGACAGGACTCCTCTTCGGCGTGGCCTATCCGGCGCTCGTGATGGCCTGGCTCGCGCGTCCGGGATCCGGCCTTGGCCGCCGCGTGGACACAGGCCCGTGTGACGATCGAGACCGGGATGACCGGATGCTCCGGCGGGTCGAGGCAGCGGCTTGACAGACGGGACACGTGCACGACGTAGTACTCCCCCTTAGGGAGCCAGCTCGAAGATCCTGACCCTTGCGTTGACGAAAACTGGTCGTAGAACATGGCGTCGATCCGCGAAGGATGTTTCCCTGGTCGCGTCCCAATCGACGGCAAGATGGGTCACTCCGTACCTGCCGGCGGCGGCTCGAGTGGCGGCTGCGTCCTGAGAAGTCATGAGCAAGCTCATCACTTCCTCCCGTGTCACGTGATCGACCGGCGGGCGGATGTTGCCGAGCTGAAGGACGCGGCGACCGGCGAGCGCAGGAATCCAGAATGATGCTGCGGGCGTTGCGGCGAATACGGCGTCGGGACGGGTGTTCGAGCGTATCCATTCCGCATACTGCGCGACGTGTCTGGGCACCTCGATGAGGTGATACGGGAAGTAGCGGTCCATCGTGGGCGGATCCCAGTAGGCCGGGAAAGTAAACGGGATACAGCACCCGAACACGGCCAAGTAGCCTTTCCCGCGAACCAGCCGCGACGTCTTCTCCAGCCAGCGCGCGGCACCGGCCAAGGCAACCCCCATCGCGACGGCTAGCGTGAAGCGCAGGTTATAGAAAACCTCGTCGGGCTCGGGTGCGAAGCCGACGTAGCTGGAGGCGGTGACGAAAGCCCAGATGGCTGCCGCGGACGCGATCAAACCAAGCAGGAGGCGATCAATTCGCCGTCCTCTCGAAAGGAGAATCCATATGCCGAGTGTGGCCAGCGGCAATCCGGGTCCCAGGTCTCCCAGCAGAAGGTCGGGGTAACCCAGGCGCTGCGCCATCACATCGACCTTCCATATGCCTAACACCGCGACAGTGTCGGACGTCGGGTTGTAGTGAATCGCGATCGTCGCGAGCACCGGCGAGACGAGCACGGCAGAAAGCGCAACTGCGCCTAGTGTCTTCGCGAGGCGACGCTCGGCCTTCCTCTGGAGCAGCTCGCCGGCAATGAGACCCGCGGCCGCGAATCCCCACGACATGATGAACACCCAGCCGAGCAGTCCGAGGATCATCCCCTGGTGCCACAGCCGCCGTCCCGATCCGCTCATCCCCACGACGACTCCGACCAGACCCAAGGCCGCGACGTGATTGGGCTTCAGCAAGAAGTTGCCCGCCCAGAATGGTGGGATCTGGCTTCGTTCAGTCATTGCCACTGAGGAGAGGCCAAGCACCGCGAATACGATGAAAGCCGTCTCCCATCGCTCGGTCTCATCCTCAGGCGCGGTCTGGCGGAGGCCGAGGTACAGCCCCGCCGCAACACTCACGAGAGCCATCACTGGTAGCCAGTGGAACACCGAAACAACGGCCTCCGGGCGGAAGAGTGCCAGCGACGCGATGAGCAACGTCCAGAGCGGTTCGACAGCAGCCTCGCCGACCTGCGCCCGTTCCCAGGGCGAGTTGCCGGCAGCGACCACGGCAGCCTCCCCTACGTAGGAGATCCGGTCGCGCTCCTCGAGCAGGGAGTAGAGTCGCGGCAAGGGAGCCGTGTAGGCGCACCAGGCAAGAATGTTGAGGAGCAGGACGCCCAGTACCAGTAAGCCCGCTCGCGGCCGCCGCCACATCAGGGTCACCAGGAGCGCCGCAAGTGCAATGTAGAGGATGCGGAAGCCGACATAGAACCAAACCATTCCCGTGTGCTCTCCTACGCATCTCGAATGGAGGCCATGCGCGTGTCCTCGACGCCGCTCTGCTTGCGTTGACGGGAGACAGTACTGCCCCTGCGCGACGAGCGTCAAGGTCGCAACCCGTGCCCGTCTGTAGCCGCTGGCGCCTCCTGCTAGAATCGACGTGAGCCCTTGGAGGCGACCGGCGTTGATATCTCTCACCCCCGGAAAGCGCGTCCTCTTCCTCACCAGGGACCCGGATCTGATCCGTCGCCAGCTCCGCGGCGAGCTCGATCTGCGCATGGAAGATCTGCGGGTCGAAGAGCTCATGGACGACATCAACACCGACGCCATGACGCCGGCCTGGGCCTGCTTCATGGCGTCGGTG
>Ga0210378_10000579_pt1 | contig 18807 bp, 13 predicted proteins | sample PLM1_60_b1redo_FD_155465 | JGI IMG/M metagenome (GOLD analysis project Ga0210378, IMG submission 155465) | Groundwater sediment microbial communities from an aquifer in East River, Colorado, USA - PLM1_60_b1 redo | ecosystem: Environmental > Terrestrial > Soil > Riparian zone | place: USA: East...
CAGCACGTGGTTGGAGCCGGCGGCGTAGTCGCCGAGCGAGACCGGCGAGTGCGGGCCGACGAAGACGCAGCCGGCGTTGCGCACCCGGCGGGCCACCCCCGCCGCGTCCCGGGTCAGCACCTCGAGGTGCTCGGCCCCGTACGCGTCCACCACGGCGAGACCCTGGTCCAGGTCGCGGACGAGCACGACCCCGGACTGCGGCCCGGACAGCGCGGCGGTCACCCGCTGCACGTGCTTGGTCGCGGCGACCTGCTCCTCGAGCTCCCGCTCCACCGCGTCGGCCAGCGCCGGCGAGTCGGTGACCAGGACGGACGCCGCCATCGGGTCGTGCTCGGCCTGGCTGAGCAGGTCGGCGGCGACGTGCGCGGGGTCGGCGCCGTCGTCGGCCAGCACGGCCACCTCGCTCGGGCCGGCCTCCGCGTCGATGCCGACCACCCCCCGCAGCAGCCGCTTGGCGGCGGCCACGTACACGTTGCCGGGGCCGGTGACCATGTCCACCGGCTCGACGCCGTCCACCCCGTACGCCAGCATCGCGACCGCCTGCGCGCCGCCCACCGCGTACACCTCGTCGACGCCGAGGAGCGCGCACGCGGCGAGGATCGTCGGGTCCGGGCGGCCGCCGGACTCCGCCCGCGGCGGGGAGGCCAGCGCGATCGAGCGGACGCCGGCCACCTGGGCGGGCACCACGTTCATGACCACGCTGGACGGGAGCGGCGACAGCCCGCCGGGCACGTACAGGCCGACCCGGCCGACCGGCAGGTGCCGTCGGGTGACCGTGCCGCCCGGCACCACCTCGACCCGCCGCTCCGGCGGCCGCTGCGTCTCGTGCACGATCCGCACCCGCCGGACCGACTCGGTCAGCGCGGCGCGGACGTCCGGGTCGAGCCGGTCCAGCGCCTCGACCAGCGCGTCCGCCGGCACCCGCAGCTCGGCGAGCTCGACGCCGTCGAGGCGGAGCGTCGCCTCCCGGACCGCGGCCGCGCCACGCTCCCGCACCGCATCCAGGACCGGCCGGACCGCGTGCGTCGCCGACTCCACGTCGATCGCGGCGCGCGGAAGCACCCCGGTCAGGCCGGCCGCGGCGGGCCGGTCGGTGAGGTCGAGTCGGGTCAGCACACGGACCAGTATCCCGCAGCCCGAGCCGGGCGCCCGGCCGCCTCATAAGCTGGGTTCGTGCCCGACGAGCTCCCGCTGTTCCCGCTCGGTCACGCCGTGCTCTTCCCCCGAGTCGTGCTGCCGCTGCACGTGTTCGAGGAGCGCTACCGGGAGCTGGTGCGGACGCTGGTCGCGCAGGATGACCCGGGCTCGCGGCGGTTCGGCGTGGTCGCGATCCGGCAGGGCTGGGAGGTCGGCGCGGACGCCGTGCAGGCACTGCACGCGGTCGGCTGCGCGGCCGAGCTGCGCCGGGTGTCCCGGTACCCGGACGGCCGCTTCGACATCGTCACCGTCGGGTCGGACCGGTTCCGGCTGCTCGACATCGACCACGCGTCGAAGCCGTACCTGGTCGGCCGGGTGGAGTGGCTGCCCGGCGACCCGGCCGACGGCGGCGAGGCGGCACTGCTCGTCGGGGGGGTCGGCGCGTTGTTCGAGGAGTACGCCGCGGCGGCCGCCGGCCTGCGCGGCTCGGCGCTCGAGCCGCACGAGCTGCCGGAGGACCCGAGCGTGCTGTCCTACCTGGTCGCCTCCAGTGCGGTGCTCACCCTGCAGGACCGGCAGGTGTTGCTGGAGGCCGGTACAGCGGCGGCGCGGCTGCGGGCGGAGCTGCGGCTGCTGAAGCGGGAGACGACGATGGTGCGCCGGCTGCGCGCGCTGCCGGTGCCGGTCGCCGAGCTGCAGGTGACCCAGAGCCTGAGCTGAGCGCGTCGGCGCGGCCGAGGTCGCTGCGCGCGGCGAAGCCGCTGCCCAGCAGGTAGACCAGCACCGCCGCGAACGGCTCCACCACCAGCGCGGCCAAGGCGCCCAGCTCGAGGGGTTGGTAGACGATCCGGCCGACCTCCTGCAGGTCCTGCGGGCTGTAGCCGGGCTCCAGCCATACCCCGACCCGCCACGTCACGACCGCGCCGAGCAGGCCGCCGACCGCCAGCGCGACGAGCACCAGCGGGCCGCGGCTGGACCGCAGCAGCCAGCCGACGAGGCCGGCCAGCACGCCGGCGCCGAGGGTGAGCAGGACGAAGCGGCCGTCGGCGGCGACGTACTCCTCGCCCTCGGGCAGCACCGGCAGCGCCCGGCCGGGCTCGACCACGCGGAAGGCCAGCCGGGGCGCGAGCTGCACCCACAGCAGGGCGAGCAGCGAGCCGGCGCCGGCCAGGGCGACGACGAGGCTGAGCGCGGTGACGACCTCGCGGCGGGTCGGGGGCCAGGACGGGGCGTGCCGTGGCTGCGGCACCATCCACCCTGGCGGCCCGCCCGTGCCCGGCTGGCCGTACGCGCCTGGCTGGCCGTACGCGCCCGGCAGCTCGCCCGCGCCCTGCTGGTCGTACGCGCCCGGCGGCCCGCCCGCGCCCCGCGGGCCGTACGCCGACGGGCGACCCTCGGCCGGCGGACCGCCCCACCCGCCGGGCGAGCCGGGGGCCGGCGGGAGGGGGGAGCCGTCGCCGACCCGGATGCGACCCGGGTCCCGCGGCTGGCCGGAGAGGGCGGCCCACGGCGACGGGGCGGGCGGGTCGGCCGGCTCGGTCGGCCCCCAGCCGGGTCGCTGCATGTCACCGTCCAGGCCTCGTCGTCGCCGCCCGGCGGGCGGCGGTCAGGGTCCCAGTGTGTCAGGCGCGGAGTCCGGCGGCTCCACGAGCCGCCCGTCGCACACCACCACCCGCGGCCGGCGCCACACCCCCGGCTCGACCAGCGGGTCGCCGTTGAGGACCACCGCCGCGGCGGGCTGGCCGAGCTCCAGTCGCCCGGTCCGCAGCCTGACGCCGGCCACCGCGGCCGACCACTCGGTCGCCGCGCGCAGCGCGCCGAGCCGGCCGAGGCCGGCGTCGGCGAGCCGGTCCAGCTCGCGCGGGTCCACTCCGGGCCGGGTGCCCTCGTTGCCGAGGTCGGTCCCGTACACCAGCGGGACGCCGGCGCGGTGCAGCGCCGCGGCATTCGCGGCGGGCACCCGCCCGCCCCCACCGGAGAAGAAGGTCTGCAGCGTCGAGACGACCGGCACGCCTGCGGCGGCGATCCGGTCCACCAGCAGCTCCGGGAGCCGCTCGGCGGGCGTGTGCGCCAGCTCGTCCACCCCGGCGTCGAGCGCGCGGCCGACCGCCTCGACGGTCAGCGCATGCGCCACCACCTTGAGCCCGGCGCCGTGCGCCGCGTCCACCACTGTCCGCAGGATCGCGGTCGGTGGCACCGGCCATACCCCGTCCGGCCCGCGCTCGATCGCGACCTTCACCACGTCCACCCCGTCGCCGGCAAGCCCGCGGACCACGATCCGGGCCTGGCCCGGGCTGGTCAGGAAGGAGGCGAAGCCAGCCGCCCCCCAGGACCGGGAGGGGTAGCCGCCGGGCGCGGTGAGAACCGGCCCGGCCACCCCTACGTACGGGGATCCGGGGGGCGGGCGGCGGTGACCGGTGCGCCGGCGCAGCGCGTCCAGCCGGGGCGCGCCGAGGTCCCGGACGCCGACCACTCCGCCGCGCAGCGCCTCGTCGGCCGGGCCCAAGGCGAGGTGCACGTGCGCGTCGACGATGCCCGGTCCGACCCAGGTGTGCGCGGCGCCGATGACCCGGACCCCGACCGGGATCGGCACCGCGCGGGTCGGCCCGATCCGGGCGATCCGGCCGTCCGGCCCGACCAGCACCACTCCGTCGTACGGGCTGCTGTTCCCGCCCGCCCAGACCGTGCCGCGCAGGGCCACGCCGCGGCCCAGCTCCCCGCCCGGCTCGGGCCGGGCGACCCGCCGGGCCCGTGGCAGCCGGACGGCGCCGACCGCGACGCCGGTCGCCCGGGCGAGCGCGCGCCAGCGGTCGGAGCGGGCGGCGAGGTCGGGCACGGCGCCCATGATCCTCGTTTCGACCCCGGCCGGCACCGTGCCGCGCTCGGGAACGGGCGCCGCCGGAACCAGCGCCCGCCGGTGCCGCCGGGAGTCCAGCCTCCGGGTGCCAGGGCCTGCGCTGGCGTAGCACTGTCAGTGCTAGATAGCACTGACAGTGCTACGCGGCCGGGCACCGGCAAACCGGGAGCCGGCCCGGCCGAAGCCGCCGGGCACCGGCAAGCCGGGAGCCGGCCCGGCCGAAGCCGCCGGGGGCGGTCAGCGGGTGGCAGCGGCGCCGTCGAGCACGCGCAACGCCCGGTCGAGCTGCGCCCGCGGCAGCACCCGGTCGATCTCGATCTCCAGCAGCCGGGACCGGGCCGCCGACCGGGCGTTGCCCCGGGCCAGCCGGACGACGGACATCGGGATCGCCCACGGCCCGCTGGGCAGCCCGACCCGGCGCAGCTCGCCGCGCAGGTTGGCCTTGCCCGCCTCGACCGCGTCGCGCAGCTCCTGCTCGACGGGCCGGAAGCGGCGGGCCAGCGACAGCCGCTCGACCAGCCGGACCGAGGCGAACCGGCCGGCGACCAGCAGCACGCCGAGCACCAGCACCGTGGCACCGATCCAGCGCGGCTGGACGACCAGCAGCAGGGCGCCGACCACCGGCACCGCGAACGCCCACCGGGTCAGCTTCCGGATGTGATCGACGGCCAGGCAGCCGAGCAGGTAGCGGAGGATCGTGGTCGTCCGGCGGCCGCTCTCCCCACCCGGCACGACCTCCCGGACCCGCCAGGTGCCGGTGTCGCCCGGGTCGAAGCCGTCGTCGCGCGGGTCGGCCACCGGGCCGGCCGCCGCGGCCGCCGACCACTGGTGCCGTCCCTCGCCTGCCGCCCGCTCGGGCTCGGCGGCCCGCGGCCCGGGCACCGTCCCGGCGGGTGGTGGCACCGGGTCACCGGCGACCGCACGGACATCACCCGGGTGGGCGAGCCAGTCCTCCTCGGCAGAGGAAGCCCCCGGCCGCTCGCCACGCTGCGTCGTCACGGGGGCATTGTGCCCCCTGCGTGGCGTGGCGTACCCCGTGATCACGCCGCGCCGCCGCGGCCGGGGCTCAGCCTGCCAGGCAGGCCGGGCCGAGCAGCGCCTTGAGGTCGCCCATCAGCGCCGGCGTCGCCGCCACCCGCAGCCCGTCCGCGACCCGCAGCGTCGTGCGCCGCTCACCGTTGACCAGCTGCAGCTGCACCTCGGTGGTCCCCGGATGGGTGGACAGCACCTCGCGCAGCCGCTCCACCACCGACGGGGTGCACCGCTCCGCCCGCACCGACACCACCACCGGCCCGCGCGCGCCCCACTGTGAGCTCGTCAGGTCGGGCACGGTCAGGTCGGACGCGATCAGCTTCGCGACGTCCTCGCGCCGGTCCACCCGCCCCTTGACCACGACGATGGCGTCCTCGGCCACCGAGACCGCGACCTGCGCGTACGTCTGCGGGAAGAAGAGCACCTCGACCGAGCCCTCGAGGTCCTCCAGCACTGCCGACGCCCAAGGCGCGCCGGTCTTGTTCACCCGGCGCAGCACGCTGGACAGGATCCCGGCGACCGTCACCGACTGGCCGTCGCCGACCTGCTCGGTGTGGATCGCGCCCACGGTGAACTCCGCATTGGCCGCGAGCACGTGCTCGACGCCGTGCAGCGGATGGTCGGACACGTAGAGCCCGAGCATCTCCCGCTCGAACGCCAGCCGCGCCATCTTCTCCCACTCGCCGTCCGGCACGGCGACGGTGAACACCGAGTCGATCACCGGGTCGCTGCCGCCGTCGCCGAAGAGGTCGAACTGCCCGGTCGCCTCCACCCGCTTCGCGGCCAGGAAGCTGTCCACCGCCTGGTCGAAGACCGCCACCAGGCCCCGTCGCGCGTGCCCGAGCGAGTCGAAGGCGCCGGCCTTGATCAGCGACTCGACCACCTTCTTGTTGCAGGCGACCGGCTCGACCTTCTTGAGGAAGTCGGAGAAGTCGGTAAACGCGCCCTTCGCCTTGCGGACCGTCACGATCGAGGCGACCACGTTCTCCCCGACGTTGCGGATCGCCGTCATCCCAAATCGGATGTCGGAGCCGACCGGGGTGAACTGGGCGTCGGACGAGTTGACGTCCGGCGGCAGCACCTTGATGCCCATCTTGCGGCACTCGTTGAGGTAGACCGCGCTCTTGTCCTTGTCGTCCTTCACCGAGGTCAGCAGCGCCGCCATGTACTCGGCCTTGTAGTTGGCCTTGAGGTAGGCCGTCCAGTACGACACCAGGCCGTAGCCCGCGGTGTGCGACCGGTTGAAGGCGTAATCGGAGAACGGGACGAGGATGTCCCACAGCGTCGCGATCGCGGAGTCGGAGTAGCCGTTCTCCTTCATGCCCGAGCTGAACGGCACGAACTCCCTGTCCAGGATCTCCTTCTTCTTCTTGCCCATCGCCCGACGCAGCAGGTCGGCCTTGCCGAGCGAGTAGCCGGCGACCTTCTGCGCGATCGCCATGACCTGCTCCTGGTAGACGATCAGGCCGTACGTCTCGTCCAGGATCCCGGCCAGCGGCTCGGCCAGCTCCGGGTGGATCGGCGCCACCGGCTTGCGGCCGTTCTTGCGGTCGGCGTAGTCGTTGTGCGCGTTGGCGCCCATCGGGCCGGGGCGGTAGAGCGCGAGCACCGCGGAGATGTCCTCGAACGACGTCGGCCGCATCGAGCGCAGCAGCGCCCGCATCGGCCCGCCGTCGAGCTGGAAGACGCCGAGCGTGTCGCCGCGGGCCAGCAGCTCGTACGTCGGCCCGTCGTCCAGCGGCAGCGCGGCGAGGTCGACGGTCTCGCCGCGGTTGATCTCGATGTCGCGCAGGCAGTCGTCGAGGACGGTGAGGTTGCGCAGGCCGAGGAAGTCCATCTTCAGCAGCCCGAGCGACTCGCACGCACCCATGTCGAACTGCGTGATGATCGCGCCGTCCTGCTCGCGGCGCTGGATCGGGATGACGTCGAGCAGTGGCTCCCGGGACAGGATCACCCCGGCCGCGTGCACCCCCCACTGCCGCTTGAGCCCCTCCAGCCCGCGGGCGGTGTCGACGACCCGCTTGGCCTCCGGGTCGGACTCGTAGAGCGCGCGGAACTCAGCGGCCTCCCGCCAGCGCGGGTGCTCCGGGTCGAAGATCCCCTGCAGCGGGACGTCCTTGCCCATGACCGCCGGCGGCATCGCCTTGGTGATCCGCTCTCCGGTGGAGAACGGGTAGCCCAGGACCCGCGCGGAGTCCTTGACCGCCTGCTTGGCCTTGATCGTGCCGTACGTGATGATCTGCGCGACCCGCGCCTCGCCGTACTTCTCCGTCGCGTAGCGGATCATGTCGCCGCGCCGGCGCTCGTCGAAGTCCAGGTCGATGTCCGGCATCGACACCCGCTCCGGGTTGAGGAAGCGCTCGAACAGCAGCCGGTGCTCGATCGGGTCCAGCTCGGTGATGCCCAACGCGTACGCCACCAGGGCGCCGGCGGCCGAGCCGCGGCCCGGCCCGACCCGGATGCCGGACTCGCGGGCGTGCCGGCACAGGTCGGCGACGACGAGGAAGTAGCCCGGGAAGCCCATCTGGCAGATGACGCCCAGCTCGTACTCCGCCTGCTTGCGGTGGGTGTCCGGCACCCCGGCGGGGAACCGCCAGGCCAGCCCGCGCTCGACCTCGGCGACCAGCCAGGACTCCTCCGTCTCGCCCGGCGGCACCGGGAAGCGCGGCATCAGGTCGCGGAAGCTGAACGCGTCGCCATACCCCTCCACCTGCTCGGCGACCAGCAGGGTGTTGTCGCACGCCTCCGGCATGTCCCGCCAGAGCCGGCGCATCTCGGCCGGGGACTTCAGGTAGAAGTCCTTGGCGTCGAACTTGAGTCGGTTGGGGTCGGCCATGGTCTTGCCGGACTGCACGCAGAGCAGCACCTCGTGCGCGTCGGCGTCCCGCTCGTACGTGTAGTGCAGGTCGTTGGTGGCGACCGGGCGCAGGCCGAGGTCGTCGCGCAGCCGGAGCAGCGCGTCGCGCACCCGGGCCTGGATCTCCAGCCCGTGGTCCATCAGCTCCAGGTAGAACCGGTCCGGGCCGAAGATGTCGCGCAGCTGTCCGGCGGCGGCGCGGGCCCCGTCGTAGTCGCCGATCCGCACCCGGGTCTGCACCTCCCCGCCGGGGCAGCCGGTGGTGCCGATCAGGCCGGCCGAGTGCCGGGCCAGGATCTCCCGGTCGATGCGCGGCTTGTAGAAGTAGCCCTCCAGCGAGGCGAGGCTGGCCAGCCGGAACAGGTTGCGGACGCCGACCTCGTCGGCGGCCAGCAGGGTCATGTGGGTGTACGCCCCGCCGCCGGCGACGTCGTCCTCGCCGCCGGCCGCCCAGCGCACCCGGGTGCGGTCGAACCGGGAGGTGCCGGGCGTGACGTACGCCTCCATGCCGATGATCGGCGTGACGCCGGCCGCCTCGGCCTGATTGACGAAGTCGTACGCCCCGAAGACGTTCCCGTGGTCGGTCATCGCCAGCGCCGGCATGCCCATCCGGGCGGTCTCGGCGAACAGGTCCGTCAGCCGCGCCGCGCCGTCCAGCATCGAATACTCGGTGTGGACGTGCAGGTGCACGAAGGAGTCGCTGGCTGACCGGGACACGGCGCGAGATTACGCCGTCGCACCGACGATTTCGCCCGCCCGCGCCCGAGCCGCAGGACGACTCGGCGTGTCGCCGGCCGGGGTGATCACGGGGCCGTCCAGCTACCCGGCGCCGTGCCCGCGGCCGCTCCCGGGCGCCGCCGCCGACACCGGCTGCGCCAGGGTCAGCCGGCGCCGGGCGGGCGCTCGCCGCCGGCCGCGGGCGGCCCGTCCTCGCCGGTGATCTCGGGCGGTGCGGCCGGCCGCGGCGAGGTGGGTTCCGGCTCGGCCTGGTCCGACCCCCGCGGGCCGACCCGGCCGCGCAGCTGCTCGCCCAGCTGGCCGAAGGTCGCCTCCAGCGCGTCGCCGAGCGTGCGCGCGGCCTGCTGCGCGGTCTCCCGGACGGCCGGGTCGCGCACGGCCTCGCCCGTCTGGTCGCCCAGCCGCTGCGCGGCCTGGCCGAGCCGCTGCAGCGCGTCCCGGATCGCTGCCCGGTCCCCGGCATCGCCGGGCCTTTCCTCCTCGGCGCCGGCGGCCGTCCAGGTGGCGCTGTCCGGCGACTCCGCCACGCCGGCGTAGTGCTCCCGCAGCGCCCGGCCGAGCTCCTCGAACCGTCGCCCGACCTCGCTCCACGCCTCCCGCGGTTCCCGCGTCGACCCGCTCATCCCGCCGCTCCTCTCGTTCGGGGCCGGCCAGCCCGGCCCTCCGAGAGTGTCTACCCGGCATCGCGGCCGTCAGGGGCGGCGCGGTGGCGGTGGCGGGGACGGTCGACGGCCAGGACGAGGACGCGCAGGTCGACGAGGACATGGTAGAGGACCGGCAGCAACAGGCTGCCGGACCCCAGGTAGACCACCGCGAGGCTGCCGCCGAGCACGGCGGCGGTGAGCATCCCGGCGACCCCCTGGTAGGTGTGCGCCACCGCGAAGGCCAGCGCGCTGACCAGCACGAGCCGCCACGGGCTCAGGCCCGGCAGCAGCGCGACGGCGATCGCCAGCAGCACCCCGCGGTAGAGCAACTCCTCGCAGACCCCGGCGGTCACCGCCAGCCCTGCGAAGGCACGCCGCTCGGCCGGCGTCCGCGGCAGCAGCGCGGTGACTTCCGCCGGGGCCACCACCTGCGCGCCCCGGTCGATCCGGCGCCGCAGCCCGAGCAGCAGCCCGACGCTGAGCGCCAGCCCGACCGCCCCGACGACCGTGTACGCCGACGGGCGGGGCCAGCGGACCCCGATGTCGGCGAGGTCCAGCCCGGGCGCGGCCGCGACCAGCGCCAGCGAGACGGCGGCCAGCGTCCACTCCACCGCCGCCGTCCGCCGGTAGCGGCGCAGCCGGGCCCCCGGGTCCGCCTCCGCGCGCCGGAACCGCTGGTGGCTCCAGGTGCCGACCACCGGCTGCAGCAGCACCAGGTGCACGGCGAGCAGGATCGCGAGCACCCGGGCGGCCCCGTCCAGCGACGCCCCCTCGGCGACCGCCCTCACCGCTCCCCCCGCACCGCGCTCAGCTCGCGTCGCGCACCAGCGCGAGCGCGCGCGCCAGGTCGTCCGGGTACGGGCTGGTGAACTCCATCCACCGCCCGTCCGCCGGGTGGTGGAAGCCGAGCCGCGCGGCGTGCAGCCACTGCCGGGTGATGCCGAGCCGCTCGGCCAGCGTCGGGTCCGCGCCGTAGGTCAGGTCGCCGACGATCGGGTGCCGGACCGCGGCCAGGTGCACCCGGATCTGGTGGGTGCGGCCGGTCTCCAGCGTCACGTCGAGCAGGCTCGCGGCCCGGAAGGCCTCCACGGTGTCGTAGTGCGTCACGCTCGGCCTGCCGCCGGCGACGACGGCGAACCTCCAGTCGTGGGTGGGGTGTCGGTCGATCGGCGCGTCGACGGTGCCGCGGCTCGGGTCGGGATGCCCCTGCACCAGCGCCGCGTACCGCTTGTCCACCGTCCGGTTGCGGAACGCGTCCTTGAGCACGCTGTACGCCCGCTCGCTCTTGGCCAGCACCATCAGGCCGGTGGTGCCGACGTCCAGGCGGTGCACGACACCCTGCCGCTCCGCCGCGCCGCTGGTGGACACGCGATGGCCCATGGCGGCGACGCCCTGCACCACGGTCGGGCCGTCCCAGCCGGGGCTGGGGTGGGCGGCGACGCCGACCGGCTTGTCCACCACCACGATGTCGTCGTCGGAGTGGACCACGGTCAGGCCGGGGACGGGCTGCGGCGACGCGGACGGTGGCGCCGCCGGCTCCGGCATCGCGACTTCGAGCCAGGCGCCGGCGGTGACCCGGTCGGACCTGTCCCGGGCGACACCGTCGACGGTCACCTCGCCCGCGTCGACCAGCGACGCCGCGGTGGTCCGCGAAAAGCCGAAGAGGCGCGCGAGCGCCGCGTCCAGGCGCAGGCCGTCCAGGCCGTCCGGCACCGGCAGTGTGCGGCGGTCGGTCACGGGGTCACCGCGGGCGGAGCGGTCCGCACCGCCCGCCGGGCTCGGCACCGGCGGCTCGCCGCAGCAGCGCGGCTCACCGCAGCAGCGCGGCTCACCGCGGCGCCCCGTTCGGACCGTCCTGCGACGGGGTCGGGCGCGATCCGGCCAGCGGGCCGGACGACGGCTCGTACCCCTCACCCTCCGGCCCGCCGCCGGGCCGGACCCGCCCCGGACCGGTCGCCGCCGGACCGCCCGGGTACGGCCCGGACCGCGTCCCGGTGTGCTGGGCGTCGGGACCGCTGGGCGCCGGCCCGGCCGGTCCGGGGCCGCCCCGAGAGGTCTGCCGGGAGCCGGGGAAGCCGACGCCGCCGGAGGCCGGGGCCGGCAGGCCCTCGGGGCCGGCGGGGGCCGCGGCGGGGCCGGGGGCCGGGGCGGGGCCAGGCGGGGTGGGGTCCGCAGTCCCGCGCCGGTGCCGGGTCCCGTCCATCTCGAACCCGAGCGCCGCCAGCAGCACGGCCAGCAGCCCGCCGAGCACGATCCCGGAGTCGGCGATGTTGAAGATCGGCCAGACCTGCCCCGCCGGGTCGAAGACGCTGATCCAGTCGACCACGTGCCCCCGCAGCGGCGCGGGCGACCGGAAGATCCGGTCGACCAGGTTGCCGGCCGCGCCGCCGACGATGAGGCCGAGGCAGACCGCCCACGGCGTCGAGCGCAGCCGCGCCGCCGTCCGCACGATGACCGCGACGACGATCGCCGCCACCAGGCTGAACAGCACCGTCGCGCCCTCGGCGAACGAGAACGCGGCCCCCGGGTTGCGCGCGTGGGTGAGATAGACGGCGCCGCCGAGCAGCCGCACCGGCTCCCGGTCCATCAGCTCGGCGACCACCAGCACCTTCGTCACCAGGTCGGCGACGAACAGCCCGGCCGCGGTCACCGCCAGGACGGCGGTGCGCCGCGGCCGGGCCGCCGGGTCGCCGCCGGCCGGCGGGTCCGCGGACGAGCCGGGGATCCGGGGCGGGTGGGGGTCGCTCATGCCCGCTCGCACTGCGGGCGCTCGTGCTCGCTCACACCCCCATCGTCCCAGGCCGGCGGTCGGGCGTCAGCGACGCTCCTCCCGCTGCTTGCACCGCACGCACAGGGTCGCGCTCGGGAAGGCCTGCAGCCGGGCCTTCGGGATCGCCTCGCCGCAGCTCTCGCACCGCCCGTACGTGCCGGCGTCCAGCCGCTCCATCGCCCGCTCCATCTGCATCAGCAGGTCGCGCCGGTTGTTGGCGATGGACAGCTCCTGCTCCCGCTCGAACGTCTTGGAGCCGGCGTCGGCCTGGTCGTCGCCGGCGCCGTCGTTCGAGCTCTGCCGCAGCTTGGTGAGGTCGGCGAGCGCGCGGTCGTAGTCCGCGCGCAGGTCGGCCAGCTCGCGCTCGAGGTCGCCGCGCACCTCGGCCAGCTCGTCCGGGGTCCAGTCGGTGCCGGGCGGCACCGGTGGGACCGCGGTGCGGTCGACGACGGCGGTGGCGGTGTGCGCGGGCGCCCGGCCGCGGGCGCTGGACCCGCTCGTGCGGGAGCGGGTGGTGCTGGTGCGGGTGGACCGGCCGGTCGCGGCCTTCGCGCCCGCTCCGGTGCCACGGGCCGGCCGCGACGCCGGCGTCGGTGCGGTGTCGGGCTCGGCGCTCTTGCCGGTCCCGCGTCGGGTGGCGGCCGAGCCAGCGGCAGCCTTGGAGGTCGTCTTTCCCGCGGGGGCCTCGGGGGCCGCCTTCCCTGTCGTCGCGTTCTTCGCCACGGTCGTCCGCACCGCCTTCACCGTCGATCGTCCCGGCCCCGGCTCAGCTAGCCGCGGGCCTTGGTCATGGAGCCCTCCCTGCGCTCGTACAGGCACTCGTGATCATCAAGATCACGAGCGGGTGGACAGGATACGTTCCCGGAGACGGGCCGACAACGGCTCTCCACAGAGAGTGTCGAGGCCTCGGGACGAGGGGTGGATTCGCCCGGTTTCAGGGTAGGCGACGCTACGCGGTGCGATGTGCACTATCTGTTACTACCTGCTCGGCCTGCCCCCCTGGTCGCCGAACCATCCCGCCAGCCGGCCGCCCCGGTCCACCGCCCGCAGCCGCCGCTCGACCGCCTCCCGGGCCCGGTTCGTGGCCACCACCAGCAGCTGGTCGCCGCGCTGCAGCCGGGTGTCCGGCCCGGGGACGAAGCCGTGCCCGTCCCGCAGCACCAGCGAGAGCACCGCCCCCTCGGGCAACCGCAGCTCGCGCACGAGCACGCCGTGCAGCCGGGACCGGGCCGGGATGCGGACCTGCAGCAGGTCGGCCTTCAGGTCCTGAAGCGGGGCCGCGTCCACCTCCACCTCCTGCGGCGCCGACTCCGAGGTGAGCCCCAGCAGCCGGGCGAGCGGGGCCAGGGTCGTCCCCTGGACCAGGGTGAAGACGACGACGAGGACGAAGACGACGTCGAAGAGGGTGTGCGCGCCGGGCACGCCGGCGGTGAGCGGGATGGTGGCCAGCACGATGGGCACGGCGCCGCGCAGGCCCGCCCAGGAGACGAACAGCTGCTCCCGCGCCGGCACCCCGAACCACACCGCCGAGGCGAACACGGACAGCGGCCGGGCGAGCAGCAGCAGCGCCGCCCCGATGCCGAGCGCCGGCAGCAGCGCCTCGTCCAGCCGGCTCGGGCTGACCAGCAGCCCGAGCAGCACGAACAGGCCGATCTGGGCCAGCCAGGCGAGCCCCTCGACGAAGCCGAGGGTGACCCGCCGATGCGGCAGCCGCACGTTCCCCAGCACCAGGCCGGTCAGGTACGCGGCCAGGAAGCCGGACGCCTGCCCGACCGCTGCCAGGGCGTACGACCCGACCGCGACGGACAGCACGGACAGCGGGTAGAGCCCGGCCGCGGGCAGGGCGATCCGGCGCAGCACCCAGGCGGCGCCGAAGCCGACCCCGATCCCTACCAGCGCCCCGACCACGAGCTCGTACGCGACCACCCCGACCACCTCGAGCGGCGAGCCGACCGCGGCGGACGACAGCAGCGTGACCAGGATGACGACGGGGGCGTCGTTGATGCCGGACTCCATCTCCACCGTGGCGGTCAGCCGCGGCGGCAGGCGGAGGGCACGCAGGGTGGAGAAGACCGCGGCCGCGTCGGTGGAGGACACGATCGCGCCCAGCAGCAGCCCGGTCCGCCAGCCGGTCTCCAGCAGGGCGACGGCGACCGCGGCCGTCACCAGGACGCTGACCGCGACGCCCAGCGTGGACAGCACGACGGCGAGCGGGACGGCCGGCCGCACCGCGCTCCACCGGGTGGTCAGGCCGCCCTCGGTGAGGATGACCACGAGCGCGGCCAGGCCGAGGGTCTGGGACAGCGCGGCGTCGTCGAAGCGGAGCCCGAGGCCGGACTCGCCGATCGCCACCCCGATGCCGAGGTAGAGCAGCAGGCTGGGCAGGCCGACCCGGCTGGAGACGCGGACGGCGAGCACGCCGAGCAGCACGACGGCCGCGGCGGCGAGCCCGACCACCTCGAGCGGGACGCCGGCCACCTCCCCGCCCGCCGCCCGCACCCCGTCCGCCACCGCTGGATGATCCCAGCCGGGCGGGCAATCCGGTGGGACCGGCAGCCACCCGCGCAGTACCATTGACAGCCGAAAGGCGTCGACGGGGACGAGTAGCGCCGGACGCAGCCCGAAGCGACCCGGGGGCGGTGGGAGCCCGGGGGCCTGGCCGGCGTGAAGATCACCCCCGAGCCCCGGAAGAAACGGCCCGCCCGCGGGCTGGAGTAGACCCGGCGAGCAGGGCCAGAGCGGGGCGCCCGAGGGCGCCCAAGGAGGGTGGTACCGCGGGCTCGTCCATCCGGACGGCTCGTCCCTCCGTCGGAGGCGAGACCGATGGAGGACGAGGCGTGGCCCTCACCCCGTTGCCGGCGCACGTCGACCTGCCCGCGCTGGAGCGCGAGGTGCTGGAGCGGTGGCGCGACCGGAAGGTCTTCGAGCGCAGCGTGGAGCAGACCCGCTCGGGACCGACCTGGGTCTTCTACGAGGGACCGCCGACCGCCAACGGCAAGCCCGGCGTGCACCACGTCGAGGCCCGCGTCTTCAAGGACGTGTTCCCGCGGTTCCGAACCATGAAGGGTTACCACGTCCCCCGCAAGGGCGGCTGGGACTGCCACGGCCTGCCGGTCGAGATCGCCGTCGAGCAGGAGCTCGGCTTCGCCGGCAAGAAGGACATCGAGCGGTACGGGATCGCCGAGTTCAACGCGCGCTGCCGGGAGTCGGTGCTCCGGCACGTCGACGAGTTCGGCCGGATGACCGAGCGGATGGGCTACTGGCTGGACACCGCCGACGCGTACTGGACGATGGACGCCTCCTACGTGGAGTCCGTCTGGTGGTCGCTGAAGCAGGTGTGGGCGAAGGGCCTGCTGGTCGAGGACTACCGGGTGACGCCGTACTGCCCCCGCTGCGGCACCGGGCTCTCCGACCACGAGGTGGCCCAGGGCTACGAGACCGTGGTCGACCCGTCGGTGTACGTCCGCTTCCCGGCCACGTCCGGCCCGGCGGCCGAGCACGGTGCCGACTTCCTGGTGTGGACTACGACGCCGTGGACGCTGGTGTCCAACACGGCCGTCGCGGTGCACCCCTCGGTGCGGTACGTGGTGGCCCGCAGTCCACAAGGGACGTTCGTGGTCGCCGAGCCGCTGCTGGGGAAGGTGCTCGGGGACGACCGCGTCGAGGTGCTCGACCGCTTCGCCGGCGCCGCGCTGGAGCACTCGACCTACCGCCGGCCGTTCGAGCTGGTCGACATCCCGGGCGCGCACATCGTGATCCTGGCCGACTACGTCACCACCGAGGACGGCACCGGCCTGGTGCACCAGTCCCCCGCCTTCGGCGCGGAGGACCTGGCCGCGAGCCGGGCGTACCGGCTGCCAGTGGTCAACCCGGTGGAGCCGGACGGGCGCTTCAAGGCCGACATCCCGCTGGTCGGCGGGGTCTTCTTCAAGGAGGCGGACGCGCGGCTGGTGGCCGACCTGCGGGAGCGGGGGCTGCTGTTGCGCGAGCAGCCGTACGAGCACGCGTACCCGCACTGCTGGCGCTGCCACACGCCGCTGCTGTACTACGCGCTGCCGTCCTGGTACATCCGGACCACGGCGGTGAAGGACCAGCTGCTGCGTGAGAACGAGCGCACCGACTGGCACCCGGAGAACGTCAAGCACGGCCGGTACGGCGACTGGCTGGCCAACAACGTGGACTGGGCGCTGTCCCGGGACCGCTACTGGGGGACGCCGCTGCCGGTCTGGCGGTGCCCGGACGGCCACGACGCCTGGGTGGGATCGCTCGCCGAGCTCGGCGGGCTCGCCGGCCGCGATCTGTCCACACTGGACCCGCACCGGCCGTACGTGGACGAGGTGACGGTGCCGTGCCCGACCTGCGGGCAGACCGCGCGGCGGGTGCCGCAGGTGATCGACGCCTGGTACGACTCGGGGTCGATGCCGTTCGCCCAGTGGGGCGCGCCGCACCGGAACCGGGAGCAGTTCTCCTCGACGTACCCGGCGCAGTACATCTGCGAGGCGATCGACCAGACCCGCGGCTGGTTCTACTCCCTGATGGCGGTCGGCACCATCCTCTTCGGACGGTCGGCGTACGAGACAGTGCTGTGCCTCGGGCACATCCTGGCCGACGACGGCCGGAAGATGAGCAAGCACCTGGGCAACGTGCTGGAGCCGATCGGCCTGATGGACCGGCACGGCGCGGACGCGCTGCGCTGGTTCATGCTGTGCAGCGGCTCGCCGTGGTCCGCCCGCCGGATCGGGCACGGGCCGCTCGAGGAGATCGTCCGCAAGGTCCTGCTCACGTACTGGAACACGGCCTCCTTCCTGACCCTGTACGCGAACGCGGCGCGCTGGCAGCCGGGCGACCCCTCCCCGGTGGTCGGCGAGCGGCCGCTGCTGGACCGGTGGGCGCTGTCCGAGCTGCACCGCACCGTGGTCGAGGTCGACGCGGCGATGGAGGGCTTCGACACCGCCCGGGCCGGCCGGCGGCTGGCCGGCTTCGTCGACGACCTGTCGAACTGGTACGTCCGGCGCTCGCGCCGGCGCTTCTGGGACGGTGACCCGGCGGCGCTTGCCACCCTGCACGAGTGCCTCGAGGTGCTCACCCGGCTGATGGCGCCGTTCACGCCGTTCGTCACCGAGGCCGTGCACGAGGCGCTCGTGACCTCGGTGTGGTCCGACCTGCCCGACTCGGTGCACCTGCGGCCGTGGCCGAGGATCGGCCCGGACGGCGGGCTGCAGGACGAGCAGCTCGCCTCGCAGGTCGCGCTGGTGCGCCGGCTCGTCGAGCTCGGCCGGTCGGCCCGGACCGCGTCGAAGGCGCGGACCCGGCAACCGCTGGGCCGCGCGCTGGTCGGTGCCACCGACTGGGCGACGCTGCCGGAGGAGCTGCGGGCGCAGCTCGCCGACGAGCTGAACGTGCAGTCGGTGGGCTCGCTCGCCGAGGCCGGCGACCAGCTCCTGGACGTCGTGGTCAAGCCGAACTTCCGCGCGCTGGGCCGGCGCTTCGGGCCGGACACCAAGGCGGTGGCGGCGGCGGTGGCGGCGGCCGACCCGGCCGAGCTGGCGGCGGCGCTGCGGGCCGGCCGGCCGGCGGTGGTCACTGTGGACGGCTCGCCAGTGGAGCTGTCCGCGGACGAGCTGGTGGTCACCGAGACGCCGCGTTCCGGGTGGGCGGTCGCCGCCGACTCCGGTGAGACGGTGGCCCTGGACCTGTCGGTGACGCCCGGGCTGCGCCGGGCCGGGCTGGCCCGCGAGGTGGTCCGGCTGGTGCAGGACGCGCGGAAGGCGAGCGGGCTGGACGTGACCGACCGGATCGCGCTCTCGTGGGCCGCGGACGACCGATCCTCCGACGTCGCCGAGGCGCTGCGGGAGCACGCCGGCCCGGTGGCCGGGGAGGTGCTGGCGACGTCGTTCACCGAGGTGCCGTCGGTGGACGGGCCGGACGCGCGGCGGGACGAGGAACTGGGCCTGACCTTCTCGCTGCGGCGCGCCTAGAACCGCTCCGGCTCGTTCGCGTCGGGGGCGTCGCGCAACAGCGACATCAGCTCGGGGTGCTCCGGGAACGGCCGGTCGTCGATCGCGTCGATCCCGTTGATCTGCACGCGGGGCACCGGATCCTCCCGTCGGCCGGTCAGGGCGTGCCGGGGGAGGTGCGGCGGTCCCGGGACCGGGCGAGCATGGTGCCGTCGGGGGCGCAGACCCCGCACGGGGTGAAGCCACCGCGGCGGGCGACCGAGACGGCGAGCGGGACCGGGTCGGCACCGGCGAGGGTGGGGCAGCCGGCGAGGTGGTAACGGGGGTGGCCGTCGACGACGAGCACCTCGTCGTCGAGCTGGGCGACCCGGAGGGCGTCCCGGACCGCGACCGGCTCGACCGGAGGTTCGCCGTCGTCGGGCTCGGTGGCGGGTGCGGTCCCGGCCGGTCCCGTCGGGAGCTGCGCGCCCTCCGGTCCGGCCGCCTCGGGCCCGGCGGGCCGGCCGCGATGGGTGCCTTCCGCCACCGCACCCGCCTCGCCTGCCACCCGCTCCCCTGCCGCCGGGTCCCATCCACCTCGGGGCGCCGGCTCGGAGTCTCGGCGGTCGGCGGCCGCGGTGTCCCGTCCACCCGCGGGCGCCGGCTCGGACTCGGGGCGGTCCGTCGGCGGCACGTCCCATGCACCTGGAGGCGCCGGCTCGGACTCGGGGCGGTCCGTCGCCGGCACGTCCCATCCACCCGCGGGCGCCGGCTCGGAGCCTGCGCGGTCGGTCGGCGGCACGTCCCATCCACCCGGGGGCGCCGGCTCGGACTCG
>Ga0210378_10000580_pt1 | contig 18806 bp, 17 predicted proteins | sample PLM1_60_b1redo_FD_155465 | JGI IMG/M metagenome (GOLD analysis project Ga0210378, IMG submission 155465) | Groundwater sediment microbial communities from an aquifer in East River, Colorado, USA - PLM1_60_b1 redo | ecosystem: Environmental > Terrestrial > Soil > Riparian zone | place: USA: East...
GCGTGCCGTCCGCTGGCGGGGCGGCGGCTGGCGGGGCCACGGTGGGCGCGGCGGCGGCTGGCGAGGCGATCTCTGCTGGGGCGGCGGCTGGCGGGGTCACGGCGGGCGCGGCGTCCGCGGGCGAGGTGACCGCTGGCGGGGCGCTGCTCGCCGCTGCCCGGCTAGGGACCTCGCCCGGGGCGGTCGTGGTGGCCGGCCCGCCGGATGCCCCGGGCGTTCCGCTGCTGGCTGGCCGGCCGCTGGTCGGCGGGGCGCCTGCGGCGTACGTCTGCCGTGGCTTCGTCTGCGACGCGCCCAGCACCGACCCGGCGGCTGTCGCCGCGGCCGTGCGGGTGGCACTGCCGCCCGAGGTGTTCGCCGTCGGCTGACAGGTCTCCCGAAGCGCGCCGTTCTGCTGCATGCTTGCAATCAGTGCAACACTGTAATCACACATACAAGGACGGTGGGGACGATGATCGGACACCGACACCGAGGGTTCGGCCGGCCGGGTGGCTGGCAGCACGCCGACCTGCCGCCGGCCAGCGACGCCTCGGCCTGGTTCGCCGGCCGGCTGCCGGATGGCTGGTTCGAGGGGCCGCCGGAGGTATCCGTCGACCGGGACGAGATCATCGTTGTCGGCCGGCTCTCGCCGCCGGTCATCGAGGGCGACGACCCGGCCGCGCGGACCGCCGCCGAGGCGGGCCGGATCAGCCGGTTCCGCGAGGCGACCCGGGACGAGCGGATCGCGATCGCGCGGGAAGCCGAGCACAAGTACGGCCGGAAGGTGGCCTGGGGAGCGGAGGCCGGGAGCACCCGGCAGCTGTTCACCACGCTGTCGGCGCCGGTCATGACCCGGCTGCGGCAGCCGGAGCGCAAGGTGCTCGACACCCTCGTCGATGCCGGCGTCGCCCGGTCCCGGTCCGAGGCGCTGGCCTGGTGCGTCCGGCTGGTCGGCGAGCACGCCGAGTCCTGGCTGAGCGACCTCCGGGACGCGATGTCCGCGGTCGACCGGCTCCGGGCCCGAGGCCCCGAGGACGCTTCGACCGATGCCGGGCCGGCCGGCGAGACGCCGACCGAGGCGTAGCCGGCAGGAGGCGGCCCCGGGCACCTTCGGGCCCGGGGCACATCCGCCCGCCACCGGGGGGACGTGGCAACGCCCCGCGTCGGTAGGGTGGCTGCCAGTCGCCGGAGGCACGTCGCCGGAGGGAGCCACCTATGCGCGCTGCCGTCTTCGAGGGTCCCGGAAACATTCGGATCGAGCAGGTGCCCGATCCTGAGGTCGAGCTGGACACCGACGCGGTGGTCCGGGTGGCCGCGGCCGGCATCTGCGGCAGCGACCTGTGGTCCTACCGTGGCTACGGCAACCGCCAGCCGGGCTCCAGGATCGGCCACGAGTTCATCGGCGTGGTTGCCGACGTCGGGGCCGAGGTCCGGACGGTGCGCCGTGGCGACCATGTGATCTCGCCGTTCACCTGGTCCGACGGCACCTGCGAGTACTGCCTCGCCGGCCTGCACACGTCCTGTGTGGACGGAGGCGTGTTCGGCGAGCCGTCCAGCGATGGCGGGCAGGGCGAGGCAGTCCGGGTGCCGCATGCGGACGGCACGCTGGTGGTCGTGCCGCCCGCGCTGCATGGCGCCGACGCGCAGTTGCTGCCGCTCACCGACGTGCTGGCGACCGGGCACCACGCGGCGCGCTCGGCCGGGGTGGGGTACGGGCGGACCGTGGCCGTGGTCGGCGACGGCGCTGTCGGGCTGTGCGCGGTCATCGCCTCGCGCCGGCTCGGTGCGGAGCGGATCGTGGTCATCGGCCACCACGAGGAGCGGGTCGATCTCGCCCGCCGGTTGGGCGCCACCGACGTGGTCTGCGCCCGCGGCCAGGAGGCGGTCGAGGCCGCGATCAGCCTTACCGGCGGGGCGCACTGCGTGCTCGAGTGCGTCGGCGTGCAGGCATCGCTGGACACCGCCATCGCGGTGGCCCGGGACGGCGCCGTGATCGGCTACGTCGGCGTGCCGCACCTGGTCGAAAGGCTGGATCTGGGGCTGCTGTTCAGCCGGAACATCGGCGTGCGCGGCGGCGTGACGCCAGCCCGGGCCTACATCCCGGAGTTGATGGCGGACGTGGTGACCGGCGCGCTGGACGCGAGCGCGGTGTTCGACCTCGTGGTCGACCTCGAAGGAGCGCCGGACGGGTACGTGGCGATGGACACCCGGAAGGCGGTCAAGGTCCGGATCACGCCGTAGCCGGCGCGCGCCGCGCCAGCCAGCCGCCGCGCCAGCCAGCCGGCGTGTCGTCCTAGCCGGAGTAGACGGCCAGCCAGACCGCGAGGTAGTGACACAGCGCCGCGACGACCGTGCACAGGTGAAACACCTCGTGGTAGCCGAACACGTGCGGCACCGGATCCGGTCGCCTGGCTGCGTACACCAGTGCCCCCGCGCTGTACATCAGCCCGCCGGCGACCAGCAGCACGAAGGCGGCCACCCCGCCGTGCCGGAGCAGTTCGGGGAACACGACCACCGCCACCCAGCCCAGCGCGAGGTACAGCGGGACGGTCACCTTCGGCGGTGCCTCGATCCAGACCGCCTTGAGCCCCACTCCGCCGGCGGCGCCGGCCCAGACCACCGTGAGCACGACGTCACCGGTGCGGGTCGGCAGCACCAGCAGTGCGAACGGCGTGTAGGTGCCGGCGATGAACAGGAAGATCATCGAGTGGTCCAGCCGCGCCATCAGCCTGTGCCACCGCGGGCTCCAGACGACCCGGTGGTAGAGCGCGGACGTGCCGAACAGCAGCGAGACCGTGCCCGCGTAGACCGACGTGGCCAGCGCCCCGCGCGGGCCGCGGGCCGTCGCGGTCACCGCGACGAGCACCACGCCGGCGACGATCGACAGGCCGAACGCCCAGACGTGCAGCCATCCCCGCAACCGGGGCCGAACGAGCCCGGACTGCGCCGGGAATATGAGTTCGGCGGCGGCCATGGTCGCGAGGTTACGGCACCGTAGGTTGCCTGGTCACCCCATCCGGGCCGGCGCTTTTCGCACGTGTTGCGGGCCGTTCTCAGCTTGCCCGCGTACCCTTCGGAGTCGTGGCGCTGCGTGACGTCGTTTACGTGCTGTACGAGCGGCGGTTGCTTCGCCAACTGCAGGGCCGGTCGGTACCCAGGCACGTCGGCGTGATCCTGGACGGCAACCGGCGCTGGGCGCGGGCCTCCGGCATGGACGACGTCGCCGACGGCCACCGGCGCGGCGCCGACAAGATCGAAGACCTGCTGCGCTGGTGCACCGAGATCGGTGTCGAGATGGTCACGCTCTGGCTGCTGTCCACCGACAACCTGGCCCGCCAGCCGTCCGAGCTCGACCCGCTGCTGCGGATCATCGAGGCGGTGGTGGAGGACCTGGCGGCGCCGCACCGCCGCTGGCGGATCAAGGCGGTCGGCGCGCTCGACCTGCTGCCGCCGGAGACCGCGCATGTCCTCAAGGCCGCGTCCGAGCGCACCGAGACGCGCCGCGGCCTGTCGGTGAACGTGGCGGTCGGGTACGGCGGGCGCCGCGAGATCGCCGACGCGGTCCGGTCGCTGCTGCACGAGCACGCCGACCGCGGCACCCCGATCGAGGAACTCGCCGAGGTGCTCGACGTCGACCACATCGCCGACCACCTCTACACCGCGGGCCAGCCCGACCCGGACCTGGTGATCCGCACCAGCGGGGAGCAGCGGCTGTCCGGGTTCCTGCTCTGGCAGAGCGCCCACTCGGAGTTCTACTTCTGCGACGCGTTCTGGCCCGACTTCCGCCGCGTCGACTTCCTCCGCGCCCTGCGGTCCTACTCCGCCCGGCACCGCCGCTATGGCGGCTGACCCACCTCCCCGCGGCGATCGAGGAGCCATTGTCGCTGTTGGAGACCGACGAACGGCGATAGCTCCTTGATCGGCCGGGGCGGGTGGGCGGGGTGGCAGGATTGTCCGTATGGACTTCGCGCGGGAGTACGTCCGCCTGGGGCTCCGCTTCGACCGGATCGAGCAGGGATTCGTCGATGCCTACACCGGCGACCCGGCGCTGCGGCGGGAGGTGGAGCGGGAGGCGCCGCCCGATCCGGCGGCGTTGCGCGCCCGAGCCCGGGAGCTGCGGGCGGAGGCGGCGTCGTCCGGGCTGCCGGCGGACCGCGTGGCGTTCCTGCGCGCGCAGCTGACCGCGCTGGAGTGCAGCGCCCGCCGGTTCGCCGGTGAGTCCGTCGGCTTCGTCGAGGAGATCCAGGCGTACTTCCAGGCGCGTGTCCAGCCCGGCGACCCGGAGGAGTACGCGGTGACGCACGCCCGGCTGGACCGGCTGCTGCCCGGCGACGGCACGCTGGCCGAGCGGTACGCGGCGTTCCGCAGCCGGGACGAGTGCCCGCCCGACCGGCTCGTGGCCGCCGTCCAGGCGCTGTCCAGCGCGCTGCGGGACGTGGTGCGGTCGGGGTACGGGCTGCCCGCCGGCGAGACCGTCGAGTACCTGGTCGTCACCGACGAGCCGTGGAGCGGGTTCAACTACTACCTCGGCGGCTTCCGGTCCCGGGTAGCCGTCAACGCCGACCTGCCGCACCGGCTGTCCCAGCTGCCGCACCTGGTCGCGCACGAGTCCTACCCCGGCCACCACACCGAGCACTGCCGCAAGGAACGCGGGCTGGTGGTTCGGGACGGCCGGCTGGAACACACCATCTTCCTGGTCAACACCCCCGAGTGCCTGCTCGCCGAGGGCCTGGCCGACCTCGGGATCGCGGCCACCGTCGGCCCCGGCTGGGGGCAGTGGGCCGAGGAGATCTACCGCGACCTCGGCATCGCGTTCGACGGCGCGCTGGCCGAGCGGGTGACCGACGCGGTCCGGGAGCTGGACCGGGTACGGCAGGACGCCGCGCTGCTGCTGCACGACCGGCGGGCCGACCCCGGAGCGGTCGTCGAGTACCTGCAGCGCTGGCTGCTGCTGCCCGAGCGCCGGGCCCGCCAGTCGCTGCGGTTCCTGTCCCACCCGCTGTGGCGGGCGTACACGTCCACCTACGTCGAGGGCTACCGGCTGCTTTCCGCCTGGCTGGCCGCCCGCCCCGCCGGCCAGGCCGTGGGCGAACGGTTCGTGCGCCTGCTGGACGAGCCGCTCACCCCGGCCCGGATCGCCGCCGAAGGCGCCGCCGCCTGATGCCCTGCAGCCCAAGCCGGGCGTCCAGGCTGGGTGTGCCATCGCCGCCCTGGACGACGGCATCGGCAATTCGACCCGAGGACGGCTGCGGGTTGCCCCACTGTGCATGACTTCTGCCCGCCGGTCAGCGGTCAGGTAGCCGACTGGGTGAGCCGGTGGCGGGTGGCGGCGGGGTCGACGCCGAGGGCCTGGAGTAGCTCGGCGGCCGGGTCGGGTCGCTGGCGGCTGAGCAGGGCCAGCAGCAGGTGGCCCGCCTGGATGCGCCGGCGCCTGCTCCGGCGGGCCTCGTCGAGGCTGAGCTCGAGGACGGCCCGCGCCCCGGAGGTGAGCGGCGCGTGCCGGCGGGTGTGGACCGGGCTCGACGGACCGGGCTCGCCGGGGTCGATGCCGATGGCGGCGAGGGCGGCTCGGTCGAGGGCAGCCGCGGTCGCCCTCGCCGACTCAAGGTCGACGCCGAGGGTGCGGGCCGGGACCGAGTCAGGGTCGTGCAGCAGGCCGAGGAGCAGGTGGTCGGTCCCGATGCGCCGGTCGCCGCGGCGCTGCGCCTCTTCCTTCGCGGCCAGCAGGACCGCCCGCCGGGCGTCCTTCTCGAGTCGTTCGAACATCGCGAGCGGTCACCTTCCGTGCTTCGCGTGCACCGACTGGCGGGACACCCCGAGGGCGTCCCCGATCTGCTCCCAGGACCAGCCCTGCTCCCGGGCGAGGGCCACGTAGGTCGCCTCGACCTGCTCGGCCAGCCGGTGCAGGGCGCCCACTGCCCGCAGGCCGACCGCGGGGTCGTCGGACCGGATGCTCGCCGCGACGCCGTCCGCCCTCACGGTCGTCAGTCTAGATTGACACGTGATCGGCTGTCAATCTAGACTGACAACTGGTCGAGAGGACTCACGATGACCGCGATGCTCGACGGCTCCGACGGGGTCGCTGTTCGCACGGTAGCCCTGCGCAAGACCTATGCCGGCCCGCGCGGCGAGGTGCCCGCGGTGCGCGGGGTGGACCTGGAGGTCGCCGACGGCGAGTTCTTCGGGCTGCTCGGCCCGAACGGGGCCGGCAAGTCGACGACGATCGGCATGCTGACCACGCTGGTGGTCCCCACCGCGGGGTCGGCGTTCGTGCGCGGGCTCGACGTCGTGCGGCGCCCGGTCGAGGTGAAGCGGCGGATCGGCATGGTGTCCCAGAACAACACCCTCGACCAGGACCTGACGGTGGCCGAGAACCTGGAGTTTCGCGGCCGGTACTTCGGTCTGCGCCGGCCGCAGGCCCAGCTCCGGGCCGAGGAACTGCTCGCGGCCTTCACGCTGACCGACCGGCGGGCCGCGATGCCGTTCGAGCTGTCCGGTGGCCAGGCCAAGCGGCTGATGATCTGCCGAGCCCTGGTGCACCGGCCCGAGGTGCTCTTCCTGGACGAGCCGACCGCGGGGCTGGACCCGCAGACCCGGGTCAACCTGTGGGACACCCTGCGCGCCCTGCAGGCGGACGGGCAGACCATCCTGCTGACCACCCACTACATGGAGGAAGCCGAAGCGCTGTGCGACCGGGTCGCCATCATCGACCACGGCCGGCTGCTCGCCTGCGACACCGTCGACCAGCTCAAGAACGCCCCGGGCGCCGACACGGTGGTCAGCGTGACCTACGACGGCCCCGCCCCACCCGCCGTCGAGGCGCTCCGCGGCCGGGCCGGTGTGCACAAGGTCGAGGTGACCGGCGGGCAGGTCCGGGTGTTCGCCGGGCGGGCCGACGGGCTGCTCGGCGAGCTGGTCACCGCGGGCACGTCCGCCGGCATCACGGTCACCGAGGCCAGCCAGCTGCGGCCCAGCCTGGAAACCGTGTTCTTGACCCTCACCGGACGGGAGTACCGGGAATGACCACCGCGACCCTCACCGCCACCCAGGTCGCCCGGCCGACGGTCGCCACCACGTTCCTCGCGATGCTGGCCAGGGAGGCGCGGGTGATGCGCCGCAACTTCGTCAGCACGTTCCTGCGGGTGGTCCTGCAGCCGCTGCTGTTCGTCTTCGTCTTCTCCTACGTCCTGCCCAAGATCGGCGAGCCGTCGTTCGCGGCCACCGCGGCCGGTCACAACTTCTCCACGGTCCTCGTCCCCGGCCTGGTCGGCTCCGCGATCATCATGCAGGGCATCATGGCCGTGGTCTTCCCGCTGGTGATGGAGCTGTCCTGGCAGCGCTCCATCACCGACCGGGCGCTCGCCCCGCTGCCGGTCCCGCTGCTGGCCGTGGAGAAGATCGTCGCGGCCGGCCTGCAGGCGCTCATCGGCGGGCTGCTGGTCTTCCCTGCCGTCCTGTTCGTGCACGCCAAGGGCCAGGCGCCCAGCGTGCACGTCAGCAACTGGCCGCTGTTCGTCGTCGTCATGCTCGCCGGCGCGGTGGTCGCCGCGGCCGCCGGCCTGTTCCTCGGCACCATCGTCGACCCGCGGCAGATCCAGGTGCTGTTCGCCCTGGTGCTGCTCCCGATGACCATGCTCGGCTGCGTCTACTACCCATGGGCGGCCCTCCAGCACATCCGCTGGCTGCAGGTCGCCGTCCTGGCCAACCCGATGGTCTACCTCAGCGAGGGGCTGCGCGCCGCCCTCACCCCGCAACTGGCGCACATGCCTACGGTGGCCTTTCTCGGCGTCCTCCTGGTCGGCGCCGGCGCCCTGTCCGTCCTCGCCATGCGGACCTTCACCCGCCGCGTGCTGACCTGAACCGGGGGCCGGACACCGGACGGCCGGCCCGCGCGGGCGAGGGCGAGCCATGGGCGTGTCGGTCTTCATCGACAACTTCGGCGCGGGCTACACCTCGCTGTCCCAGCTCCCCATGGACCGGGTTCGCCCCGCCGCAGCCGTACAACCTGGAGGTCGACTTCGCGACTGCGACGCCCTGACCGCGCGGGTCGGTCGGATCAGTCGGGGCGGGGTAGGCGACGGGCGCCGAGGTCGCGGGAAAGACCGCGGGCGCACTCGCGGACCGCGGCGAGCAGGTCCGGTGCGGCGCCGTCCGGCACCAGGCGTTCGACCGGGCCGGTGATGCCGAGCGCGCCGGGCACCTGCCCGGTGCCGTCGAACACCGGCGCGGCGATCCCGGCCTCGCCCACGATCGCCTCCTGGTCCTCGATCGCGAGGCCGGCCGCGGCGACGCCGTCGAGCGCCTCGGCGAGCTGGTCGGGGTCGGTGATCGTGCGGCCGGTGAGCCGTCGCGGCGAGCCGTCCAGCAGCCGGCGCCGGGGTGGCGGCGGGAGGTGGGCGACGATCGCCTTGCCCAGCGCGCAGGCGTTCCATGGGATCGACGCGCCGACCTCGAGGATCTGCACGGTGTCATCCGGTCGGAACACGTGGTGCACCACGACGACGTGGTCGCCGTGCAGCACTCCGACCCGGGCCGACTGCCGGGTCCGGTTCGCCAGCGCGTCGGCCCAGAACAGCGACCGGCCGCGCAGCGCGTGGTTTTCCAGCACCATGTTTCCGAGCTGGAACATCTCCATGCCGAGCTGGTACTTGCCGGTCCCCGGGTCCTGCTCGACCAGCCCCTCGTCCTCCAGCGTCCGCAGCAGCCCGTGCACGGTGCCCTTGGCCAGGCCGACCCGCTCGGCCAACTCGGTCACGCCGAGCCGGGGAGTGTCCCCGCCGAGCGCTTTGAGGATCTGCGCGGCCCGCACTACGGATTGGATCATCGCCAAAATTCGTCCGCTGTTCAGTATGGTCGAACGGCTTTCATCATCGTAGAATAGCTGGCGTGATCGGAATCGTACTCGTGTCGCACAGCCCGCAGCTGGCGGCCGGTCTGGCCGAGCTGCTCGGTGAGATCGGCTCCCGGGATGTGCCCGTGCTGGTCGCCGCCGGCACCGCCGACGGGCGGCTGGGCACCAGCCCGGATGCGGTGCGGGCTGCGCTGCGGCAGGCCGACACCGGCGACGGCGTCGTGGTCCTGCCGGACCTCGGGTCCGCGGTGCTGAGCGTGAAGCTCGCGGCCGAGGAATGCGACCCACTGCGGGTGGTCGTCGTCGATGCTCCGTTCGTCGAGGGCGCTGTCGCGGCCGCGGTCACCGCCGCCTCCGGCGGAGATCTCGCCACCGTCGCCGCCGCCGCCCGGAGCGCCCGCGATGTCGCCAAGCTCTGAGCCGGCCGCCGCCGCAGCATCCGGGGTGCTAGCACGGCCCGGCGCCGGTGCGGGGGTGTCGGCAGCAGCCGACGCCCAGCACCGTGACGCGGCCCGGCACACGTCGGTATCCGTGGTGTCGGCAGGCTCTGATCCCGCGTGCACCGACCCCGCTCGCCCTGACTCGGCGGAGCCCGCGGCGGTGCGCACGGTCGTGATCCCGGTGGACCTGCACGCCCGGCCGGCCGGCCGCCTCACCCTTGCCGCCGCGGGCTTCGAGGCGACGACGATGATCCTTGCCGGCGAACGGTCTGCCGACGCCCGTAGCGTGCTCGCCGTGATGAGCCTGGGCGCGACCGCCGGCGCCGAGGTCACCGTCCGGTCGGCGGGGCCGGACGCAGAAGCCGCGGTCGACGCGCTCGCCACCGTCCTCGCCACCGCCGACTAGCGGGTTGTCAGCGCACCGTCGTATGGCTTCCGGGATACCCCGCCAGAGAGAGCATCCCTGGCCCGACGGCCCCCTTCGCCGGAGGCCGTTCTTCTTCCTTCCTCCCGGGCGGGTCCGTACGTGTCGCGGGGCGCTGGCGAGAACACCGGCCGCGATCCCGCCGCGCCGGGTCCGGCGAGGTCTAGATGTACGTGACCTACACTGGCGAAAGGGTCGAGGGCCTGCTCGATCTTGAAACGGAGCGGGTGCGGATCACCGTCGCCGGCGGGCGCAGGGCTAGCGGCGTTCGGCGGCGCGGTGCAGGGCGGCGAACACCAGCGCGGTCGAGGTGGCGCCGGGGTCCTGGTGGCCGATGGAGCGGGCGCCCAGGTAGGAGGCTCGACCCTTACGGGCCTCCAGCGGCACGGTGGCCCGGGCGCCGTCGTCGGCCGCGTGCGCGGCGCTCTTCGCGGCGGTGGCCAGCGGCTGCCCGGCGCGTACCGCCTCCTCCAGCGCGGCCAGCGCCGGCGCGTACGCGTCGACCATCGTCTTGTCGCCCTCGGCGGCGGCACCCAGCCGGCGCACCCCGTCCAGGCCGGCCCGCACCGCGGTGACGAAGGCGGCGTCGTCCACATCGGACCCGTCGCCCAGCGACTTGCCCATCTCCCGGAACGCGGTCCCGTACAGCGGCCCGGACGCACCGCCGACCGTCGAGATCAGCGTCCGGCCCGCGACGGTGAGGGCGGCGCCGGGTGTGGCCGGCGCCGCCTCCGCGATCCGTGCGCGTACCGCGGAGAACCCGCGGTCCAGGTTTACCCCGTGGTCGGCGTCGCCGATCGCCGCGTCCAGCGCCGTGAGGCGGTCGCGCTCGGACGAAACCGCGGTCGCGATCTCGGCCATCCAGCGCAGCACCAGCGCGGCGTCCACAGTCACGGCGACCGAACCCTCCGTCATGCCCTATCCGCCCCAGCGAAGTGCCGGCGTCCGTACCGGAGCGTCCCACAGCCGGATCAGCTCGTCATCCAGCTTCGTCAGCGTCAGCGAGAAGCCGGCCATGTCCAGGCTGGTCACGTAGTTGCCGACCAGTGAGCGGGCGATCGGCACGCCGCGGCCGCCGAGGATGCGGGCCACCTCGTTCAGCACCAGGTAGAGCTCGAGCAGCGGGGTGCCGCCCATCCCGTTGACGATGACCAGCGCCGGCTCGCCCCGGTCGAACGGCAGGTCGTCCAGGATCGCCCCGGCGGCGATGTCGGCCAGCTCGCTGGCCGGCGCGATCTTCCGCCGCTGCCGCCCGGGCTCGCCGTGGATGCCGATGCCGAGCTCGATCTCGTCGTCGCCCAGGTCGAACGTCGGCGTGCCGGCGGCGGGCGTGGTGCCGGCCGTGAGCGCGATGCCGAAGCTGCGGCTGCGCTCGTTCACCCGGCGCCCGACCCCGGCGACCTGCCCCAGGTCGCCGCCCGACTCGGCCCGCGCACCGGCCACCTTCTCCACCACTAGGGTCGCCCCGGTGCCGCGGCGGCCGGCGGTGTAGAGGCTGTCCTGCACCGCGACGTCGTCGTCCACCAGCACCGACTCGACCTTCGCCCCCTCGTCCTGGGCGAGCTCGGCGGCCATCTGGAAGTTCATCACGTCGCCGGTGTAGTTCTTCACCACGTGCACGACGCCGGCACCGCCCTCGACCGCCTTGGTGGCCGCCAGCATCTGGTCGGGCACCGGCGAGGTGAAGACCTCGCCCGGGCAGGCCGCGTCCAGCATGCCGACCCCGACGAACCCGGCGTGCAGCGGCTCGTGCCCGGACCCGCCGCCGGAGACCAGGCCCACCTTGCCGGGCCGGGGCGCGTCGGTGCGGACCACGATCCGCTGCTGCACGTCGACCCGGAGGTCCGGGTGCGCGACGGCGATTCCGCGCAGTGCGTCCCGTACCACGTCCGCCGGGTCGTTGATCAGTTTCTTCATCGGTCCGTCTCCTCTCGGCCGCGTCAGCTCGCGCTGGTCGCGGCGCCCTCGATGGTCGGGGCGCGCAGCGGGTAGTCCGGGATCACCGGCCGAGCCGCCCGGGTGACCGACATCGTCACGTACGCCAGCCCTGCCAGGGTCGCGCCGGCGAACTCCCCGATCCAGTACACCGGCAGCTGCGACCAGTGCACCGTTCCGCCGTAGGTCTGCAGGGCGAGCATCGGGCCCAGCGTGCGGGCCGGGTTGATCGAGGCCCCGGTCGCCGGGGCGACCACGATGATCGCGGCGAACACGGCGAACCCGATCGCCAGCCCGGCCCACCCGGCGGGCGCCCGCCGGTCGCACGCGCCGAAGACGGTGAACGCCAGCACCGCGGTGCCGATCAGCTCGGCGAACAGCGCCCGCGAGCCGCTCACCCCGGTGCTGTACGAGGCAACCCCCAGGCCGAGTTCGTGCGCCTTCGCCCCGAGCGTGGCGACGATCGCGTACGAGCCGAGCAGCGCGCCGACGGCCTGCGCGCCCAGGTAGCCCGGCACCTGCCGCCACGGGAACTTGCCGGTGACCGCGAACGCCACGGTAATAGCGGGGTTGATGTGGCAGCCCGAGATGTGACCGATCGCGTAGATCATCGCGATCACGACCATCGCGAACGCGAACGAGATGATGCCGAGCTCCGCCATCCCGAACGGCTGCCGGTCGCCAAGCAGGATCAGCGTCGCGGGCACCGAGCCGACGCCGATGAACACCAGGAAGCCCGTGCCGAACACCTCGGCCAGGAGCTTCTGCCAGAACTGGTTCTCCTCCACCGCCGCCGCGCGCCGCCTGGACTGCCGGCGCGCTCCCTCCCTCCCTTTGTGCCGCCGTTCGATGATGTCGAACAGTGTTCCGAACGATCGCACCGGCGACGGCCAGGTGTCAAGGGGATGTCAGGGGATGTCAAATGTCGTGCTGGTCGGTCGGAGTGAGGCGTGTCCCTGTTCCCGGCCGACCGCGGCACGTACCGTCTCTGCTGGCGGCCCACCACCGTCGGCCGCCCGGGAGGGCCCTGACGTGCTGGGTCGCGGCGACGAGGGGGCCGGCACCAGCCCCCGACCAGGCGTGCGCGGGGCCGGTCCCGGACCTTCGACTGTGCGGGCGCGGGTGCGCCGCCCGCGGGGAGGGCCTGTGGCCAACCGCCGCACGACCGCAACCCGCCGGACCTTCGTCCTCGACACCAGCGTCCTGCTCTCCGACCCGGCCGCACTGGTCCGGTTCGGTGAGCACGAGGTCGTCCTCCCGCTGGTCGTCATCAGCGAACTCGAGGGCAAGCGGCACCACCCGGAGCTCGGCTGGTTCGCCCGCCAGGCGCTGCGCATGCTCGACGACCTGCGCACCCGGCAAGGCCGGCTGGACGCCCCGGTGCCGATCGGAGACACCGGCGGCACCCTGCACGTCGAGCTGAACCACAGCGACCCGGTGGTGCTCCCGCCCGGGTTCCGGTCCGAGGACAACGACGCCCGCATCCTCGCCGTGGCCCGCAACCTCTCCGCGGACGGCCGGGACGTCGTGCTGGTCACCAAGGACCTGCCGCTGCGGGTCAAGGCGGCGTCGGTGGGGATTGCCGCCGACGAGTACCGGGCGCAGCAGGCCGTGGACAGCGGCTGGACTGGCATGGTCGAGTTCGAAGTCGGCGCGGAGGACCTGGACCGGCTCTACGCCGACGAGCGGGCGACGCTGACCGGCGCCGAGGATCTGCCCTGCCACACCGGCCTGGTGCTGCTCTCCCCGCGCGGCTCGGCGCTCGGCCGGGTCACGGCCGACAAGCAGGTGCGGCTGGTCCGCGGCGACCGGGAGGCGTTCGGGCTGCACGGCCGGTCGGCGGAGCAGCGGATTGCGCTCGACCTGCTGCTCGACAACGACATCGGCATCGTCTCGATGGGGGGCCGGGCCGGCACCGGGAAGTCGGCCCTGGCGCTGTGCGCCGGCCTGGAGAACGTGCTGGAGCGCCACCTGTTCAAGCGGGTGATGGTGTTCCGGCCGCTGTACGCGGTGGGCGGCCAGGAGCTCGGCTACCTGCCCGGCACCGAGGGCGAGAAGATGGCGCCCTGGGCGCAGGCCGTCTTCGACACGCTCGGCGCGCTGGTCTCCAAGGACATCGTCGACGAGGTGCTCGACCGGGGCATGCTCGAGGTGCTGCCGCTCACCCATATCCGCGGCCGGTCGCTGCACGACTCGTTCGTGATCGTGGACGAGGCGCAGTCACTGGAACGCGGCGTGCTGCTCACCGTGCTCTCCCGGCTCGGCACCGGCTCCCGCGTCGTGCTCACCCACGACGTGGCGCAGCGGGACAACCTACGGGTCGGCCGGTACGACGGGGTGGCCGCGGTGATCGAGGCGCTCAAGGGCCACCCGCTGTTCGCGCACGTCACGTTGACCCGCTCCGAGCGCTCGCCGATCGCCGCGCTAGTCACCGAGATGCTGGAGGACCTGCCCCTCTGACCCGGGACACCCGGAGGGTGGGTAGCGCGCCGGACGCCGCTATGCGGGGATCGGGAGGGCCACCGCATCCCAGGCGCGGTCGGCGGGGACGGGCATGCCGACGTAGTAGCCCTGCACCGTGTCGCACCCGAGCTGGCGCAGCTGGGTGAGCTGGGCCAGGGTCTCCACACCCTCGGCCACGATGAGCAGGCCCAGCGTCCGGGCCAGGCTGACGATCATTTCGACGATCGCCTCGTCCTCCCGGTCGCGGCCGAGGCCGGCCACGAACGAGCGGTCGATCTTGAGGATCTCGACCGGGAACCGGCGCAGGTAGGCCAGCGACGAATACCCGGTGCCGAAGTCGTCGATCGCCAGGTGGACGCCGAGCGCGCGAATCGTCTCCAGCGTGGCACCGACCGCCTCGACGTCGGCCATGATGCTGGTCTCGGTGATCTCCAGCCACAGCGCGTCCGGCTCGAGGCCGGCGTCGGCCAGCGCGGCGGCGACGGTGGGTACGAACGACGGGTCGCTGAGCTGGTGACCCGAGACGTTGACAGTGACGTACAGCTGCTCGCAGCCGGGCCGGCTGGCCCGCCACCGGGCGGCCTGCCGGCACGCCTTGGCCAGCGTGACCGCGCCGAGCGCCACGATCAGCCCGGCCTCCTCGGCGACCTCGATGAAGCCGGCGGCGCCCAGCAGCCCGCGACTCGGGTGCTCCCAGCGCGCCAGCGCCTCGAAACCGACGACGGTGCCCGCCGCGGTGTCCACGATCGGCTGGTAGTGCACCCGCACCTGGTCGGACTCGATGCCGCGGCGGAGGTCGTCCTGGGTCTCCAGCCGGCGTTCGATGGCCGCCCGCAGCGTGTCGTCGAAGATCTCGACTCGGCCCCGACCGCGCTGCTTGGCCCAGTACATGGCGACGTCGGCGTCCCGCAGGAGGTCGCCGGGGGCGAGCCGGGCGCTGCCATCGGCGAACGCGATGCCGATGCTGGCACCGACGCTCAGCTCGCGCTCGGCGCCGCCGGCGTCGACCACGATCGGCCGGCTGAGCGCGGCGACGATGCGCTCGGCCACGTCGACCGCCTCGCTCGCGCCGGCCAGGTCTTCACTGATCACCACGAACTCGTCCCCGGCGAGCCGGCCCACGGTGTCGCTCTGCCGGACCAGGTCGGTCAGCCGGGCCGCGACGGCATGCAACACGTCGTCGCCCGTCTCGTGGCCGAGCGAGTCGTTGATGATCTTGAAGCGATCGAGGTCGATGAACAGCGCCGCCATCAGCCGACCGGTCCGCTCGGACCGGGCCAGCGCCTGGGCCAGCCGGTCCAGGACCAGCGCCCGGTTCGGCAGCCCGGTGAGCGTGTCCCGGGTCGCCTGCTCGGCCAGCCGGTCGGTGGCGATCTTCGTCTGGGCCACCGTGTCGTTCAGCACGTGCGCGACGAAGCTCAGCTCGTCGTGGGTATCGACCGAGACTCGCCGGGTCAGGTCGCCGGCAGCCACCGAGCGGAGGGCGCCGACGATGCGGCGGATCGAGGAGACCACGGACAGGTAGAAGCCGACGAACAGGTAGACCGCCAGCAGCACGGCCAGCCCGGCGACCAGCTCGACCCGGTGCGCCCGGGCGGAGACCCGGTCGATGCGCGCGGCGAGCAGCTGGTCCAGCGCGGCGGCGGCCTCGAGCGCGAGCGACTCCGCCTCGGCCCGGACCAGGTCGGCCGCGTGCGGAGGGACCGCGGCGACCGAGCGCGACTGGACGCCGGCGTAGAGCGTGCCAGCCAAGGCGGCGGTCGCCGTGTCGAGCCGATCGAAGCGGTCGACGGTCTCCCGCCGGACCTGCGCATCGGTGGTGTTGGCGACCACGGTCCGGACCGCCCGGTTGATCGCCTTGCGGGTGCTGTCCAGCACACCGTTGTCGAGCCCGAGCTGGATGAAGGCACTGGTCTGCTCGGCGCCGGTGGTATCGGCGGCGACGGTCGCCCCGTCGACGCTGCGCCCGGCCGTGTCCAGCAGGGCCGGCAGCCGGAACTGGAGCACGTCCATCAGGTAGTAGGAGTCGAGGTCCGGGCCGAGGGTGAGGTTCGAGGCGTCTCCGACCTGCACGATGAGCGCCAGCAGCGCGTCGCTGGCGGCGTTGTACGCCCCGTAGCGGGTGGCCGGCGGACCGGTGCCGCGTTCGGCGGCCAGCACGAGCCAGCGCACCGTCTGCCAGTCCGCGCTGGTGTTCAGCGCCGCACCGAGCGTGCCGTCCAGAGCGTCCACTCGGGACAGATCCGCGGTCAGGTCGGGCTCCCGGTCGCCGTCGTCACCCGGACCGGCGACGGCGCGGTGCCGGGCCTCGGCCAGGTCGCCGGTCAGCACCAGCAGCGGTGTCATGAACGCGATGCCGGTGCGCTCCTTCACGCTGAACGCGATCTGGCTTTGCTGCCCACCCACGTACGCCTGGCTGACCAGCCCGAGCGGAACGAGCAGGACCAGGCCGACGACGACGAACTTCTGCGCGTACCGCAACCGCCCGACCAGTGCCGCGGCCGGCCTGAACGCCGCGAACGCGACCCGCCGGTCACGACTGGTCATCGGCACAGCTGCTCTCCTCGCCGGAACACGGGCAACGCCTGTACGCCCATATCGGCCCGGTCGGCCGCCGGATGAGGGAGAAGCGTGGACCTGCTCAGCCGTCCGGCAGCGGGACCTGGACCGGGAGGTAGCTGCCACGGTTGGCCAGCAGGCCGCGACCCTTGGGGCCGGGGCCGACGGCGCTTCGGGGTGGTTTTATGCCGAGCAGGTCGCCCTCCAGCGGGTGCTCCGGGTTGAGCAGCAGCCCGGACCTGGTCTTGCGGGCCTCGACGATGAAGCCGCGGTAGCCGCTGACCAGCTCGCTGGTGGTGCCGCCGACCACCAGGCAACGCTGGCCGTCCCGGCCCTCCCGCAGCACGGTCTCGAACGCCTCCGCGCCCGGCGCGTCCACCAGCAGCTCGGCGTCGTCGACCAGAACGGCGGCCGGGCCGAGCGCTTGGTCGAGCAGCCCGAGCACGTCGCCGGCGGCGACCGCGGTGCCGGTCAGCACGCCCAGGACCCCCGGGCGGCCGGACAGTCCGCGCAGCGGCGACCGCCGCGGGGTGACCGCGACCAGCTCGCAGCCGGCCGCCAGCAGCGAGCCGGCGATCGTCAGCAGCGCGGTGCTCCGCCCGGACCGGGCCGGGCCACCGACCACGAAACCGGGCCCGTCCTCGTCGAGGTCGACGCCGCGCGGGGCCAGTTCGTCGCCGCCGACCCCGACCAGCGCCCACATCGGCGACGCCGGCCGCGGCAGGTCGGCCAGCGCCAGGGCCTCCCGGACGGTGATCCGCGCCGGCAGCAGGTCCACCCGGGCCGGCCGGAACCGCCGGGGCACCGCCGCGTCCCGCTCCTCGGCCGCCCGGGCGATGGCGGCCAGGGCGGCCAGCTGGGCTGGGCCGGCCGGGTCGGCGACGGGACCCAGCAGCGCGAGCTGCGCCTCAACCATCGTGTCGTTGCGGAACGCCCGGCCCGGCGGCATCGTGTCGGGCATCGCGCGGACCGACAGCCCGGCCAGGCCGTAGTCGTTGCGGTCCCCCATCCGCAGGACCAGCTTGTCCTCGATCATGCTCGGCAGCCGGCCGAGCAGCGCCGACCGGTCCCCGGCGACCACCGCTCGCAGACCCACGCCGGGGCCCTCGCGGAGGATGCGCAGCACGTTCTGGGTCGGCCGGCCGGCGTCCAGGTCGTCGAAGGACGCCAGGAAGCCCTCCCACCGGTCGAGCAGGAAGACCAGGTACGGCAGCCGCTCGTCGGGCGGCGTGGCGGCCCGCTGCTCGGCCAGCGAGCCGTACCCGTACTGGGCCAGCAGCACCTGCCGGCGGGAGATCTCGTTGAGCAGCACGGTGAGCAGCCGGTCGGCCCGGTCGACCTGGTCCCGGCCGACCACGGCGCCGCAGTGCGGCAGGTCGGCCAGCGGGAGCATCGCCGCGTTGCCGCAGTCCAGCACGTACAGGTGCACGTCCCGGCAACTCGTCCGGGCCGCGATGCTGCCGGCCAGGGTGCGCAACATGGTCGACCGGCCACTGCGCGGTGCGCCGGCCACGAGCAGGTGGCTGCCGTGCTCGAGGTCCAGGCAGAGCGGTGCCTGCTGCTGGATCTCGGGCAGGTCCTCCACGCCGAACGGCACGGCCGGCACCCGGCCGGACGGGTCACCGGCCGGCGGTTCGCCAGGGGCCGGCGGCGCGCCGGGTGGCGGCGCTCTGAGCGGCGGCGCACCGGGCGGTGCGCCGGGAGCCGGCGGCGCGCCGGGCGGGCGGGCACTGGCCGGCGCCTCACCGGGCGGCGGTTCGCCAGGGGCCGGCGGCAGCCGGTCGAGTGCGATCCGCTCGGGCAGCGCCGGCAGCCAGGGACTGCGGTAGGGCGGGATGCCGGCTCGCTCGGCGGCGTCGCGGATCGCGGCCACCAGCGCCTGCAGGTCGGTCTGGGCCGTCGAGGCATTCAGGTCCGGCTCCGGCCGGGGGATCGGCTGCGCCAGCTGCTCCCAGCCGACCGGGACGGCCAGCGCCGGCGGCCCACCCTGCGCCGCGCCCGGCCGCCGCCCGCCGATCCGGGCCGCCTGGAATGCGGTCAGCGCGGAGAAGCCGGTCCGCAGGTAGCCGCGGCCGGGGGTGGTTTTGTTGATGCGGGCGGCGTGGGGGGTGTCGATGACGTCGGTGGATTCGGTGTCGTCGGTGACGCGCAGGGC
>Ga0210378_10000581_pt1 | contig 18805 bp, 16 predicted proteins | sample PLM1_60_b1redo_FD_155465 | JGI IMG/M metagenome (GOLD analysis project Ga0210378, IMG submission 155465) | Groundwater sediment microbial communities from an aquifer in East River, Colorado, USA - PLM1_60_b1 redo | ecosystem: Environmental > Terrestrial > Soil > Riparian zone | place: USA: East...
CTCGACCGACGGCACGCTGGAGATCGCCCGCCGGTATCCGACGACCATCCTCTCGGACGCGGGCAGGGGACTCCCGGTGGCGCGCATGCTCGGCGCGCAGGCCGCGAAGACCCGGTACGTGGCTCTCGTCGACGCCGACGTGGTGCTGCCCGAGGGTTCGCTGGCCCGGCTGCTCGAGGAGTTCACCGCCGGCGGCTACACGGCGCTCCAAGCCGGCCTGCACAGCGTCGGCGGGCCCGGCTACTGGGGCCGGGCCCTCGCCGAGCACCACCGGTCGGGCCGCAGCAAGAACTGGTTCGGCGTCGTCGCGACGATCCTCGAGCGGGAGACGCTGCTGACGGTCGGCTTCGACCAGAAGTTCGTGTCGGGCGAGGACATCGAGCTCCGGTGGCGCCTGGCGCAGGACGGCCGTCGCATCGGGGTGTCCAGGAAGACCATCGTGACGCACCGCTTCGACGGCGACTCGTTCCTGTTCGCGCGGGACCAGTTCGCGATGGACGGTCGCGGCCTGGCGGCGATGGTCCGCAAGCACGGCTGGCGGGGGGCGCGCCTGCTGGCCCTGCCCGGGGCCGCGGCCGTGCGGGGGATCGTGCTGAGCCTCGCGCGGCTGCAACCGCAGTGGGTGCCTTACTACGTCTGCTTCGCACTTGGCAACTACGCGGCGATGATCGGTGCGCTCGCGCGTCGCTGGCGGAAGGCGGAGTCCTGATCGGTACGCTCGCCCCGCCGGCTCGGCGCCTGCTGCCGGGTCGGGGCAGGCCCGCCTCGATGACCGGCAACGCCCTCGGCATGATCACCGGCCGGGTGGCCGCAATGGGGTTGGGTTTCCTGTTCTGGCTGCTGGCCGCGCACGTCGCCCCGGCGAGAGAGGTCGGATTCGCGGCGGCTGTGGTGTCCGCGATGATGTTGTGCACCCAGTTCGCCCAGCTCGGCGTCGGTTCGGCGTTCATCTCGCTGTCCCCCGAACACCGGCAGCAGCCCGGCGTCCTGCTCGACGTCGCGCTGACCGTGACGGCACTCGGATCCGTGCTCGTGGCCGGCGTGTTCCTGGTGGCCGCCAGGGCATGGCTACCCGAGTTGGGGCAGGTGACGCGGGCGCCGTCCTGGACAGCGGCCTTCCTGGCGATGAGTGTGCTCGGCACCGCGGGCATCGTGCTCGACCAGGTCAACGTCGCCCTCGACCGCGGGTTCCAGGTCCTCACCCGTACGGCCGCGTTCGGCCTCCTCGCGCTGATCCCGCTGGCCGTGCTGCCGCTGGCGGGCCTGAGGACGAACGCTCTGCTGCTGTTCTCGTTCTGGGTGATCGCGGGCATCGGCGCCTTGCTCGCGGGCCTCTGGCAGCTGTCGGCCACGACCCGACCGGCGCCGAGCCCGGTCGCTGCCCGGCCGGTCAGGCACCGGGCGTACGGATACCGTTACCACCCCCGCTGGCAGCCAGCGCTGGTGCGTCGGCTGCTGACCGTGGGGCTGGCCAACCACGTGCTCACCCTCTGCGAGCGGGTCCCCGGTCTGGTGCTGCCTGTCGTGGTGACCGAGCTCATCTCCGCCGAGGCGAACGCCGTCTGGTACATCGTGTGGATGAGTGCGTGGGTCGTGTTCACCGCGCCCGTCTCGATGGGCATCGCGCTGTTCGCGGCGGCCGCGAACCGACCGGACACCACGACGGGGGCGACCGCGACAGCTGTGCGGACGTCACTGCTCTACGCCGGCGGCGGTGCGGTCGTCCTCGCCGTGCTTGCGCACCCGGTGCTCCACCTGCTCGGCCAGCAGTATGCCGGCGCCGGTGTCACGCCGCTGCGGGTCCTCCTGCTCGGCGTGGTGCCGCTCGCCGTGATCAGCGTCTACAACGCGCAGTGCCGCGCGCGGGGGCGGCTCGGTGAGGCGATCGCGGCAGGTGTCGTGGCCGGCGTCGCCGGGGTTGCCGTACCGGTCGTAGTCGGGATGCAGCACGGGCTGAGCGGGATCGCCCTGGCCTGGGTAGCCGTGCAGGCGGTCGTGGCGTGCTGGGCGGGAGCTCGGTTGTGGACGGCCGGACGGTGACCGGGTGATCGTCAGGAGCGCCGACGGCCGCGGATGGTGGACCTCGCCGGGCGGGTCCGAGGCCGCGCCCGAGACTCCGGCGGTCCAGGCGGGCGGGTCGGCAGACCGGTCCGACCGCACCGAGCCGCTGTTCCCCTTCCACAGCGCCCAGTGGCTGGCGGTCTCTGGCGAGCGGCTGGCCGGGAGCGGCGAGACGGAGCAGGCTCCTGCGCCACCCGGGAAGCGTCCACCGCGCGCACCGGTGGTCCGGGCCCGGAGGCCGCGGGATGCGGCCGCCGTCCTCGCCCTGATCCTCAAGTGGGCCCCGGTCGTCCTGCTGCCGGTGGCGGTTGCGCTGTGGGCGTCCGCCTTGCCCAAGATCGACCTGAGCCGGATGAACGACTACGGGCTGGTCTCCGTAGTTCCGGCCGGGGTCTGGGCCGGCTTCGCCGTGCTCATGGTGAGTTTCGTCCTGTGCTGGTGGCGGGCGGACCGGGCAGCCCTGCTGCTCACCGTACACATCCTCGTGCTGATCGTGATGTTCTACGGCATCCCGTCACTCGTCGCCGACTCTCCCCGCGGACCGATCGTCTACCGGCATGCGGGCATCACCGAGTACCTCACCAGGACCGGTCTCGTCGACACGCGGCAAGATGCCTACTTCAGTTGGCCCGCGTTCTTCATGTTCCTCGGCTCGGTGGTGAAGATCGGTGGCCTGCCTGGCGCACTGACGCTGGCCACGTGGGCGACAGTCGTGGTCAACGTGCTGTATCTCCCGCCGCTGCTGATGATCATGCGGGCGCTGACCCGCGACGCGCGCCTGGTGTGGGGCGCGCTGCTGATCTTCTACGTGACCAACTGGATCAACCAGGACTACCTGGCGCCGCAGAGCTTCACCTACCTGTTCTACCTGACCGTCATCGCGCTGGTGCTGCACTACCTGCGGCCGCGGACGGTCGCCGACCTCGGGTCGCTCCGGCTGGCGACCTGGGTGCGGCGCTCCCGGCTGACGAGCTGGGTCGGGTGGCTCCTCCCGGTTCGCCCGCCGCCGGCGCCGGCCGGCGCGCAAGGCACGGTGACGGGTAGGACCGCCGCCCTGGTCACGCTCGTCATCGTCGTGCTGTTCGTGGCCGCCACGGCCAGCCACCAACTGACGCCCTACGCCATCTTTCTCGCGGTCACCCTGCTGGTGATCACTGGGCACTGCCGGGTCCGCGGGCTTCCGGTACTGCTCGGCGTCATCCTGGTGACCTGGACCGTCTTCGTGGCCCGCGGCTACATCGACGGCCACCTGGAGAAGGTCGCCGAGGGCAGCGGGCTCGGTCAGTCCGCCGCGGCCAACGTCACCCAGCGACTCACGGGCAGCGAGCAGCACGTCATGGTGGTTCGCGAGCGGGTGATGCTCAGTGCATGGGTCTGGCTGCTCGCGTTGTTGGGTGGCATCTACCGGTTCCGCACCCGGCACCCCGACCAGGCGGCCGCCGTGCTGGCGATCGCGCCGATCCCACTGTTCCTGCTGCCGTACGGCGGCGAGGTGCTGCTCCGCCTCTACTTCTTCATGCTGCCGTTCGTGGCGTTCTTCGCGGCGGCATTGTTGGTCCCACCACGGTCCGAGCAGCCGGCGGCTGACGGGAGACGTCGTCCGCCGATCGTCAGGACCGTTCGCGACGGCATCGTCTTCAGCCTCGTCGCCGGCCTGCTGTTGGCCGCGAGCTTCCTGGCCCGGTATGGCAACGAGCGAATGGACACCTATTCGCCGGACGAGACCGCGGCCGTCCGCGAGCTCTACCGGATCGCTCCGCTCGGCTCGTACCTGCTCGCGGAGACGAACTACCTGCCGTGGAAGTACCAGGACTACGAGTGGAGCAAGGCAGACCCGGCACGCCGACGCCACAAGTACTTTTCCTTGGCGCAGGAGTGGGATCTCGAGCCCAACAGATCCAGCCGCGACATGGTCAGGTGGACGGTGCAGACCCTTCGTGCGAACGCAACGCTGGAGCGGCCCGCCGGATACCTGATCCTCACCCGCTCGCAGCGGGCACACGAGGAAATCCTCGGTGGACTCGCGCCGTCCACGATGGACGAATTCGAGATGCTGCTGGTGCGGTCGGACAAGTTCCAGCTCGTCTACTCGAACCCGGATGCGAAGATCTACGCCCGGAAGCCCGGAAAGTGAGGAAGCATGCGACGGAGGAGCGCCGGCCCGGACGGACGCGCCGGCCGGCCCGTCCAGGACGGGCAGGGCACGTTCGTAGACCAGCCGCCGGATTCGCCATCCCTCGAGCCGAGAATTCCGTGGTGGATCTGGCCGGCGGCCGCAGCCGCGCCTGCCGCCGTGCTCGCACTGGCGATGGCCGCCCAGCTCGGCTCGCCGTGGCGGCCGGTCGCGGCGCTGGTCTTCCTGACGGTCGGTCCCGGTGCCAGCCTGGCTCCGCTGATCGGCCTTCGGGATCCCGGCATGGAACTGACGCTGGTGATACCGCTGAGCTTCGCGCTGGTCGCGCTGAGCTCGGCGGCTCTCTTCTACGCACGGCTGTGGTCCCCCGACCGGGAGCTCTCGATCATGCTGGGGCTGTGCCTGGTCGGGCTCGCCCTGCAGTACCTGAGTTTCCGCCGCCGCCCGAGCCCGGCGGGGTGACGCGGTGACCATGCTCGCGCAGGGTTCGCTGGCCGCGCCGCTCGGCCTGCGCAACCTCGACCAGATCTATTTCGTGCCGTTGATCGCGCTGCTGGTGCTGCTGCTGGAACGGGAGATGATCCGGTCAGCGGGCGGGTCGCGGGCGCGGACCGCGATACGCGTCCTCGACGTGGCCATCCTTCCGCTCCTGGTCGCCTTTCTGATCATCCTGGCGCTGCGGTTGAACCAGATCTTTACCCATTCGTGAGGCGTCTGCAGTGGACTTGTTCGTGTCGCCAGCCACCCCGTGGGCCGACCGCCGGCTGTCCGAGCTCACGACGGGCGTCATCGGATACCTGGCGGCCATGGCCGCGAGCGAGACCGTGGCAGTCACCGTCGGTCCGTTCGAGGGCGCGACGTGCTACGCCCTGATGTTCATCGCGTTGGTGAACCTCACGCTGCTCGCCAGAGTGCGGGAGGCCGACTTCGCAGGGTATCTGTGGCGCCTGCTCGCCGTCGCCGCGATTCCTCCGCTCGAACGGCTGCTCATGCTCTGCATGCCGCCCCTGCGGTGGGGATTGCTTCAGGAGTACGTGTTCTGGAGCGTGCCTCTCTTCGTCGGCATCGTCGTCCTGCTCGGGACCCCGCTGCTGTCCGAGGTGGCGGACCGGCGACCCCGACTCGTGCGCACCCGGGATGGCGGCTACGGGCTGCGGGGCCTCACCGGGCAGGTGCTTGTCGCGCTCGCCGGTGCGGGGCTCGGCGTGGCCGCGGGTCTGGGCGCCGAAGGGCAGCTGCGCCCGGTCGGCGAGCTGCTGCGGACATCGCAGCCGGCATGGTTCGGCATCGTCCTGTTCGTCTTCGCCGGCTGCACCCAGGAGCTGCTGTACCGCGGGGTGATCCAGCCGGTGGCGACCGCGGTGGGGGACTGGGTCGGGGTGGTCGTCAGCTCGCTGCTGATGGCATCCGCGTGGCTCGCCTGGGTGGGGGTCGTCGTCGCGGCGCCGGTTGTCGTGGCGAGCCTGCTCTTCGGCTGGGCGGTCCACCGCTGGCACGCCCTGATCGGGGTGCTCGTCGGCCACGGGCTGTTCAGCCTTGCGTTGGCACTGCTCTGGCATCGGGTGCTGCTGTGAAGCCGGTAACCGGTGGAGCAAACCGGTGAACGATCGGCTCGTCCTGGTCAGCGACCTGCACCTGGGCGGTGGCACCGAGGCGGCGGCTGCGGGACCGTGGTTCGCCGACCCGTTCGACCAGGACGAGGCGTTCGTCCAGTTCCTCACCCACCTGCGCGACCGGGAGGAAGGCCACCCGTACCGGCTGGTGCTGCTCGGCGACACGCTCGACTTCCTCCGGGTCCCGGTGATCGGCCCGCGAACCGGGCTGTACGCCCGAGACGACGCCGAGGCGATCGGGCAGCTCGACCGGATCCACACCGCGCATCGGACCGTGTTTCGCGGCCTGGCCGACACGCTGGCCTCGGGTGCTCGGGTGGATGTCGTGGCCGGCAACCACGACGTCGAGCTCGCCCGTCCGGCCGTGCGGGACCGGCTGCGCGCGCTGCTGAGCAACCACGGCTGCCCGCCCGCGGCGCTGACGTCGTTGAGGTTCCATCCGTGGGGCTACCACGTGCCCGGCCTGCTGTACGCCGAACACGGCAACCATTACCACGACATCAACACGTTCGACCGGCCGCTGCACCCGTTCCGGCGCGAAGGGCTGCTGGAGCGCCCGCCGGCCGCCCGGCTCGGCGGGCTGCACCGGCTGGCGTCCGGACCAGCGGCCCGCCCTTGGATCCGCGACGCCATGGCGGACCTGCTGCCCCGCAGGCATCTCGGCTCCGCCGCAAGAGCCAGCTATCGCGGCAGGCTGCCCGCGTACGCCGACGAGCTCGGCCTCACGGCGGACGTGGCAGGGCGGCTGCACGACCTGGGCGGGACGTCGGTCCTTGGGATCGCGCGGCGGCTGCTGCGGGCCCGGTTCGCCGGTGGGCCGACCTTCCCCGAGCAGCTGCCGCAGGTCGCGGCGCTGGTGCACGAGGCGCTGAGCTCGAGCGGCCAGGCCGCGTCGTTCTACGTCTTCGGCCACATCCACCTCGCGCAGCAGGTCCGACTCCCGGCGACGCGCGCCTGCTACCTCAACACCGGCACCTGGTCGACGGATGGGGAGGAGCCGGCGTGGGCCTCGCCACGGCGACCCGGAGCGGCTCGTCGCACCTGGGTGGAGATCGATCCGGGGGCCGGGGGCCTCCCCACCGCGACGCTGCTGCGCTGGGCCGGCGTTCCCGTGGAGCTGCCGGGCCCGATCGACAGCGCCGGCGAGCTGGAAGAGATGGGGCATGACGGAATCGGACGAACCGACGCGGCCTGTTAAGGAGGGCCACCCGAGGAGGCTGCGGTGGCTCCTGCTCGCCCTGCTTCCGGTCATCCTGGCGACGACCGCGGCCGCGGCGTTCCTCGGGATGCAGCCGTACGACCCCGTCCGGCCGCCAGACCAGGTCAAACTCTCGTGGAGCGGCGATCCGCACACCAGCATCGTCGTCGTCTGGCATGCCGACCGCGCCGGAGATGCCGGGGTCACGGTCTCCGGGGACACCGGGAGCCGGAGGTTCGACGGTCACCGGACCTACGGTGACCCCATCGGCACCGGAGCCTGGTTCCAGGCACACGTCACCGGCTTGCGCCCCGGAACCACCTACCACTACGTCATCAGCAGCGGACCGGCGACGACCCCGGCCTACCAGTTCAGAACGGAGCCGGCCGGCGCGCATCCCGTCCGTTTCGACGTGTTCGCCGACCAGGGCGACTGCGTCAACTACGCGGCCGCCTGCAGGGTCATGGACGGGATCGCCCAGGACCGGCCGGACTTCGTGCTCGGCGCCGGCGACCTGACCTACGCCAACGACAACGGGCCCGACGCGGCAGACACCTGGGCGAACGACATCATGCGGCACTACAGCACGTGGGCTCCACTGCTGCCGACGCCGGGAAATCACGAGTACACGCAGGGCGACAGCATCGGCAACTACAAGGGCCGCTTCGCGCTACCCCTCCAGCAGCCGGGGCAGACCGGCCCCGGCCGGAGCAGCGGGGACTACTACTCGTTCACCTACGGTCCGGTGCACGTGGTGGCCCTCCCCGAGCGCTACATCGACATGAAGGCGGGCAGCCGCTTCCAGCAGTGGCTCGACTCGGACCTGCGCCAAGCCGCGACCAACCCGACGATCAAGTGGCGGGTGGCCTTCAACCACCGCCCCTTCTACAGCACGGGGCGGCGTCACGGGTCCGATCACACGTACGTCAAGTGGGTCAGACCGGTGCTCGAGAAGTACCACGTCGATCTCGTCTTCAGTGGTCACGAGCACACCTACGAGCGCACCTTGCCGATGCTGAACGGGGTTCCGCGATCACGGAATCCGACGACGTGGACCCAGGGCGCGGGAACCACCTACGTGGTGACGGGCGGCGGTGGCGCGCCCGTCTACAACGACTTCGGTCCACGGCAGCCGTGGGACGCGCTCCGCAGGAAGGGTCATGAGCACGTGCGCGTCGACATCGATGCCGCCGGTACGACACTGCGCCTGACGGCCATCGCCGACGACGACGGCCACATCCCCTTCGACCAGGCCGTCATCACGAGGCGTTAGATGACGTAACTGATTGTGAGTATAGTGCCCTCCGGGCGGGGCCATTCCATGACGCACTGCATTCAGCCATTCACTAATAGTGAGCAATGGCGGGGAGCGGGGCCGGGTCGCCGTGAACTTGGCGTCAACTCTCGGATACGTCCCGGCCAACAGCGACGGACGCGGTATCGTCGTGCTCGGGTTTGGGGGAGGCCGCCGGGGACCCTACGGCGGCGGAACGACGATCTGGGGATCAAGAAGCTGGGGGGCACGGGACCGAAAACCTGGCGTTTGGCGAGATTGCATCGATAGAGCCGATTCCACCGGCTTGTCAGCGGTTGAATCAAGGCTCAGCGCTCGTGGCATGACTTTACGCTGGCTACGCGGCCGGTGAACAGGGCGCCACGTTTGGCCAGCAGTTCACGAGGGGGTCGACCCTGCCCGGTCGGCCGTATGGCTTCCTGCCCAGGAGGCCGTGTGGGGGGTGGCATGTCGAGTGGCGACGCGTTTCGTGATCGCCGGAGATCGGACCGGGGAAGCAGCTCGACCCGGCAGCCGGTGGGAGACCGCCGGCACCGGATGTCCGACGTGCCGGCCCGGTCTGGCCGGGGTGCTACACGACCTCTGCCAACCTCTGGCGGCCATTCGGGCGCTCGCCTCGGCGCCGGTCGCGGATGGCGGGCCACGCGACGGCGCGGCCGCCCTGACTGAGCGGTTGCGTCAGATCGGCGAGCTCGGTGAGTGGATGAACGAGTTGCTGCGCAGCGCATCAGCGTCCCTGCCCGCAGCGGACGGATTCCCGAGCGCTGACGCGGGCCAGGTCGTTCAGGACGTTCTCGTTGCCGCGGCAGCCTCGTTCCGAGGCACGCTCCGGTGCCGTCCTTCCGGGCCGGCGCCGGTGCCGCTGGATGCCCTCGCGTTGCGGCGCGCCTTCAGCAACGTCGTGGACAACGCCACCCGTGCGGCCGGCCCCGGAGGATGCGTGCAGGTGCGGGTGCGGCGAGCCAAAAGCCGAGTGTGGATCGACGTCGAGGACAACGGGCCAGGCTTCGGCGGGTTGCGTCCCCAGACGCGACGCGGGCTGGCGGTGACTCAGGCTGTGCTCGCCCGCTGCGGGGGAGTGCTCGAGATCGGCAGCAGCCGATCCGGCGGTGCCCTCGTCCGGATGAAGCTTCCGCTCGCGGTCGCGGACCTGTCGGCGTGACACGAGGGTGGTGACCTGTGCGAATTGTCCTGTGTGACGATCATCGCCTGCTGGTCGAGGCGTTCGCCACCGCCCTGCGCAGCCACGGTCATGAGGTGGTCGCGCTGGCCACCACGCCTGAGGACGGATACCGGGCTGTCCTGGAGCACGAGCCGGACGTGTGCGTGCTCGACCTGTTCTTTCCCGGCGGCAGCGGGCTCGACGCCGCCAGCAAGATCACGTCCGCGAACCCGACCTGCAAGGTGCTCATCCTGTCGGCTCGCTCCGACCCGGACCTGATCGTCGCGGCGCTGACAGCGGGAGCCGCCGGTTTCGTGCTGAAGGAGCAGAGCATCGACGGCATCCTGCGTGCCCTCGACCGGGTTGCCGCGGGTGAGGGCGCCGTGGACCCGCAACTGCTGCGCGCCGCCATCAGGGTGCCGTCGCCACGACGACATGCCGAGTCACAGCGGCTGCGCTTCCTGACTCGCCGCGAACGGGAGGCACTTCGCCGGATCGCGGAAGGCGAGAGCACCAAGGAGATCGCGCGCGCGATGCAGGTGTCGCAGAGCACCGCGCGTACCCACGTGCAGAATGTCCTGACCAAGCTCGGCGTCCGCTCCCGCCTCCAGGCCGCCGCGCTGGTGGCCAGGGAACGGCTCACCGACGAGTTGGACAACGAGCCGCCGAAGGCGATGCATGGTGTTTGAACCGGACCGCCCGGGTCTGGCGACGTCGTCCAGGACTACGGCCTACTCGGTCAATTGCGGGAGACCATCTCCCCCACCGGCGGGAGGCGCGCAGCCCGGTCGGCCAGGATCCTGGGACACGTGATCAATCTTGTAGTCATCGACGGCAGCCGCGTCTTTTGTGATGCCCTGGCGGCCCGCCTGGCGGCGGAGCCGGACATGCGTGTTCTCAGGTCCGCCACCTCTCCAGGCGCCCTGTCGCAGGCGGTGACACACTCGTCGGCGGATGTGGTGGTGTGCGACGCCGTGCTGTACGACCCGGTGAGCCTCGAGCACTGGCAGTCAGGGTGGCAGCACGCGAGGGCCGCGGGCGAAGGGAGCAGCACGGCCGACGACGCGCCCGGGAGGACGAGACCTTCTGTCGTCCTCCTTGCCGACTACGACGACCGCTCACGGCTGTGCCCGGCAGTGCGTTCCGGTGTTCGGGGCTGGGTTCCACGGGACGCCTCGGCGGGCGATCTGATCGCCGCGGTCCGGGAGGCGTCCGAAGGCGGCACCTGGATCCAACCGAAGGTGCTCACCGACCTTCTTGGCGAGCTGACCGGAGCATCGCCGGTGCGGGACGCTGCGCAGAAGCTCTTGGCCACCCTGACGCCCCGGGAGCAGGAGGTTCTCTCCTGCCTTGCCGACGGCCTCGGCCGGGTCGAGGTGGCGGCCCGGCTCCACGTGTCGACCAACACCGTGCGAACACACGTGCAGAGCATCTTGTCCAAGCTCGGGGTCAACTCTTCGGTCGCGGCGGTTGCTCTCGCCCGGAAGGCGGGGTCGTCCGCCAGAGGGCCGCGCCGGGCGGTGGCCCCGGCACAGGGTGACGAGGTGCCCCGGGCCAGGTGATCGCCCGGCACAGGGCCCAACCGGGGTGAGGGGCAAGGGCCGCGGTGAGATCGCCTGGCCCCGGCGCGTCACTGGCGGGGACAGCGCCGGGGCCTCGGCGATCGGCGGAGGGGGGACGCCGCCTCGCCTTGTCCAGTGCACTCCATCTGACGCTGGCGCGCCTCCATCCCGCGGCGGTGGCCGGCTACGCCTTTTGTACCTCCCCCTGCTGCCGGACCGGAACCGCCCCGTTGCGGCCGATGCAGCCGGGCCTGCCGGACCGCGAGACTTCGGACGGGGAGCCCTTTCCCATCAAAGTGCCTGGGCCCAAGGGCGTACCCCGAGTCACCCCGGTGTGCGATCTACACCCCGACCGTCCCCGCCAAGATTCCAGCACAGGGTGCAGCCGGGGGGATTCTGGCGGCACCCCAGGCTGGGTTCGCTGATCTCAATGGATACGTGGGGGACTGTCAATGTCGGAGCACGCCGTCAGGGCCGCATTCGCTCGCACTCAACATCGGCGGGCCACGACGGCGCCGACCGTCAGTGTCATCATCCCTGCCCGCAACGAGGCCGCCAACCTCCCCACTGTGATCGCTCGACTTCCTGCGGACCTCTTCGAGGTCATCCTCGTCGACGGCCACTCGACCGACGGCACCGTCGAGGTGGCCCGCGAGCTCATTCCTGGGGTGCGGGTGTTCCACCAGGAGGGACGTGGGAAGGGCGATGCCCTGGCCCTTGGCTTCGCGGCCGCCAAGGGAGACATCATCGTCATGCTCGACGCCGACGGCTCCGCCGACGCGGCGGAGATACCGCGGTTCGTCGCGGCGCTCCTCGCCGGCGCCGACTTCGTGAAGGGTTCCCGTTTCGCCCAGGGAGGCGGGAGCTCGGACATCACCCCCACGAGGCGGCTCGGCAACCGGGCTCTGTGCGGTCTGGTCAACCGTGCGTACGGGATGAACTACACCGACCTGTGCTACGGGTACAACGCATTCTGGGCCGACTGCCTGCCGCCGCTGCAGCTGATGTGGCCGGGTTCCCCGCTGGCGGCTTCCTCGTCGGCGCCTTTCGGCACCGGCTTCGAGGTGGAGACGACCATGAACATCCGGGCTGCGAAGGCCGGTCTGACCGTGTGGGAGGTGCCCAGCTTCGAGCGGCCGCGGATCCATGGCCACAGCAACCTGAACGCGGTCCGGGACGGCCTCCGCATCCTGCGGGCGATCTGGGAGGAGAGCCCTGGCCGGGCGCTGCGCCGAGAGCGGGCCGCGCTTGCCGGTCTGTCTCCGACACCGGACATCCCGCCGCTGCCCGCACCGGCGCCGCCCAGCGACAAGCTGGTCCTCCAGCCTTCGGCGCTGCCTACCGCGGCCTTCCTGACGTCCGTCCCACATCGTGAGTCGCTGAACGGCAACGGGCACGCTCCTCTGTCGAACGGGCGACCGCAGTGATCAGCCCGCAGGCTGTCACCGATGCCCCCGCATCGGCACGCCCGAGCCAGTCGACCCACCCCGCAGTGTCGGTCGTGGTCTGCGTGTACACCGAACGACGCTGGAGCGACATCTGCCTGGGCATGGCTGCGCTCGAGGCTCAGACCCGGCCGCCGGCTGAGGTGCTCGTGATCGCCGACCACGCGGACGACCTCCTCGAGCGGGTTCGACTGGCCTTTCCCCGGGTCCGGGTCCTCCCCAACAGCGGTCCCCGCGGACTGTCCGCCGCACGGAACACAGGGGTGGCGGCCGCCCGGAGCGAGATCGTGGCGTTCATGGACGACGATGCGCTGCCGGCACCGGACTGGCTCGAACACCTCGTCGCGCCGTACGTCGATCCCGACGTCGTGGCGGTAGGCGGTGCGGCGGTGCCGGCGTGGCCGGTGGAGCGGCCCGCATGGTTTCCCCCCGAATTCGACTGGGTCGTCGGTTGCAGCTATCGGGGCCTGCCGATCCGCCGTAGCGAGATCCGCAACCTCATGGGCTGCAACATGTCCTTTCGGGCGGATGTCCTTGCCGACGATCCCGGCTTTCCGGTCGGGGTCGGTCGGGTCGGCAGCAGGCCGATGGGCTGCGAAGAGACCGAGCTGTGCATCCGGATCCGGCAGCGCCGCGAAGGGGCACGCATCATTTTCGAGCCACGAGCGATGGTGCAGCATCGGGTGACACCGGAGCGGGTGCGGTGGGATTACTTCCTCGCCCGCTGCTACGCCGAGGGCTCTTCCAAGGCGCTGGTGGCCAGGCATGTCGGCACCGACGATGCGCTACGCCTGGAGCGCAGCTACTGCTTCCGCACCCTGCCTCGCGGGGTCCTGGGCGGTATTCTCGCGGCGATCGGTGGTAAGTCGGCCGGTTTGGCTCAGGCTGGTGCCATCCTCGTCGGTCTCGCCGCCACTGTCGCCGGGTATGGCGCCGCAACCATCCGCCGCGCCTGGCGGTGATCGCCGAGCAGTGGCTCGCAGGCGCTCGTCAGCCTGTACGGGGTGGCGACTGGCGCTGGAGGAAGAACCGTGTCATCTCGCCCGAGGCGTCTGGGCCCTGGGGGTCGGTGTAGGACCCGACGGGGCTGCCGCCGAACCAGGCGTGCCCTCCGCCGTGGACGGTCCACTTCTCCGCGATGACCTTGCCTGCCGAGTTGCGGTAGACGGTCTGGCTGTACGGGCGGCTGCCGTCCCGCCGGCCGCGCGTCGTCGTCGGCTCGGGTCGGCCGGCACCGCCGTCGGTTCCCGTGTGCGGCGCCGTCACGCGGGAGGCGATGAGGTTCTCGGCGTTGACAGGGGCGACGATGGTGTCGTGGTCGCCGTGGAAGACGATCAGCGGCACCCCACCCGCGGGGCTCGGTGCCCCGCCGTTCGTCATTGCGCTGAATGCGGACGGGATGTCGTGCGCCGCGCCGTAAGCGAGCCCGGAGTGGACCCCGGCGGCGGCGTACAGGTCGGGGTAGGTCGCCGCCATGACCGCGGCCATCGCGCCACCGGCGGACAGGCCGGCGACGTAGACCTGCGCCGCGTCGACGTTGTAGTCGCGCATCACCTGGCGCGTGATGCCGGCGATGATCGCCGGCTCTCCGGCACCGCTGCACTGGTCGCCTGGCCGGAACCAGTTCCAGTAGCCCCCGCTGTTCGCCGCGCGCGACTGCTCCGGGTAGGCGACGAGGAAGGTGTGCTGCTCGGCGAGATCATTCATGCGCGTCCCGGCGGCGAAGTCGGTGGCGTCCTGCTTGCCGCCGTGGAGCATGACGACGAGCGGGACCGGGTCGGCGGTGTAGCCGGTGGGGACATAGAGGTCGTAGGTGCGCGTCCCGGCCGGGTCGATGTGGGTGAGGTGGTGGATCTCGCCACCGGGGGCGCTGGCGGCGGCGGCCGCCGCGTCCCGGTTGGACGATGGCGGGCCGCCGGTGCCGGGAAGCCCTGCCGGAAGCGTCTCGAGCGGACCCGCCTGCAGGCTGTCAAGCAGACCGCTGGGGAGCAGCGAGGCGGGAGTGCCTGGCACTGATGGACGTACGGCGTGGCCGCCCCGGGTCGCGGAGCCAACCGCGCGAGCGCCCTTGACGAGCCGGCCGAACGCCCGGGCCCGCTCCGGACTGGGCGCGTTGCTCGCAGAGCTGCCGCCGAGGCCCTGTTGAAGCAGGTCAGTCGCCTCGGCTGGCCGCCCAGCGCGAGTGAGCCGCAATGCCTCCGCCATGGTGGCGTTCATGTCGTTCATCGTGGTTCCTCCCCGTCGATGGTCCTCGGCATCGACGGATGTCGTCGCCGGGTGCAGCTCCTGACGCGTGCCCGTCCGTCGCTCGCGCGGCTCGCTCACAGCGTGTGCGGTGCCAGCGCTGCCTTGACCGCTGGCGGCGCCCGGAAGGCCCCCAGCACCTCGACCGACGTGATCGTCGCCAGCGCGAGCTCGGCAGTCACGTCGTCCGCGATGGTCGCCAGCCCCAGCACACGGACGTCGACCGTGCGGCCGGAGGCCCGCAGATCCTCGAGATCTCGGCGGCTGTAGTGCTGCGCACCCACTGTCAACGCCCGTCGAGCAACCGTGTCGCTCACGGCGGTCGACCGCGAGTCGATCTGGCGGCGGATCGCCGCCCGGATGAAATCGGTGCGGTTGGCGTAGAAGCCCTCGGTCACCAGCAGGTCGATCTGTCCGAGGTCGACCAGCCCGATGTTGATCGTGATCTTCTCGCTCTTCTCGATGTTCGCCATCACCCGCTCCTCCATCCGGGTGCCATCCTGACACCATCCATACAGATGGTCAAGCGGAGGTCTGGGCCGAATCGACGGGCTCGAGTCCTGGCGGGCCTCCCCACGGTCCGGGTGAGTGCCGGGAGAGATGGTCGTCCTGCCGAGCGGAAGAATCCGGGTGCCGGCGGCGCTGCCTGCCTAGCGTGGGGAACGTGTCCGACGGTGTCTACATCCGCAACGGCTTTCCCGCGCCCGGCGCCTGGCTGGCGATGTGGCAGGAGTGGTGGCGGGCCGCCGGGCTGCGCGGGCCGCTCTCCGGGGACGTCGACCAGTCCTTCGACGCCTCCCTCATCCGCGCGGTCGGCGACCAGCTCGGCTTCGTCAACATCAACGCCACCCGGGCGGGTGACGCGGAGCTGGAGCGGCGGATCACCGAGGAGGTCGCCAGCTACGGGCGCCAGCTCGGCAAGGTCCTGGACGCGGTCGACGTCCTGATCCGCGCCGACAGCAGGGGCCCGTTGACCGACGCCGACAGCCGCGCCCTGGACCAGCTCACGGCGCTCCGCTCGGAGATCGAGCTGCTGAAGGTGCGGGCCGCCGCCGAGCGGGTCGACCGGCTGGTCGCGGACATCGAGGTACTGCGCCGGGACGGCAGCACTGAGCCGGGAGCGTGGAGCGGTTGCGCCAGGCACTGGACGGCGCCGTCACCGAGTGAGCGCGAACGTCCGGCGAGATCCGTCGGCCGCTGCCACCCAGCGGGGACGCGGAGCGGGACGGCATCAGGACGTCCTGGCCCGGACGGCGGCGTCCAGGTCCGCGCGCATGACGTCGACCGGCCCCGGGCGGCCGGTCATGAGCTCCACCTGTGCCACCGCCTGGTGCAGCAGCACGGCGAGCCCGCTCACCACCCGGCATCCGGCGGCGAGGCCGGCGGCGGCGAAGGGCGTCGGCCACGGGGCGTAGACGACGTCGAGCACGACGGTGCCGGCTCCCCACCGCTGGGTCCGGAGCGGGTCGGCCACGCCGCCCGGCAGGGTGGACAGCACCAGGTCGGCCTCGGGCAGCGGGACGTCGGGCAGGCCGCCCCGGATCGCCGGCCGGACGCCCAGCCGGTCGGCGGCCGCCCGCAGGTCGGCGGTCCGGGCCGGGTCGCGGACCAGCACGGTGGGCTCCGGCTCGCCGAGCTCGCGCAGCGCCGCGAGCGCCGCCTGGGCGGTGCCCCCGGCGCCGAGGACGACGGCGCGCCCGACCCGGTCCAGCCCGGCCTCGCGCAGCGCCGCGACGAGGCCGAGCACGTCGGTGTTCTCCGCCCGCCGGTGCCGCCTCGGCCGGTCGCCGCTGAACACCAGCGTGTTCGCGGCGCCGATCGCCGCCGCCACCGGCGACACCTCGTCGGCCACCTCGAGCGCCACCCGCTTCAACGGCATGGTCAGCGACAGGCCGACCCAGTCCGGTCCGAGCCGGTCGACGAACCCCGGCAGCTCCGCCTCACCGCACTCGACCGCGTCGTACCGCCAGCCCTCGAGCCCCAGGGCGGCGTACGCCGCACCGTGCAGGACCGGCGAGAGGGAGTGCGCCACCGGCGACCCAAGCACGGCCGCACGGCGGCCGGCGGTCTGCCACGGCTGCCGAGCCGTCCGGACTGCCCGCTGCTCCGACACGCCGGACAGTATGCGGGGCGTCCTCAGCAGTCGGGAGGGAACCCGCCGACCGATCCCACTGGGCGGGCCTCCGGCCACCGCTCGATCGTGATCGGCCCCCGTCCCATCCGCGGGCTGGTGGCCAGCTCCCGGGACAGGCTGCGGGCGGCGACCATCAGCGCCGGCTGCATGACCTGCAGGTCGCTGCGCAGGTCCCGCACGCGCAGCTCGAGTGCGGCGACGACGTGGCCGCCGGAGCCGAAGACGGGCGCCGCGACCGCCGACGTGCCCAGCTCGAGCTCCCAGCGGGACACCGCCACCCGGGTCAGGCGGGTGACCGCCAGCGCCCGGCGGAGCCGGTCCGGCGTGCTCAACGTGTACGGCGTGTGGGCCTTCAGGCCCTCCCAGATCGCCGAGACGCTCCGGAAGGTGGCGACGGCCTGATGTCCACCCACCCGCCGATGCACTTCCCGCCGCGGAGGCGGCATGAGCACCGACGCACTTCCCGCCGCGGAGGTGGCATGAGCACCGACGCAATCCCCGCCGCGGAGGTGGCATGAGCACCGACGCAATCCCCGCCGCGGAGGTGGCGTAGACATGGATTTTGACGTCGTCGTGCTGGGCGGTGGGCCGGGTGGTTACGCGTCCGCCCTCTATGGCGCGTCGGCCGGCCTGAACATCGCGTTGGTCGAGCAGGACACGGTCGGCGGCACCTGCCTGCAGCGGGGCTGCATCCCGGCCAAGGCGCTGCTGCAGGCCGCGGAGGTCTACCGGACGGTGGGGCACGCCGGCGACTACGGCTTCCGGCTGCCCGAAGGCACCACGACCGTCGACTGGCCGGCCGTCAACAAGCGCAAGAGCGGCATCGTCACCCAGCTCACCAAGGGCCTGCAGGGCCTGTTGAAGCGGCGCAAGGTCACCGTGGTGAAGGGCCACGGCCGGCTCACCGCTGATGGCGCGGTCTCGGTCGACGGCCAGACCCTCACCGGCAAGGCGGTCATCGTCTGCACCGGCTCGGTGCCGAGGCTGCTGCCCGGCATGGAGCTCGACGGCGAGCGGGTGGTCACCTCCGACCACGCGACGAACAGCGAGCGGACCACCTTGCCGGAACGGGTGGCGGTGATCGGTGGCGGTGTGATCGGCGCCGAGTTCGCCTCCGTCTACACCGACCTCGGCTCGACCACCACGCTGCTCGAGGCGCTGCCGCACGGCGTGCTCCCGATCGGGCCGGACCGGGACGTCGCCGACCTGCTCGCGCGGGCGCTGAAGCGACGTGGGACGACCATCCACGCCGATGCCCGGGTCGGCGCGCTGGAGCACACCGACGGCGGCCTGCTGGTGCCGTTCGAGACACCGGGCGGCGGCGACAAGATCGAGGTCGACCAGGTCCTCATCGCGATCGGGCGGCGGGCGCTCACCGAGGACGCCGGGCTCGAGGAGGCGGGGGTCCGGGTCTCCGACCGCGGCTTCGTCGAGGTCGACCCGACCACGATGGTCACCACGCGGCCCGGCGTCCACGCGATCGGCGACTGCGTCGACACCCCGGGCCTCGCGCACGTCGCGTACGCGGAGGCTGTCGTGGCGATCCAGGCCATCCTCGACGAGCGGCCGGTGCCGGTCGACTACGCGAAGGTGCCGTGGGTGGTCTACACGCACCCGGAGGTCGCCTGGGCCGGGCTGACCGAGGCGGAGGCGCGGGACGCGGGCCACGACGTCGAGGTGCACAAGCACTCGATGGCCGGCAACGGGCGGGCGCTGATCGTCGGCGACGCGTGCGACGGCCTGGTCAAGGTGGTGGCCCAGCGGGACGGGCCGATCCTCGGCGTGCACCTGGTCGGCGCCTGGGCCAGCGAGCTGCTGGCCGAGGGCTACCTACCGGTTCGGGTGGGATCCCGTCCTGCCCCGCCTGGAGCGGCACGTCGGGCTCGTGCTGGTCGACAACCGGGGCAGCGGTCGCAGCGATCCGTCGGCGTCCGGGATCACGGTGGCCGACATGGCAC